>Ga0193719_10000084_pt1 | contig 28202 bp, 28 predicted proteins | sample U2a2metaG_FD_160103 | JGI IMG/M metagenome (GOLD analysis project Ga0193719, IMG submission 160103) | Soil microbial communities from a riparian zone of the East river system, Colorado, United States - U2a2 | ecosystem: Environmental > Terrestrial > Soil > Riparian zone | place: USA: East... | reverse complement strand
CGTTCGGGACGCTGCTCCCCAACAGCGGGCAAATTCGCCCTCAGAGGGGGAGAAAGGTCTGGCTCTGGGCAACCGCCCTGGTCGCGGCGACATTGCTTTCCGCCTTGGACATCCGAAGCACCAGAAGGAGGGGATATGAGGCAAGGCGAAAACTCCCAGTGCATATTCACGATCAATGCGAGGTGGACTACGAAGCGGTCAACGTGAGGGTTTCTGTGGGGGAAGAAGTTGAGTAGCACTCCGACGGCCCGGCGTTCACCATTGATTTTGACAGTTCACCTTTTCAGCAGGACCACTTTGAGGTTCCAGCGGGAGGGTGCGTCAGTTCGGGGTAGGTGAAAAGTGGTGTGCCCTACGCCAGTTATCACTACACGATTCGAAGCAAGGTGGATCTAGCTATGAGTGCAGATCCTGACGTAAACATAAAGAAGTAGAAGTAAAGACAAAAAGCCCGCGGGTTCCTCGAAGTGGCCCACATGTCTGGCGCGCCCGGTGCCAATTCCAGAGCGCCCGGCTTTTTTTGTCCGAAGTACGGCCCTGGGCTTGCGCCGGGACCCTGAAACAACGGTCCTAGGGAGCTTGTTTGTTTCAAGCGAGGCCGGATCCCCGGCGCTCCTTCCTTACCACGCAACTTGTTTCCTTGTTACAGCCGTCCAAACTTCTTTACCGCTTCCTCAATTGACTTCAGCTTTTCGATGTAGCCGTACATCGAGTGCTCCTTGAAGTCCAGATCCTGGGCGGTGGCAAGAACTTCAGCTGCCTGGGCGCGCGGCACCACCACCACACCATCCGCGTCCGCCACGATGAAGTCGCCCCCGTTTACCGCGACTCCATCGCACACCACCGGAATATTTGTGCCCGCAAAGCGGTAATGGTTCACCGACGTCGAAGGTACAATTCCGAGCGCAAAAACCGGAAATCCGATCTTTTGCAGATAGGCGATATCACGCACCCCGCCATCAATCACCGCTCCGGAGAAATTTCGTGCCGCCATCGCCGTCCCCATCAATCCGCCCATGCCGGCGATATCCACTCCGTTTTCGACCACCATGACGTACACCGAATTCGGACCTCCCTGATCAATGGCCGCCAGCATGCCCTGCAAAGCGCCGGGATCGTGGTTCTCCTCCTTCTTCAATTGCACGGTGAGTGCGACCCCGGCAAACTTGGAAGAGAAAATTGGACGCATGCGATGAGACATGTACATGCGCTGGCCCGAAAGCCTTTCGATCGCGTCCGATACCGACGCAACTTCCACGTGGCGGTAGCCATCCAGCAGGGCGGCTTCGTCGTTCGGTGCCACTGCGGATACCGCACGGGGCTGCCAAAGAAACGCAACGCCTGTCATGGCAACGAGAACCAATACCACGAGCAGCGAGAAAGGCACTGTCAACCTGAACCCGGTTCGCCCCCTGCAGCCCGTACGAAGAATTTTGGTCATTCTCTCCTCCTGCAGAATGGAATCCTGGCAGAATTGAAGATTGTACCTCCAGGCAGGAGCTTGACACGTGGACCCAACCTTCCCGTGTGGGCGCGAGCGTCCGGCTGGTGCGGGGGAGTGGGATGTTACTCAATAAAACGGAATGATTGAATTACTCTACCGCCTCTTCCTAGGGAACAGGCGGGACAGGTCGCACGAGTGGGATCGTTGCCTAGTTGATCGAGCTGGCCACACTGGAAAATGCGTTGTTGGCATTGGAGCCGACGAGCCGGATTGTGCCTACGACCAGCACCAGGATCACTGCCAGCATCACGGCGTACTCCGCAATGTCCTGTCCCTGGTCGTCGGACCAGATTCGCTTAATGAGTTTGTACATGGCCGCCTCCGGCTGGGAAAGATCTCGATTAGGGACCATAATGAGCGCTCGATGCTCGATTGTCAATGCCCTCGACTGTGGATTAACGGCCTGTTTCGTGCAAGGCGCCAAATCGGCAATGTCCGCGTCCAGCAAGGGTTACGGAGGCGTAACCAGTTACGTGCGTCGCTGAACGCTGGAAGGATCGGAGGCAAAAAGCTCAGCGCAACAACTCAGCCGCCGAGCGTGAAGCATACTCCAGAACTTGTCCGGGCAGAATGCCCAGATAGAGCGTAGTGGCGACGCTGATGGCCAAGGCCGCGCCCAAAGAAGCCGAAAGCGGAGCCAGCGGTGCTTCCTCCCGCGATTCCCGCATGTATATCATCACGATGATTCGCAGGTAGTAATATGCTCCCACGGCGCTATTGAGCAGGCCGATGATTGTGAGTCCAATCAGATTCGCCTGCAGCGCGGCGCTGAAAACGTAGAACTTGGCAAAGAAGCCGCCAGTCATCGGAATTCCTATCAATGACAGTAAAACAATGCTTAGCATCGCAGCCAGAAGCGGCGATCTGCGTCCCAGCCCGGCGTAGTCGTCCAGCGTGACTCGTCGCTCCCCGGCGCCCGCGAAGTGGCTGACCACGGCAAATGCACCCACGTTCATGGCCGCGTAAGAGGCCGTGTAAAACATAGCAGCGGGAATTCCATTGGCGGGCAAAGCCGCAAAAGCCACCAAAAGATAGCCCGCGTGCGCGATGGAAGAATATGCCAGCAACCGCTTGATATTTTGTTGCACCAGCGCGCCCACATTGCCCAGAGTCATGGACAGCGCTGCAGCCACCCAGATCAGCCAAACTCGCCCGGGGGCGTTGGCTTCAAACATGACCCGCAGCAGCACCGCAAATACGGCCGCCTTGGGCGCCGTGGACATGAAGCCCACCACCGGCGCAGGAGCACCTTCGTACACATCCGGCGTCCACACATGAAAGGGCGCGGCGGCGACTTTAAAACCCAGTCCCACGAACATCAGCGCGATGCCGACATAGGCTAGAGCCGAAACGGGGCTCGACCGCAAGGCATGGCTGATCACCGCAATACTTGTGGACCCGGTCGCGCCGAACATCAGCGCCACGCCGTAAAGGAAAAACGCGGTGGCGAACGAGCCCAGCAGGAAATATTTCAGCGAGGATTCGCTGCTGATCGCCGCCCGCCTCCGGAACCCGGCCAGCACGTACGTGGAAATCGAAGAGATTTCCAGCGCAATGAAGATCATCACCAACTCTACGGCCGAAGACATCAGGCACATGCCGACGGCCCCGAACAAAATCAGCGCGTAATATTCCCCGGCCCGGATGCGCTGTACTTCCAAGTACTCGTAAGATGTGAGGATCACGACGGCGGTAATTGCGGTAACCACGAAATGGAAGAAGGTGCTGAAGCTGTCCACCTTCACCATGCCCCAGAAGCCCACGCCGGCATATTGCGACTGGTAAACGGTCGCCGCAATCGCAGCCGCGGAGCCGATCAAGGCAAGGAGGCCCAGCAGTTTCCGACTGCTGCGCTCGTCCACCAGCGGTTCCAGCAGCATGATGGTCATGCCAAACAGCGACAGCACGATTTCCGGAAGAATACGAATGTATTCCACGCCCTGCGGCAGTATCTGAGTCATTCCGGAAGCGCTCACGGCCCGACCAACCGGCTGGCCAGTTTCTCAAACGGCGCCAGGGCAGCGTGTACGGCGGGATCAATCGCATTTAGCCAGAGCAGCGGCGCAACCCCCATCACCAGGGCAACCGCAGCCGCAGGCCACAGGGCAACGCGCTCGCGCAAATCCAGGTCAGGCAGTCCTTCGTTAACCGCGTGCGTGATCTTTCCAAAGAACACCCGCTGATACAACCACAGCAGATAACCGGCGCTCCAGATTACCCCGGTCGCTCCCAGAATTCCGTAAACTGCGCGCGCCTGGAAGGCCCCACTGAGCACCAGAAACTCGCCCACAAAACCATTCAGCAGTGGCAACCCGACCGACGCCAGCACCACGAAGAGGAAAAACGCTGCGTACACCGGCATCGAACTTGCCAGTCCGCCGAATTCAGAAATCTCGTAAGTGTGACGCCGTTCGTATAAGATGCCCGCCAGCATGAACAGCCCCCCGGTGGAAATGCCATGCGCCAGCATCACAAATGTCGCTCCGTCCAACCCCGCCTCTGTGAAGCTGAAGATGCCCAGGATCACGAATCCCAGGTGGCTGATGGACGAGTACGCAATCAGCTTCTTCATGTTGGGCTGAACCAGCGCCACCAGCGCTCCATAAATAATGCCGATCAGCGCCAGAACCATCACCCACCATGCGTTGGCTCGCGCCTGCTCCGGAAACAGTCCCAGGTTGAAGCGCAGCATGCCGTACGTCCCCATCTTGAGTAAGACGCCGGCCAGCAGCACCGACCCTGCGGTGGGCGCTTCCACATGAGCGTCGGGCAGCCAGGTATGAAAAGGAAAAAGTGGAACTTTGACCGCAAAGGCGATAAAAAATCCCAGGAACAACCATTGCGCCGCGCCGGCAAAATTCGCCACCTGCCCGCCGCGAATTGCGTTCTGAATGGTCACGAAATCGAAAGTGTCGACTTTGGCATAGAGCCAAAGGATCGCCGACAGCATGAACACTGAGGCAATCATGGTGTACATGAAGAATTTTACTGCCGCATATACTTTGCGCCCGTGGCCGTACATTCCGATCAGCAGCGCCATCGGAATGAGGGTGGCTTCCCAGAAGAAGTAGAAAAGAAACAGATCCAGCGCGACGAATACCCCGATCATCGCGGTTTCCAACACCAGCAGCAGGATGAAAAATTCCTTCACCCGCTCCTGAATCGAGTTCCACGAGATCAGCACGCACAGTGGCGTCAGGAACGTGGTCAGCACCACCAGCCACATGGAGATTCCATCTGCCCCCAGGTGGTAGTGAATGTTAGGGGTGGGAATCCACGGTGTGTCGATCTCGTACTGGAATCCGGCCTGGGCCCGGTGAAAGTGCGCGGGCAAATGCAAGGACAGGACAAAGGTCAGGAGGGAGACGACCAGAGAAAAAACCCGGATGTCACGGTCACGCCGCGGCAGCAGTATCAGCAACAGCGCGCCCACCAGCGGAATAAAGGTCACCAGGGACAGAATGATCGGGCTCCACCTGTCCAGGTTCATCGCGTGCCCACCCATACCATGTAAACGATCACCAGCGCCGCTCCCGCCGCCACCCAGCCTGCATAGGAGCGCAAATTGCCCGACTGCATGTGCCGGATGGAATCAGAAACTTCATTTGCGCCGTGCGCGCTATTGTCCAGTGTGGCGTCAATCACATCCTGATCGATTCCGTGCCACAGAATCAGCGCGGACCCCGCGATCAGCGGTTTTACGAACAGGGCCGCGTACAACTCGTCCACGTAATATTTATTGACCACAGCACGATAGAAGCCACCCAGGCGGGAAGCGATCTGCTGCGGCAATCGCGGATTGCGGTAGTAAAGCAGCCAAGCCAAGCCAAACCCGATCAGCGCCGCAGAAACTGAAATTCCGGTAAGCGCCACCTCGCTCGCACCACCGGTCTGCGGTTCGGGTTGTTCTGATTCTTTTCCCGGAGGCGCGACTTGGCTGGCGGCTCCGGGCCCGGCCTTGAGGCCGGGAGTCGTCGACTCAAATGTTGGTCCCAGGAACTTACCAAAGCGATTGCTACCGCCTAGCGACGCCGGAACCCCGATCCACCCGCCCGTGACGGAAAGCACCGCCAAGACCACCAGAGGAATCACCATGACCATCGGACTTTCATGAATTCCGCCGTGCCCATGTCCATGCGGCGCCGCATCCTCATCCGAAGCCTCCGCCGCACCGCGATACACCCCAAAGAAAGTCAAAAACCACAACCGGAACATATAAAAAGAGGTCAGCAACGCCGTAAACAATCCAATTGCCCAGTACACCCAACTGGCCTGATAAGCCCGCCACAAAATCTCGTCCTTGCTGAAGAAACCAGCAAACGGCGGAATGCCAGCGATGGCAAACGTTCCCACGGTCATCGTCCAGAACGTCCACGGAATTTTAGTGCGCAACCCGCCCATCTGCCGCATGTCCTGTTCGCCACTTACCGCGTGGATCACCGAACCCGCGGCCAAGAACAGCAGCCCCTTGAAAAATGCATGAGTCATCAGATGAAAAATGGCAGCCGAAAAAGCCCCCACTCCGCAGGCGATGAACATATAGCCGAGCTGCGAAACCGTGGAGTACGCCAGCACCTTCTTGATATCCGTCTGCGTGACTCCGATGGTAGCGGCAAACAAAGCCGTCAGCGTTCCGACGATGGCGACCACGGTCAAGGCGGTTGGCGCACGCTCGAAAATCAGGTGCGAGCGCGAAACCATGTACACGCCCGCTGTCACCATCGTCGCGGCGTGGATCAGTGCGGAAACCGGCGTCGGACCTTCCATTGCATCCGGAAGCCAGACATAAAGGGGAATCTGCGCCGACTTGCCGGCTGCCCCAACCATCAGCAGCAGGCCGATCGCGGTCAGCAGTCCCGCCCCGCCGGTCTCCGGGTTTAGGGGGCTTACCCTTTGCGCGACCTGCTCAAAGTTTAGCGATCCAAAATGCTTGATCAAAAGGAACAGCGCAATCAGGAATCCGAAATCGCCAATGCGATTGACGATGAACGCCTTCTTGCCGGCCGCCGCCGCCGTATCTTTGGTGAACCAGAAGCCAATCAGCAGATACGAAGCCAGTCCCACCCCTTCCCAGCCAATAAACATCAGCAGGTAGTTGCTCGCCAGCACCAGCGTGAGCATGAAAAACATGAATAGGTTGAGATAGGCGAAGAAACGATAGAAACCGCCCTCCTCTCCCATGTAGCCGACCGAATAAATGTGAATGAGAAAGCCGACGCCGGTCACCACCAGCAGCATCACCAGCGAAAGGTGGTCGAGATAAAAAGCGAAGTCTGCCTGAAAACTGCCGGCACGAATCCAGGTCGCCAGGGTCTCGGTGTGCGGCGTCGCCAGGGCAGAGAACCGGAATGCCACCGACAAAACCACGGCAAACGCCGCGCCACTGAACAGCAGCGCCAGGCCGGCGATGGTTTGCTGGGAAAACTTCTTGCCGAACAAGCCATTGATGACGGCGCCCACCAGCGGCAACACCGGAATCAGCCAGAGATGCAGGTCGGGCGTCATAGTTTGAGCAGGTCCACCTGGTCCACGTTCAGAGTTTCACGCGTGCGGTACACGGAAATAATGATGGCCAGCCCGACGGCCGCCTCCGCCGCAGCGACCACCATCACGAAAAACACAAAGACCTGCCCGCTGAGCGCATGCCACTGGGCCGCGAATGCGACAAACGACAGATTTACGCCGTTCAACATCAATTCAATCGACATGAAAATGCTGATGATGTTGCGCTTGATCAAAAACCCGGTCACCCCGCAGGCAAACAGGATTCCACTGAGAATTAGGTAATACGAAATCGGGACCATCAGCCTTCCTTCCTTCCCTGATCTGTGTCGGGATGGCTGGCCAATACCACGGCCCCCATGATGGCGATCAACACCAGAATCGAAGTTACTTCAAAGGGCAGCAGAAAATCGTGAAACAGAAGCCAGCCAATTACTTTCGGCGCGCCCGGCAGAGCCCCCGCAGGCACCGCCGCCCCGCTCCCGCGCTCGATCAGTACCCACCCAATCAGGATGCTGCCCACCAGCATTCCTGGGACCCCAAACAGCATCGCCACCTTGCTGCCCCTAGTGCGCTCTTCTTCGCCGGCATTCAAAAGCATAATGACGAAAACAAACAGCACCATGATGGCGCCAGCATAGACGATTACCTGCACCGCGGCCACGAATTCAGCCCCTAGCAACAGATACTCAACCGCCAGCGACCCCATGACCACCACCAGCGAAAGCGCGCCGTTAATGGGATGCCGCTGCACCAGCAGGTTCACCGCCCCCGCCACGCAAACCGCGCCGAACACCAAAAATAAAATGAGGTGAAGCATTCCAGTACACCAACTGAGAACTGACCATCAACCGCGACCAAACTGGTTTCTACGAAACTGGTCCCTTACGACCGAATCGCTACCACCAGAGCCGTGATCACCAGATTCGCAATCGCCAGGGGCAAAAGAAATTTCCACCCGAAGGCCATCAGCTGGTCATAGCGAAACCGCGGCAACGTACCCCGTACCCAGATATAAACAAATAGAAATCCAAAAATCCGAAGCACAAACCAGAACACCGGCAAAATTGCCTGCAGGATGGGCGGCCCAAACACCGGGCCATGCCAGCCGCCAAGAAAAAGCAGTGAGGCCACCGCCGCCACAGTAATCATGTTGGCGTACTCGGCCATGAAAAACATGGCAAACTTCATGGCGCTGTATTCGGTGTGATAACCCGCTACCAGTTCCGTCTCCGCCTCGGGCAAATCAAACGGGATGCGATTGGTCTCCGCGTACGCCGACATGAGGTAGATAAAAAACGCAATGAACTGCCCCCCGTAAAAAATATTCCAGCGCGGAATAAATCCCCAGAAAGTCCCGCCCTGGGCATCCACGATGTCGCGCAGGCTGAGACTGCCCGCCAGTATCAGCACCCCCACCAGAGAAAGTCCCAGTGAAATTTCATAGCTGATCATCTGCGCGCTGGCCCGCAATCCGCCCAGCAGGGAATACTTACTGTTGGACGACCAACCCGCCAGTGCCACGCCGTACACACCTAGGGATGTAACTCCCAGAATGATCAGCAGCCCGATATTGAGGTCCGTGATCTCAAGGGGAATGGGCAAGCCCCCGATTGTGATCCAATTGCCCACGGGAACCACCGCAATCGACGTCAGGGCAAACACCACCGCAATCATCGGCGCCGCGATGTACAACGGCTTGTACACGTGTGGCGGGGTCAGGTCTTCTTTGAACAGGAACTTCACTCCATCCGCCATCGGCTGCAACAATCCGAACGGTCCCACCCGGGTAGGCCCCCAGCGGTTTTGCATGTGACCCACCACTTTGCGCTCCAGCCAAACGGTGTAAGCCACCGCAGTCAGGAGCACGAAGAGCGCGAGTGCAGTTTTGATGACAGACACGATGATGAAGGTGCTGATATTCAATGCCTTGTTCCTGAGTAGCGCCGGCGTCTGGCCGGCTGTCGCGAGGGCGTCTCGCCCCGCCCTCCCTAAGCGTCGGGAAAGGGTGGGTCAGTCGGCCGCGACTTCGGATCCGGCTGGTTGACCACGATTCTCCATCACTGAGTTCAAAATACGGGAATAGCGCCCCAATGTACCGGAGCTGAAAAGATTGTTATTGGCCGGAGCAATCAGTTCCGGATTCTGAGCAGCCCCGGTTTCCGAAAGTCCAAGTCCGCTTCCGGCCAACGCCGTGTGCTGGTCATTTCCCGCCAGCAAATTCATCCGCGAAACTTCATACCCCGACACCAATCGCTGAATTTCGTCCAGGATCGCCATGGGATCAAACGGGCTCATTTTCGGTTCCAGACCGTGAGCTTCTAGCCACACCGAGTGGCGGTCGGCCTCGCCTGACTGGGCGCCGCGCGATTGCCCCATGTCGGCCGCGGTGCCGCGTCCGAATGGAACCAGCTTTCGGACATCCGCACCCATCGCATCCGCGATGCGCACAATCATTTCGAAATCAGACTTGCTGCCGCTAACTTCTCCCGCTTTCTTTACTAGTTGCAGATCGCCGCACGTATTGGTGAACGTCCCGGATTTTTCATAGGCGTTGGCGGCAGGCAAGACCACGTCGGCCAACGACCCGGTTTCGGTCAGGAACATGTCCTGCACCACCACGAAACTCTGCGAGAAGGCAAACGGGTCAATCCCAAATCGCCCGACCGGATTTCCTCCCACCGCATAGAACGCTTTCAATTTCCCCGAACGCGCGCTCTCCACCATGTCCGGCAGGGTCATACCAGGCGTAGGCGGAACCTCTCCCCATTCCTGGTGGAATCTTCCAGAATCAGGGCTTCCCACCCGGTGATAACCAGGGAGCAGGTCCGGGTACAAACCCATGTCGGCCGCGCCACGCGAGTTGGCATAGTCGCCGAGACAAATGAACTTCGCGCCAGGAATCCCAGATCCGAATTTCACCAGCGAGGCGATCGCGTCGCCGCGAATCTCAGATCCGAAAATAATGACCAGATTCTGCTCGTCCCGAAGCTGTTGGCGAAACGTGGTCGGTGTAGCGCGGGGGCCCTCGCCCGCGTTGCCTGTGCCCACAACCGGCCCCCATCCTTCCACCGCCGAATCATCGCCTGCCAAAAATGCCGCGAAGGACCCCTCGGCGCCGGCAGGGATCTGCATGATGGCTGTTGCCTGCCGCGTCAGCTTGATGGGCTGCGAGTTCACTACGTACAACTTCGCCCGATGCAGACGCACGTTATTTCTAATCTGGTAGGCCAGCAAAGGATGCTGCTCCGTCGGATCGTTGCCAATCAGCAAAATCGCAGGCGCGTTGAACACTTCGCGCATCGTGGCGGTAGTACCCGGCTTTCCTGCAAGGGCGGCGGAAAAAGCAGGGAAGTCGGCGGTGCGATGGTGGTCGATGTTATTGGTCCCCAGAACCACACGCGCGAACTTCTGCAACAGATAATTCTCTTCGTTGGTGGTGCGGTTTGACCCGAAGACTCCGATCGACTCCCCGCCGTGCTGCTCGCGAACTTCCTTGAAGCGTTTTCCGATCAACGCAAATGCCTCTTCCCAGGGGGAAGGTACAAGCTGCCCATCCTTGCGAATCAAGGGCTGGGTAAGGCGGTCTTCGTTATGAGCGAAGTCGAAAGCGTAGCGCCCCTTAATGCAAAGGAAATCTCCATTGATGCCGCTCTTGTCGCGATTGTCTCCGCGCACAATCTCCATTCCGGTCTCGGAGCGGCGCACGCCCAGCGTGGTCTTGCATCCATCCGCGCAGTGGGTGCAGGTTGTGCCCACGTGCGTCATCTCCCAGGGACGGGTTTTATAGCGATAGGCTCCTGAAGTCAGCGCCCCCACCGGGCAAATGTCGATGCACATGCCACACTCTTCGCACTCCAGGTGGTCTTGCTTATTGGGTGCGATGATGGAGCCAACGCCGCGGTTCTGGACCCCCAGCGCCCAGACGTCCATCGCCTCACCGCACACCCGAACGCAGCGATAGCAAAGAATGCAGCGTGGCCGGTCGAAGTACACCACCGGAGACCATTGCTGCTCTTCTTTGTGATTCTTGGGTTCCATGTACTTCGATTCTGCGGCGCCGTAGGAAAAGGTCATGTCCTGCAGTTCGCACTCGCCGCCGGCATCGCAAACCGGGCAGTCCAGAGGATGGTTGCCGAGCAGCAGTTCCACCATCCCCTTGCGCGCCTGCCGGATCTCGTCACTATCGGTGGTGACGATCATGCCTTCGCCAATGACTGTCGTGCAGGCGGTCTGCAGCTTGGGCATCTTCTCGACCTTAACCAGGCACATGCGGCAAGCGCCCTGAAGAGAAAGATTGGGGTAGTAGCAGAACGAAGGCACTTCGATGCCCACACTCTTGCAGGCTTCAATCAGCAGCGTGCCCGCTGAAGCCGAGACCTTCTTGCCATCCACCGTAATGTTTACGTCAGCCATAAATTCTTGATTTGCGGATTGTAGAACTCACGGATTGTCGAGATCTTGAACCCGCAGGTTGCGGATCTGAAATTCGTCAATTCGTAAATCCAACAATTTGCCAATGCAGCAATTGGTCAATCTGCCATTGCGGGCTCAACCGCGGCGCCAACCTTCTCAAACGGGCACGGCTTGCCGTCCAAATGATCTTCAAACTCCTTACGGAATTTCTTGATGAATGCCATGGTCGGCATCGCCGCCGCGTCGCCCAGCGGACAAAACGTCCGGCCCAGCATGTTTTCCGAAAGGTAGTACATGTTGTCAATGTCTTTTTTCATCCCCCCGCCTGTGTGAAAGCGAATCAGAGTCTTCTTCAGCCAGTCGGTACCTTCGCGGCAGGGAATGCACCAACCGCAACTTTCGTGCTGGTAGAACTTCATCGTCCGCAGGGCAAACTTCACCATGCAAGTGGTGTCGTCAAGAACCACCACGCCGCCCGAGCCCAGCATCGAACCGGTCTTGGCCACGCTGTCAAAGTCCATGCCGATATCGATTTCGTCCGACCGCAACACCGGCGTGCTCGATCCGCCGGGAACCACCGCCTTGAGCGCACGTCCATTGGGAATCCCGCCCCCCACCTCGAAGATCATCTTGCGGAGGTTGTATCCCATCGGCAGTTCATAAACCCCGGGCCGCTTCAGATGACCGCTGAGGCAAAACAGTCTGGTACCGCCATTCTTGGGCGGGCCCAGGTTCGCATACCAATCCGCACCGCCTAGAATAATGTGGGGAACGCTGGCCAGTGTTTCAACATTGTTAATTACCGTCGGCCCGCCCCACAGCCCGACCACCGCAGGGAAGGGAGGCCGGATACGCGGAATGCCGCGCTTGCCCTCAAGCGACTCCATCAGCGCCGATTCTTCTCCCACCTCGTACGCGCCCGCACCTCCGTGCCAGTACACGTCAAAATCGTGGCCGCTGCCGAAGATGTTTTTGCCGAGAAACCCTCGCGCATAGGCATCGGCAATCGCCTTCTGCACGATTTCCAGAAGATATCTATACTCGCCGCGAACATAGATGTATCCGGTATGCGAGCCCACAGCCAGGCCTGCGATCATCACGCCTTCAATTACCGCATGCGGATCGTGCTCGAAAATCAACCGGTCTTTGCAAGTTCCAGGCTCGCTCTCGTCCCCGTTGCACAGAACGTATTTCGGTTTGGGCGCCTGTTTCGGTACGAACGACCACTTCAGCCCGGTGCTGAATCCCGCGCCGCCGCGCCCGCGCAGGCCGGAATTTTTCACTTCATTGACGATGGCGTCCGGCCCCATGTTCAAAGCCCTCTGCACCGCCTTGTAGCCGTCAAGCTCCAGGTAGCGATCGAGATTCGTCGCGCCCTGGCCGAATCGTTTGGAAACGATCTTTACCTCGTCGGGATGAGTGACCAGATCAGCCATGATGAGATCGCAGATTGATAATTTTAGATTACAGATTGGCTACCTGCTAGTTTCCCATCTGAAATCTGAACTCTTCAATCCCAAGGCTCTACGCCGCCCCTTTCTTTGCGTAATCTTCCAGGACCCGATCCATCTTCTCCACCGTCAAGTTCTCATGAAAGTCGTAGTTCACTTGTGCCGCCGGCGCCCAGCTGCAGGCCCCGATGCACTCCACTTCTTCCAGCGTGAACAAGCCGTTGGGCGTCATCCCTTTGTGCCCGATGCCAAGTTTTTTCTTGCAGTGCTGCAGCAGTTCTTCTCCACCACGCAGCATGCAGGCAATATTGGTGCAAACCTGGACGTTGAATTTGCCTCTCGGCTTGGTGGTCAGCATGGAGTAATAGCTGATCACGTTACGAACCTCGAGCTCGCTCAAATCCAAGCGTCCGGCGATCTCCGCGATGACTTCGTCGCTCAGAAAGCCAGCCTCATCCTGGGCGTACAGCAGCGTGGGCACCAGTACCGATCTCTTCGTCGGATAGTGCGTCAGCATGTCCGCGAAGCGCTGTTCGAATTGGTCGGAAAATCTCATTCGTTTTCCGTCTGTGTTCCCGCGTGTCCTGTGTAGTGCCAAGGTTTTGTCCTCACCCCCGGGGGCAAGGAGAAAACTGAGTCAATCACCGATCAATTTCCCCGAGCACGATATCAATGCTACCGATCGCTGCCACGACGTCGGCCAGCAGTCTTCCTTCGCACATGCTGGGGAGCAGCTGCAAGTTGGCTAAACACGCCGACCGCATGTGGACGCGATACGGTTTCGCGGTTCCGTCGCTGACGACGTAGTACCCCATTTCCCCGCGCGGCGACTCTACTGCCTGATAAACCTCTCCCGCAGGCACGGCAAATCCTTCGGTGATAATCTTGAAATGATAGATGAGCGCTTCCATTTGCGTCTTCATCATCTCCCGATCGGGCAGAACCACTTTCGGAGCCACGGCCTTGATCGGGCCTTCCGGCATTCCCTCCACCGCCTGCTCCACCATGGCAATGGATTCCCGCATCTCTCCCACCCGGCACATGTAGCGGGCAAACACGTCGCCGTCCTGTCCCACTGGCACCTTAAACCTGAAATTCTCGTAACCGGAGTAGGGCAGATCGCGCCGCAGATCGAAGTCCACTCCGCTGCCGCGCAACGTCGGCCCGCTGGCTCCAAGAGCGACAGCGTCTTCCGCGGTAATCCGCGCCACGCCCCTGGTTCGCATGCCCCAGATGGGGTTTCCCGTCAACAAATTTTCGTACTCATCCACCTTCGCGGGAAAGCGCCTGGCGAAATGCCGCACCTTCTCGAAAAATCCCAAGGGCGGCTCCAGCGCCAGCCCACCAATACGGAAATACGAAGTCATCATGCGCTGCCCGCTCACCATCTCGAACAGCCGTAGGATGTCTTCTCGCTCGCGGAAGCAATAAAGAAACACGGTCATGGCGCCGATATCAAGCGCGTGGGTCCCCAGCCAAACCAGGTGCGAGTTAATGCGCGTCAGTTCATTCAGCATCACCCGCATCCACTGCGCTTTGGGCGGTATCTCCAGCCCGAGAAGCTTTTCCACAGCGAGAACGTAACAAAGATTGTTGGTAAGCGGGCAGAGATAGTCGATGCGGTCGGTGAGCGGCACCACTTGCTGGTAAAACTTGGCCTCGCAGGTCTTCTCGATTCCGGTGTGCAGGTACCCGATGTCGGGCATGATGCGCACTATATTTTCGCCGTCAATCTCGAGAATCAACCGCAATACCCCATGGGTCGAGGGATGGTGCGGCCCCATGTTCAGGATCATGGTGCGGTCCTGTCCGGGTTCCAGCGCGGGTGCGGGGGAAAGATGAGCCATGGCGATTTCTAGCGGTAGCCTTCCACCGGATAGTCTTTGCGCAAGGGATGGCCTTCCCAGTCTTCTGGCATCAGCAACCGTCGCAGGTAGGGATGCCCGGCGAATCGCACTCCGAAAAGATCGAACACTTCACGTTCGAAATAATTGGCCGCGGACCAAACCTGTGTGACCGAATCCAGGGCGGGACTGCTCCCCTCCAGCCGCACCTTCAACCGCACGCGCTCTTTTCGTGGAATGGACAGCAAGTGGTACACCACCTCAAATCGTGGTTCGGAGGGAAACCAATCCACGCAGGTTACGTCGGCGAGGTAGTTGTAAGGACAATCCGCATCGTCGCGGAGCAACGCACAAGCCTCGCGGACCAGCGACCGCTCCACATAGATACTGATCTCGTTGCGATCGAACTTCGCTCCCTGAACCGCAACCGGATTCCAAGCCAGCAATTTGGCGATTGCGGGATGGCTCTTCAGTTGCTCCAGATCAGTGATGGCTGGTTCGAGGGCCATTAAACCTCGCCTCGATGGGCCGAGGGCTGGCCCCAGTCGAGCGCACCCTTCTTCCATACATAAAAGAAGCCCACCAGCATGATTCCGATATAGACCAGCATCTCCCAGAAGCCAAACATCTTGAGGCTCCGCAGAATCACTGCCCAGGGATAAAGAAACACGGCTTCTATGTCGAACAGGATGAACAGCATGGCCACAAGGTAAAATTTAACCGAGAAACGTCCCCGGGCGTCCCCCACCGGCGTCATGCCGCATTCATAGGGTGACATTTTGGCCCGTGTAGGGCGGCGATACCCGATAAGATAGGAGAGCAGCACGATTGCCCCGGCCAGGGCCATGGCGACCAGGAAGTGGATCAGTAATGGCAGGTAACGGGCGAAGTAATTGTCGGGCATGGGAGAGCTATATATAATTCGCGCCAAGCAGCACTTAAACATTTTAGATTAGATTTCGGAATTACTGGTGTCAAGCGACACAGCCTTCTTTTGAAGCTTTTTAATTGATAGGCGAAAGTCTTTTCTCGAGTCGGTTGAAGGAAAAAGCATGATTTTCGGCTTTAACACGGATATCAAGCAGGGTGACACCGTCTATCACGTGCAGAGCGAGGCCCGCGAAAGCGAGCTGCTCCTGCAAACTCAGGTGTTTGTCCGTGGTCGCTGCATCGGAAAACGGGCGAGCCCGTATGGGGACAAGCTGGCCGGGGGCTTTACCGACCAGCAAAAGGAGCACGGCCTGCGCGACCAGCACCGCCTGGTGCTCGATGCGATCCGCGATGGCCATTTGGATGACGTTCTGGACAAGCGAGAGACCCCCGAAACCCTGGCCGCCATCAAAGAGCTGGACCTGCACTGGATCAACGCCAATTCTGTTCACGCCGACCGCAGCCTGACCATGCGTTTGCGAGTCACCGAAAGCGGCTCTGCTGTCCCCGGAGCCCGCCTCACCGTCCGCTTCGTTCGTCCCGACTCCACACCTCTTTATGCCCAGGTAGTCACCGACCAAACTGGCGACGCGGAAATGAAAATCGAGATGGACGAGTTCTCTTTGCCAGATTCGTCGGTGCTGGTGCAGGCCAGCTATTCCGGCCGCACCGCCACCCGCAAATTTCAGCTAAGAAAAGTAGAAGCCTAAACCAGCCCCCTGTGCGGCTGCTTGCTCCCACCGCCATTAGTTGCGAGAATCGATCAACCATGAAGCTAACCATCAACGGCCAGGAGCAAGACTCCGCCCCCGTTACCTTGGCTAAACTGGTCGAACAACTCGGCATGAAACAGGACCGCGTCGCGGTAGAGTTGAACCGCAGCATCGTCCCGCGCGAGCAATGGGCGGAAACCCACCTGGCCGAAGGCGACCAGCTGGAAATCGTCCACTTCGTAGGCGGCGGAGGGGTTTCGTAGAGCCAGCGCTCCGCCAGCTGTGCTGAAGGGCGTCCGGTCCTCCCAGCCGCAAAGCAGGAACTCCTCTAGTCAACCCGTCCTCCAACTCTGCCATTGACACCAGCCCCCTCGCGCCTAGAATGTGTCAAACATTTTATATTCCAAATGTTTGAAACATTTCTGTCCTCAGCATGGACGAGCGTTTCACATCCCGCGAGATAGTGGCGCTCACCGGCATCACCCTCCGCCAGTTGCAATGGTGGGACGAGCGAGGCATCGTCGAGCCTTCCCGGGAAGGACATCGCCGCCTGTACTCCGGCGAAGATCTAGCCGAAGTGGCGGTAATCTGCGAGCTGAGGCGCCGGGGCTTCTCCCTGCAGCGTGTGCGCAAGGCGATGCGCTTTCTGCAGCGCGAGTTCAGTAAACGTTTGGCGGAAACCGTCAGCGGCTCGTCTGACTACCATCTCCTCACTGACGGCCGAACTCTGTATGTTGAAACTTCAACCCGGCAAATTGTGGACATTCTCAAAAATTGCCGTCAGCCCATGCTGACCATTTGCCTCAGCGACACCGTACGCCAGGTGCGCGCCGTCGTTCGCAATGCCGAAAAAAAAGCTAGCTCGGTAGCGGCCTCGCATTCGGCGCGTCCAGGCAGAAAAGTTTCGTAAGCAGGAAAGTTTGGCTCCGCAGGAGGAGAGATGGTTGCAGAACTGAACGTCCTGAACGAGTGGATCCCTGAGCAAATGCAGCCGGGCACAATTTTCGTGCTCGAAAATGCCGGCCACGTGGGCGAAAAGGAAGATCCTTATTGGGCCGTGCTTTCCTGTCCCGACTGCGGCACCCTGGGCCTGATTACGCGCAAACAACTTGCCGGCTTGCTGCCCGTAATCTGCGGCTCCGATTACTGTTCTGTACAGTTCTTCATCCACGACAGCGATATCGTGATCCGCAAGCCCAGCTAAGCCGGAATACGAGCCTCCCTGATTCGGTCTGCATTCCATCGGTAAAATTCAGGAGGCGAGAAAAACCGAGGAAGAAGTCTGGGGGAAAGAAACCCGGAAACAAGAAGGAAGTCAATCGGTCGGGGGAAAGCCGGCAAACCGCCGGTGCGGCATCGGGAGACGCGGCCAGTGGTCGACTGATTCGACCGCATTCAAGCCCAGGCGTCGAAGGACGGGCGGGCGAAGCAAGCTGCTGCAAGTCAACCCTACCCGCACACTGCGAAACCGTACCGTCCGCGGACCCGGCAGCTAGCCCGAGCTCATCTCATACAACCGGGTTACCGTGTTCCAGTTCCGTGTGGTTGCGCCGACCGAAAGCACCTTCTCGAACGCATCGAAGGATAGTTTTGTTCCACCTAAGCCATTCGGACAGTAGAGATATATTTCCCGGCCGGAGCAGCAAAACCGATCCGGAACAACCGTGATGGCATCCAGCATTTTCACGGCAGTCCTTTCCGGAAGGCGCGACAGGAAAGTAACGTAAAGCTTGGAAGCGTCGACACCCTTTTCCCTACAGAACTGGTTCTCCTTCAGGACTTCGCCTAGCTCTTCTGCGGTCCGAACAATGACAGGCACCGGAAAGCCAAACTCGCGCAGCACCGTTTCCTCGATTCTCTTCGATAGATTTTCTGACTCCCGTGACGGCGCTTTGAAGACTACGTTTCCACTCTGGATGTAGGTCTTCACATCCTCAAATCCCAGCATCATGAGTGCATTCCGAAGCTTCTCCATCTTGACGATTTTGTGCCCTCCCACGTTGATCCCGCGAAGCAATGCTATGTAGGTAGGTCCCCCGGCAGTGCGAGAGGTCTTATTCATAAGGAAGGGGTGGCCAGCTTGGCGGCGCAAATATGCAACTGCAAACTACGCACAGAGCGACAAGGAACTACCGACTCGCCTTGCTTCTCACTGTCTCAAGCGGCACCGGAAGCTGTTCCACAATTTCGATGTCGAATCCTTCCAGCCCCGCAACTTTCCTGGGATGGTTCGTCAGCAGCCGAATCCGCCGCAGACTCAGGTCGGAAAGAATCTGGGCGCCGATGCCAATCTCGCGCTGGGTTTTACGTTCGCTCTCCGGCAACGCCGGCAAACGTTTTTCACGGTGAAATGCAAGCGCTGTTCGCTCCGCGAGCTTCTCCACCGAAAAACCTTTGGACGTCTGGTGCAGATAGATGAGCGCCCCGCGGCCTTCCCGCGCGATCCTCTGCATTGACCCTTCGAGCGTGGCGTGGCAGTCGCAACCAGTAGACCCAAAAACATCGCCCATCAAGCAATGAGAATGCATGCGGACCAAAACAGGTGCGTCACCATGCTCAATATCACCGCGCACCAGCGCCATGTGAGACTCGCCACCATCCACTTCGCTTTCGTAGGCAATCAAGCGAAACTCTCCGTGCTGCGTGTCAATTAAAGCCTCGCCGACCCGATGTACATGGCGCTCGTGCTGCATGCGGTGGCGGATCAGTTCCGCCACGGTCAGCAGCTTCAGCCCGTGAGTGGAGCAGAACTCGATCAGGTCCGGAACCCGGGCCATGGTCCCGTCGTCGCGCATGATTTCGCAGATCACTCCGGCGGGCACAAGTCCCGCCAACCGCGCCAAGTCCACGGAGGCTTCGGTTTGTCCAGCCCGTACCAGCACGCCACCTTTGCGCGCCCGTAGCGGAAACACATGTCCGGGCCTTGCCAGATCGGCTGGCCGGGTCGCGGGATCAATGGCAACTTTGACGGTGCGAGCACGATCATAGGCTGAAATCCCGGTGGTCACTCCATCGCGGGCGTCAATGGCTTCGCAAAAGGCGGTGCCGTAGTTCGAGGTATTTTCCGCCGTCATCGGACCCACCCGCAAATGGTCCAGGCGCTCTTCGGTCATCGCCAGGCAGACCAATCCGCGTCCGTACTTGGCCATGAAATTGATGGCTTCCGGCGTGACCTTTTCCGCGGCGAGGGTCAAGTCACCTTCGTTCTCGCGGTCTTCGTCATCCACCACCACAACCATCCGCCCGGCGCGAATTTCCTCGATCGCAGTGGGAACGTCAGTAAAAGGAGACTGCGACATCATCATAATGTGCCGATTGTAGCAAACCTGGTGCACCTAAACGAGCAGTGCAGGCGCGAGACTCACGTCCGGTCCCTGCATCGCCCTATCAGAACACGATAGGAGAATCCGCCCTGGGTTTCTGGCGGAGCAAAGCTTCGCTGCGAACCAGCAACGCGCACCCCGGGGGGCGGGCGATTCGTAGTAGCTGACCGCAGCGCTTGCGTAACCGTCCCCCCCGCGCTAGGCCTCCCGATACACCAACCGTATCATCCAAAAAATCGCCCCGGCCGCCGCCCCGGAAGCCGGAATCGTGATGATCCAGGCCCACACAATCCGCCGTGCCACTCCCCACCGCACTGCGGACAAACGATGGATCGCTCCGACTCCAATAATTGCGCCCGTAATCGTATGCGTAGTGCTGACCGGAATTCCCGCCAAGGCCGTCCCGAACAAAGTCAAAGCTCCGGCGCTCTCAGCACAAAATCCGCCCAGCGGCTTCAGCTTGGTAATTTTCGAACCCATCGTGTGAACAATTCGCCAGCCACCGAAATATGTGCCCAAGGCAATGGCTGAGTGAGCGGCAAGAATAATGAACCATTTGTAGTGGCCCCATTCATGGGTCATCTCATCCGCGGTCATATAGCGAGCCGTGAACAACGCTCCGGCGATGATGCCCATCGTCTTCTGGGCATCGTTGCCCCCATGCCCCAGACTGTAGGCGGCTGCTGACAACAATTGCAGCTTGCGAAACCATTTATCTACATTCCGGGGAGTCTGGTTGCGCAACAGCCAGTAACTGGCGCTGGAAAAGAAAAGGGCGAGCACCAGCCCCATGATGGGCGCGACCACGATAAAAATTAGGGTCTTGGTCCAGCCCTGAGGAAGAATCACAGAGTACGCGCCCCTTAACCCGTGGTTCAGGGCCGCTCGGGCCATGGCCGCACCCGCGTAGCCTCCAATCAGAGCATGGGAGGAAGAGGTGGGCAGGCCCCACCACCAAGTGAGCAAATCCCACACAATCGCGCCGGCCAGACCCGCGATGACGACATATTGGGTTACGTCATCCAGCCTGATCATCCCCTTGCCGATGGTCTTTGCTACCGCCGTTCCCAGCAAAAACGCCGCCACGAAGTTGAAGAATGCGGCCCAGATCACAGCCAGCTTGGGTGACAAGACGCGGGTGGACACCACTGTGGCGATGCTATTAGCGGCGTCGTGGAATCCGTTCAAAAAATCAAAAATCAGGGCTACGGCGACGGTTATGGTGAGTAGCAGCAATCCGGAGTTCACCGGCGGCGGCTCCCTGCTGGGATTGGGGTGTCGAAATCGGAGGCCATCACGCGCTCTTCAGGGCAACTGCTTCCAGAACATTGGCGGCGTCTTCGGCCTTGTCGGTCGCGGTTTCCAGTACTTCGTACAGTTCCTTCATCTTAATGAGCCGAATGGGGTCTCTCTCTTGGTCAAAAAGCTCTGCGATGGCGTTGCGGCTGATTCGGTCCGCTTCGTTTTCCAGCCGATGCACCTCGACGCAATGCTCCAGCACCCTTTGGTTCTGCTCCAGCAACGACACGCCCTGGGCCAGTTCCTCCGACTGCTGCACGATCAATCCCGCCAGCTCCGCCGCTACCGGAGGGGGGGCGTCAATCCTGTAGAGCGTGAGCCGCATCCCCGCCGAATTGACAAAATCGAGCACGTCGTCGAGTGAAGACGTAAGCCGGTGTATGTCTTCGCGGTCGAATGGGGTGATGAATGTCTGATTCAACGTGGTGATGATGGCATGGGTCATTTCATCCCCGCGATGTTCGATCTCCTGCAACCGCGCGAGCCGCTCCCCCATGTTCGTGGGGTTTGTCAGGATGTCTTGTAGCAGACGGGCGCCTTCCGTGACATTCTGTGACACCTCGGCGAACATCCGGAAGAATTTCGTCTCCCGCGGAATCAGACGGATCATGAAACGAGGGGCTCCTCGATGGGATTGGCGTTCCGGCTGATCTCCGCCACCCGGAAAACACGTAACTATCTCATGCGGGTCTTACAGCGTCAAACCCGCAGTCTAGTTAGCGTACCCCTGCCCCATTCTGCCCCCTGAAAAGCCCCCGCAAGGCGAGCAACACCCGCCGTCCCAGCCATACGATGATCAGCAGCAGCCCCGCCACAATCGCGGCTGCGGTGTACGGGTGTCGGGTCGCGAACCAGGTCAGAAAGATAGCCAGACCATCCTCACCCAGGCTCAAAGCCGTGTTGGAAAATGGTTCGGGAGAAGGGGTCACCGCCGTCCGTGCCGCCGTTTTGGCGCCGTGGGCCGCAAAAGCGATGGCCCCGCCGGCGGCTGTCACCAGAACCTGCTCCCAAGGCGACAGGGTTGCGGTCGCCCGATAAGCCAGCAGCGCAGCCACCGGAACCCGGATGAAGGTGTGCAACGCATTCCAGATCAGGTCGACGGCGGGAATCTTGTCGGCGAAAAACTCAACTGCAAACAACGCCCCGCTAACCCCGATAACCCACCAGCTAGCCAGCACTTCCAAGGCAGGCGGCAACGCCAATACGCCCAGATTCCCGAGCAGTCCCAGCGTGGCCACCGTGGCGTACAAGTTCAATCCGGCAGCGAAACTGGTAGCTACTGCAGCGGCGACGATTTGGTCTGCCGGTATTTTCATCCGCTCCAGAGGCTAGGATATCAGGGCTCGGAGAGACTCCAGGGAGGAAGACTAGATGGATGCGGCTGCGGAGCATCTTGCCGCCAAAAGCGAAGGGCCGCCGGTCAGGCGACCCTGGTTTCTCATTGGGATCAGCTTTTAGAGAGTGGACTCAATCTCGAATCCCCAAGCTTCCAACAGCGGCTCCGGAATGTACTTGGAATTCTTGTTGCGCCGTGCCCATTCGCGCAAGCGGGTGGAGCGCAAATACTGATCCGGCGAAAGCTTGTACTCGCGCACTACCTGCTCGAACTCGGTGATGGTTGGGGTAATGGGCCCGATCGGTTCGGGCTTGCCCCAATTGGGATTTCCGCGTCGTTTAGCCATGAACGTTACGCCTCGTCAAGGGGGAATAAAACACACAACTCAAACTCAAATATGTAACGATGAAAACTTAGATTCACGCACCTAGGCTTGAGATTCACACTAAAACGTTTACCTGGCAAGACCCAGCACGAGAGAAAACCTACGACTACTTGAAGTCGCCAATTGTACGACATTTGCGAGACGACAGTCAACGACTATCATCCCCTTTCGTGACCGCGAAGATCAATCTATATTATAGAAATATAACCATTTAAACGTATTTTAGGGAGCTTAGATCCAAGCCGTTTCGTTAGTGGCTAAATAAACTCGGGGCGCGCTACCTGAGCCCCGCAGCGCCGGTAATCCCCGCCCGTTGTTTCCTTGAGTCTTCAGGCCTGTGGCCCGAGAAGCGGCCCGGTTCACACCTCCCGCCATTACTGCCGTAACGCCGGGCCGATGACCGGTCATTGACGGGCGGTACGGACCTACCTAGAGTGCGACAAGGAGACAAATAACGTGAGGGATATCTACGAGGTACTGCACAAGAAACAGGCGGAACAAGCGCAGTTGGGCAAACAGATCGAGGCTTTGCAGACGGCCGCAGAACAGCTCCGCGGTGTTGCCCACCTGCTCGACGACGACCAGGATGAACAAGGAGCAACCGCCGGCAGGGGTTAGGGGGAGCTTGCCGGCTTTCTGGGAGTTTGAAAGCGCCTTATGAGCTTACTGGCCCTGGTTTTCAGTGCTGACGACAAGGTTGTACGGGTGCTGCGGAGGGTCTTGAGTGAATTGGAGATCGGCATGGAGCTCTGCGCCGACGCCGAATCCGCCATTCACAAGCTGACCCGCAGGAGGTTTGAGGCAGTCATTGTCGACTGTTCAGACCAGCGTACCGCTTCGCGTGTGCTTCGCAGCGCGCGCTCCGCGCCCGTCAATAAGCGCGCCGTCGCAGTAGCCATCCTTATCGGCCAGACAGGAGTTGGCGGCGGGGTCGATCTGGGAGCCCACTTCGTTCTTCACCAGCCCCTTTCTCCAGAACGAGCTAAAACCAGTTTTCGCGCCGTGCGCGCGTTGATGAAACGGGAACGGCGGCGCAATGCCCGAATTCCGGTAGAAACTTCGGTCACCATTCAGGTTAACGATGGTGCGGGACAGTTGCGCGCTGTCACCACCGATCTTGGGGAAGGCGGCATGGCGATCCAACTCGCCCACCGTCCCAAAAGCCTGGGCTCCGTGGCCATACAGTTTTCCCTACCCGGGTCCGAGGAAATCATCGAGTGCAAGGGCCAGGTGGCGTGGGAGAATCCTGGCCGTCAGCTGGGTCTCCGCTTCGTAGACCCCGCGCCTGAAATCCGCGATCGGCTGAAAGCCTGGTTGGAGAGTCGTGCGCCCGAGTTTGAGGAGGATGATCCCCCGTCACCCTGCAAACTCACCGACCTGAGCCTTGGGGGCTGCTATCTGGAGACTGGTTCGCCGTTTCCGTTACGTACCCGCCTCATCCTCTCTATGCCAGTTGCCGGCGAGCAGCGGCGCGCGGAAGGCGTGGTGTTGGTGATGCATCCCGATCTCGGCATGGGAATTGAATTCACCCAGACCACCGAACAGCAGCGCCAGCAAGTGGAAAAATTCATTCACGCTCTTACCAGCAACAACGGTGCTCTCCCCGAGATTCTGGTGGAACCGGAAGGTTTGGAGACCACCGAACCCGCCTCCGCCTCTCCTGTCCGCAGCGGCTCCGAGGATCCTTTGCTCGAACTCTTCCGGAGAAGGGCCGAACTCACCCCCGAAGCGTTCCAATGCGAACTCCGCAAGCAACGCAACCCCGCTTCTAAAGCCGCATCGTCCTAGGCATCGGTCCATTCAGGCATTGGGAAGCCCGCAGCCAACCGCTTGACCCCTAACCAGCTGTAGACGGCGTCCCGAGGTAGACTACCAGCCGGAAAATCCGCTCGCCGCCACTACCTCTACCCTCGTCATCCCGAAACTGGTTCTCATTGTAAAATAGGAGGTTACGCCGAAATCCTTGAAACCCTTGAAACCCTTGTCTATGCCGCAGGAAGAGAAGACAGCCGTTAGTCGCGAAGACCACAACGACGCTCGCTACGACGCCCACCGCATCGAGAGCAAATGGTTCGAGCGCTGGCAGCAGGAATCGTCGCTCTACGCCGCCGAACCCAACTCCATAAAGCCGAAATATTATGTCCTCGAAATGCTGCCTTATCCATCGGGCGCGCTGCACATGGGACACGTGCGCAATTACGCCATCGGCGACGCTCTGGCCCGCTATATGTGGATGAATGGTTACAACGTATTGCATCCCATGGGCTGGGATTCATTCGGATTGCCGGCAGAAAACGCGGCTATCCAAAACAATACTCCGCCGCGCGAGTGGACCCTGCGCAACATCGCCGCCATGAAAGCGCAAATGAAGCGCCTCGGATTCGCCTACGACTGGTCCCGCGAGGTCACCACTTGCCTGCCGGAATACTACAAGTGGAACCAGTGGTTCTTCATAAGACTCTATGAGAAAGGCTTGGCCTATCGTAAGAAGAGCAGGGTCAACTGGTGTCCCAAGTGCGCCACAGTCTTGGCCAACGAGCAGGTTGTAAACGGTTGTTGCTGGCGGCACGAAGATACCATCGTCGAGCAGCGCGAACTCGAACAATGGTTCCTGCGCACCACCCACTACGCCGAGGAGTTGCTGCGCGACCTTGACCGCCTCCCGGGCTGGCCGGAAAAAGTCCGCACCATGCAACGGAACTGGATCGGTCGTAGCGACGGCACCTTGGTGGATTTCAAGATCGACGGTGCAACCGATCCGGCGCATTCGATTGTCACTGTCTTCACTACGCGCGTGGATACCATCTACGGCGCAACCTCTCTGCAGCTCGCGCCCCAGCATCCCCTCCTCGCCCGCCTGACGAAGAACAACGATCTGCTACGCGCCTCAATTGATCAACTGATCGCGGAGCAACGCAAGGCGAGGGAAGTCGGCGACATCGGCGAGATCGAAAAGCGTGGCGTCAACACCGGCCGCTTCGCGGTCAATCCCTACAACGACGAGAAGGTTCCCATCTGGGCGGCGAACTACATCCTCATGGACTATGGCACCGGTGCGATTATGAGCGTGCCTGCGCACGACGAGCGCGACTACGAGTTCGCCAAGAAATACAAACTCGCGATTCGCCTCGTAGTATTGCCGCAAGTGGACAACCCCGAGGAGACTGTCGTTGAACCCCGCCTCCCGTTCACCACAATCGAGGGCACGCTGGTGAGCTCCGGCCCGTTCAGTGGCCTGGACTGTAAGGCAGCCATCCAAGCCATGTCCGAGCACGCGGAAAAGAACGGTTTCGGCAAAACCACCGTCACTTATCGCCTGAAAGACTGGGGCATCTCACGGCAGCGCTACTGGGGTACGCCCATCCCCATGCTTTATTGCGAAAAAGACGGCATCGTCGCCGTGCCTGAAAAAGACCTGCCCGTGATCTTGCCGGAAAACGTGGATATCACTCTGACTGGCGGTTCGCCTTTAGGCCGGGTGCCGGAGTTCGTCAACGCCACCTGTTCAAAATGCGGAGGCCCAGCCCGCCGCGAGACCGACACCATGGACACCTTTGTGGATTCGTCCTGGTACTTCTACCGCTATACCGACGCAGGCAACGAGCAAGCCCCCTTCGACCGCGAGAAAGCCGGCTACTGGTTTGGAGAGCACGGCATCGATCAATACATCGGCGGCATCGAGCATGCCATTCTGCACCTGATTTATTCTCGCTTCTGGACCAAATTCATGCGCGACATGGGCCTGATCAAAAACGACGAACCCGCCGAGCGCCTCTTCACCCAAGGCATGATTATCAAAGGCGGGTCCAAGATGTCCAAGAGCCTGGGCAACGTCGTTTCCCCGGATGACATGGTGAAAGGCTACGGCGCTGACAGCACCCGCATGTATACGCTTTTCGCCACCTCTCCGGACCGCGAACTCGACTGGCAGGACGAAGGCGTGGAAGGCATTGAGCGCTTCCTGAGCCGCGTCTACAGGTTCGTAGCCCGCAACGCTCCAAGTGTGGCCAATGGCAACCCAGAGACAGTGCCCACAACGTCCCTACCGACGGAAGCCCGTCAAATCCAGCGCAAACTGCACCAGACTGTCAAGCGCGTCAGTGACGACTTCAAGGGCCGATGGCACTTCAATACCAGCATTGCAGCCATTATGGAACTGGTGAACGAACTTTACGCAGGCGAAGACCGCGTGGCGCGGGCGCCGTCCCCGGCAGTAAAAAGCGGTGTGGGGGAGGCCGGCCAAGCAGCCCGAACCTCACTCCTTACCGAGGTTCAGCGCACGCTTGCCTTGCTGCTAGCCCCTTTCGCCCCGTACCTGGCCCACGAACTGTGGGAGATGCTGGGTGAAAAGGGAAGTCTGCTGCGTACCCCGTGGCCGCAGTACGATCCCGCGTTGGCCAAAGAAGACGAAATCGAGATTCCCGTGCAGATTAACGGCAGGTTGCGCAGCCGCATCGTGGTGGCAGCAGATGCGCCGAACGATGTTGTCAGCGGGCACGCCTTGGCCGAAGCGAAGATAAAGGCGCTGCTGCACGGCAAGCAGGTTGTGCAGGTAATCGTAGTTCCCACCAAGTTGGTAAATATCGTGGTTCGCTGAAATGAACCGGGCTATTCAGCTTCGGCTTGAGTTATTCTAGCCACGCATGAAGCGGCGTTCACCCACACTGGAAGGCTTCCGCATGTTGCTTTGCCTGCCTTCTCTGGGTCCGGCGGAAATCGCCTGGCGATGGAGTTTCGGCCTGGCAGTGACGGCGCTGTTAGCATTTTTTTTCCACGAATACATGTCTACGCTGCCGGTCACGGGGGGAGAAATGTTCCTGCTGCAAACCCGTCAACCGGCCTTGGTCTGGCAGGCCATGGCGCGCATCCTGCAAGGAAGTGTGCCGCGAGCAGTCGCCACCCTGATCGTACTGGCGCTGGCGCTGACGCTGGCCTGGATCGTGCTGGCTTCGCTGGGGCGAGCCGCCACCCTTAAGACGCTATTCGAATACTTCCGGGATGGCGATGACTCGAAACCACGAACCTGGCGACTCAGCTCGCTCATGGGCTTGAATTTCTTGCGCGCGGCCGCAATGCTTGCCGTGGTGGTAAGTTCGGTGGGTGCCGTGCTACTGGCCGGTGCCGCCTCCTCGAAGACACACCCTTCGCCGGGAAGCGCTTTGCTGATCTTCTGCATGCTTATCCTGTTTATCGGACTCGCCTGGTCTATGTTGAATTGGTACCTGTCCCTGGCGGCGATCTTCGTGGTCGGCGCAGAAGACACTACATTCGGAGCTTTGGCGGCAGCCGCGCATTTGTGCTGCAGCCGTCCCGGGCCCGTGGTCGCAGCCGCCGCATGGTTCGGTGTCGCTCACGCTGTGTCGTTCGTAACCGCCGCGTCCGTGGCAGCCTTTCCCTTGGCCTTTGCCGAAGTGCTTCCCGCTGGCGTGGTGCTGGGCGGCGTGATTCTGGTCGCGCTGATCTACTTCGCCAGCGCCGATTTTCTCTATGTCGGGGGGC
>Ga0193719_10000083_pt1 | contig 28225 bp, 26 predicted proteins | sample U2a2metaG_FD_160103 | JGI IMG/M metagenome (GOLD analysis project Ga0193719, IMG submission 160103) | Soil microbial communities from a riparian zone of the East river system, Colorado, United States - U2a2 | ecosystem: Environmental > Terrestrial > Soil > Riparian zone | place: USA: East... | reverse complement strand
ACCATAATCTTCTCGCCGGCGTATCATGAGAGGTCCCGACCCCCTCTTCCAGCGACCGGAGTCCCAGCATGCACTACAATAGAATAGCGCGCGAGGCCAAAGCTTCGTTTGCGGCGCTCGTCACGGCGAGTGCCGCCGCGGCCCTCCTTTGCAGCTCCGCGCAGGCCCAAGCCAAACCCGCCGCTAGTAGTGCGCCACCCGCTCCCCAGCGCACCTTCGTAAAACCGGCCGACGCCGAGCTCAAGAAAAAGCTGACGCCGCTCCAGTATGCGGTGACGCAGCACGCGGCCACGGAGACTCCGTTCCGCAACATTTATTGGGACAACCACGAGCCGGGGATCTACGTGGACATCGTGTCAGGCGAGCCCCTCTTCAGCTCGCTCGATAAGTACGAGTCAGGCACCGGTTGGCCAAGCTTCACTCGGCCGCTCGATCCAGCCAACATCCGTACGAAGACAGACCGCATGCTTGGCTACGAGCGCACCGAGGTCCGGTCCGCGCACGCCGATTCCCATCTCGGTCATCTGTTCGACGACGGGCCTGCGCCCGCACACTTGCGCTACTGTATGAATTCGGCGTCGATGCGGTTCATTCCCGTGACGCAGCTCGAAGCCGAGGGATATGGGCAGTACCTGCCGCTGTTCAGGCCCAAGCCGCAGGCAAAGGTCGCCAGGTAGCAACTTCGCACTTGTGCGAACCAAGGGAACCCGGGACTATTTCGGCTGGATTTCCCACGAACTCGTTCCGGGCTGAGATGCGCGCTGAAAGGAAGGCTTTCACCCTCATCGAACTTCTTGTTGTTACGGTGGTCCTGGGCATTCTCGCTGCCATCGCGATCGCCAACTTCATGAGCACCAAGCAATCGGCCTACATGGCGACGATGAAGTCCGATTTACGAAATTTCGCCATCTACGAGCAGAACTACGAGATTGAAAGTCAGGGCAGCTACTTCACCGGGAATGGCGTGGCGCAGGGTTTCACGCCAACCCCGGGAGTGACGGTGAATGCGACGGCGGTTCCGGGGCCTCCCCCGAGCTGGAATGCCGTCGCCGCTCACGACAAAACCGCAAAGACGTGCTCGATTATTACGACTGGCCCACACATTTGGGAAATCGACTGTCCGTGAAATAGTAAGGAGCAATGGCGCTGGCCGCGGCTGCTTTTTCCGCGCAGATTTATTTTTTCACCGCACCTCTCCTTCTCTCCGGCCCGCCAATGGAATCCTGGCTAATCACGTCCCGCGCCGAAGTCATGCGCCTCGAGTTCGGCGAGGAGCCACCGCCGGAGATATGTCTACCCGACAAGCCCCTGTCGGAGATCGAGGATAACGCGACGCAGAAGGCGATTCAGGACGCGCCGTACATTATTTACAGGCGCTATCACCTTGCGCACGAGAGCTGGCGACTGGGGATCGTTTACTCGGTCGCCCCGCCGACTGTTGGAGACATACAGATTCTGTCGGCGTACAGGGCAGGACACGAGGCGCGCCCGCACCTGGTGTAGCGGGCAAAGGAGCCCGGCCTACCGGCCGCCAACTACCTGTTGCGCAGCTTGTCGATCGCGGAATCCAGCAACGCCTGCAAGCGCATGTATTCCTCGTTGATCCTCTTTCCGGCGGCAGGAAGCTCCGCTTCGGCCTTTTCCGCCAGCTCGGCCAGTCGCTTGCCGGCATTCGTCAGCTCTTCGCGCAGCTTGTCGAGAGTCTGCTTGATGTCATCCATGGGGACTGCTCCTGAGTGTTTTGACGCGCATTCGGCGCGTCACCCGTAGCTTACGCCGAAGTCGTGCGAGATGCTACTTACGCCAGGACGACGCGAAGGTTTCTGACCAGCTATTTCTTGGGCGCCTTGACGAGGAGCCGCTGGCCGATCTTCACCCGATCGCCCTCGAGCTGATTCCATTTCTGAATCTGCTCGGGAGTCGTCTCGAACTTCCTCGCGATGCTGAAGAGGGCGTCGCCGCGCTTGACCTTGTAGTAAATGGGCTCCGCAATCAGTGCCGCGACCGCTGCGCGGAGCCGTCGCTCGCTCGCCGCCGCTTTGCGCTGCGCCGCGTGAATTCCATTCACGTAGCTGACGAGTGAATCGAGGTTGGCCTCCTCGCCGCGAACGGCAGCGAATTCGCCGCGCGGCGTTCCCGGGTGAGTCGCCCGGACGCCGTGCGCGGTCATGAGGTAGAGCCTTCGTACGTCTATCCCCAGCAGCGTGTCATTGGGGAATTCCTGCGACAGGATTACCGATGGAGCGTCCGCGCTCTCGGACCTGCTTCCCGGCGCGACGCCGATAAAGATCAGGCGGTCGTTTGTCGCGTAGAGTATACCGTTCGCACCCCGATAATAATCGCTCGGCCGGCGCATGAAGACCTTTGCCTTGCGCTCGACTTTCTCGCCGTAGTGGAGCATTCCGCCCTGCAGCTCCCGCTCGGCCGCGCTCCATGCCTTCGGTGCGTCCACATGCTGCATGAAGAAGAAGTATCCGAAGAGAAGGAGCCCGACGAGGACAACGGCGAGCCCGAGGAGCGCTTTCTTCAGAAAGCGAAAGGAGCGGTAAAGTCCCTCAGACTCTTTCATTTCTGATCAGTGTAGTGGGAGGCAGGCATCGCCGGGAGGGCAATCTCCATACCGGGTTTGGCATGTGAGGTGCACCGAAGGACGGCATGGCCGATCCTGAGCTCGACCAGCGCCAGTCATCAGCCGGAGACCCCTTCACTAACGTGACGGTCCGGCACCCTGACCGATCCTCGGCTCCGCGCTGGAAAAGAGTTCTAAAGGCAGCGCTCCACGGTGTCAGTGCTGCGGTTCTCCTCGCGGCGGGAACCGTTTGGACAATCCGCCAGCAGCATCCCCAGTATTTGAAGCCCGGTGAGCTGCTGCATCTTCCCGCCGCGGTCGTCACGGCGCAGGCGCCCGGTACTGAAGGCTATACGCTTCCGACGGACTCCGCGGCCCTGCTCGAAATCAAGCGCGTTGCGTACTCGTTGCGTAAGTACACCAACGATACGCTGCTCGCGCAAAGGATTGCCGGGGCAATCGTGGTGCAAGGAGGGAAGAAGAACATCAACCCAGCTCTTCTGGTCGGGGTCCTGCTTACTGAAGATGCGAAGCTCGATCCCAACGCCAAGAGTTCGGTCGGTGCTCGAGGCTTGATGCAGGTGATGCCCTTTCACGCGGGAAAGTGGAAGGGGTGCACCTCGGCGGATCTGTTCGCGATCGATAACAACATTTGCCACGGCGTCAGCATCCTGGCCGACCTGATCAAGCGATCGCCGAGCGTGGCCACCGCACTTCAGCGCTACAACGGCTGCGTGCGCGGTACCAACACCCCCAATTGCCACACTTACTCTGGCAAGGTGCTCAAGTTCGCCGAACAGGCGGCAACCCAGATGCTGAGTTTTTCCCTGTCGGATTGAACCGGCAGAGGTTGGGTGTAAACATCTGACCACCACGAAAATCCAGGAATTGGCACCGCAACTCGTTGTGATTCAATGGGTTGCCGTTTCGACGTCACATTCTCGACATTATTGACGTCGTCCGTTCCACCCACTTTTAGAACTTTTCCTTGACCGAATTCGTCAATAGAGGTACCGTAATACGTATCTCAGCAGTGGCATTACCACAATAGAATCGAAATGGCAGAATGGATCGGACGAGAACTTAAGCGAATCAGAAAGCTCAGGGGTCTTCGTCGCGAAGACGTTGCGGCACGCATGGCTAGACCAGTGTCGGCGTCGACAATACGCAATATCGAGCATGACGAGGACTACAATGTCTCGCTCGATCTTTTGCAACAGATAGCGGCCGTACTGGGCGCGAAGATCCAGGTCTCCCTAGAGGCTGAGGATCTGAAACGCTGGCAGACGCCACCGGGGCAGCGACCAGCGATACAGCTGGGCGACGCACCCCCGGCAGAGGCACAGGAAAGGTTGATCGACAACGAGTACTTCATCCGGTACATCCGGGCACGTTATCCGGACTGTCCGCTGACGAACTCGCAGATAGGTAGAAGGATGTGGGACTTCGCCAAACCCAGAGGAGCGGAGCTGGTGAAGGGCAGGATGCAGGTGAAGAAAATGCCGACCAACGAGAGCATCGCTACATACAGGCTCCCGACGACGGCAGCGCAGTACCGAGTTCGTGAGCGGGACATGGAAGTTCTGCACGGTTTTGCGGATCGGTTGGGCCGGGCGTACCGCGATGAGAAGGGAAGGGTTCTTGTTCCGCTCATCTAAGCATGGCCGGGCTGTACTAATTCCAGGAGAAACTGTGAAGAAGTCACTCAAGCCGTTAAACGCACCTCCGCCGAAGCTGTCTTCGCCTATGAAGACTGCTATGCGCGCCGCATCCCATGCGCTTGCATTGGGCGTGCTGCTCGTCAGCGGAGCTGTGTGGACGATTTCGCAACAGCACCCGCTGTACGCGAACCCGGGCAAGTTGCTGAGACTGCCCGCGGCTATTGTCGACGCTGCACAGCCCACCGAGCAGGCGTTCCGCATTGGTGAGGTTCTGAATCAGTACACGCACGATCGCGCCCTGGCGTTCCGTATCGCCGACGCCCTCGTAGACCAGGCCGACAAGGAACACATCGACCCGGCGCTTCTCGTTGGCGTTCTTCTCACCGAAGACGCGACGCTCGATCCGCATGCCCGCAGCTCTGTCGGCGCGCGCGGCCTGATGCAGGTCATGCCACTCCACAGCGGGAAGTGGGGCTGTGGATCGTCGGACCTGTTCAACATCGAGAGCAACATCTGCCACGGCGTTCAGATCCTGAAGGAAGCGATGCGCAGCGCGCCCAACACGCGTGTGGCGCTCCTCCGCTACAACGGCTGCGTTCGCGGACGCAACACTCCGAACTGTCACCTGTATGACGACAAGGTTCTGAGACACGCGGGCCGCGCAGCCGCGGAGATGAGACTGGTCAAAACCCCGAAGAGCGAGTAAGGTTGTCCTGAAAAAAGGAGCCGGTGCCTCGCGCACCGGCTCTTTTTTTTGCCATGTCCACTAAGCCATACTGGGTACTCGCGCTTTCGCTGCTCGGCATCTCCTTCGCTGGCCCACTCGTGCGGCTTTCGACAGCGGATCCGGTGGCGATCGCCGTCTGGCGTCTCGGCTTCTCGCTTCTCATCGTTGCCGTTTTTCTCGTCGGGACTGGGGAATGGCGCGACTGGAAGCGCATCACTTCGCGCGAGCTCACCCTTGCGGGCGCCGGAGGCGTCTCGCTGGCGCTCCATTTCTGGGCCTGGAACGCCTCTATTCATCTCACGACGATTGCTGCATCTGTCACACTGGTTAACCTTCAGCCTGCCGTCGTGGCGACGATCTCGGCCGTTGCTCTCAGAGAGGCTCCGACACGCCGTCAGGTCGTCGGCATCGCCATCGCGATCCTCGGTGCTTTGGTAGTTGCCGCGCCTGACCTGAAAGGTGGCATGGCGCTCAGCGGGAATGACCCGCTGCTTGGAAACCTGCTGGCGGCGTCGGCGGCGGTGACGGCAGCCATCTACTACACCATCGGTCGCAGCCTGCGAAGATCACTTGGCATCTGGGCCTATGTGGGAATTGTTTACTCGGCGGCGTTCGTGACGCTGTCGCTGGTAGCGCTGTCGCGAGGAGTCGCCCTCGCGCCACAGCCGCCCAGAGAGATCGCGATTTTCGCCGGCCTCGCTCTCGGGCCGATGTTGCTTGGCCACACCGGGATGAACTGGGCTCTCAAGTTTCTCCCGGCATATGTGGTCAACCTCACTGTGCTGGGCGAGCCCGTTGGAGCGACTGTGTTGGGAGCTATCATCCCTTCAATTCGGCAGGTCCCCACAGTATCGACCCTGGTCGGCGGAGCGATCATGCTGGGTGGTGTGATCATAGCGGCGGGCCGCACGACCCGTGGCAGCACCCTAAACGCCTGACCGTTAAATTCTATCGCGGTCCGCTTTCGGTTCGAGAGCGCATTCGACCGATACCGTTCGCTCACCCATGGATTCGATGCGAAGCCTGAAATCCAAGACGGCCCTGCTGCTTTGCGTGCTGGCGATAATGGCGGCGGCTCCGGCGCACCCAAGAAATACCGCCGCGGCGCAAACGGGAATAACCTCCCCGCGTGCCCAGTTCGGGCACGACATTGGCGACGACTACTTTCTCGCCAACTACACGCAGATGATCGACTACTGGCGAAAGCTCGATCGCGAATCTGACCGGATGAAGATGGTGCGTATCGGCACGACGGCCGAGGGACGACCGATCTGGATGGCGATCGTCACGTCGCCGGAAAACCAGAGGAAGCTCGGTCGATATCAGGAGATATCGAGACGCCTGGCGCTGGCAGAGAATCTCACCGATGCGCAGGCTCACGCGCTGGCCTCAGAGGGGAAGTCCGTCGTGTGGATCGACGGCGGTCTTCACGCCAGCGAGGTGCTGGGCGCCCAGCAGCTGATTCAGATGGTGTACGACCTCGTGAGCCGCAGCGATCCGGAGACGCTCAGGTTTCTCCGCGACGACATCATATTGCTGGTGCCGGCAAATCCGGATGGGCAGGAGCTTGTGTCCAACTGGTACATGCGCGAAGCGGATACGCTCAAGCGGACGACAGCGCGGCTGCCGACGCTCTACCACAAGTACGCCGGCCACGACAACAACCGCGACTCCTACATGGCGTCGCAGCCCGAGACGCAGGCGATGGACAGCATTCTGTTCAGGGCCTGGTATCCGCAGATCATGTACAACCATCACCAGACCGGCCCGATCGGAACGGTGATTTTCGCGCCCCCATTCCGGGATCCGTTCAACTACAACTTCGATCCGCTGGTTCCGATGGAGCTCGACCTTGTTGGTGCGGCGATGCATTCGAGGTTCGTCGCGGAAGGGAAACCGGGCGCCACGATGAGAAGCGGCTCGAGTTATTCCACCTGGTGGAATGGCGGATTGAGGACGACCGTCTATTTCCACAACATGATCGGCCTTCTCACCGAGGCCATTGGCAACCCCACGCCGATCGAGATTCCCCTGGTACCGGAAAAACTCCTGCCCAGGGGCGATCTCCCGATGCCGATTCAGCCGCAGAAATGGCACTTCGCGCAATCGATCGCGTACGAGCTGACGGCAAACCGGGCGGTCCTGGATGTGGCGTCGCGCTATCGCGAGATGTTCCTCTACAACATCTACCAGATGGGGCGCAATTCGATTCGCCGTGGCAGCACCGATACGTGGACCATAACACCGCGGAAGGTGGCGGCGCTCGAGGCAGCGACGCCCGAGGACAGCTCCCGTCCGCAGGGCGGTGACGCCGGGGGCGGCGGTGGTCGTCCGCAGACGACGAGCCCTGCCGACATGGCGGCTTACGTCAACATCATGCGGAATCCAGCCGACAGGGACGCGCGCGCTTATATCATACCCGCCGATCAGCCCGATTTTCTCACCGCAACGAAGTTCGTCAACGCGTTGATCAAGACGGGAATAAGTGTAGACCGCGCCGCGGCGCCGTTCACAGTGAACGGCAAAAACTATCCGGCAAACTCTTTCGTGGTGATGGCGGCGCAGGCGTTCCGCCCGCACATCCTGGACATGTTCGAGCCGCAGGACCACCCGAACGACATCCCGTATCCGGGCGGACCTCCGACTCCTCCATATGACAACGCGGGGTGGACGCTCGCGTATCAAATGGGCGTTCAGTTCGATCGCATTCTGGAGCCGTTCACTGGACCGCTCACTCCAGTGGTCGGATTCGCGAAACCACCGAGAGCGCGCGTCGGACCCGCGGCGGAAGGATACGCTCTCAGTCACTCCGTGAACGACGCGTTCGCCGCGGTAAATCGACTGCTCGCTCGCGGGCAAGAGGTTTATACGCTCGTCACGCCGCTCAGTATCAACGGCCGGACCTACGATGCTGGCACGTTTTACATCCCGGCAAAACCGGGAACCCTTGCGATCCTCAGCCGGCTCGTAGCGGAAAAAGGCCTCGTGTTCGACCCCTTCGACACCGAGGTGTCGTCGGCGTCTCTGAAGCGGATTCGACCAGCGCGTATCGCGCTGTGGGATCAGTATGGTGGATCTATAACCTCGGGCTGGGCGCGATTCATTCTCGAACAGTTCGAGTTTCCCTACCAGGTCGTATATCCGGCGACGCTCGATGCGGGGAACCTTATCAGCAAATTTGACGTCCTTATTCTTCCGGACGGCGTAACGTTCGGGCGTCCCGGCGCGCGCGCGGCTCCGCGCGTCAACCCCGACGACGTTCCCACCGAGTATCGCGACCGGATCGGTAGCCTGACCGCCACCAAGACGATCCCGCAACTCCAGGAATTCCTCAACGCCGGCGGGACGATTCTCGCGATCGGCTCCGCGACCGACATCGGGATTCAGCTGCAACTTCCTATCTCTAACGCGCTGGCGGACAGCACGGGCCGATCGCTGCCTCGTAGCCGATTCTACGTGCCGGGATCGATTCTCACCATGCGCGTGGATACAACGCTTGCGCTTGGCGAGGGGCTGCGGCCGGTCACCGACTTCTACTACGATAACGCGCCGGCCTTTCGCCTCCTGCCCGGCGCCAATGCGCGCGGAATCAAGAGGGTTGTATGGATCGATGGCCCGGCACCTCTACGGAGCGGATGGGCTTGGGGCCAAAAATATCTGAGCGGTGTAACAGAGGTCCTGCAAGCTCCCGTCGGAAAGGGTATGCTGGTGCTGTACGGGCCCGATCCGTATTTCCGCTCGCAGCCCCACGGAACGTTCAAGCTCTTGTTCAACGGACTTCTATATCGCAATGAACTCGGGGATTAAATGATGCGCTCACGTATTCTGCTAGCGGCACTCGCGGTATCAGGCTGCTCGTATTTCCAGTCGGGCGCCAAAACTGAGCCCGCTCCTTCGCCAGCGACAAAGCCGGCTACGTCCAGGGCAGTGTCCGCCGTGCACGTCACGAGCAGCTCGGGGCTTATCAAGGCCATGCACGACCGCTACGACGGAAAATATCTGAAGACGATGAGCTTTCTTCAGAACAACACAGCGTACCCCGTGACGGGGCAGGAGCAGAAGTCCCAGTGGTACGAGCACATCGAGATTCCCGGCAAGCTTCGCATCGCGTTCCTTCCAGCCTCCCAGAAGAGCGGACTCGTTCAGATCGATGACCGGGTGGCGTCGTTCGACAACGGCATTCGCGTCGACTTCCGTCCGTCGGTCAATCCGCTCCTGCTTCTGACCGCGGATGTGTACGTAGTACCGGTAGCCACGATCATGCGTGGCCTGGACACGCTACACGTCGATCAGGAAATAATCCGCGACGCCGTGTGGGAAGGGCAGCCGGTGTACGTCGTGGGAGCGAAAGCGGGCGACACCACCTCAAATCAAATGTGGGTGGACCGCGATAACCTCCGTCTCGTCCGCTTCATCCAGAGCTCAAAAGTCGGCGACCGCACAATGCTGAGTGATATCCGCGTCCTGGGCTACAAGGAGATCGGGGGATTCGACGTTCCGACGGAGTTTCTTGTGCTGAGGAACGGGCGGCCCTTCTGGCGCGAGCAATACGCCGACGTTCGCATCAACGAGAATTTCCCGCCGGGCACGTTCGATCAGGCCACCTGGAACGAGATCCCAATTCCCAAATAAGTCGTTCAAAACTCCGGACGTCGTTTGAAGGGACTCTGATGGTCGGTGATGACATCAAGATCGAGATCGACGCAGCGGCGCGGTCGAGTAGTCGCAACCGCAACTTCTACCAGCGAGCAAGACACATGAGAACCGGACTACTACTGGCGGCGGCGGGGGTCCTTGCCGTCGATGTTTCCGCGCAGGGACGCGTCCAGCGTCCAATGACGTTCGAGGATTTTGCCGCGGTAAGAAATGTCGGCGATCCTCAAGTCTCTCCTGATGGCCGTTGGGTGTTGTATTCAGTGCGGACGACGGACGTCAATGCCAACAGGCGGACGACCGTTACCAGGATGCAACTCGCGAGCGGGGGAGCCGCCAGTCAATTCCCCAATGCGACCACTTCCGCCACTGAGTCGCGCTGGGCGCCGGATGGCAAGCGAGTCGCTTACATCGCCAGTGGGCAGCTCTGGATCGCCGATGCGGCCGGGGGAAATGCTCGCAAGATCACGAACCTGAATGGCGGCGCCGGTGGGCCCGTATGGTCGCCGACCGGAGATCGCATCGCCTTCGTCACAGGCGTCTATCCCGAGTGCGACAGCGATGGCTGCAACATCGAACGCGCGAAAGCTGCCGACACCGGCAAGGTCAAAGCACACATCGCCGACAATCTGCTCTACAGGCACTGGACGGAGTGGACGCCTCAGACCCGATCGCACCTTTTCATCGTGGCGCCCGATGGAACGGGGTTGCGCGATGTGACCGCCGGCGTGAAGTACGACGTTCCTCCCGGACCCTTCGGTGGCAGTGAAGCGTACGCCTTCTCGCCGGATGGAAGAGAGCTCGCCTACACCGCGAAGGATCAGGGACGCGCTGACGCGTGGTCTACCGACCTCAACGTCTACACGGTGCCTGTGAGCGGGGGCCCGCCCGTCGTCATCACCGCGGCCAACCGCGGCGCCGATCAGAATCCGGTTTACTCCCCGGACGGCCGCACGATTCTGTACGCCTCGCAGGCGCGTCCAGGTTTCGAGTCCGATCGCCAACGGCTGATGGCGTACGACCGCTCGACCAGGGCCGCCCGCGAGCTGCTTCCAAACTGGGACAGAAACGCCGACGCCTATGCCTTCTCCTCGAGCGGAGACGCGATTTACCTGAATACGGTCGATGCCAGCCGCACGAAGCTTTATCGCATCACGCGCACGGCGTCAGGATGGACGACAGCCCCGCAGCTGCTTACCTCGGGCGGCAACAACTTTTCGCCGTCGATGTCGAGCGACGGGAAAACGATTGCGTGGCTGCAGGACGCGACCGAGCGTCCCGCCGAAGTGTACGTCGCGACCGTTAGCCCGTCGGGCCTGAGCGGTGTTCGCCGCCTCACCCACGAGAACGATGCGCTTCTCGCCCAGCTCAAGCTGAATCCCGTCGAAGATTTCTGGTACAAGGGCGCCGACGGCGACAGCGTGCAGGGGATGATCCTCAGACCGCCGCAGTACCAGGCGGGCAAGAAGTTTCCTGTTCTCTTCCTCATTCACGGCGGACCACAGGGCGAGTGGCTGGACCAGTGGCACGGCCGCTGGAATTTCGAGCTGTTTGCTTCGCCCGGATTTGGAATCGTGGCCATCAATCCGCGCGGATCGTTCGGTTATGGCCAGAAGTTCACCGATCAGATTTCCAGAGACTGGGGCGGAAAGGCCTACACGGATCTGATGAACGGGCTCGACGCGGCGCTCGCCCGCAACAACTGGCTTGATTCGACGCGCATGGGCGCCGCAGGCGGATCCTACGGCGGCTACATGACAAACTGGATCGCGGGCCACTCGAACCGGTTCAAGGCATTGTTCACGCATGCCGGCGTCTTCAATCTCGAGAACATGTACGGGGCGACGGAGGAGATCTGGTTCAGCGACTGGGAATTCGGTGGCCCATACTGGGACAAGAGTGCGATGGACTCGGTGTACCGCCGCTGGTCGCCGCACCTCTTTGCCGGAAACTTTCGCACACCGCATCTCGTGGTGGTGGGCGAGCTCGACTACCGCGTGCCGTACACCGAAGGTCTCTCGCTTTTCACCGCACTGCAGCGTCAGGGAGTTCCGAGCAGGCTGATCGACTTTCCGGACGAGGGGCACTGGATCGGGAAACCGCAGAATCAACGCTTATGGTGGGGGGAAGCGCTTGGTTGGTTTACCAAATACTTGAACCCGTAGCTGGCATCCCTGGAAACTTCTGGAAATGCAACAGAACGGGTGCGAGCAGTCAGTAGCGCAGCTGGGAGTTTTCAGTTCACGACGTCGGGACGCTAGCGCGTGGGGCCGGGCGCAAGTGAAGGTTGGCATCTCACGCCACCGAGGTAAGTCAGGGCGTAGTGAACTGACGGCTTACAGCTACGCTACTGACGTCTGGCACCCGTTCCGTTGCACTGAGCCTTTCGTGATCAACGGTAGCCCTGAGCCTGCATAGTAAATAGTTCCTCGTACAACCCCCCATTTGCGAGGAGCTCTTCATGTGAACCCTGCTCCTCGACCTTCCCGTGCCGCAGCACGATGATGCGATCGGCCATTCGTACGGTCGAAAAGCGATGCGAGATAAGAATCGCCATCCGGCCGGCCACCAGCTCTGAAAAGCGCAGGAACACCTCGTACTCGGCGCGAGCGTCCAGTGCCGCCGTCGGCTCGTCGAGTATCAGCACCTGCGCATCGCGAATGTAGGCGCGCGCCAGCGCAATCTTCTGCCACTCCCCTCCCGACAGATCGACGCCTTCGTCGAATCTCCTGCCTAACATCTGCTGATAGCCTTTCGAGAACCGCGGAAGAAGAGAGGCGGCGAGAGAGTTCTCGGCGGCTGCCGAGATCGCCGGCGGAGTTCCGTTGTTCCTGTCGAGGTCGGCGCGTACGGAGTCTATCTCGCCTACGCCAATGTTCTCATCGAACCGCATGTCGTAGCGCACGAAATCCTGAAAGATGACTCCGATCGTGTGCCTGAGACTAACGAGGTCGTACTCCTTGAGATCGATTCCATCGAGCGTGATCTTGCCCTCGGTCGGATCGTAGAGGCGAGCGAGAAGCTTGGTGATGGTGGTCTTGCCGGCGCCGTTCTCGCCGACGAGGGCCACGCGCTCGCCTGGCCTGAGAACGAGATCGACGTTCCGGACAGCCCACCGTTCGCTATCCGGGTAGCGGAATCCAACATTCTCGAAGACGAATCCGGATTGAATCTTTGTGGGAACCGCTCTGGCGTTCGGGGGCGATTCGATCGTCGGTCGCATTTCGAGAAACACGAAAAGGTCCCGGAGATACAATGCCTGTTCGGCCACGTTGCTGGCGGAAAGCAGGATGTTCTGGATGACGTCACGCCCACGCCCGAATGACGCGGCCAGGAAGGTCAGCGTCCCAATGGTGATGTCGCCCTTGACGGCGCGAATCAGGATGACGACGTACGCCGCGTAGTAGCCGACCGTGCCCAATATCGACAGCAGCGCGCTGACGACTCCGCGCCGCACTGACAGATTTCGGTTCTCTTCGTAGAACTTCTGCGAGAGATCGCGGTAGCGCTCGGTCAGCCACGGAGCCAGGCCGAACATCTGGACTTCTTTCGCGGTCTTGTCGCTCGCGCCGACATAGCGGAGGTAGTCGAGCTGCCTGCGCTCGGGCGTCCAGCGGAAGAGGAGTGAATACCCAAGCGCCGCGAAATGCGTTTCGCCCAGGAAGCTCGGAATTACGGCGATGGCGAGCAGCAGCAGCAGCCACGGATTGTACGCAATGAGCGCTCCCGCCAGCGTCAGCAGCGTAAGCGCATCCTGCGACATCGAGAGCAGGAGACTGAGTAGCGCGATGCGCCCCACCGTCTGCCGCCGCGCTCGCTCGAGATGGTCGTAGAACTCCGGATCCTCGAATTGCGCTAGATCGAGCTTTGCGGCGTGCTCCATCAGCTGCACGCTCATCGCATTCGAGAAGAGATCTCCGAGCAGACTCTCGATCAGTGAGGACGCCCGCGCGAGAATCTCCCCAGCGAGAACTATCCCGAGCTCGAGCGCGAGATAGCGCCACACTTGCGTCAGCGATCCGTGCCCGGCTTTTGCCGCGATCACCGAGTCGAGGATCAGCTTGCCGACCCAGAAGGTCGTGACGGGCACGACCGAGCGCACGACGCGCAACACGATCATCGCCGTCGTGTAGCCGCGGTGGGTACGCCAGATCAAACGGAACAGGGCAGGGACGTATCGCAACGCCTCGAGCCGCTCCTTCCAGCTTACGGCCTCCTCATCTGCGCGCGGACGGCGGCGCCCGGCGCCCCCAAAAACCGGGTGACTCATCGGACCACCGTCTTGCCTCTACTTTTTCCGGCGCCCACTGGCAGATGTCGTTGGCTTTCGCCCACCGGCAGATTTCGCAGACTGTCGCCTGCTGGCAGGTTTCGCAGGCTTTCGCCCATTCGCCGATGTGGCTGATTTTTTCCCAATGGCAGATTTCGCAGAATTTGCGGATTCGACCTCGAAGCCCTGCGCGACCCACGCGTCGAAGCCGCCCGCGAGATTGGAAACGTTGGCAAGTCCATGAGACTGGAGATAGCTCGTCGCGATCGACGATCTGCCCCCTCCCCTGCAGTGGAGCACGATTGGCGCGGATGCGTCGAGCTCCCCAATGCGGTCTGGAAGCTGGGCGAGAGGAATGTGAATCGCGCCCGGTAAGTGACCTCCGCTCCACTCATCGGGGTTCCGCACATCGACCACCTGACGACCATTCTTGCCGGCGACCCTGTTGAGGGCCGTCGCATCGAGCTGCGGGACCTGCTCCAGGCCTCCGCGCCGAGATTTCCACTCGCGCAAAACATCAGAACGGAAGACGCCGCCGACACGCGTCAACCCGATCTTGCAGAGGTCGCCGAGTATGTTCTTCATCGCATCATCACTCTGCGCCTCAGTGACGATGTAAAAATCCTGGGTCTCTGGAACAAGCGCACCGCTCCAGTTGAGGAACGACTTGCCGAGTGGAATATTCAGCGTTCCAGGCACGTGCCCGGCCGCGAACTTATCCGCTGGCCTCGTGTCAATCACGGTCGCGCGCCTGCCGATCGCGCTCTCGAGCTCCGTCAATCCCATCCATGGCGGCTCCGCGTTTGTCGGTTGCTCGACACCGAGCCGGTTCAGGCGCTTCATCACTGCGAAGTAGCGGGGAGGCACCGGCTGATTCTCGAGAACTCTTGCTACGAACTCTTCCTCGCTCATCTCGGCAAACGCCCAGTTGAACAGCATCTCGTATCCGAGCGTCGATTGGGGCATCGAGCCCAGCGATTTGCCACACGCGGATCCCGCCCCGTGGCCGGGCCAGATCTGCAAATGGTCGGGTTCCTTCCTGAATTTCCCGAGGGAGCGAAACAAAGCTCGCGCTGAACCTTTCATGTTGTCCTTCGCGCCGGCCGCGCGTTCGAGGAGGTCAGGCCGGCCGACGTCTCCGACAAAGACGAAATCGCCCGTGAGGACGCCAACAGGTTCCTGTCCGCGCGCCAGATCGGACACAAAAAAGGTCAGGTGCTCGGGCGTGTGGCCCGGCATGTGAGCCGCGCGCACGCGAATTTCGCCGACATCGATCTGCGAGCCATCCTGCAACTCATTGACGCCTTTGAGTGCAGTGTCCGTATAACCCCACTCCCTGCCACCTTCCCCCGAGAGATGGAGGGTGGCGCCGGCAGCTTTGGCCAGCGCGTGCGCCCCGGAAACGAAATCGGCGTGAATGTGGGTCTCGGTCACGTGAGCGATTCGCACGCGATCGGCTCCCGCCGCGCGAGTGTATTGCGCCACGTCAGAGTTGGGGTCGACGACGATGGCTTCGCGCGTCTTCTCGCACGCGATCATGTAACTCGCCTGCGCCAGGTTGTCGTCGTAAAATCGTCTGAAAAGCATGGACCGTTCGAAGCCGGCGGCGGAGCGTTGCTGGATGGACGGACAGTAGTTAGCGTCCTAGTGACGAACTCGTTGACTCACCGCGCAATATACCACCAACGTGAATACCGAACGGAGCCGTGACACGACGGAGCTGACTCGCGAGGAGCTCGTGCGCTACAACCGCCAAATCATCCTTCCCCAGGTGGGAGAGGACGGGCAGCGCACACTCAAGGAATCGCGAGTGCTTCTGGTCGGCACCGGCGGACTGGGCTCACCCGTGGCGCTCTACCTGGCAGCGGCGGGCGTCGGCACTATCGGCCTCGTTGATTTCGATGCCGTCGATCTCTCGAACCTTCACCGCCAGATCCTGCACGGGTCCGCGGCTGTGGGAAGCTCGAAAACAGATTCCGCGCGCGACCGGCTCCGCGACATCAATCCGAATGTCCAGATAGAGGTCTACGAGACACGGTTCGCGTCCGGGAACGCTCTCGAAATCGCGCGCGGCTACGATCTGATCGTCGACGGTACCGACAACTTTGCCACACGCTATCTCATCAACGATACGGCGGTTCTCCTCGGGATTCCGAACGTGTACGGCAGCGTGTACCGCTTCGAGGGGCAGGCCTCCGTGTTCGGCGCACCGGACGGCCCATGTTACCGATGCCTCTTTCGGGAGCCGCCGCCGCCCCACCTGGTTCCGAGCTGCGCGGAGGCTGGGGTACTCGGAGTAGTGCCCGGACTCGTTGGAACGATCCAGGCTACCGAAGCGATCAAGCAGCTGCTTGGATTGGGCGATACGCTGGTCGGCAAGCTGCTTACGATCGACGCGATGACGATGGCATTCCGGACGATCGAGATTCGGCGCGATCCGGAGTGTCCGGCGTGCGGTACTCGAACGATCACGGAGTTGATCGACTACGACGCGTTCTGCGGTGGAGTTGCGACCGGCGAACCGGCCGGAAGCTCCGTCCGGGAAATCCAGCCGTCGCAGCTGGCGGAGCGTCTCGAGGGCGGAGAAAATCTCGAGATCATCGACGTGCGGGAGCCGTACGAGTGGGAGATCGGCCATATCCCGGGCGCGCGTCTCGTCCCCCTCGATCGGATTGCTGCGGAGATTCCGCGGCTGGACAAGAGACGGGAGACGATTCTCTACTGCAAGGTCGGCGTGCGGAGTATGTATGCGGCGCGGCAACTCGCTGATGCCGGAGTCTTCGAAGTCCGCAATCTGGCGGGCGGGATTCTGCGCTGGATCGACGACGTCGATCCCACGATGACGAGGTATTAGTTGATCCCACCGGATCCGATCGAGCGGTTTCGCAGCGTCTTCGCGCTCGCCGAGAAGCTCGACCGCTCAGTCATCCCCGAACCGAACGCAATGTCCCTGGGCACGATCGGGAGTCGCGATCAGCCTTCGGTAAGAATCGTCCTGCTCAAAGCGTTGGACGAGCGCGGATTTGTTTTCTACACGAGCTACGACGGGAAAAAAGGGCGACAGCTTATCGCGCACCCCAGAGCTGCGCTCTGTTTCTATTGGGCGCCGCTCTCCATCCAGGTTCGAATCGAAGGGAGAGTTACGAAAGTTTCGGACGAGGAGGCGGATGCCTATTTCGCCACGCGTGAACGTCGCAGCCAGATCGGAGCATGGGCGTCGCGGCAGAGCGAACCTTTGGAGACGCCGACGGCTCTCGACGAACGTGTTGCAAAGTATGAGAAGGAATTCGAGGGCAAGGCTGTTCCGCGGCCCGAGTACTGGTCGGGATTCCGCGTCTGGCCGGAGAGGATCGAGTTCTGGAAGGGGAAGCCCAATCGTCTGCATGAGAGACATCTCTACACAAGAGATGGCGATGGCTGGCTGATCGAGACTCTTTATCCGTGACACTCAGCCGGTACCACTGGAGCGCGACATACCATAAAATGTTGAGATGACGAGCACCCGCATTTCCACACCGTCGAAAACCGCAGCGCCTTCGCCGCCACCGCCGCCCGCCGAGCCGTGGACGATCGCCTCCGCGCGCGCCCTCTACAACATCGAGGGTTGGGGAATCGGCTTCTTCGACATCAACGAAGCCGGCCACGTCGTCGTCCGCCCCGACCGGGCGAAGGAAGACCGCGAGCTCGACCTCTTCGATCTGGCGAATGATCTCGAGGAGCAGGGAGTCGGTCTGCCGCTGCTGCTTCGCTTCTCCGACATCCTGCGATCGAGGATCGAGTCCCTGAATGAGAAATTCTTACGCGCGCGCGAGGAATACGGGTACGATGGCGGGTACACGACGGTCTATCCGATCAAAGTGAACCAGCAGCGGCACGTGGTCGAAGAGATCGTCGAATTTGGAAAGAGTGCGGGGGTGGGGTTGGAGTGCGGCAGCAAGCCGGAGCTCCAGGCTGTGCTCGGTCTGGCCGAGCACACGGACCATCTCATCGTGTGCAACGGGTACAAAGACGAGGAGTTCATGCGGCTGGCCCTCATGGGACAGAAGCTCGGACACCAGGTCTTCATCGTGCTCGAGCAGCTGAGCGAGGTAGACGTGCTGCTCAAGGTGGCCGACGAGCTTGGCGTGAACCCGACCGCGGGTGTGCGTATCAAGTTGTACTCGGAGGGCTCGGGCAGGTGGGCGAAGAGCGGCGGCGAGAAGTCGAAGTTCGGACTCAGCACCGCGCAGCTCGTCAGGCTCGTGGACAAGCTCAACAGCCTCGGCCGACTCGACATCCTGAAGCTCATTCACTTTCACCTCGGCTCGCAGATCACGGACATCCGGTACATCAAAGCCGGTCTCCAGGAGATTACCCGCTACTACGCTGAGATGCGCGGTCTGGGCGTCGACATCACCCACGTCGATGTCGGGGGCGGACTGGGCGTCGACTACGATGGTTCGAGCTCGACTTCGCAGGCGAGCGTGAACTACACGCTGCAGGAATACGCGGACGATGTCATCTACACGATCTCCGAAGCGTGCCGCCAGCACGAGCTGCCGATGCCGCACATCATCAGTGAATCGGGACGCGCGCTGACGGCGCACCATGCCCTGCTCCTGCTCAGAGTGATCGACGTCGAGTCGCAGGCGGACAACGCGGTGCCCGAGCTCAACGAGGATCACCATGGTCTCCTGCACGAGATGGCCGCGGACTATGCGTCGGTTTCCAAGCGTGTATCGAAGAAGCGTGTGCGGGAGGTTTTCCACGACGCGACGTTCGACAAGGAGCGCGCTCAGGAGCTGTTCAACAGCGGCGTGCTGACGCTGCGCGATCGCGCCATCACCGAGCAGATCTATCTGTCCACGATCGCGGCGGTCGCCCGGATCGCACGGCACGATCGGGACGAGTATTCGGACATCATCGACGATGTCGAAGCGACGATGGTCGATCGCTACTTCTGCAATTTCTCGCTCTTTCAGTCGCTGCCGGATAGCTGGGCGATCGACCAGATCTTTCCGATCATGCCGATCCACCGGCTGAACGAGGAGCCGACGCGACGCGGGACGATTCAGGACGTGACGTGCGATTCGGACGGGAAGATCGAAACCTTCATCGGTGATCGAACCCCCCACAAGAGTCTGGAGCTGCACCCCTTCAACGACGGCGATCCCTACATCATCGGCATTTTCCTGACGGGCGCCTATCAGGAGATTCTAGGCGATCTCCACAATTTGTTCGGCGACACGAACGCGGTGCACATCCGGTTGTCGGAGTCGAAGGGTTACGAGGTCACGGACCTCGTGCACGGCGACACCGTGACCGAGGTGCTCGATTACGTGCAGTTCCGCGCGTCCGATCTGCTGGCGACTTTCCGGCGCAAGGTGGCGAACGCGACCGGCATCGAGCGGCAGGAGGCGAACATGTTCATAGCTGACTACGTAGCGGGGCTCGAGGGGTACACTTATCTCGAGGGCGAGGCGGCTAGATAAAGACTGCAACTGAACAGGCGAGAGGTCTCAGTGGCAGAGTTGCAAGGTTGTTAGTTCACTACGCCCCGACTTATCTCGGCGGCTACAGGGCACAGGCAGTTGCTTGTGTCCTTTTTGCCATTGAGGGAAGTCCGGGCGTAGTGAACTAAACGACTGGCCACTTACCTACTGGGACCTCTCGCCTGTTCGGTTGCAGGTATCAAGGCTCACGCTGCCGCAAATCGTTTCTCAACTTCCTTCCAGTTAACAACATTCCACCACGCGTTGATGTAATCCGGCCTGCGATTCTGGTACTTGAGATAGTACGCGTGCTCCCAAACATCGAGACCCATTATCGCCTTCTGGCCTTCCATCAACGGATTGTCCTGATTCGGCGTGCTGGTGATCGAGAGTTTCCCACCGGTGTTGATCAGCCACGCCCAGCCTGATCCGAATCGTCCGACACCCGCCGCGCTGAACTGCTCGCGAAACTTCGCGAAATCCCCGAACGCGCTCTTGATCGCGCTGCCGAGATTTCCGCCCGGCTCGCCGCCAGCCTTTGGCGCCATGATCTGCCAGAACATCGAGTGATTCCAGTGACCGCCCCCGTTGTTCCGGATCGCGGTGCGAACGGCTTCGGGGAGCTTGCCGGCGTTGCGCATCAGGTCGTCGAGTGATTTGCTCGCCAGCTCCGGGGCCTTCTCGATGGCGGCGTTGAGATTGTTCACGTAGGTCTGATGATGTTTTCCGTGATGGATCTCCATTGTCTTCGCATCTATGTGCGGCTCGAGAGCGGGGAAGTCGTAGGGGAGCGGCGGAAGTGTAAATGGCATTGTCTTTCTCCTGTTTGATCTTCGCTTAGCGGGCGCTGAGCGACGTGCGGCCTTGCTTCGTGCTACATCTCAGAGCGCGCCGGCCTCGATGTGGCAGAGGTGTCCCGTCCTTTCGCACGCTTTCCCCTGTACCAGCTGATGATCCCCGGCAGAATCGAGATGAAGACGACGACGACGACGACGATTTCGATGTGCTTGTCGATTCCCGGAATATAGCTGCCAAGAAAATAGCCAATCCCCACCATACTCCAGATCCAAAAAACGGCGCCAATAATGTTGAAGGTGATGAAGGTTCTGAATTTCATTCCTCCGACGCCCGCGACCACGGGCGCAAACGTCCGGATGATTGGCATGAATTGGGCTAGCACGATTGTTTTGCGTCCGTATTTCTCGTAGAACTCGTGAGCGCGCATAGCATGCTTCTTGTTGAAGAAGAGGCTGTTTTCTCTATTGAAGATCCGGGGGCCTGTGGTGCGACCAATGAAATATCCGACCGAATTGCCGCAAATCGCTGCCACCGTTAGCACCGGCGCGAGGGTGTATACGTTGAGATATCCCCTCGCGGCGAGGAGCCCGGCCGTTACCAGAAGGGAATCGCCGGGTAGAAAGACCCCCACGAGAAGTCCGGTCTCGGAAAAAATGATTGCTGTGAGCCCGAAGAGACCGGCCCACTGCACGAGCTCCGGAAGATTGTTCAGTCTGTGTAGAAGGTCGGCGATTGTCTGCATCGGCCCGCATTAGAGAGGTAGAATGGAAGAGAGACGTTCAAGTTCACCGCCGCCGCGGCGCAAAGCAACCACCGGCGAATTGCTGCTGGCGTTCCCGGAAAAACGCCCGCGAGGGTTCCGGCGCCCGCCCGGCAGAGCTGAACGTGCGTTCAATGTCGTCTCGATTCTGGTCCTGCTTCTCTTCGCGATGGGCTGGTCGTGGTCAATTGCCCGCGCGCGCGCAGCCGGAGACAGCGGTCCGGTGACACCCGCGAGCGCCAATATCGCGACCGCGCTTACCGATAGAGAGGCTCCATCAGTCGCCTACCTCACGGATGCGGCGCTCACCGCACTCGCGGCGCCCGCGCGCGGGGAAAGCGGAAAGCTTCGCGTCCGGATTCAGCCGGGGGGAACGCCGATCACACCGATTCTGGGCGACACACTTCCGCCCGGAGCCGTGACGACCTTTTCGTACGGCTCGGCGGCCGAGTCCACGTCCAAGTTCGTCGCCCCACAGCGCCCTGGCGTCTGGAGCCTGGCGCTCAGGGTCGGAAACGCCATCAAACCACTTGCAGATTTCAGTGTGATCACCCTGCGTCCGGCGACGGAAAAGAAAGGGGGTCGGCTCGGGCTCTACTACATCGGAAACTGGCCGGCCGCCAGAAAAGGCCGGCCCGGCGTGAGCTACGATCCGCCCAACGGATTCATCGAGGTCACGCAGCAGAACGAGAACACCCAGCTGTCCGACCACTTCAAGCTCAAGGATTTTCTGCCGCACGATCAGCCGAATGTCTGGCCGAAATACATCGTGGTAGACATCAAGATGATCGACAAGGACGAGCTCGTTCTGCAGGACCTGAAGGAGCACGGGATCAACCCGAATGGTGTCCGGGTCCTGAGCGGATTCAGAACCCCGCAATACAACGCCGGGGGCGGCGACCCGAGGGGGCGCGCCGCCTTGAGCCGCCATATGTACGGCGACGCCAATGACATCTTCATCGATAACGACGGAGATGGGCAGATGGACGACCTGAATCATGACGGGCGCGTGAATATTGCAGATGCCAAGGTTATCCAGGATGCCGTCAACCGCGTCGAGCGGGCACACCCTTCGCTGATAGGAGGGTGCGGGATATATTCTGGCACGTCAGCGCACGGGCCGTTCACCCATATAGACACGCGAGGCTACCCCGCTCGCTGGATCGGAACAGGAGACAGTTAATGGACAAGACATCTACGGCCAGCCCCGCGAACCCAGCGGAGGATCACAGGCACTCACCAGCCAACCCGAAGCGTGACCCGGCGATGCCGGTGCGCCTGGCCGATCTCGAGCCGTACGTGGGGCTGGGCTATCTGTCGAAGCTGTTCAAGCTCATGGCGATCATACTGCTGCTGCTCCTCGTCTCGGAGATCATTACAGGACTCGTGACGCAGGGCACCACGTCGATCCCGACGCTGCTCGGGGAGATGAGCCGGCTCGTAGTGCTGGCCGGATTGCTGTGGGGAAGCGGGGATCTCGCGCTTCTTCTCATCGACATGGGACACGATGTCAGAGCGACAAGAATCCTCCTCGGCAGGCAAGCGCTGCATCAGACGGGATCGACGGGAATCACCCCACCGTCGGGCACGCCGCGCGTGGAGGGGGGAAGCTTCGTGGAGCGTGGACCCCGCTAGGCTGTTCACGATTGGTCACTCGACCAGAACGCTCGAAGAATTTCTCGGGCTACTGGCGAGAGAAGGCGCGACACATCTCGTCGATGTTCGCGCCTTCCCCACATCGGCGAGATATCCGCACTTTTCCCGACCAAACCTCGAGCGGTCCCTTATCGATGCCGGCTTGAGGTATTCGCACCTGCCCTCGCTTGGTGGTCGGCGCCGCGGGCGTCGCGACTCGCGCAACACCCAATGGCGTAACGCGAGTTTCCGGGCCTACGCCGACTATATGGAGACGCGGGAATTCAACGAGGCCCTCGAAGATCTTTTGATCCTCGCCAGGCTCGAGCCCACGGTCATCATGTGCGCCGAGGCAGTTCCCTGGCGCTGCCACCGCTTTCTCGTTTCGGACGCCGCAGTCGCGCAGGGGGTGTCCGTGCTTCATATCATGGACGCGGGTACGGAGCCGCACCATTTGACGTCGTTCGGGCGAATCGACGGCGAGGGACGCGTCCGGTACGATGTCGCCAACCAAAGTGAGCTGTTCGGAGTCGACTCGCCCTAGACGAGCAAGGTCGTTGCGGATGCGCAGGCATGCTGGTTGCCATTCGGCATGGTGTGCCCTAGCATGACGCCAGCCGAACGTCGGGGCTGGGTACAAAGCGGGGACAGTCTCTATCGCGCCAGGTGTAACTCACTTCTTGCGAGGATGCCATCATGCTTTGGACTATCGCGGTAATACTCTTCATTCTTTGGATTCTTGGGTTCTTCGTAATCCACGTCGGGGGCGGGCTGATCCATATCCTGCTCGTCATCGCCGTCATCGTGATCATCTATCGCCTCGTCACTGGCAGGCCAGTCGTCTAGAAAGGATTCACCTGGCCGCGGCGACTCCGTTGCTTCGGCGTAATGCTGCCCTCCACTATCCGTTCTGAGATGGATGGTGGGGGCAGCATTTTGCATCCCTCCGCGTGAGCCACGAGAAGAGTGGTGCGTCGGGCGGCTGGTCGACGATTCCCGAGTCGATTCTTTCAGCCGTGCGAGTCGTGTTGTACGAGCCCCAGGATCCCGTCAACATCGCGGCGACGATTCGCGCGATGAAAAACATGGGATGTTCCGACCTCTATCTTGTGCGGTCGGTGGAATACGACCCCTGGAGGCTCGAAGGGATCGCCCACGAAACCGGCGACATCATCAAGCGCATCAGAAACTGCGACACCATCGAGGAGGCGCTCGACGGAGTGGTGCGGGTTGCCGGGTTCACAGCGAGACGCCGCGCGGCCAAGCGTGACCTGACCAATCCAAAAGCGGCCAGCGTTGAGCTTCTCGATTTCGCGCGGAGCGGTCCGGTCGCAATCCTGTTCGGAAGAGAGGACAAGGGACTTCCCAACGAGATCCTGGATCGCGCACACATCGTCGTCACGATCCCGACGACGGAACACGCCTCACTCAACCTCGCGCAGGCCGTTCTGATCGCCCTCTACGAGCTGCATCTCTCGGCGGCGGATTCCACTCGGACTCTCGCCCCGCCGCGCAAGGACGCCCCTCCCGCCACCACGGAAGAATACGAACAGCTCTTCGCCGACGCCGAGCGCGCGCTCTACGCTATTGATTTCTTCAAGACGCGTTTTCACGAACACATCATGCGGTCGGTGCGCACACTCATCTATCGCGCGGCTCCCGATTCGCGCGAGCTGGCGCTCCTGCGCGCAATTTTCATCGAAATCATTCGAACGATCGACCGCATCACTAAGGGGAAGGCAGGAGGCTTGCAGCGGTGAGAGCGCACCTTGCGCCACATTAGCTGTCGGAACATTTTTCCGCCTGTTGGTTGCTTGTGAAATTCTTCACAAAGCCGACGGATTAACTCGCCTTTCACGATTATTCGCGGATGAACTTGCGAAGCAGATGGCTAGCAGTGCCGGGGTTCGTTTGCATCGCGGCGCTCGCCACCATGCTCTCTGCATATAGCGGTGCCTCTTCATCGGAAGGGAACAGCCCCGTGCAACCGGTCGCGTTCCGTCACACGATTCACGTCGACACGCTGAAGATGAACTGCTTGTACTGTCACTTCTCGGCGAATAAGTCGTTCGACCCGGGCCTTCCGGCAGTCGGTACCTGCATGGGCTGTCACACCGTCGTCGCGACAGGGAAGCCGGAAATTCAGAAGCTCGCCGCCTATTGGAACAAAAAAGAGCCGGTGCCGTGGGTTCGCATCCACAAGCTGCCGGAGTACGTTCACTTCCCGCACATGCGGCACGTGAATGCGGGCGTTACGTGTCAGACGTGTCACGGCCAGATCCAGAACATGAAGCAGGTCTATCAGGCGTCGTCGCTCAACATGGGGTGGTGCATCAACTGTCACATCGGACAGTCGAATCCGCCCTTCAAAGCGAGATACGACTGCAGCTCGTGTCACTACTAGGCGAATGAGCACCGAGCAAGAATCAGCCAAGCCCGCGGTCGCCGCCACGCCAAACGGCGTGAAGCGACGCGAATTCCTCAAGGTGCTGGGGGTCGGCACCGCCGCCACCACGATGCTGGGATGCGCCTCCGAGAAAGTCGAGAAGCTCATTCCGTATCTGGTTTCGCCGGACCAAACAGTACCCGGTGTGTCCACCTACTACGCGACGACCTGTCGCGAATGCTCGGCTGCATGCGGCGTCATCGGCGAGACCCGTGACGGACGAACCATAAAGCTCGAGGGAAATCCCGACCACCCCGTAAACCGCGGCGCGCTTTGCGCTCGTGGACAGGCCGCCCTGCAGGGTCTTTACAATCCGGATCGCTATCGCGGGCCGATGGTGCGGCGCAACGGACAGCTCCAGAGTGTGAGCTGGGACGAAGCGCTCCAGCTTTTCGGGCAGAAGCTCGGAGAGGCGCGGAGCCGCGGCGGTGCAGGGAACGCAGTCTTCATCAATCAGCATGAGTCAGGGAGTTTCCCCGGCTTCCTCGACACCTGGCTTGCCGGTTTTGGAATGCCCGCTCATCTGAGCTACGACGCGGGCGCCGACCACGCCGCGATCGCGGCAAATCGACAGAGCTATGGTGTCGCCTGGCCCAGGCTCGATTTCCGCGCGGCTCGCCTTGTCGTGTCCATTGGAGCGGATTTCCTGGACAGCTGGGGCGCGATGGTGCCGCAGCAGCTCGACTTTGCCGATGCGCGCGCCGACCACGAAAAAGCTCCGAGACTCGTTTATGTGGGCCCTCGCCGCTCGCTCACCGGCCTGAACGCTGATCAGTGGATCGATTGCCGCCCCGGCAGCGAAATGGCGATCGTGCGCATGCTCCAGGGCCAACTCCCGATCGAGGCGGTCTCGCAGGCGACAGGCGTGAGCGCCTCTGTGCTCGACGCGTTCAGCCGCGAGTTCGCGGCGACGACACCGAGCATGGTGATCGCTGGCGGCGGGGGAGCGGACGGGCTCGAGGTGGCGCTCGCCGCGAACGCTCTCAACCAGGCGCGCGGCAACGTCGGCGTCACGATCAAGCCGAACGAGGGATACCTGGGCTTCGATCGGATGGCGGCACCGTCGGAAGTGCGCGCTCTCGCCGAGCGCATGAACTCGGGCGGCGTCTCGCTGCTAATGGTGCGTGGGGCAAATCCGGCATTCACGCTTCCGAAGTCCGTGGGATTTGCCGCCGCGATGGCGAAGGTGCCATTCAAGGTGAGCTTCTCGAGCTATCCGGATGAAACGTCGGAGCTCGCCGATCTGATACTTCCCGATCATCACTCGCTCGAGCAATGGGGCGACGCGGAGCCGGTTCGCGGCACGATCTCGCTCCAGCAGCCGACGATGGATCCGGTGTTCGATACCCGCGCAACTTCCGATGTGCTTATCGCCGCGGCGAAGAAAGATCCGGCAAGCGCTGCGCGCTATCAAATGGTCGATTATCGAAGCTGGTTCGTAAGCCGCTTTCCGGGCGGCGCCGCGGGACTCGCAGCAGCGCTTCCGCGTGGGATTGCGTCCGGCTCGTTGGGCGAGCCGACCACGGCGCGAACCATTCCGCCCGTGCGTGCGGCCACGCCGATCGAGCAGTCGAGCGGCAACATGTATCTGGTCGTCTACCCGCACCCGTTCCTGGGCGACGGGCGCGGCGCGAACAAGCCGTGGCTCCAGGAAATTCCCGACCCCGTCACAAAGGTCTGCTGGCAGACGGTCGCCGAGATGAATCCCGCGACGGCCGAAAAAATGGGATTTGCGAACGGTGATCTCGTCACGGTGCAAACGTCGGCTGGCAGTCTGACGCTTCCGGTGCTCCGGTATCCGGGGATGCAGCGCGACACCGTTGCGATCGGGACGGGAAGAGGCCACACGCACGCGGGCAGGTACGCGAAGGCTGGATTCAATCCTCTCGAGATTCTTCCGCTGGCGGAGGACCGCGCCGGGGGCGTGGCTTTCGTGTCGACCAAGGCCAACGTTTCGAAGGCGGGCGGCTACGCACACATAGTCACGACCGAGGGATCGGCGCGCCAGCACGGACGTGGAATCGGTCAGGCGATCGCGATCGCCGATCTCCAGGCGGGAAGACCGGGCCATGACACGGGAGCGTCCGCCGAGCTGACCGAGGAAATGCCCGGAGACGCGTCCCACGAATTTCTTCCCGGCCTTCGGTCTCCGGTCGCGAACGATGCTCAGGGCGAACAGGGCGATCCGCGCTCGAAGGACAAGGGCATGTACGATCCGAATCACTGGAGCGGCATGACCAAGCGGCGCTGGGCGATGACGGTCGATCTTGCCCGCTGCACCGGATGCGCGGCATGCGTGAGCGCCTGCTACGCCGAGAACAACATCCCGACTGTTGGCGCGGACTGGCAAGTTGGACAAGTTCTTCCCGATCGTACCGGCTTCGGCGCGAACCTCCTGCGCAGTCGCGAAATGGCCTGGATCCGCATCGAGCGCTACTACGAGGGCGGGGAAGATGGCGGCGCCGATTTCGACACGCGCTTCGTCCCGATGATGTGCCAGCACTGCGGAAACGCGCCGTGCGAGCCCGTTTGTCCCGTGTACGCGACTTACCACTCGCCCGACGGATTGAACGTCCAGGTGTACAATCGCTGCGTCGGCACCCGCTACTGCTCCAACAACTGTCCGTATAAGGTCCGGTACTTCAACTGGTTCGGTTACGGCGAGCCGGCGCGACCGCAGTACGCGTTTCCGGAACCGCTCAACTGGCAGCTGAATCCCGACGTCACCGTGCGGGGCAAGGGTGTGATGGAGAAGTGCACGTTTTGCGTGCAGAGAATTCGCGAAGCCGAGAATCGGGCTACCGCGGAGAAACGCGCCCTCAAGCCCGACGAGTTCACGACGGCGTGTGCCGCATCGTGTCCCTCGCGTGCGATCGTGTTCGGTGACGCGGCGGACGAAAGCTGGACGGTCACGCAGCTCGCCAAGGACGCCAGGGCGTACCACGTCTTCGAAGAGCTCAACACCTTTACGGCGGTAGTCTACTTGAAGAAGGTTAGCCACCCCGCGTCGACAAGCTTGGGAGCGCCATAGCGATGGCGACTATCACACAGCCACTCCCCGCGCGCGACGAGCCGCGCCGGCCGAACATCGCGACCGGAAACGTTCAACTGCCGGCAGTAAAGGATTACGAACAGGTCGATCGCGAGATCGTCGCGACCCTGCATCCGACGGTCGCGTGGTTCATCGGCCTTGGGGTCGCGGTGTTCTTCCTGCTCATCGGAATCGGCGCCTGGA
>Ga0193719_10000077_pt1 | contig 28816 bp, 22 predicted proteins | sample U2a2metaG_FD_160103 | JGI IMG/M metagenome (GOLD analysis project Ga0193719, IMG submission 160103) | Soil microbial communities from a riparian zone of the East river system, Colorado, United States - U2a2 | ecosystem: Environmental > Terrestrial > Soil > Riparian zone | place: USA: East... | reverse complement strand
CCTGTCCCCAGATTGAGAGCCGCTGAACTGCCGCCACCGAGATACTCCAATCCCTGCACGTGCGCCTCCGCCAGATCGTTCACGTGGATGTAATCGCGCACACAGGTACCGTCCGGAGTGGGGTAATTGTCTCCGAAGATTTCTAGCGCCGGACGCTCACCCCGGATGGCCTCGAACGCTGAAGGAATGAGGTGAGTTTCAGGCACGTGCATCTCGCCGCTCGCGCCGTTTTCATCTGCCCCGGCAGCGTTGAAATAACGAAGGCTCACGTAGGCCAGACCGTAGGCGGGTCCGTAGGATTCCAGCGCCTGTTCAAAAATCAATTTTGTAACGCCATAGGGATTCACCGGGGAACGTGGCAGGTCCTCGGTGATCGGTACCTTCGCGGGCACTCCGTAAACCGCGCAACTGGAGGAAAAAACGAACCTACGCACCTTGGAGTCGAGCACTGCGTGCAACAAGGTAAGCCCGTCCAGCACATTGTTCTGAAAATACTTTCTGGGATTTACCACCGATTCGCCAACATAGGCGTGGGCGGCAAAGTGCATCACCGCATCAACCCGGCGCAGCGCCTCACTCAGCTTTGCCCTGTCTGAGATGTCTCCGACGATCAGTTCAAAGCCCCGGGCGAGTTCGGCGTGACCAGCAACCAGGTTGTCGTAAATGATGACTTGGTAGTCGCGACGCTTAAGCGCATGCGCGGCATGGCTGCCAATGTATCCTGCTCCTCCAACCACGAGAACAGACACTTGCACCTCTCGAGAACCAGAGTGTTTTCACTTCAACTTGAGGACGGGATGATTCCGACCTCTGGCAGTCTAGCAGAAGGCGCCGGCGCCCCGCGCGAACCCGGGGAGCATTGCCCGGGCGCTACCCCGTTCAGAAACTCGCCGTCAGAACATCTTGCCGCGGCACGTGTGCTCTTTTCCGGTAGGCGGTTCGGCAATGGCCTGCAGCGCAGCGAGGCCGCCGGCCAGCCGAGGCACCGACCGACGGCCCAATGTAGAGCATGCCCTCCGGACGACCTCAGAAGGAGTAAATCAGGTCGAACTGCATGCGCTTTAGGTAGGGTTCTTGCTGGCCCGCTGTGGTCCCCGTGGCCAGCACGGCGTGCTGCAGTGCGCTGTTCAGGCTGCGACCGTACCAGAATGTGTAGCTGGCTACGGTATTGGCTCGCACTTTCCACAGAGCGTACCAGCGATTTTGCAGGATGTTCGTAGGCGCGCGCTGGTCACTCTCAGCGAAGGAGGCCAAGGCGGCATCTTGCTCTTCGCGCAGCCATGCGTAGCCCACCTGAATGTCATTCTTATTCTTGGTTTGACCTAGGCTAACGTCGGCCAGGTAAGTGTGCGACTGCTTACCCAGGCTGGCAAGGACATCGCCGCTCGGAGCCAGCGGATGATCTTTTGCATCCAGGTTGTTTTCGTATTCCAGCAGCAGGTTGAGGGGTAGCCGGTCCCAGCCCGTCGTGACCTGGTTATTCAGAATGAAGTCGGCATACAAAAATTGGGAATAGAAATGGGGCTTGCCACTGGGGTCGTTGTAGGTGGCGTTGGTCAGGCCATTGGCGGCGAATGCGCAGGGGGGCACCGTGGGCAGTCCTGAGCCCTTACCGCAACCCGGGCCTTCCCCCGGAACCGGCGCGGCGCCGGTCGTGGTGGTTGCCTGCACCGAGAAAGCGCTCGCCTGAAGGATCGAGTCCGGATTATTCCATTTGATGGCCATAAACGAGGGAGTGGTCGTAAGACGGCCAAGTTGTAGCTTGCCCGATACCTGTCCGCCCAGCGCGTAGGAGTCGGTGCCCCCCGTGGCTTCGTTAAACAGCAACTGCATGAACTGGACGGTGAAATTCTTGACCCCGGGTGTCTTCAAGTCCCAGGAGAATTTTTCATTGAAGCCCTCTGGATTGATGTCCGGGTCGCCGGTTACCTGGGTGCGGTTCCAGGCGTAGGCAAACTTTCCACCGGTCAGTGACAGCCACTTGTGCGCCAGTGGGTTATAGGTGATGTAGCCTCGGTCCAAACCGATCGTCTTGCGGTCGAAGAAATTGGTGAAGGTCTCGTTGGTGGTGGTGGGATCTCCCAGGGAACCGGTGGCCAACGCAAAGCCGCCGACAAAATCCTCGTTCAGCTTGCCGTCCACCCCAAACCGGATGCGGACACGGCCGCGGTTCCGGTCAGCCACCCCGTCCTGGAAGAAGCTCTCGCCACGCACCCGAACGTCACCGACAAAGCGGAAACGCCCGAGAAGATCTTGCATAGAGTTTAGCTTCTTGTCTTCCTCCTTGGACTTGGTCTCCACCACAGAGAGCGCGGTTTTCGCCTGGGTCGCATTGGCCGAGGCGAGCTCTGCCGCGTACTGTGCTTCCAGGGATGATTGTTGGGCTTGGGAGGCGGTCGTCTGCGCCTGCTCGGCGCTTCCCTGCACTCTCTGCACGGCTGCGCTGGACTGCTGAGTTCCATCCAGCAATTGCTGCAACTGGGATTTTAGCTGGTCAAGCTGCTGGCGTTGCTCCTCGACTTGCTTCTGCTGGGCTGCCAGGGCATCGCGAAGCTCCTGCATCTGGTTAGCGCTGACGCGCGCCCGATTGGATTTCTTTGCAGCCGCCTTGGCAGGAGCACCCGTCTTAGCCGCCGCTACGCTAATCACTAGCATGAATGAACCCACCCACAAGAACTGTCTCATTTCTAGGTTCCCTCTTTTTTTGGAGTTCCTTTGCATTTCCTACTGCTTACCCGTACCGTTCCGTTGGCGGGGCACTGGGAAGGAAAGGGCCGCTGGGGACGTGTGTTGAGATGACCGCGAACCCGCTAGTTGTGGAGACAACAACAGCCCTGGGAAGGCAGGTTTCGAAAACGGCGAGGGGCTGGACGCGAACGGGGCCGCCGCGAGCCCTTGTCCGTTTTTGCTCGAGACCTCAGACCTATCGCTCGCACGCTGCCGTCAATCGTGGTAGGCAGAACGTGTGAAGGGCACCACCACCCGAGTTCCAGGAAATTATTCCGGTCCATTCGCAGATTTGCCGCGCTATTCATCCTTGACCTTGCGGGGGTATCCGTGAATCCCCATGGCTAATATGTTGGCTCCTTCAGCCTTTTTCTTAGCCTGGCGTTTCCCTGCTTTTGTGAAGTTCGGCTTGACGATGTCGGCCAGGGTAGTGTGCTCCAAAATCTTAGCCGCTGCATTGCGCACTTCAAGAAACACCTGGTAGAGGGCCCGGTGTTCGAGATCGCGATCGATCAGACTGCGTAGCTGCTCAGCATCGCCGAAAGGAGCCAGCGGGCCGTCAATCAGACGGATGATTTCGCTGAGACGAATTTCAGACGGCGCCCTGCGTAACTGGTATCCACCCTTGGCGCCGCGCACGCTCTCCACAATGCGGGCGTTCTTCAATTCCAGCAGAATCAATTCGAGGAATTTTTCCGGCAGGACTTCTTCATAGGCAATGTCGCGGATGCGAATGGCTCCCTGGTTGTAGTGGCGGGCCAGCATCATCATGGCCTGCAGAGCATACAGCCCCTTCTGGGAGATTTTCATCGCAGGATCATAATGCCATAAAATCCTATAGCTTTAATAGGGTTTATTTTGATGGGCACCATTGGAAATCCGGTTCCATCGAGGCGGGGCATAACCATTGTGGCGTACGCCTGCAGCTGGGCAGAATCAATGATAGAAGGCTTGGATGTTTAGGTCAGCCGCAGCACCTGCACCGTGATGTTATCTGGTCCGCCGCGCTTTTTGGCGGTTTCCACCAGCCCCTGGGACATGTCCTCGACGTCTTTTCCCGTGGCGATCTCCAGGATCTCGGGGTCGCTCATCATGCCCCACATACCGTCCGTACAGAGCACCAGCACATCCCCGGACTCGAGTGAAACCGGTTCTACCGGACAATCCGGGGCAACGCTGTTGCCCGCTCCCAGCGCGGCCGTCAGGATATGCCTTTGGGGATGGGATTCGGCTTCCTCGGCACGGATGATGCCGTTATCCACCAGACGGGTCACGTACGAGTGATCATGGGTAAGACGTGAAATGGAGGAATCGCGGATAAGATAAAGTCGGCTGTCTCCCACATGCGCGTAGTAAAGCCGGTGGTCGAGCAGAGCCATTGCAGTGCATGTGGTCCCCATCCCATGCAGGTCGGGATATTTTCCGGCATATTCCTGGATGCGGCTGTGGGCGGACTGAAAGCCCGCAATCAGCCAGGAGCGCGGATCGCCGGCAACCGCGTTGGCATATGCCTCTTCGATAGCCTCGACCGCGATGCGGCTGGCTTCCTGGCCGCCTTCGTACCCGCCCATGCCATCGGCAACGATCGCCAACCGGCCCTTCAGCGGGAATTGCTGGTCGTCCGGCGGCTCCCAGTAGGAATAGCGGTCTTCATTGTTTGCGCGCTGGCAGCCGACATCGCTGAGGCCCGCCAGCTCAATTCCGGGCCGAACTCTCATTCCACCCCTTTGCGAATACCACGCCAAGCGGAATTGCGAATTATACCGGACAAAGCATCCGTGGAGGACGAAGGTCGGTCCGCCGTCCCCTTTCTGGAACGGCGATGATCTTGGGCTTCTGGCGAATGCCGACGGCGAAATTGAGTTCGAACCAGCGGGAACGCTCGCTTCATCTCAATTATGACTATCAACTTGTTGTGCCCTACAATGTCGTTCAGCATATGGTTTTGTTTCTAGCCCTTGTTCCCCGAAGGCAGTAGGCGAAGGCGCTATGGCAACTGCAGCGACAGTGAATCGGCAAGAAGAGCACGAACAGGTCGGCAAGGCAGCCGGGCCTTGCGTGCTGGTGCTGTTCGGTGCATCAGGCGATTTGACCAAGCGCAAGCTGGTTCCCGCGCTTTATAACCTAGCCAAGGCCAACCTGCTTCCCAAGAATTTTGCGGTTGTGGGAGTGTCTTTCGACGATTTGAGCCAGGATAAATTTCGCGACCAGGTCACCGGCTTCCTCCAAGCCGAAGATCGCGGCACCGAAGCCTGGGAGTGGTTCACCCAGCGACTCTACTATCAGCGCGGTGATTTCGCCGATCCGGCGACTTATTCCACCCTGGCGGCCACGCTCGTCAGGGTGGATCGGGACCACCATACGGATGCGAATTATCTGTTTTATTTGGCAACCGCACCCAAGTTTTTCGCACAAATCGTGCAGCAATTGGGAAAAGCAGGTCTGTCGAACCAGGAAGAGCGGCATTGGAGACGGGTGGTCATCGAAAAACCTTTCGGGCACGATCTCGACTCCGCTAAGGCCTTGAATCGGGACGTGAAGGCGGTGCTGGGGGAAAACCAGATCTATCGCATCGATCACTACCTGGGCAAAGAGACGGTGCAGAACATCATGGTGTTCCGTTTCGACAATGCCATCTTCGAACCCATTTGGAACCGGCGTTATATCGATCATGTTCAGATCACTAACGCGGAGACCGTGGGAGTGGAACAACGAGGTGGATATTTCGACAACGCCGGCACCCTGCGCGATATGGTTCCCAACCACATCATGCAACTGCTGAGCCTGACTGCCATGGAGCCCCCGGTATCGTTTCAGGCTGACGCCGTCCGCAACGAACAGGCAAAGATCCTTCGGGCGGTTCAACCACTGGATTCCGAAGATGTGCTCCATTCGAGCGTGCGCGGCCAGTACGGGGAAGGCGTGATTGGGGAAGAAAGAGTAGATGCGTACCGCTCCGAACCTGGGGTCGCTTCCGAATCGAGGACCGAGACTTTCCTGGCCTTAAAGCTCAACATCGACAATTGGCGATGGGCCGGAGTTCCGTTTTATGTCCGCACCGGTAAACGGCTGGCGCGGCGTCATACCGAGATCACCATCCAGTTCAAACGCACACCGTTCGAGATTTTCCGCAATGCCCCGGTGCACAAGCATACTAATCAGTTGGTCATCCAGATACAACCAGTGGAAGCCATATCGTTGAGCTTTGGTGCCAAGGTCCCCGGTCCGGTGCTGCGCGTGGGGTCCGTGGACATGAGTTTTGAATACACCAAGTACTTCGGCGCGGACGCCTACACCGGTTATGAAGTTCTGCTTTACGAATGCATGATCGGGGACGCAACTCTTTTCCAGCGCGCGGACATGGTGGAAGCGGGCTGGAGCATCGTGGACCCGGTTCTGGACGTGTGGCAAGCCTTGCCCCCGCGCAGATTTCCTAACTACCCGTCAGGCACATGGGGACCGGCGGAATCTGACGAGTTGCTGGCCCGCGACGGCCGGCAGTGGAGGAAAATCGAACCATGATTCTCGCAGGCGATATCGGCGGAACTCGCACCCGACTAGCCGCTTTCGAAACCGAAGGCAGCAAACTGAAATGCGTGATCGAAAAGACCTATGCCAGCCAGGACCACAGCGGCTTGGCGGAAATTGTTGCTGATTTCGTCAAGACCGAAGGCATTCCGGTTCACAGCGCCTGTCTTGGCGTAGCCGGTCCGGTCCGTGGCGGACGCAGCAAGATTTCAAATCTTCCCTGGACCATTGATTCGCGCGAACTGGTGCAGCAACTCAAGCTGGACTCGGTGGGTCTGATCAATGATCTCGAAGCCTATGCCTACGGAGTGGATGCGCTTGAGTCCAAAGATCTGGTCACGCTGAGCGGAGGATCGGAACAGGCGGAAGGAAATCGCGCGGTAATCTCCGCTAGAACCGGCTTAGGGGTAGCGGGTCTTTACTGGGATGGATTCAGGCACCATCCTTTCGCCTGTGAGGGCGGCCACACAGATTTCGCCCCTCGGACTGAGCTGGAAGTTGAATTGTTCCGCTACGTCCTCAAGAAATACGGCCACGTCAGCAGCGAGCGAATTCTTTCCGGACCGGGAATCAAGACCATCTACGATTTTCTTCGCGACACGAAGAAGGCTGAGGAACCTGCGTGGCTGAAAGAGCAAATGGATAAAACCCATGACGCTCCCGCGCTGATATCCAAGACAGCCCAGGAAAACCAGGCTCCGATCTGCGAGCAGACTATGTTGATTTTTGTCAGCGCATATGGCGCCAAAACCGGGGACTATGCGCTAAATTTCATGTCCACAGGCGGGGTTTTCGTTTGCGGCATTATTGCGGCTAGGAACCTGCCCAAAATGAAAGACCCTATCTTTATGGAATCGTTTTTGAGCAAAGGACGCATGCGGGGACTGCTCGAAGATATGCCCGTTAAGATCGTGCTGAACGACGATTGTGGGCTCATCGGAGCCGCACGCTATACGCTGATTCAGAAAGCATTCGGCAAGACGAATCGGGCTGCGAGCTGAGAGTGCACCTGTGGAGAGGTAGGGTGCCAGGTCTCTACCGGACTGTCTAGCCGGGATCCAGCAACAGCTGAGAGATACCTTCCAACGGAATTTGAACCCAGGACGGTCGGTTGTTGAGTTCATACCCCAGCTCATAAACCGCCTTATCGAGAAGGTATGCGTCCAGCAAAAGCGCAAGCTCCTGGGTGTCCTGAGAAATGAATTGCGAGTCCCGCGAGACCTCGAGATACGCTTTCAGGAAAGCGGCCGACACCCACCTTTGCCAGTAATATGCCCAGCGCCCCAAAGCCTGCAATCCCTCATACGGGCCCGGGGCGGGGCCCGGCTGGAGAAGGGGCGCATAAGCGGCATAGTGAAACGAGCGTAGCATTCCCGCAACATCCTGCAGCGGGGAACGTTTCCTGCGGCGCTCCTCCAGGGAGCGGGCGGGCTCACCTTCGAAATCAATAATGACAAAATCGTTGCCGGTGAAAAGAACCTGGCCGAGATGATAGTCGCCGTGGATGCGAGTGACGACGGCCGGCAACCTCCGCTCAGCGAAGAGCTGGAAACGCCTGCAGGCATTTTCTTCAAGGCTGAGAACTTCGTCGGCTTTCTGCCGGATGTGGTTAGGCATTTCCGCTCTGAGGCGACGGAGCAGGCCGAAGTTCGCGGTGACGAGATCCCTGGCCGAGATCGCGAACCCTTGTTGCCCGGCTTCAGACAAGCGCTCAGGTGTGAAAGCCGGATCTTGCTGCGCCGACGCCAGAGTCATGTGAAGCTCCGCCGTTCGCCTGCCCAAAAGCGCCGCTGCATCCAGGTAAGACCCGATTCGTAGTCGAGCCTTATCCGGAAGCCCCTGGTCAGATAATGCAAGAATCGGATCTCGTGGGATGTCGCCCGCAGCCAGAGTGCGTCCTTGCGCCTTGCCGTAGTACTCGGAAAGAGCTCGTAATGTGAACTGCCAAGCATCCCCTTGATTGGTGACGTAACCCTGCAGCACACCCAGTGAGGTAAGCGTTCCGTCGTCGCTCAAATATTCGAGGTGGCCTGCGACCGGAGGGATGTTTCGGAAGGAAGATTGTTGGGTCAAGAATAGCCCGATTTCCAAGTCCGGGTTGATGCCTTGTTCCACGCGCCGAAAGATTTTAAGCACCAAGCGCTGGCCATAGACCACCGAACTATTGCTCTGTTCCGCCTTCATCAGGGAGGGTACGAGCGGATCTAGTGTCCGCGGCCAGAGGGCTGCAAGCGCGTTAGTGGATACTGCCCGGACCTCTCCTTTGCTTCCGCGAAAAGAAGCACCCTGCGCTATCGCCTCGAGAAGACAGCTAAGGAATAGCTCGTCCGACAGAGCATCGGCCAGCATGATGTCTTCCGAAAAAGTCTCATAGGGAAATTTAAGCACAGAGGCTGAATCGAAGACTGTCTGTGCTGCCCCGTCTGGGACGCGAACGAGGGGAATGTCATAAGTGTCGTCCGACCCGCTGGCATATCTGACTTTGATCAGAACCAGGCAGCCGCGAAGGGCTGGCCGATAGACAGGTACGACGTCCAACACCTCGACCGTGCGGATCCCGCGGGCCTTGCCGCCAAACCAGCGGCGATGCATGAGGAATTCTGGAAGAACTTGGGGAAGACGGCTGTGCAGTGCCTCGAGAAAGGACTCTTCCGGAATTGAATTATGTGCCATTGGCAATTACTGTGCCCGAGCCATTCTGCCATGCATCTGGCTAGATGCTAGGATCCCGCGGCGGTTTCCTGGAGTCCAGCAAATTCCCGCAGCGAGCGCCCGCCCGAGCTTGGGCAACGTCATCCCAACCCTACGGGCTTTACTGCACTCGCAGAATTAGCTGTGTTCCGCGGTCGAGGTGTACGTTTTCTGTCTTCGAACTCACCACCGAGGCCGGTCCGGACGCGTCCAGGGAGAGATTTTTCATTCCTACCACTCCTTTGCTGGTCGGGCCCAAGGGACTCACTGTCGAACCGATCGCGGCGGCCGGATCCGGTGGTAATCCGGCGCCGCCGCCGGGCGGATATCCGCTTGGATTTGGGAACTGGGTTCCGGTTGCGGCCGATCCGGTAATCGAGCCTCGCTGGCTTTGCGAGGCGGAGGGTATGCCGGCCGCCGTGGCGGCCATAGGATCCTCTCCCGGGAAAGCGGGCGCCGCCTGCAGTGGCCGTGCGATAGCCTGCACGGCAGCTTGCAGCTCCAGTTCGCGGCCATCTTTCATCACGACCCGCTCAAAAATGATTCCCACGCTTGAGTCTGGAGACTGCTTGCTATGGGCTTTCACTTCGGTCACGTGGCCAAGAATTTTTGTGTTTCTAGGGATCACGATCTGGCCGTGAGATAGCAGATCCATGACCGTTCGCGCGTCAAACTTGTCATTCGCCTTGAGCTTCTTTGCATCGAGCGATTTCGACAACTCGACAGAAAGGATGGTCCCCGACGCCAGGTCATTGGCGGCTGAAGCCTGCCCAGTGGAACCGGCTGCGGGCGAAGGGGAGACTTGTGCGCAAAACATTGCGGTAAAGAGAAATATTGCGAGCACGGAGAACAAAGCCCGTTTCACGTTCACCTCCTCGATCCCTAATGCTGGCCCGCCCTCCCCCCCATTGCTGGTGGTTAGGATGCAACCTGCTATAGCCACGTTCCTGCTCTATATTTACGGTACTCGTCGCCAAACCTGGCTTCGAGGACTTTCCCTTCCTGATGGGCGCGAATGATCTGCACCGGAATCAACACCGCCAGCAGAACGAACGCATAGCGATATTGCAGAGCAATCAGAATGCCCAAAAGCATCAGCGCGCTGAACAGGTAGATCGGATTCCTGATCTTCGAGTACACGCCGTGGGTCACCAGTCGGCGGGCCTGCGGGGTAACAGAAAATGACCCTCCCAACTGCCAGCGAGCGATAAAGAGCAAAACCGCCGCCGGGATGGCAATGGAGAGCCCCGCCCAACGCGCACCAGACCACCCTCCCGGGCGGAAGACAACGGTCGAGATCAGGAGCGCCACTGCACAAAACTGGAGGATGATCAAGAGTGGAGTGATTCTTTCATTCCCCGGCATGGCGCTATTCTACAAATCCCTGGCGCACGCTGTGGATGAAATCGGTGTAGGCCGGGGTCAATCCCGCGGCTCGCATGTCCGCCGCGATCTGCCCGCGATGATAAGCCGAATGTGTGACCACGTGCATCAGGATGTCATCCTTGCGGCTGCTCCAGTTTTCACCTAGGCTGTTGCGATAGCTGACCAATTTTCCCAGATCAGCTTCACTGCTCGCCGCCAGGTAGATTTTCCACAATCGCGACTGATCGGCTGCCAGATTCCCACACTCTGCGGTTGTGAACTCCGGCCAAACCGGAATGGTCTGCGCTTTCTGCTCGAGCCGTTCCAACCAGAGCCGCTCCGACGCCAGAATATGCGCTATGAATTTTACAGAACGTGCCGGAGGCCCGGGCGCGGCCCGCAGGCTGCCCAGCACTTCGTGATTCGCCCAGGCGTCGTAAATGAAGAGGCGGGTGAAATGGTCGACAGTGTTCATGATCGTATATTCACACACAATCGCGGCCTCCGCTGTCGGGGCTGCAGGGCGGACGGGAGGCCCGGCGCTCAAAGGATGGGAAAGCTTCGAGGGTACAAGGGTGTCCGCTAAACCAAGACATAAACAGAAATGAAAAAAGCCCCACCGCCAGGTGAGGCTTGGGGGCCAAAAAACGACTCTGGCCTCATTTCTTGTCGTCTTCCATTTGTTCCTTGGCTTCGTGTGCGGCCGCCTTGTGCCCGGCCATCTCAACTGCTGACATGAATGGCGCCGCCGCAGCCGGGGGAGGGACGTTGCCAGTTAGCACTTTACGGAAAGGTACGTCCTTGCCGTAGATGGCGACGGTCGAATCCGCGTCCTGCTCCACTACTGCTCCCTCAAGCGTCAACCCTGCAAACGCGCCCTTGGAGCGGGAGTAGGTCAGTAGTTCAGAATTCAATTTCCAGTCGGTGCCGGCAGAAGCATGGCGTCCGACCGGACCAGCGGCCGCGGAGCCTTCTCCGCTGAGCTGAAATTTGCTGGACAGCAGGTGTTGCAAACCTTTGTCGTTCATCACCAGCATTACTAGATCCACACCTTCTGCGCCGATCTGAAGGCCCCAGCTTCCGCCGCCCACGGAAATGAAAGCGGGAGCGCTCCATCCCGTAGCGGTACGGCAACTCGCCACGCCGCGGCCATGTTTGCCGCCAAAAATGAGGCCGGCCTTAATCAAGTGAGGGACCACAACGATGCATTTTGCATCGTTCAGCACTTCTTCCGGTATGCCCTTGTCAGGTGCGCCTATGATTTCTTTAAGAACGTCTCCGGCATTCTGCAGGCGCTCCACAGAATCCTCTTTGGCCGTGGCAGAAGCCATCGTACCAAGCAACGTGAGCAAACTGAGCAACACTGCGAATAGAGTCTTTTTCAAGGTTTCCTCCTAGCAATTCGACTTCGGTTCGCGCGGCTAATGCCTCACCTCACTGCCTTCCTGGAGGTCTAGTTCGCAACTTGTGGCCCTAGAGTGCTGGCCTGCGTCCCGTGATTAGATTGATCACGAGCACCACGACCGCGATAACCAACAGAATGTGGATGTATCCGCCCAAGGTGTATGAGCTCACCAATCCGAGCAACCACATAACCAGTAGAATCACAAAGATTGTCCAGAGCATGTAATTCACCTCGCGAGTGGAATCGGACCCCTCAAACTACGGCTACTCTGATCCAGATTGTGGTCAAAGAGTTGTGTCCATACCAAACGAGCCCAAGATTAATCCCATTCGTTGGTTTGTCTCTAAAGGAAAGACTGTAGAAACGCGAGGGAGATCCTCCCGGGTATCCCCGGTTCGGATGGGGGCACGTTGGGCTTGAATTCCTCGAGGCTTGGAGGTAGCGTTGTCTGAACAGAACCGTTTCGATTCGTGTGATATCCAAAAGCGGGATGGTTTCGTCGAACCACATAGGCCACGGATGGGGAATGCCGTGGTGAAAACAGTAAGCGGCAGCCAGGAGGTCTCATGAAGCGCAGAGAATTCATTGTTGGCGCAAGCTTCGGACTTGGAGCGGCCTGGATCGGTTCGCGGGGATGGACCGCCTCCGCGGGAGCACTGCCCGCGTTGCCGCGTAAGTTCAGTGCGGCAGACACGGTGACGCTAGGTAAAACCGGCATCACCACCAGTCGTCTGGCAATGGGAACTGGCACGGTGGGCAGCGGGCATCGCTCGCATCAGACGGCATTGGGGGTGAAGGGTTTGTCCGACCTGCTGCTCAACGGCCACGACAATGGCCTGCGGTTCTTTGACGCCGCGGACGCGTACGGGAGCCATCCCCATGTGGCGGAGGCGCTCCGGCACCTACCCCGCGACAAAGTTACCGTACTCACCAAGACCTGGGCACGCGATCCGGCGGAGGCTCGCGACGATCTCGATCGCTTCCGCAAGGAACTGGGAACCGACTATCTGGATATCTGTCTGATGCACTGTCTCACCGAAGGTGACTGGACTGAGCGCTACAAGGGAGTGATGGACGTTTTTTCCGAGGCGAAACAGAGGGGAATTATTCGGGCGCACGGCTGCTCCTGCCACAGCATCGAGGCACTGCGCGCGGCGGCCAAGTCTCCCTGGGTGGAAATTGACCTGGTAAGGATGAATCCCATTGGTTCGCACATGGACGCCGACCCCGACACGGTGGCCAGCGTGCTCCGCGAAATGAAGGCGGCCGGAAAAGGGATTGTCGGCATGAAAATCCTTGGCCAGGGAGACTTGCGCGGACGGCCGGACGAAGCCTTGAAATACGCACTCTCACTAGATCTGCTCGACGCCTTTACCATCGGCGCCGAAAGCAAAGCCGAGCAGGAAGACCTGATCCGCAGAATCGCCGCGGCGGCTTAGAACGCAAGCCGCAGATTCGGTGATCGTCTGACCAAGCAGGGATTTGCCTATCTCGAGGTCGCCTGCGCTCTCTGTGGTTAAATCGCCTTCAGCGGTACGCGCAGATGCGCTCTCTGTGGTTAAATCGCCTTCAGCGGTACGCGCAGATCGTGCCCGCTCATCTCCTTCGGCTGCGGGATGCTCAGCATGCTCAGTACGGTCGGCGAGACATCGCGCAACGAACCACCCGGCTTCAGGGTGAACCGCTTACTATCCTCTGCGACCACAATGAATGGCACCGGATTCGTCGTGTGCGCGGTGTGCGGGCCGCCGGTCGCAGGATCGATCATCATTTCGGCGTTACCGTGGTCGGCCGTAATCAGGATCGCTCCCCCCTTGGCACGGACAGCCGACTCGATGCGCCCCAGGCAGGCATCGACAGTTTCGACGGCTTTGATCGTAGGCTCGAGTTTCCCGGAATGTCCGACCATATCAGCGTTGGCGAAATTCACGATGACAACGTCAAACGTTCCGTCCTCCACCGCCTTGGCCACCGCGTCCGCGATGCCGGCGGCGCTCATCTCGGGCTGAAGATCGTAAGTAGCGACTTTCGGCGACGACACCAGCACGCGGTCTTCGCCCGGGAACGGCTGCTCGATACCGCCATTGAAAAAATAGGTCACGTGGGCGTATTTCTCGGTCTCTGCCACACGCAAGTTCCGAAGGCCCGCCTTCCCCATCACATTGGCGAGAATATTGTCGAGCGACTCCGGCGGAATCACCACCGGCAGCGAGAATTTCTTGTCGTACTGGGTCATGCAGACGTAATGCAGATTCTTGGGCACCCGATCCCGTGCAATGGCAGCGTCGAGATCCGCAGCTCCAGGCAGATCGTTTCCAGCTTGCGGGTTAAGGCCGCTGTTGCGCGCCAGGGCGCGAGTAATCTGGCGGACGCGATCGGCGCGGAAGTTGTAGCAGATACAGGAATCTTCATTACGGATGGTGCCCAGCGGCTCGCCACGATTGTCCACGCAGACGAAGGGCACGATGAATTCGTCGGTCACGTCCTTGTTGTACGAGTCTTTTACCCCCTGCACTGGGTCAGCGTATTTGCCGCCCTCACCATCGCCAAAGACCATCGCATTGAACGATTTGGCGATGCGCTCCCAGCGTCGGTCGCGATCCATGGCGTAATAGCGGCCGTTCACCGAGGCAATTTTTCCTGTGTTGTACTCCCGCATCTTCTGCCGAAGCTGTTCCAGATATCCCGCGCCGTTGGTGGGCAGGGTGTCGCGTCCGTCCATGAAGGCGTGCACCAACACCTGGTCAACGCCATTTTGCCTGGCCATCTTCAGCAACGCGTGAAGGTGTGTTTGGTAGGAATGGACTCCACCATCTGAGACCAATCCAAAAAGATGCAACCGGCGCCCGCCCGCGCGCGCGCTTTTCATAGCGGCAAGCAGCGTAGGGGCGGAGAAGAAATCTCCGTTTTGGATCATTAGTTCGATGCGGGTGCTGTCCATATGTACGACGCGGCCGGCACCGATGTTGAGATGGCCGACTTCGCTGTTACCCATCTGTCCGTCAGGCAATCCCACGGAGTGGCCGCTGGTCTGAATCAAGGTGTTGGGATATTCCCGCAGCAACCGGTCGTAGATGGGCTTGCGGGCCAAAGCAATGGCATTGGCCTTGGTTTCGGCGCGATAGCCCCAGCCGTCAAGGATGATTAGCACGAGAGGTTTGGGACGGTTCATTGGGGCTCCTGATATTCTGCTATCCTTTGGAAATCGACGGAGGCACAGAGCAATAAGCACATGGGAGAAATAGTCGAATTAGTGGGAGATTGGTAGGTTTTAAAATCTGCACCCCATAATATAGTTGTCCTAGGTTACCCTGACCACTGCTCATCTTGAAGCTCGAAGGCTAAGCAGGCGGGTACCTGGAGATGATGGAGAATCTATGGCGATGAGTGAACTATTGCTGGCCGAGTTCAACGAAGAAATGAAAAAGACGCGTACCACTCTGGAACGGCTGCCCGCCGACAAGAAGGACTTCGCGCCTCATCCCAAATCAATGCCCCTCGGCAAACTCGCGCCTCATGTCGCCCAACTCGCCGGTTTTGGACTCACGGTTTTGACTACGCCTGAGCTGGACTTCTCCAAAGGCTCCTACAAACCCCTACCCTTCGAGTCCTCCGAGCAACTCCTGCGTGTTTTTGATCAGGCTGTTGCCGAGGTTCGATTGGCGCTGCAGAATACGCCCGACGACGCGTGGCAACAGAACTGGAAGCTAAGTTTTCAAGGCAAGCCCATCTTTGACGGATCACGCTTTCTCGCGTACCGGCAAATGTTCCTGAACCACTTGGTGCACCACCGCGCCCAGCTCGGGGTGTACCTGCGTTTGACCGAGAAACCCGTTCCGGCTACTTACGGGCCATCGGCTGACGACACTATGGGGTTTTGATTCGCCGGGTTAAGAACCACGTAGGCGTCCAAGCGCCCGAGGTTGCGGGCCACGGTTCCGTGGCTCAGCCGTGGTAATTGAGCGCTTTGATGCCCAGAAATCTTGCTGCCCCTCCCAATTCTTCTTCAATCCTAAGCAACTGGTTGTACTTTGCGATGCGATCGGTGCGCGAGGCGGAACCGGTTTTAATCTGGCCCGCTCCCGTCGCCACCGCCAAATCGGCGATGAAGGTGTCTTCAGTCTCTCCCGAGCGGTGCGAGACGATTGAGGTATAGCCATTGCGCCGTGCTAGGTCAATGGCATCCAGAGTTTCGCTGACTGTCCCAATCTGGTTGACTTTGATCAGGATCGAATTGGCCACGTTCTTATCAATCCCCTCCTGCAGGAACGTGACATTGGTCACAAACAAATCGTCGCCCACGAGTTGAATCTTACCGCCGAGCTCTGTGGTGAGATTCTGCCAGCCCTCCCAGTCCTGTTCGGACAGGCCATCCTCCAACGAAACGATGGGATAATCTTTCGCCCATTTCGCCCAGAAGCGGACCATGTCGTCGGAACTCTTCGCCGACTGGTCGGACTTCTTGAAAACGTACTTGCCGTCCTGATAAAACTCGCTCGCCGCAGGATCAAGAGCGATGGCGATTTCTTCGCCCGGCTTGTAACCTGCCTGCTGAATCGCTTCGAGAACTACTTCGATGGCTTCGACGTTCGACTTCACCGAGGGCGCGAATCCGCCTTCGTCGCCGACCGCGGTGTTGTAGCCGCGCTTTTTGAGCACCCCTTTTAAAGTGTGGAATACCTCCACTCCCCAGCGCAGCGCATCGGAGAAAGACTCCGCTCCCACTGGCATCACCATAAATTCCTGAAAGTCCACATTGTTGTCAGCGTGAGCCCCGCCATTCAGGATGTTCATCATCGGCGTCGGCAAGGTGTTAGCGCCGGCCCCGCCGAGATAGCGGTAGAGCGGCAGCCTGAATGCCGCGGCTGAAGCGCGCGCCGCCGCCAGGGACACCGCCAGGATGGCGTTTGCGCCCAAGCGGCCCTTATTCTCGGTGCCATCGACCTCTATCATTTTCTGATCGAGAGCGCGCTGGTCGGTCGCGTCCATGTTGGCCAGGGCGGCTGCGATTTCACCATTCGCATTCTCGACAGCCTTGCGCACGCCTTTTCCCAGGTAGCGCCGCTTTTCGCCATCGCGCAGTTCAACCGCCTCGTGTTCGCCCGTGGAGGCGCCGCTCGGAACAGAGGCGCAGCCTTTGGCCCCGCCCGTCAGGGTGACCTCAGCTTCAACCGTTGGATTACCGCGAGAATCAAGAATCTCGCGTGCCTGAATGTTATGAATTTGGGTTATGACGTCCATCATTCCTCTTTCGCTTGCCTCATGATCCAGATCCAGCCCCAAAAATCTGGTAGCCCTCATCGAGGGCAACTTCCCGAGTCCGCTAAATTGCTGTGAAGATCCCCCTACAAGGCTCAAAACTTGCGATTATAACGGATGCTTGACACGAAGAGGGACTTCGCGAAGAGCGCGAAGCACTCGACTCGCTCGTCCTCTAAACCTGCCGGGCCGTGCCTCCGATGGTTCCTCGAGTTTTTCACAGGCCTTTCGGAGCCACTTGTGGCCTAGAGTCAGGTCAGAATGTTGAACCGCACGGAAACTCTCACGGTGGGCGCGCGGGCGCCAGAATTCTTGTTGTCGGCTGCGAACCGCGAAGGGATTCTCTCACTCTCGGGGTTCTTGTCTCGCGGCACGCTGATTGCTGAGTTTCTGCGCGGAACCTGGTGACCGAACTGCGTGCAACGCATGGCTCAGTTGGAGCCGATGAAGGGCGAGATTGAGGGTGCCGGAGGGCTACTGGCGTACATTGCAGCGGAGAAGGCTCGGGGCGTGTGGAAGCCAGCGAAGTTTCTCGCGTCTCATCCCGTATCCTTTCCTTTCCTGCTGGATGAGGACCGGGCCGTGACCAAAGTCTATGGGCTATATCACCGCATCGGCATGGATGGCCTCAATATCGCGCATCCGGCGACGCTGGTGATTGATCGCAACCGGAAGGTGAGCTACATCTATCGCGGCGACAGCCAGACCGATCGGGCCCCTTTCGATCAGGTATTGGAGGCAGTTCGAACATTGTCGCTCTCAGGATGAACCGGTTCTCATCAACAGCGCGTCACTGTGGCAGGAAGAACGAAATTTGGGGCAAAAATTCAGGAGGCGGAATGAAAAAACTAGGCGTACTGCTTTGCTCGCTACTACTCGCCGTCGCGGCTGCGGCTCAAACCAATATGTCACTGCCTGCCGGCACGGCGTTCAAAGTCAAATTGGAAAATACTCTCTCCACTTTCTCCAGCAAGGAAGGCGATCCCTTCTCCGGGAGGGTTACGGAGGCTGTCACGCTCGAGGGAAAGACCGTAATCCCGGTCGGCGCTACCGTGCAGGGGCGCGTCACCAAAGTCAATGATCCCCGCCGCGTGGCGGGCAAGCCGACCATCGGAATTTTTCCCGAGACAGTCGTCCTGCCCAACGGAGAACGCTACATGCTCAACGCGGCGCTGGTGGACACCAGTCTTCGCCATGGCACCGACGTAAACAGCGAAGGCCAGTTCAAGGGCGACGGCGTGGACGGAAAAGATCTGACCGAGATCGGCATGGGCACAGGTGGTGGCATGCTGGTGGGCGGTCTAGCCGCTGGAGGGAAGGGTCTCCTGATCGGAGGAGCTGTGGGCGCCACGCTTACGGTGGCTCACTGGCTGGGTAAGAAACGTTCGGCCGTACTGCCATCGGGCACGGAGTTGATGATGGAGTTGAGTCGTCCGTTGGCGATGACGGCGGAGAGCGGAGGGCAGTAGACGAGGGCTCGGTAAAATAGGGGCAAGCGCGCAATAACCGGAACCGTGGCGGCTTACGCCGCCATTTTTAGCCTAGGGAGGCGCTTACCAGAGCGTCATTAAATCTTCCTGCCTTAATAAGGGCAGTTCCATCCATCCTTCTTCCGGAAGTGCGTCTGTGGGAAGACCGCTTTGCCAGAGGCTGAACCGAAGTCGCAGGTTGGTGGCCACCGCATTGCTTCTAGCGCTCTCGCCTTTCGGCACAGCCGGGACCGCGAACAACCATGCCAGTGGCAGCTTGAATTCAAAATTGCGGACCAGAACAACCGCTACTTGGTCAGTGGGCCGTTCCAGTAGGGCTATTGGCTGATTCTCGTCGGGAGCACTCAGCTTCCAGCTCCGAATCTTGCCTGATTCCACTCTGACATCGAGGCGCACTGCACGTCGCGGCCTCTGTCCCTCTGCAGTCCGCGACTCGACATTGACAACCAACTCGAAGTCCGCAGCCGGCACCGCATTCTCCACGAAATCCAGACGGCCGTAGAGGAACGCCTCGTCAATCCCGGCGTGAATCGCGTCGAGCAGAAACTGTTTGCCATGCATGGCGCCGGCGCGGCGATCCGCGGTGTACACCGCGGCTCCCATCCACTCGAAGTAACGCACCATATCGCCGGTAATCCGGGGATGGATGTATGCGGTTTGCGGAACAACCGAGGGCCGCATGGCGCCGCTAAAAATAGGTTGGGCCAGATAGTCCGGGGCGCGGACGCCGAACGCCTGGTAAACATTGGAAAGATGCTTGCGGTAGAGTTCGTCGAACTCCCGATCGTTGGCCGAATGGTGCTCGGGACCGTACCACCAATTCCAGTCGCTGCCTTCAGCGATGAGGATTTCTTCAAACGCCAGCTGGCGCTGCGCCTCGCTCGCCGCGGGCGCTGCCTGAGTATAGAAATTGCGGGCGTTGTAGAGATAGTCCCAGGCACGATTGTCTTCCGGAGCGCCGATCCACACGTTGAAATTGGCGTGAATCCAGGAGCCGGGAACCAGCGACGTGAGCTTGTCGACATGCCGGTGTCGGGCAATGGCCTCGGCGACGGTTACCGCTTCGATCCCCGGTTCGCGCTGCAGAGCGTCGTAAAAACGGCGGAGGAATTCCCGCCCGGAGTGGGGATAGTACTCCCAAGCGTTCTCGCCATCGAGGACAATGGAGACGACTGCGTCACGCCCTGCATCTAGCACAGGTTGCGCCGATTTCATGATGTTCTGCATGAGATGACTAGCGGCGTCCTGGGGAGACATGCCAGAGTATACAAAGCCGATCAGATCCGAGATGGTGTGATCGCGGAAGATCAGATTCATTTCGGTCTGCCCGTTTTCAAAGCGATGGATGGTGTAGAGCTTGGCAGCCAGTTCACCGGGAAGGTGTCCACCGCCGTCGCGCGAAAAAGAAACGCCCAGGCTCCGGCTTAATACTTCTTCGTCGGTGGCCATCCACTTCACATCTAGGCTCTGCGCCAGGGCGAATACTTCTTCGGAAACGCTGCCCTCTGACGGCCAAACCCCCTGGGGACGAATGCCGAATACCCGCTGGTGCAGATCGAGCCCACGCCGCAGTTGCTCCCGCGCATCTTCGGGATGGCGAAAACGGTTCTGCGGCAGAGGCAGACCCGGGGTGGAAACCGCACCCATGTTGGTATCGCAGACCAAGGGCAAGATGGGGTGATAGAACGCCGAGGTCGAAATCTCGATTCTTCCGTGGCCTGCGGCTTCGGCGTGGGCAGGCAGAACCTTGGCCAACCCTTCCCCCTCCCGTGCAATCACGAAGCTTTGATCGTCCAGCGAATAGCCGCGGCCTTTCCGAATCAGCTCGGCGATATCTCGGTCGTCCAGGAAAAATTCATCGAACCAGGCGATTTGCGAAAGCACTTGCAGGTCGGTGAAGTCCTGCAGTTGGAAGAATTTCTCGGCCGCCTGGGGTGAACCGCCTGCATTGCCAAAGTGTTCCCAGAGTTCACGGTACCGGGGATAGCGGGCGATCAGGTTGACCGGGTTTGCCTGGAAAAGATACTGCAGCGCGAAATGGCGCTCCGCCAGCGTGAGATCTTTAGCCGGCTTGGCCGCAACCTCCAGAAACGGATCGCGGGCCGTACCGCTCACATAGTCTTGGATCTGCGTGATCAGAGACGGAACCAGGTTAAAGGTCTGATGGACGCTGGGAAACTCGTCCAGCAGTTTGACCATTCCGTAATAATCCTTTAGTGCGTGCAGACGTACCCAGGGCAGCCGGTACTGTCCGGAGACCAGATCCTTATAATACGGCTGGTGTAGATGCCACAGAACAACCACGCGCAGAACGGGCATGAGGGTAAGCTTCCTAGGTCAAACGCAAGAGAATCAGCAGTCTAGCATGTGAGATTAGCCGGGAAAGTGGGCAAAGTGGTAGCCGGGCCCGCTCCGGCGCAGATGCCTGAGCGGTCGAAGCGTATCATCTCCCCGGCCGGGGCTGCCGGGCGCACAAATTTTTGCCTTTTATGCCATCACCAAATACCACTCAGAAAGCGAAGTCCGGTACACTAATCCTTGCCTGATGATCAAAGAAACTACACCGACGCTTCCGCCCCCCCTTCGCACCGAAGCCAACCTGCTGACCGACCAGGATCTTCATCTATTTAACGAAGGCACCCATTACCGCATTTACAACAAACTGGGCGCGCACCTCACTACGGTGGCCGGACGACCGGGAACATACTTTGCGGTTTGGGCCCCCAATGCGAGTGGAGTTTCTGTCGTCGGCAGCTTCAACAGCTGGGATCCTAAGTCCCATCCCTTGCAGGCGCGCGGAAGCTCCGGCATCTGGGAAGGATTTGTGTCTGGTGCTGGCAAGGGCACGTTATACAAGTTTCACATCATTTCTCATAACCAGGGCTACGTTGGGGATAAGACCGATCCCTTTGGAATCCTTCACGAGGAGCCGCCGCGGACAGCCTCTGTAGTGTGGGACCTGGAATACAAGTGGAACGACGGCCAGTGGATGGAAATACGAGCCCAGAGGGATTCATTGCAGGCGCCGATTTCAGTTTACGAAGTTCACCTGGGTTCCTGGATGCGGGTTCCCGAAGAAAGCAATCGGCCGCTGACCTATCGTGAAGCCGCCTTACGTCTGGCGGACTACGTAAAAAGAATGAACTTTACCCACGTGGAGCTGCTGCCCATCATGGAGCACCCGTTCTACGGTTCTTGGGGCTATCAAACCACGGGATATTTCGCCCCCACCTCGCGTTATGGGACGCCGCAGGATTTCATGTACCTGGTGGACCACCTCCACCAGCAGGGCATTGGGGTGATTCTGGACTGGGTGCCGTCGCACTTTCCCACCGACGCGCACGGGCTGGCCTACTTCGACGGCACGCACCTGTACGAACACGCCGACACGCGCAAAGGGTTTCATCCCGACTGGAAGACACTTATCTTCAATTACGGCCGCAACGAGGTGCGCAGCTTCCTGCTCGCCAGCGGGCTGTTCTGGCTGGACAAGTATCATATCGACGGGTTGAGGGTGGACGCCGTTGCTTCCATGCTCTACCTCGACTACTCGCGAAAGGCTGGCGAATGGATTCCAAACAAGTTCGGCGGCCGGGAAAATCTGGAAGCCATCGAGTTTCTGCGCCTGTTCAACACCGAGGCGTACAAGGAACATCCCGGAATCCAGACCATCGCTGAAGAGTCTACCGCCTGGCCGATGGTGTCGCGGCCAACCTACGTGGGCGGCTTGGGTTTCGGCATGAAGTGGGACATGGGCTGGATGCATGACACGCTGGCCTACTTCTCCCAGGATCCCATCCATCGCCGCTACCATCACAATCAGCTGACCTTCCGTATGTTGTACGGCTTTACGGAAAATTTCGTTCTTCCGTTGTCCCATGATGAAGTGGTCCACGGTAAGGGCTCGCTGATCGGCAAGATGCCGGGCGACGAGTGGCAGAAGTTCGCCAATCTGCGGCTGCTGTTCGGATACATGTACGCGCAGCCCGGCAAAAAGATGCTGTTTATGGGCTGCGAATTCGGCCAGGTACGGGAGTGGGCGCACGACACCAGCCTGGAATGGCACGTGTTGCAGTACCCGGTACACCGCGGCGTACAGAACTGGGTAGAGCAATTGAACCGCGTGTACCGCGAGCAGCCCGCCCTTCACCAACTCGACAGCGATCCCGCCGGATTCGAGTGGGTGGACTGCAATGACACCGCCGCCAGCGTGATTTCTCTGCTCCGCAAGGGCAGATCGCCGTCGGACGAAATCGTGATCGTGTGCAACTTCACGCCAGTACCTCGCCAAGGATATCGGGTGGGCGTGCCTTCGGGTGGATTCTGGCGAGAGCTGCTGAACAGCGACGCCCAGGAATACGGCGGAAGCGGCATGGGGAATCTGGGAGGTGTCCACGCCGAACCCCAATCTGTTCACGGTCGCCCCTACTCGGTGAACCTGAGCCTGCCGCCACTCTCCGTTCTCTTCCTGAAACCCGAATAAAAATGGGCGGCATGGCGCAAAACACGGGCCAAGACGCCATGGTGGAAACATAGCTGGCTGGTTGGCTGCGACCCTGGGGACCCAGGTGCCTCGGGAAGAAATGGCTCGGGCCGTAGTTTCTATCTCGCGACATTTTCCCGTGCTATTCTCCCTTTAGGACGAAACAAACCTCACGCAATGCGCATTCTTACCCGCTATATCCTGGGCGAAGTGATCTCTCATGCCGCCATCGGCATTGCGGTGTTCACCTTTGTGCTCTTTACGCGTGATCTGGGCCACATTCTCGACCTGGTTGTCCGCAACAGTGCGCCTTTGCCCAGCGTCCTGGAAATCTTTGTCCTCACCCTCCCGGTTGCCTTCACCTACACCATTCCCATGGGAGTGCTGGTGGGGATTCTGATCGGCTTAAGCCGCCTAGCGGCCGACAGCGAAATCACTGCTATGCGGGCCAGTGGCATCGGAGCATGGACGTTTCTTCGTGTAGTCTCGATTTTTGCCGTGACCGCGTGGGCGCTGGCTCTGTTTAACGCCGTGTATCTGGCGCCCGCCTCCCAGTCCGCCCTGGGCAGGCTTGAGGACCGGCTGAAAGCTTCGCAGGTTTCTTTTGAAGTGCAGCCTCGAGTTTTTTATGAAGGTTTCCCCAAACTGGTGCTTTACGTTCAGGATGTAAAAACAGCGCGAGGCGCTGCCATCTGGAAGGGTGTATTCATCGCGGACATCAGTACCCCGGCGTCACCGCGCATTACTCTGGCGCGGCAAGGCATCCTAGTCAGCGAAGGCCCGGAGTTGCTCCACCTTCACTTGAGCGACGGCGCGACCCATGAAACCGATCCTGCTTCGACCAACAACTATCAAATATCGACTTTCGCTCATACCGACATACCCATCCCGATCCCGCAAACCGATAGCAAAGACCTGGAACCGGTCCCAGTGGCCGAACTGCCCACGGGGGAATTGCTCGCTCAGGCTGGCCGAGTGAAGAAGTTTGTCGCTCCCTGGTACTTCATCGAGTTCCATCGCCGTTTTGCGCTACCCACCTCCTGCCTGGTGCTGGCTCTGGTAGGAATTCCGCTGGGTCTATCGTCGAAAAAAGGCGGCAAGTCGGCTGGCTTTGTTCTCACTATCTTGCTGGTGTTCGCCTACTACTCGGTGACCCTGATTGGGGTTTCCCTGGCCCGCCAAGGAAAAGTGCCGCCGTCGTTGGGCGCGTGGCTGGCCAATATCGTTTTCTTCCTCTGCGGAGGGTTTCTGTTGTGGAGAGCGGAACGCCGGCCTTTTGAGATCGCGCCGTTTCGCGCCCGGTGGCATCCGTTGAAAACCAGGCTGGTGGAATGGGCAAAGCAACGGATCCGTTTCAACCGGCCGGAAGACGCCTTTCAGCGAGCGTTTAAGCGCCGCCGTGTCTTCAGCGCCACCTTCCCCATGATTCTGGACGACCTCGTCATGCGGGACTTTTTCCTGTATCTCACCCTCATCCTGGCGTCGTTCCTGATGTTGTTGCAAGTATTCACGCTGTTTGAGCTGCTCGGAGACATTCTGCGCAACCGGGTTTCGCCGCTGGTCGTGGCCGAGTATCTGGTAAACGTGGCGCCTTTTTTCCTGTACAACGTCCTGCACTTGAGCATTCTGCTGGCTGTACTCATCACTCTTGGCTTGATGCAACGGTCCAATGAAATTACCGCCATCAAGGCCACCGGCATCAGCATTTATCGTGTAATTGTTCCTATTCTGGTGGTCTCGACCCTGCTGGCGAGTGGCCTTTTCTTTTTCGACCAGTTTTATCTTCCCCACGCCAACAAGCGCCAGGATGCGCTGCGCAATCTGATCAAGGGCAAGCCTGCACAGACCTATCTCAATCCAGACCGCAAGTGGATTTTCGGACAACACTCCACGATCTATTACTACCAGCTGTTCGATTCCGACCGCAACCAGTTCGGCAATCTCTCGGTTTTTCAGTTCGACCCCGCGACGTTCCAATTAACCAGCCGGGTGTACGCCGACCAGGCGCACTGGGAAGACCGGCTGCAACGCTGGGTCTGTACCCAAGGTTGGGAGCGAAGCCTGCACGGATCCGCGATTGGCGACTACCACACTTTCGACGTAGCCACATTTGCCGCCATCAGCGAGCCGCCCGGATATTTCAAGAAAGAAGTGCGGCAGTCTTCCGAGATGAACTATGAGGAATTGCGGCGCTACATCCGCGACCTGCAGCAGAGCGGTTTCGACGTGGTGCGGCTCAAGGTGCAACTACAGGAAAAATTCGCCTTCCCGCTGAATACCTTCATCATGGCCGTATTGGCGATTCCCTTCGCCTTGGCTGCCGGAAAACGCGGAGCCGTTGCCGGGGTTGCGACGGCGGTGGGCATCGGGCTGCTTTATATCATGGTCTCCCGCCTATCGGAGTCCATGGGAAACGTCAGCCAGTTGCCGCCGGTGCTGGCGGCTTGGGCTCCGGATCTCATTTTCGGGATGGCGGGCGGATATTTGATCCTGAAGGTGCCAACCTAGGATAGGGTGATCGTCTCGAAGTTATCGACGTACCTCGCCTTGCCTTCTCGGCATCTCCCCGACCATGGACGGGAAAGTTTTCTTCGCCGCGAAGCCGGAAGATAGAGCCGTCGCCCGGGGGCTGTTCATCGGGCGTGGCTGCCCGATACCAAGCCGAGCGGCCCTCGGCAGGGAGCTGGAAGCCAAGAACCAGAGACTATTTCATTGCCACGCCGGAGGGTTGGCCGCCGGTGATCACGGGTGTGCCCAACAATCCGAGCACGCCCACGGTCGAATCAAAGCTGTACCCCGTCATGGTGGACGCTCCGAGATTGGCTACATACAAGTAGTCGGTGGTGCCCTGCGTGGCCGAGACGATCGTAGTTCCTGTACGTAACGCCAACCCAGCTGGATTGGCTCCGGTTGAAATCGAAGCCTGCGTGTTGGGGGTCAAAACGCCGGTTCCGGTGGCAATCTTGTATTCTGAAATTTGGTTGGACTGCCGGTCGACTACAAAAAGGAACTTTCCTGAGGGCGCAGCCACGATGAAAGTCGGTCCCAGGCCCGCTGAAAAGGGCGAACCCGCAACTGGGTTGAGCGTGCCGTCCGGGCTGGTGGGATCGTTGCAGCTGGTTACCACCTGGTTGCACACGGCAAATGCCGACACATTGCTTGAGCCAGAGTTGGAGACATAGAGAAGGCCTCCGTCCGGAGTGACGTCCATGCCGGAAGGTGCGGTGCCGACCAGAACCGTTGGACCCAGCGTAAGGGCGCCGGACGTGGCATCCACCGAAAACCTGGTCACGGTGCCATCAAACTGGTTGGCTACGTACAGAAATTTTCCGTCGGGCGTGACTGCTACTGCTGCCGGACCCGGACCGCTCGACGCGAGGGGCGGGGCCACGCGAAAAGGCGAGCCAGCGACTTCAGTGAGGCTGCCATTTTGAATCGAGAATACTGAAATCGTGCCAGAAGTCGGATCGACCTGCAGTCCCTGGTTGGCAACGAAAAGAAAGTGGGCCGCCGAATCGATGGCCATGCCTAACGGAGTCATCCCCGTTGGCAGGGTCGAGCTGCCCGCGGTCAGGGTGCCATCGGATTTTACGGTGTAGGTTGAAATGTTGTTGGTGGCACTGTTGGCAATAAACAGGGCATCTCCCGAAGGCGCCAGAAGCATCGCCGAAGGAACGCCGCCGGTGGCCACCCCGGCGCCATTGGTGCTTAGCACTCCGCTCGACAAGTCAATGGTGTACGCCGAGACCAACGAATCTCCCTGCGTGCTGACAAACAGGGCCCCTGTGCTCGATGAAGTCGACGAATGATTCGTACTGCACGCGCTCAAACCAAGCAAAACTGGCACCAGCAAGCCTGGCAGGAAACGAAACCTCGTCCCCATTCTTTCTCCCTGTCCTCTCTCCAGTTCCCGAACCGCCGAATCAAGCCGACGCTGGCAGATCGAGATCCAAAAGTACCTTCATTTGTGTATCAGGAATATCCGGGAAGAGCAACCAGTGCTGGGTGGTTGGAATCAGCATGAAACCATAAAGTTGCCTGCCGTCCGTTCACTTTAAATGGGGGGAACCGGTCTCCACCGGGTCGGTCTGCGGACGAATCTCCGCCACAGGGTTCGGCTCGGACTTCGCTTCTGCGACCCCGGCTTGATTCTGATCGGCGTCGGCAACGGAAAGTGGAAGACGAATCTCGATCTGCAATCCTCCCTGGGGCCGATTGGCCGCTTTTACGCTTCCGCCGTGGAGCCGCACCGCTCGCTCGGCGATGGCTAGACCTAGTCCCGCCCCGCCAGTCTGGCGGCCACGCGCATCGTCAATGCGATAGAAGGGCCGGAAAAGCTTGTCGAGCGCGTCCCCGGGAACGCCGGGGCCCGAATCGACGACGCGGATCACAGCCTCTGCCCCGGTCTTACCCTGGCCACGCTCGAGAGAGATCTCTGCATTTGTCCCTGCATGGGTGTAACGCGCAGCGTTGCGCACCACATTTTCAATGGCGCTGTAAAGCAAACTATCCACGCCCGTGACCCGGCAGTCGTCCTTGATCACACTCTTCACACCGCAGTTGCGCACCTGGGCCTCGAAATCGGCATCGGCGGCGATTCCCTCGATCATTTCCCCCAGCAAAATGGACGCCTTCTGCCGTGAGTCACTGCCGCTTTCCAAACGGGCAATGGTGAGCAAGCCTCCGATCAAATTGTTCAGGCGATCAGCTTCCAGATCGATGCGCTCGAGCGCGCTGTGCGCTTCCGGCCCGGAACGCTGGCGAACCAGAGCCGAGGCCACGTTGAGACGGGCCAGGGGCGACCTTAACTCGTGGGAGATGTCATTCAGCAAACGGGATTGCGCGTTCACTGATTCTTCCAGGCGCTCAGCCATGGTGTCAAAATCGCGCACCAGCTGCGCCATTTCGTCACGTCGCCGATCGGTCATTCCGCCGGCTCTGGCCGTCAGATCGCCCGCGGCTAAACGCCGCGTAGCCGCCCGAAGGCGGACTACCGGCGAAGTTAAATATCGCGCCAGTAGGTAGCACACCAGCCCGGACGAGATAATTCCAATCAAAATGCTCAGTCCAGGAACACCCGCCGGGCCGAACGGCCCGCTGGGCGGCAAAAACGCCACCAGCTGGTAGCGATGCCCACTGCTTGCGACTAGCCCCTGCCGCCGGAACGGAGTGGGCATCAAGCGCTGCCAGAAGTCGCGCGCTGGCGGGGAGATTCCCTTGCCCACAGATTCGGCCCATCGCGGCAGGTCGCGTCCGGAAATACTTTGCCCTTGCTCGTCCAGCAAGTAGGCGCGCACATGTTGCGACTCGCGCACTTCGTCGAGATAGCGCCGAACCTCTGCCTCACCGCCCTGTTCGTAAGCCCGGACCGCCTTTATAAGCACAGCGGCCTGTTGTGCGTCCCAGATGGCCGACTCGCCGCGCTCGCGCATGGCCACGGTGATCAATATGGCCAGAACCAGGAACAGCGCCTGCGCCATCCAGTAGGATAGGAAAATCTTGAGAAACAGACTTCTCATGACACGCCGCTCCTGCTCTTGTCTTGAGCAGTCCGGTCTTGACTAGTCTTCTCGGAGGCTGGGTCCTGCGGCCGGGTGAAGATGTAGCCGACGCCGCGCACGGTCTTGATGTGATCCACTCCTGAATCGGAATCGCCCAACTTTTTCCTGATCTTGCTGACGTGCATGTCAATGCTGCGGTCAAAGGGTGAAAATTTCCGACTGAGCACGATATCCACCAACCGCTCGCGAGGCACTACCCGCCCGGCTTCGCGCAGCAGCACGTGCAGCAAGTTAAACTCGACCGAGGTCAACTCCACCGGCTTGCCTTTCTGAAGGACAGTTCGAGTGCCCGGATCAAGTTCGATCT
>Ga0193719_10000074_pt1 | contig 29003 bp, 25 predicted proteins | sample U2a2metaG_FD_160103 | JGI IMG/M metagenome (GOLD analysis project Ga0193719, IMG submission 160103) | Soil microbial communities from a riparian zone of the East river system, Colorado, United States - U2a2 | ecosystem: Environmental > Terrestrial > Soil > Riparian zone | place: USA: East... | reverse complement strand
CACAGTACCCCAGCTCAACACCGGGAATGCCAAGCACGCGGTCGCCGATCGCCTCCTCGACCAGCGACTCGCCCTTGTTGGCAATTTTGTACAGGCGCCGCTCGATCAAAGCCGAATCTGGGACGATTGAGCGCAGGATCGGCATCACAAATGCCAAAAACATTGGCTGAAGCTCGCGCGGAGGTCCCGGCAGCAAAAAAAGATGCGGAGATTGAATCTGTGGATTGATATTCGCGCGCAGATAAAGGCCTGGCGCGCTGCCATTCTGGTTGGACAGGACTTCTGCGCCGACATGAACGTCAGCCTGCCGGGCAATGCCAGGAGTCCATTTGATTCCTCGCACTCGGAGTCTTTGCCGGAGCGAAGCCAGCAACTCCGAAGATTGTCGGAGCTCCAACCCGAGCAGATCGGCAACCATCTCGCGTGTTACGTCGTCGCTGGTTGGACCGAGGCCCCCGGTCACAAAAAGCATCTCGCAACGTGGAAACAATTCGTCCAGCGTTTGTCGAATCGCGTCAGAATCGGGAACAGTGCGCCGCTCCTCGATCCGCAAACCCAGCGGAAGAATCTCGCGCGCGATGAATACAAGGTGTGCGTCCTGAACATCGCCAAGCAAAAGCTCCGTGCCGGTGTTGAGAAGGATGACGCGCATAGCAGATTGAAACGTTAAAAGAAGTTACAACGGAAGAATCGCTTGGCTGCTGTTATGAAACCTCGCAGCCCTTTACGGATGTAACTCTGTTAACCTTGAAACCTCGCCCGAAAACCTTCGGGGCTCACGCCGCGCTTTTGTCCTGTTTCTTGCGAATCAGCGGAAGCTTTTTCCCGTCCACGACCGCTCGATTGATCGTGACCTCGGCGATGTCTTCGCGGCTCGGCACTTCGTACATGATGTCGAGCATGATCCGCTCCAGCATTGACCGCAACGCGCGCGCCCCTGTTCCCTTGGTGACTGCCTGCGCCGCCAGAGCGCGCAAGGCATCTTTCGTCAATGACAGACGGACACCCTCCATTGAGAAAAGCTTGGTGTACTGCTTCACCATCGCGTTTTTCGTCTCGGTTAAAATGGCGACCATTTCTTCCTCGGTCAGCGCGTCGAGCGAGCTAAGAACCGGCAATCGCCCGATAAATTCGGGAATCATCCCGAAAGCGAGCAGATCTTCCGGTTCCACATGGCGGACTGCTTGCTTTCGCAGCGCCTCCTCGACTTCGAGCGTCGGGCTGCCGAACCCCATCACTTTTTGGCCGATGCGTTTCTGAATAATTTTGTCGAGACCGATGAATGCACCGCCACAAATGAAAAGAATTTTCTCAGTATTAACCTGGATGTACTCCTGATGCGGATGCTTGCGTCCGCCCTGTGGTGGAACATTGCACGTGCTGCCTTCCAAAATTTTCAACAGAGCCTGCTGCACGCCTTCGCCGGAGACATCGCGAGTGATGCTCACGTTGTCGGTTTTGCGGCCGATTTTGTCGATTTCGTCAATGTAAACGATGCCGATCTCCGCTCGTTTCACATCGTAATCCGCGTTCTGCAGGAGTCGCAGAATAATATTTTCGACGTCTTCGCCTACGTAGCCCGCTTCGGTAAGCGTCGTCGCATCAGCGATGCAAAATGGTACATCGAGAATCCGCGCCAGTGTCTTGGCCAGCAACGTTTTTCCAGAGCCGGTAGGGCCGATCAGCAAAATGTTGCTCTTCTCAATCTCAACGTCAGCGAACGGATCCGGCTGAAACGCGGCGGACGCATCGGCAGGCGGCGACGCTTGCAATACCCTCTTGTAGTGGTTGTGGACGGCCACCGATAAGGTTTTTTTCGCGACTTCCTGGCCGATGACATACTGATCGAGGGCACGCCGGATTTCCACCGGCTTGGGCACACGAATATTGGAGGACTGGCGGCGAGCATCTTCGTTGAGCTCTTTATCGAGGATGCTTTTGCAGACGTTTATGCAACTATCGCAGATATAGACGCCAGGTCCGGCGATCAATTTGCGAACCTCTGCATGGCTCTTACCACAAAACGAGCACATCGTGAGGTTGGAAGCGCGAGCCATATTTTTTTTAGAAGCTCTCCTTATGCTCCGACTTTGCGCGGCAAAGCGGTTTCAGCCACTTCCACGGACCGATCCCCGGAGGGAGGATTCGCCCCATCGAGTAGCTTCACCTCCTTGCGAGACTTGATCACTTCGTCCACCAAACCGTACGTTTTCGCTTCCTGGGCGGACATATAATAGTCGCGATCCGAATCACTCCTCACTTGTTCTTCAGATCTACCGGTGTGTTGCGCGATGATTTTGATGAGGCGCTTTTTCAGCTTGAACATGTAATCGACCTGACGTTCTACGTCGCTCGCCGCGCCCTGCGCACCTCCGGAGACCTGATGGATCATGATATCGGAATTCGGAAGCGCGAAACGCTTGCCTTTCGTTCCTGCACAGAGCAGGACCGCAGCCATACTCGCGGCCATCCCCAGGCAATAAGTGGTCACATCGCATGTGAGAAACTGCATCGTATCATAGACGGCAAGGCCGGCAGTGACTGAGCCTCCAGGCGAGTTGATGTAAATGTTGATGTCTTTTTTGGAGTCCTCCATTTGCAAAAACAGCAACTGCGCAATGACAAGATTAGCGATGTGATCGTCCATCGGCGTGCCGATAAAAACGATTCGGTCCTTGAGCAGTCGCGAATAAATATCGTAGCTGCGCTCGCCCCGGCCAGTCTGCTCCACGACCATCGGAATCAGGACCTGGGAAAGATTTTCGTTCGATACACTCATGATTTTTCTTCTTTAACAGCGGGTTCTTGCGCTGTCTCGACACTAACATTTGCCTTAAGAAAATCAAGAGTCTTACCCAGCAGTATCTGTTCCGCGAATGCGTCCAAACCATCGTTTTCCTGAAGTTCTTTGCGCATTTTTTCCACCGGAACGTTATACCGCGCCGCTTCCTCTCGAAGCCGCGCGTTGATGTCGTCCCGCGAAACCTTGATGTTTTCCTGTTCGGCAACCCGATGCACAATGAAATTGGTCTTCAACCGGTGAGCAGCAAGCCCGGCCGCGCTTTCGATAAGCTCTTTCTCCTTGTCCTTTAACATCTCATCAGTAACACCGCGCTCCCGATTTCGTTGCACCAAGTCTGCCAAAATGCGACGTGTCTCATTTTTTAAGAGAGCAGGCGGCAATTCGAATTGAATTCGCTCGTGCAGGTATTTCACGACCTGCCCTTCTTTCGCTCGTTCGCGCTCATGCTCCTTTTCATGCGCGAGGTCGTGTTCAATGATCTTACGCAGATCGCCCATGGTCTTTCCCGGGATTAATTTAGCCGCAAACACATCGTCCAAAGCCGGCAACATCTTCTGCTTAATCTCACGCACAGTGACGTTGTAATTTGCCTGTTTCCCTGCCAGTTCCTTTACCGGGAAATCTGTCGCGAAATCGACGGTTACCGTGCGCGTTTCGCCCGACTTCTGACGGACCATTTGTTCGCAAAATTTCGGCAGGAAATTATCGGACGCGAGGCGCAGCCAGAATTTCTTCCCACCATGAAGATTCTTGCTCGCCTGGGGCGCAATTTCGCTGATTGGTTTGCCATCGCTGGATCCCTCAAAGTCGATTACGGCGAAGTCGTCCATCTCCAAGCCCCGCTCAGGAACATCGACGAAGTCGGCGGATTGATCGCGCAAGCGCTCAAGTGCAGCATCGATCTCCGGCTCGGAAACCGTCGTCTCCGGCAATTGCACAGGAATGTTCTTGTATTCAGGCAGCTCAAATTCCGGTGCTGTAACAACTGTCGCGCGGAACCGCATCGACTTGTCTTCGCCGAGCTGGACATCTTCGATATTGGCCAGCGAAGCAACGCGCAACTGTTCTTGCTCGATCGCTTCATGATAACTCTTGGAGACAAGCTTCTTGGTCAATTCGTCCTGAATTTCCTTGCGAAATCTTTTGTCGATAACCGCGCGCGGCGCTTTGCCTGGCCGGTAACCCGGAATTTTGGCGAAACGCGCGAAGCTGTTGGCGATCGCATCCCATTCTTTAGAAACTTCCTCGGGCGGCAGTTCAATTTGCAGCGTCGAGACGGACCCCGGCTGCTTTTCCACTTCGACCTTCATGAAATCACTGTAACGGCGCTCAGCACTTCCCGCAAAATTTGCCGCAAATCTGGTAGGGCGTGCCGCCTCACCGTTTCGTAAATCCAGTGAGCTGCGTCAAGACGCACCGCCATTGTCCATCGCGCTTCACAAAAACATCCGTGGACCGTTCGTGCGTAGTGAACTCCTGCCCCATGAATTTTCCTTTCGAGCGAGTGAGCGAACTCAGGACAGCGCTGTCGCCATAGACACGGACTCGCATGTCGTCGGACTCCATCATCTCATGAGTTAGCGTGCCTGATGTGATCACCTCCAGAAAGCGCTCCCCGTCGATGATTCCTCCGTCGGCATTGATGATGATCCAGTCATCGGCGACAAATTGTCGGATCTCTTCTGGGTTATTTTTCACGATCGCATCCGCGAATTCCTCCTCCACCTTTACAAGTTCTTCTTCCATTTCATTTCGTCTCCTTGGTGTGTTTAGTAGGCTCTCCTCCCTTTTACATACACTGAGTGCGTCTGTGGAAATCCAAACCAGTACGCGAGCTCCCGATAATCGTCGCAATTGAAAATTGAAAAATTCGCCACCTTACCGGGTTCGAGCGAGCCGATCCGATCGCCCCGGCCTAACGAATAGGCCGGATTGATCGTCGAGGCCGAGATAGCTTCCGCTGACGACATTTTCATGTGTGTGCAGGCAAGCGACAAAATCATCGGCATGCTCGCGGTTGGCGATGAGCCCGGATTGAAATCAGTCGCGATCACGACCGCGAGACCGGCCTCGATCATGTCTCGCGCCCGCGGATAACACGTCGATCCAAGAGCATAGACTGAGCCCGGCAGCAAAACCGGTTGCACGCCCTCAGACCTCAATGCCGCGATCCCTTGCTCGTCGGTCTTTTCCAGGTGATCTGCCGTAGCGGCTTTCAATTCGGCCGCCAGTTTTGCCGCGCCTGAATTACTCAGTTGATCAGCGTGAATCCGCAGTTTCAATCCAAGCTTTTTCGCCACATTGAGAATCCGTCTTGATTGTTCGATCTCGAAATAGCCGCGCTCGCAAAATACGTCGCAAAATTCGGCAAGACCGTCCGAAGTCACTCGTGGCAACATCTCGTTTACGACGAGATCGACGTATTCATCGGCGTGCATCTTACGCGGTACTGCATGTGCGCCGAGGAACGTCGGCACAATTTCCAGCGGCGTTTCCTCATTGAGACGCATCATAACCCGCAAGATCTTTAGTTCGTCTTCGAGGGTTAGGCCGTAGCCCGATTTGGACTCCACTGTTGTCGTTCCGCAGCGCAGGAACCACTCTGCATGTCTCCGTGCCTGGGCGAGAAGCTCTGCGTCGGTCGCTGATCGCGTCTTCTCAACAGTTGACCAAATTCCGCCCCCGGCCTTGGCGATTTGCTCATAAGTGTCGCCACGCGCACGGCGCTCGAAATCGTCCAGCCGATTCCCGGCAAAAACCAAATGCGTGTGCGCATCGACAAATCCTGGGAGAACGACTTTTCCGCTAGCATCGATAACTTCTGCGTCGCCTGACTTATTCTCGATTTCGGCGCTGGGCCCAACGAGTTCGATTCTGCCGTCGCGAATTAGCATTCCGCCATCGGGAATGATTGCCAGTTCAGACAGTTCGCGCCCCGTACGTGGCCGCTTGGAACCGGCCACCGTGACTAATTGCGAAGCGTGAAGAACTGCCAGTGACTTCACGATTTGCTTAACTGCCCTTCGACAACTCGGGTAATCCTCTCGAACTGCGCATCGGAATCGGCGCTAATGTTTCGCATCGTCTGGGCAAGCACACCCTTGAATTTTTCGTCCTTCAACTGTGCGAGATTGATTCTCACGTTTAACGCTGCGCCCTCGATGCACGCGCGAATCGCCAGCGCGCCGACACCGACATCGGAGACGGAGGCTGGATTTCCCTTGTCGGCCATTTCAGCGAGCAATTCATAAGATGTCGACGCTGTCTCCATGACCTTCAACGGAACTTCGGCCGCATATTTGGTTGCCTGCTCAATCGCAGCCGAGCGCGCAGCTTTCTCTTCAGCCGACTCTTTGGACAGTGCGAAAGCGTCTATCACTTTGTTGAACGCGGCGGTATCTTCATCCACCAGCGAGAGTAATTCGTCCTTGAGTTGCTGCGCTTTCACCGCCCAATCGCTGAAATATTCGAGCTTGTCGTCCCAACCGCGTTTTCCCGCAGACAGGTTCGCGACCATTCCGCCTAACGAAGCGCCTAAAGCCCCCATTAATGCTGCGACAGAGCCACCGCCCGGCGCGGGAGAATCGCTCAACGTTTCATTGCAAAATTCGCGCAGATTCATCTTCGTCAGAGAATTCTTTGGTTCGACAGATTCGATTTTGAATTCAATCACCTTTTCTTTTGGATCGAAAGGCTTCACTTCGCTCAAGCCCATTGAGCGAATGGCGATGTCGATCAATTCTTCATCGGACACGCCTTCCGACCATTTTTGCTTGCGCAAGAAATATCGCCCTGCATCAACGAGACATTTCTTCGGGACCATGCCGACGATCTCCGAGCCGGTAACGCGCAGGCCACGTTTGGCTGCGGATTCGCAACACGCATCGAACGCCGCGTGCACCGGCGTTTTTTCGATATTGGTCAAGTTCATCGACACCTGAGCGATGCCGTATTCTTTCACGAACCAACCAATCGCCTTGACGTGCCTCAGCATTCCGGGAATTCGAATCGGCTCGCCATTCGCATCCAGCACCGGTTTCCCCCCTGGGGTTCCGTCTTCGGTCTGCACCCTACCCTGCTCTCGCACATCGAACGCAACCGAGTTCGCGCGCCGCACTGATTTCGTGTTCAGATTTACATTGTAAGCGACAAGAAAATCGCGAACACCGATGACAGTTGCCCCTGATTTTTCGTTGAATATGTCGGGGCCAAAATCCGGTTTCCATTCGGGTTGTCTTATCTTTTCGAAGAACCCTTCGTATTCGCCCGCGCGAATCACGGACAAATTTGAGCGCGACTTATTTTTCGCCGCTTTTTCGTAGAGATAGACCGGCATTTTCAATTCATCGCCGACACGTTTCGCCAAACGAGTTGCACAGGCGATTGCTTCTTCCCAGTTCACGTTGCTTACCGGGATGAATGGACAAACATCGGTCGCGCCCATGCGCGGATGCGCTCCCTTGTGTTTGCGCATGTCGATTAACTCGGCCGCTTTCTTAATCGCGCGAAACGCTGCTTCGACCGCTGCATCCGGACTGCCGACCAACGTTACCACGGTCCGGTTGGTGCTCGCGCCGGGATCAACATCCAACAATGAAACGTCGTCCACCGATTCAATCACATCGGTGATCTGCCGAATGATGTTTCGATCACGACCTTCCGAAAAATTCGGGACGCATTCGATCAATTTTTGCATGACTCCAAAATCGACTGACAATTCTTCCTGTAGCGGCGGTCCACGACCGTCGCAAATTTTTGGAGCTGCGGGTGGCTTAGAAACGGCAAACTGATGCCTTGGCCGGACGAAAATGCTATTGATTCGGCGATATGAAAACGTCCTTGCGCGGAAACTTCTCGAACAAGGATGCTGGCTTGCCAAAATTCGTGGCCAGAACATCAACCGGATTGCCGGCAATCCACGCAGAAAGATCAATGGCCTGGTACGTTCCGGTGTTAAAACCGATCAACATCCGACTCGGCTTGCTCCCGACGTTTTCAATCGAGTGTCCGAATCCTTGCGGGATATAAGCGACATCACCAGCGTGCAGTTGCTCCGTCCGGAATCGACCGTGCGACCCAAACATTGTCACGGTTAGGTCGCCATCGATGACGTATTGCCATTCATTGGCGTTTGGGTGCCAATGAAGTTCGCGTAACGCGCCCGGTTCGAGGTCGAGGATTACGCCGGAGACTGTTGTCGAAATTGGAAATCGCGTGGAATCGATGCGCCATTCGCGGCCGCCTTTGAAAATCGCGTGCGGCGCACCGGCAAGCATTCGAAATTTGTGCGTTTCTGGTGGCGAGACGCGCGGTCCCTGCAGGTTTTCCGCCATCGGTTCCGGTGGGATGGAACCGCGCGCAAAATAAACTTCCTCCTTTGGAAAGCCATCAAACGCCGATTCGGGCAGGCCGAAATTTTTCGCCAGCAGCGGCTCGGGCGCATGTCCTATCCAATCGGTGATACTGAATGTGCCGAACTCAGAGAAATAACCGTTGTCAAAGATCAAGATGAAATGGGTCGGCTCGTTGCCGAGGCACTCAAGCACATGGGCGTGGCCCCGCGGAAAGTACCAGATGTCGCCGGGTTCAAAGTCATTCGTCTCGGTCTGACCGGCCGGGTTGATCACCGTTGTACGAGCGCGACCTTTGAGGACGAATGCCCATTCAGCGGCCGTAGCGTGCCAATGAAGTTCACGCATTACGCCTGGCTCGAGTTGCATTGATACACCGGCGATTCCCTTCGAAACGGGAAGTTGTTCGACGGTCGCTTCCTTACCAAAGCTGTTTCCCATTACTTTTCCGGTAGATTTTTCCAATTCGAATTTAAAAGTCGGCAATTCTTTTCCGGAAAGTAAAGGATCCGGCACATTATTTTGAAAACTCAGATCGCTCATAGACAACTTCCTAAGACGTTGTCCGGGGAACAATCAAGCGAATCCGGGTTTCATGCTGGCCAACAGCAGAGTCTTATAGTTCAAGCCTCGACATGATTCAGGTAAATAGCCCACACTACGCAGGCGACGGGGCTCACTACGCTTCCGGTTCAGTATGAAGAAATGTCTTAGCAAGATAGTCCTACCAATATTCGCATGCTATCTGGTTGGGGATGCATTGGGCGGCGGTTCAGAACCCGTGCGTCTCTTCGTAAAGGAGGTGCCGCTCAAAGTTTTGGGTAAGGAGGTGACTGTCATCGCCATCGAACAGGCTGATGGCACGCAGGGATACTCTCCGGAAAAGGACGATGGGTTTCACGTGGAAGTCGTGAACCAGCTTAAGGTACCAACGAGCATTCATTGGCACGGGCTCATTTTGCCGAACCTTATGGATGGCGTTCCCTTCGTGACCCAGAATCCGATTCTGCCCGGCAAATCGTTCCGTTATGACTTTCCACTAAAACAAAGCGGCACTTACTGGATGCATTCGCATTACGGCCTTCAGGAACAGCTCTATAACTCGGCGCCGCTGATTATTTGGACGCCCGAAGAACGCGCAAAGGCAGACCAGAACGTTGTCGTCACGCTCTCAGACTTTTCGTTCACTTCCCCTGAACAAATTCTAAAAGCGCTTAAAGGAGGAACGCCCAGTATGAAAGAGAAAGCGCCCGGAAAAAAGGTGGAGACCATGGATCCAGGTAAATCGTCCGGAAGCATGGGCAAGTCTGCGCCCGCTGAGGTCGTGGGTCAGAAGTGGGATGATCAAAACCAAAGGCTTGTGCGAACAGTTCTCCGAGCGCCCGAAGCGGACATTGACGTAAAGTATGATGCTCTTCTTGCGAACCGTCGGACGCTTGATGATCCGGAAATCATTTCCGTTCGTCCCGGTGAATCTGTTTTGCTCCGACTCATCGCAGCGTCCTCCAGCCAGAATTTTTACGTCGACACCGGGACCTTGGAAGCCGAGCTGCTGGCGGTTGATGGGAAGGCGGTGCGGCCGGTCAGGGGCAATTTTTTTCAACTGGGCGTGGCGCAGCGTCTTGACCTTAAAGTAATCATTCCGGCGGACGGGGGTGCGTATCCGATCCTCGCACAGGGTGAAGGAACGAAACTGCTTTGCGGAGTCGTCTTGAGCACAAAAGGAGCATCTCTTCCGAAGCTCTCGCGTACAGGCGCGACCTCGACAGCAGCGCTCGACAACACACAGGAAAAGAGGCTTCGGGCTCTCAATCCGCTTTCCAATCGTCCCATCGACCGCACCCTGCCTGCAGCACTCGGCGGAAACATGATGACTTACGTTTGGACGATTAACGACGCGGCCTATCCCAATCGCAACTCTCTTGATATCCGGAAGGGTGAGCGCGTCGGAATTACCTTCACCATTTCAACAAAGATGGGACATCCGATGCATTTGCATGGGCATGACTTCCAAGTTGTGGAAATCGACGGCGAAAAGATATCGGGCGCCCTGCGCGATACCCTCATGGTTCCGCCAGGTTCGAAAATGACCGTCGCCTTTGATGCTGACAATGTCGGAGTTTGGCCACTGCATTGCCACTTACTCTACCATTTGGACACCGGTATGTTTACGGTAGTCAAATACGACGGTGCCGATGTGAAGTTCTGGCAACCCGAAGCGCAAGCCAAGGAGTTTGGGAGTTCAAACTAGACTAGCAAGTATTTGGATTGTTACGATCCGAAGTCCACGGTGGAAACTGTCCTTTAGACCAACCGCATCGCGGGAGCAATGGTTGCGCCAGCTTCAAAAGAAACACAGCTAGCCCCATTCGAGACGGACCTGTCAGGTTGCTATCACGCTTTCGGATGAAAAAGCTGTTTCTAGCTCTTGTCCTCCTAGGATCAGCAATTGACACTTCGCTGACAGCACCCCCTTACGAGGACCATCGAGATCACGACTGGAATGATGAATATTGGCATCATCACCATTACGGCTACTGGCATGGCGAACGAGGCTACTGGCGTTACCGGGGTGAGAAGCACGAATTCATCCGAGTTAATCCGGATTGGGGCGGCCTTCGGACCAGAGCTGCGGACCAAGGCATCACTTTTAACACACAATATCTGGCCGAGGTTTGGGGCAATCCGACGGGCGGCGACAGCACTGGGACAGTTTATACCGGCCTGATGAGCCTTCAGGGAAACGTTGATCTTCAAAAGCTGCTTGGATGGCAAGGCGCCAGCGTTTCCACGCGGTGGTACTGGCTGAGCGGTCAAGATATCTCTGCTGAGCATGTGGGTAACATCTTTACGGTCAGCAATATTGCAGGATTCCCCACATTCCGAATGAATGAGCTTTGGTTTCAGCAAAAATTCCTAAATGACCGGATTTCGATCCGCGCGGGACAATTGGGGGCGGATTCCGAGTTTGATATCTCCACCTATTCGGTTGTTTTTCTCAATGCAACATTCAGTTGGTCGCCCTATCTTTCCACGAACACCCCAAATGGAGGCCCCGCATATCCTATGGGTGCGCCGGGTGTTCAGGTCGCGCTTACGCCAGTAAACTGGCTGAGTTACCGAGGGGCAGTTTTCCAAGGCAATCCCTTTGCTCAGAACGTCAATCGCTATGGATTCCGATGGGATCTAAGTACGTCTAATGGCTATTTCTCCATCCACGAACTGAATTTACGGATGAACCAAGGTGGCGGATCCAGCAGCCTGCCTGGTACATTCAAGCTCGGTGGTTGGTTCGATACGGCACCCGATCCAACCGCCAACAGCACACGACCTTGGAACTACGGCTTCTATTTCATCGCAGACCAAATGCTTTACCGGGTTCCTTGGCCCAATTCCGGGCCCGATGTAGATAACAAGAGTAAGCAAACGACCGCAGCATCCCTAACAAATAAGGGCTTGGGCATCTTTACACATATTGGACTTAGTCCACAGAATTCCAGCATCATTAACTTTTATATCGACGGCGGACTAAATTATAAGGGCCTTATTCCATCGCGAGATAACGACGTTCTTGGTGTGGCCATTGCGTACGGGCATCTGAGCAACAATCCTCAAAACAATCAGGGGAGATCAAATCCTAGCTACGAAATTCTATTGGAGGCTACATATCAAATCGAGCTCACCACATGGCTCAGTGTCCAACCGGATCTTCAATATGTGATCCACCCCTCCGGCGCTGATATCGCGAACGCTCTCGTTCTTGGAGCTCGTACAACCGTGTCCTTCTAAAACACGGGTCCTCCCTCACGGACCTGGTTCCTTTCGAGTCCCGAGCGCGCATTCGGGTTGGGTTCGCGCTCTAATTCTGAGACAGATTTAATACAGCCCCAACGCCTCGACGGTCGGCTCGTCGATCGCTCCAGTGACGATCAAGCCATAATCGCGCTGGAAATTCACTAGAGCAGCCCGCGTTTCCACGCTTAGCGACCCAGTTACCGCCCCGAAGTAGTAGCCTGCGTCTTGCAACGCGCCTTGAATGTTCGCAATTACCTGATCGGGCAGCAGATTGCCATAGGTGTAGATTGGTCCATCATAGTCGTAATAGCCGTTAGACGGATCATAACCATACGCCGGGTACCAATAGCTCGCGTCCAGGAAGTAATATCCGCCTGTGACTAAAACGATGTTGTTACAATGCTGCCGCCACCAATCGCGATCATGCCATGCGTGCCAATTACGACGGAGCGCATCGGCAAAGCTAAACCGGTTACTTCCAGTTTGGTGATTCTTCTTCACCTTGTGCGGTTTAGAATCACGATTCGCCGAATCACGTACGATCGGTTGCACATCGCCATTTCGTGCGCTGCGAGGGTTGTCGATTGTCTCCAAGCCTCCTGAAATCTCTCGCTTCACCAATACCTCGCTGGTCGGCGTTAGATCGTCCGCTCTGACCGCCCGCTGATCGTCCGTCATCGATAGCGGGGTTTGCACAATTCCGCTTCGTGGCAACAGGTCGCCAGTCGGTTGCACATTGTTGGTTCGCGAGTGCTGTTGAACCCTCACTGTCGCCAGGCTAGGATTCAGTTGCCGGGGAAACCTCGGATAATTCGGCCGAAAATTCGTGGGCGGTTGATTTTGCATCTGACTCGGCAGCATGCCGGGTGGGCGCTGACCAACGTTTACCGGTCCACGGGGAACCTGCGGTAGGTTTGAGTTATTGGGACGCACGTTACTGCCGCGAACGCCATTACCCGGTGCTGCACGAGGACCGTTTTGAGGCACGGGTCCGTTCGTTTGTGCTGTGCAAATGCAAATTCCCATCGCGAGCACTGCGACTGAACAAAGTGCCGGGAATCTCGATAGCTTCATTAACTTCCTCTGCCCATTAAACATCACAAATGTCCTTTTGTTGCAAGCTTCGACTGTAACGGCTTCAAAACTATTCAGGCCGTGCAGTTGCAATCCGCAATCCGAAATCTACAATCTGTGATTCTTCACCGGGGTCTTAGCTCAGTTGGTAGAGCGCCTCAATGGCATTGAGGAGGTCACGGGTTCGAATCCCGTAGGCTCCATTTTTTGCACTTCGCCCCGGCGCGTCGCTGTCTCTATCACTTCGTGTTGATCAGCCAAACGCTATAGCGCCTTGCGCGGTAACAACCGCGTAACTTTTCCCATGCAGCGCGCAGCGCGAACCGCTGCGATTCTACGGGCATGAAAGCAACAAGTAATCCTACAGCAGATGAATTTGGTAAGAGCGAGAATCGTCCTTTCCAGAACGGTGCGGAGAAAAGACCCAAGCCTCGCAAAAGTTCTATCAGTCGTCGTTCGTTCCTAGGCAAATCACTTGCCGTGGGAGCAGGAACCATCGGCGCGGGACTGTTGAGCAACATCCGAACCGTCGAAGCAAGCGGTGGTCTCACGCCCGGAGACGCAGCCCTTCTCCGCTTCGCAGCGGCGGCAGAAATACTCGAGGCCGACTTTTGGATCCAATACAACGAACTCGGCGGCATCCAGGATGACGAAGTCCCAGGCGGCAGTGGCAATCCGGACTATACTGAGGCCTTGGAGGTTATTGAGGATGAAATGAGAGACTACATCCATGACAACACCGATGATGAGATTACTCACCACACCTTCCTCAACGCTTACCTGGACTCCAAGGGGAGGGCTCCTGTAGATCTCGAGCCGTTTCGCACTCTGCCAGGTAGCACAGCGACCGGAACCAGCGGAATTTTACGGCTCACCAACCTGACACAACTCACTATCGACACCAGCTGGTGGACGCGCTACCGCGATGACAGTCACAACCCAGATCTCGATCCAAACCACGTCTTTCCGCAGGCGGTCCCGACCTTAGGGGTGAACGAGCATACGGCGATTCCCAGAACCGATGCCGACACAACGGATCCTAATTTCCTACAGGCGATCGCGAATACGGCGGCTTTCCACTTTCCAACCATTGAACAAGGTGGCAACAGCCTCTACCCCGCGCTGGCACTGAGGGCGACTCATACCGAAGTCCTGCGAATCCTGATCAGCATTGGCCCTACGGAAACAATGCATTTTCAAACCTGGTCGGATGTGGCGGGCAATGCGCCGCCATTGACTGCCGTTGATCCGGTAACTGGCGTTTCGGTGACTTTTCCGGATCTGGAAGTGGATGACGAGCTCTTCGACAAGGCCCTGATCATGCCGGAGCCGTGCCCGTTCTTGGATCCAAGCCTCCCTATTTGTTCGGTCATTCGACCGACCAAAACGGAAGATGTTGCCATGGGCACTCTGCAGTTCTTGACAGACATGGGACTCTTCATCGGCCAGTCCCCGGCATTCTTTGCGTTTATGACCGAGCTGGCTCGACTCGCAGACCATGCCAGAGCCGGCGGTCGTCGTTGAGAAATGCAACGGCTGGCTCACGCGCTGACCCGCACGGTTATGCACCGTCGCGTGTGAGTCGTAGCCTTTGGGCTTAGGGCAAGGGTTCAATCCCCTTGCCCCCCGGATCGCGATAGCTAGATCTCTCTGCGCCAAGGGGCAGTTTGTTCTCTTATTTTTGGCGGCGCAATCTTTTCTCTTTCGTCAGATTACTTTTCGGGGAAGTATGTTCCGTCCAGCAGAAGGCGCGCGACATCGATAGCTGGATGGGTTTTTATTTTACGGTGGCGATCATTTCCAATGCACAAGACCAACTCCATCATCATGTGCGCGCCGAGAATGGCGGTTTTCGAGACCGCAGCAAACCTGGAGTTGTGGCCACAGATTCTGCCACACTATCGCTATATCCGTTACCTCGAACACAGCCCGAGTCGAAATGTCGTCGTAATGGCTGCGACGCGGTCCGGCATTCCCATTTCCTGGACTTCGGAACAAGTCATCGATCGCGACCGAGTTGAAGTCCGCTTTACTCACTTGAAAGCGCTCACGAAGGGAATGCGCGTAGTCTGGACATTTCAGGAAGTGCCAGCCGGCGTGCTTGTCGAGATCAAACACGATCTCGTATTTCGCGTGAAAATTTTAGCGCCCGTCGCGAACAAGATTATTGGCGACTTTTTCATTCGTCACATTGCAAATCAGACACTCCGCTGCATGAAATCATACGTCGAGACAAGCACAAACAAGGTCACTGCATGAGCCAACGACGCGCTGTAATCACTGGAATTGGGCCAATTACCTGCATCGGGCACGGACGCGAGAATTTTTGGAACGCAATTCTCGGGGAAAAGAGTGGTATCAACACCATCACCAGCTTTGATCCCACCGTTTTCCGCGTGCGCTCAGCCGGCGAGATTCGTGATTGGGATCCGGAGGAGTTTTTTTCGCCTCACCGTCTGAAACGACTGGACCGCTACGCACAGTTCGCGGTCGTATCGGCAGAGCTCGCGCTCGATGATGCGCGTCTTGAGTACTCCCGGGAAAAACCGCAGGACCGGGTAGGTGTCAGTTTCGGCACAGCACTTGGCGGGGTTTGCAAAGCCGAAGAACAATACCTCAGGTATCTAAAGAAAGGCGCGCGCGGAGTCCAGCCTACGCTCGCCGTCCAGGTATTCGGCGGTTCGGCTCACTCAAATATCGCGATCGAATTCGGTTTTCGCGGCGTGGGCACGACAAATTCGAACAGTTGCGCCAGTGGAACTGTGTCCGTTGGCGAAGCGCTGCGTTACATCAGGGACGATTTTGCGGATGCGATTGTCGCCGGCGGAGCCGAAGCGCCTCTGACGACCATTACCGTCGGCGCGTTCGACATCATCAAAACCATGAGCCGGTGGCCGGGCGACCCCGCTCTGGCTTGCCGTCCCTTCGACCTGTTGCGCGATGGATTTGTCATGGGCGAAGGCGCAGCCTCCCTCGTTATCGAAGAACTTGAACATGCACGCGCCCGCGGCGCACACATTTACGCGGAACTACTCGGATACAGTCTGAACAACGACGCTTTCCATATGACTTCGCCACTGCCAAACGGCGAATCGTCTATTCGGGCTATGCGTGAGGCGCTGGCGGACGCGCAATTACCTCCCGAGCAGATCAATTACATCAACGCGCACGCCAGCTCGACGCAGCTAAACGACAGCGCGGAAACGGCGTCGATCAAACAAGTGTTTGGCGAGCACGCGCGGCGAATCCCGGTTAGTGGGACAAAAGGTTATTACGCGCATCCGCTCGGCGCGACCGGTGCGATCGAGGCGGCGCTTTGCGCACTCGCTTTAGACCGGCAATGGGTTCCACCCACGATTAACTACGCAAACCACGATCCCTCATGTGATCTCGATGTTGTGCCCAATCACGGGCGCGAAGCCGAACTGAAATACGTAATGAGTAACTCGTTCGGTTTCGGCGGAATTAATGCGTGTGTCGTAATGGGGAAAGCGCCTCAATAAAAACGTCGGTTGTCATCCCGGCGGAGCGACGGACCTCGCACAAGTGTTTGATCCAACTCATTGCTAGAACACCCCATGACAAGTAATGGTGTCCTCACCGTCTCCGCGGTTCGAAGACGGTTAATGTGCCAGTAAATCCGGCCGAATTTCGCCGGTACGCTTGAGCGCCTGTTCTTTGCGCCACTTTGCGATCTCGGCGTGATTCCCGGAAAGCAAAACTTGCGGAACCTTCCAGCCGCGAAATTCTGCCGGGCGCGTGTACTGTGGAGCTTCGAGCAATCCGTGGTTGAAACTGTCGTCGACCGCGGATTGTTCATGACCAAGCGCACCAGGTAATAAACGCACGATTGCGTCGACGAGGACGACCGCTGCAATTGCTCCGTTTGTGAGCACGTAATCACCGATGGAAATTTCCAGGTCCACCAAATGTTCAATCACGCGGTGATCGACTCCTTCGTAATGCCCGCAGACAATGATGAGACGCGATTCCTGCGAAAGCTGCATCGCCATCTTTTGATCCAAGGGCCGGCCGGCCGGCGACATCACAATAACTCTCGATTTTGCATTCTCGAGTTTCGGTTCTTGAAGGTTGGGCATTTTCTCCTTTGCGCCACGTAGCTCTTCAACGGCCGCAAAAATCGGCTCCGGTTTCATCACCATTCCCTGGCCACCGCCGAACGGTGCATCGTCCACGATGTGATGTTTGTCCGTGGTCCAGTCCCGCAGGTTATGGATCCGAAGATCGATAATCCCATTTTCCTGCGCGCGTTTCATGATGCTTTCGCCAAGAGGGGCGCGACAGATGTCGGGAAACAATGTCAGGATGTCGATCTTCACTTAGGAAGAAAACGTCGAACGGCCTGCGCCTAACGTCCAATAATGAATCGGAGACGAAATCTTACTCGACGACCTCGAGGATCGCCCGTTGGCCATGGCGCGCAGCCGAACTGGCGAGCAACGCGCGAATAGCTTGAATGGTCTGGCCGCCTCGGCCAATAACGCGACCGACGTCTCCTCGTCGGAGTTGCAGCTTAAAGACCGTGGTTCTGCCACTTGGAATTTCCGTCAGAACCATGTCGTCAGGAAATTCGATCAGTTGGCGAATGACGAACTCGAGGAACTCTCTCATGCGCCAGAAAGACTAATCACGAATCCGCATTCGCACAATAGCTACGGCGCGACAGATGAACACGAAGACGCTGGAATTTTCGCTTATTCGAAGTTCCAGTGACTAGCGTCTGCGCGAATATTAACTGGCGTCTTCAGTCGGAGGCGCCGGAGGTGATGACTGTTCCTGGACCGATTGCTGCTCTTTTTGCTCCGCTTTGGCTGGCGGTTGGGCGGTCGCTGTTGCTTTCTTATTCTTCTTGATCAAGCTGCGCACAGTATCGGATGGCTGCGCGCCTTTGCTGATCCAGTATTCGACTCGATCAATCTTCAACGTGCTATTGTGACCGGGCTTCTTTGGGTCGTACGCGCCGATGATCTCGATAAATTTGCCGTCGCGCGGACTGCGCCTGTCGGCCACTACCACTTTGTAGTAGGGGCGGTTCTTCGCTCCTTCTCTGCGTAATCTGATTGAAACTGCCATGTTAAGTTCTCATTCGCGCCAATTGCGCCATCATCTTTTTCATTTTGCCTGCGCTTTTCATCATCTTCCGCATCTGATCAAAGCGTCGCAGCAAATCGTTGACCTCCGTGACAGTACAGCCGCTGCCACGCGCGATGCGCTGACGACGCCGCGCATTCAAAACGTCGGGGCGCGTCCGCTCTTCGTTCGTCATCGAAAGCACGATGGCTTCCGTGTGCTTAAGCTGCTTCTCATCAACAGAGAGGCCTTGCACATTACTCATGCCGGGCAACATGCCAAGAATATTCTCCAGCGGCCCCATCCGCCGCATCATCTTGAACTGCGCCAGGAAATCATTGAAATCGAACGAAGCGGTGCGCAGTTTCCGCTCCAACCGGGCGGCTTCTTCTTCGTCGACCGCTTCCGCTGCTTTTTCGACCAGGCTAACGACGTCACCCTTGCCAAGAATTCGGCCTGCGAGTCGCTCCGGAACAAAGAGTTCAAACTGATCAAGCTTTTCCCCGGTTCCCGTGAATTTGATTGGCTGCCGCGTCACTTCCCGCATCGACAATGCCGCGCCGCCTCGCGCGTCGCCGTCGAGCTTTGTCAAAATGATTCCTGTAATCGATAGAGCGTCGTTAAAACGGGATGCAACGCTGACTGCCTGTTGGCCGGTGGCGGCATCAACAACCAGCAATGTTTCCTGTGGGTTTAAGAATTCTTTCAACCTTTTCAGCTCCTGAACGAGCGTTTCGTCGATCTCCTGACGACCCGCCGTATCGAAGATTTCCACAACTTGCGTACCCGCCGATCTCGCCCTGCTGGATGCGTCAGCAGCGGCGCGCTCCACATTCTTCTCGCCTGCGCCAGGAGCGAATACATGGACGTCGATTTGTTTTCCCAGCGTTGCCAGTTGTTCGATCGCGGCGGGTCGTTGCAAGTCGCAGGCAATTAAAACTGGCGTGCGACCCTGCTTTTTCAGAAGACGTGCCAGCTTGGCAGAGGAAGTTGTTTTGCCCGACCCGTTAAGACCAACGATCAAAATACGACCTGAATCTCCTAGATTGACCGGTGCGGCATCGCCTCCGAGCAACGTGGTTAATTCGTCGTGGAAAATTTTTACGATCTGTTGACCCGGCGTAATGCTGCGAAGAACGGTTTCTCCAAGCGCTTTCTCTTTGACGCGTGCAATGAATTTTTTGGCAACTTGAAAATCGACGTCGGCTTCGAGCAAAGCCAGCCGGACGTGGCGTAACGCGGTATCGACGTTCGCTTCGCTGATCGTTCCGTGTCCACGCAGCTCTTTGAAGACGTCCTGAAGTTTGTCAGCGAGTTGGGAGAACATGATGGTAAAAAATTAAGTGTAGCGGCACGTCACCTTCGGATGGCGCAACCGTCTTGCGCGCCCCGGCGAACGCGCCCTCGCGACGACGCGCGATTATTTTTTAGGCGTCGGTATCGGCGAGGTCCCTCCCGCCGCGCCTTCTTCGATTCCGAAAGTCCAATGCGCTTCGACCTTTTTCCCCTGGGATTTCGCGCTGATAATCACGGTGCACGATTTCTCGTGCAATTTTTGCGTCACTTGATATGAGACCGTGCCCGACTTCTGATCGAAACTCGCGGGAACAACGCCTAGGCCGCTCACGCGCATTTGCACACTGCCGGGCTCGATCGCGCCGATTGCGCTGAGGTTAGCTTTGATAAGGGGAAGTGCGGTACGCACTGTTTCGCCATCCGCCGGGTGCGTCGAGAGATCCTTCGCGCCAACTTCAGCCACCGCTGCAGCGCCTCCGGTTGAGGTCCCGATCATTTTCACGGCATCTTCAAATACCTTGGGCTTGTTCGCTTCGATCGCATAACGACCGATTGAATCCATCGACGACGTAAAGGTGATCGGCTGGCCGTAAACCGTAAACATCGCCTCGTAGCCGGAATTTCGGGCAATCTCTTTAACGTGCTCATTGTAATTTCCAAACGGCACGGCAAAGCAATTCACTTTGATGCCCAGTCGCTGCTCGAGCAGTTGCTTGGATCCGACCACTTCGTTTTGCATCCATTGCTCGTATTGGGGTCCGGTCAGTTTCGTTCGGGTCCTCTTTCCGGCGGCAATCAGTGTTATGGTATGGCCTTCACGCAGGTCCTGATGAGTCGCGGTGTGTCCCTCAATATCAACACCGTTGTCCCGCATATCGGCAAGCTGTTCCCAAGTGATCGCTTCGCCGCCACCTAACGAGCCACCACGCACGCCCTCGGTGTAAATGAACATGGTAAACGGGTAGCCATATTTCTTCATGATCGGCCAAGCGACCTCGTACTGGGATTTCCAGCCATCATCGAAACTAACGACCGCGCATCGCGGCGGTATGTTCTTTTCACCTCGTTTCCAGGCGAGCAAATCCTGCATTGAAATAACTGTTATGCCGCGGTCCTTTAATTCCTTCATCTGCGCTTCAAACGCGGCGGGCGTAATCTCGGTGCCGGGATAGCGGATCTTGTCCACCAAACGATGATAACAAAAGATAATTACCTGTGCCGTTTGATCGACAACCGGTTTTGTGATCTTCGGAGACGCCGCCGCGATCGGCATGGAAGCGGCAGCCGGCGTTGGTGATGAGGCGCTCGCCTGCTGCGAGCTCGGGGAAACATTTTCCTGCTTCTTGCACATCGAAAGATTTAGCGCCAGAAGCAAGGGGAGGATCGCAAATCGGATTATCATAAAAGAAGTAAAGGCATTAAGCGCGGCGGCTCAAAACACAAGTGCTTTTTGCACCTGCGGTCAATAGACAGCCCCTCAGCCAATTACGTTGCAGTGTTTCAGCTGTGCGCGAAAAAAATTTTGGTAGAAGACGTATTTTTTGCTATTAGATCAGAATGCCGCGCCAGGTCACTCGTCTCCTTACAATCGCTTTTTTCGCTTCGTTAGCTGCTTGCAGCACCGTCACGACTACTGGGGTCAAAAACACGAGTAAAACTTTTAATACCGTCGTAGTGGACGCCGGACATGGAGGCAAAGATAGCGGTGCATATCGCCGCTACGGTCCGCCTGAGAAGCTGGTTGCCCTCGATGTCGCCCAGCGTCTCAACCGAAAGCTCCGCGAATCGCAATTAAAAACTGTGATGACCCGTAACTCGGATGTCTTTATTGAATTAAACGATCGTGTGGCTATGGAGAATGCGCAGAAAAATGCAATTTTCGTCAGCATACACTTCAACGATTCGCGCCGGCGCGGCGTTCGCGGATTCGAAACGTACTATCATTCCGGCCCTTCGTTCGATCTGGCGAACAGCATTCAAGGAAAACTGATGACGATTCCCCGCTCCAAGAATGGCGGAGTGCACACGGCTAATTTTCGCGTGCTCCGCCTTGCGAGCTGTCCAGCAGTGCTGGTGGAATGTGGATACTTAAGTAATCGCAATGATGGGGGTCAGGCGCGCGATTGGGAATATCGCGAACTGCTCGCAGACCGAATCGCCGAGGCAATTGTCGAGCAACGCTTCGGCTCCGGTGTTTACCGCGCCTCGGCGCAGGTAGCTGCGCAACCGCAAACACAGCCAGAACCTCCCAGCGCCGGCACGGGCCTCGCGCCGTCCACCGGACACCGCTAGAATTCTTTCCCGCGCTCTTCGCGCCCGATAGCGGCGAGCAAGATCAACACCAGAAAGATTACCAACGTAAAAAGCGCCAGCGCCTTTGCATAGTCAGGATGCCCGCTCGCGTCACGGAAATGGTCGGCCAACCGGGCTTCAATAACAGCGGTGTTGGCGGCGAACAAATTTCCAAGTTGATATGCGAGCCCCGGAAACGTCCCACGCACAGCTCCGGGCGAAAGTTCATTCAAATGCACAGGAACAATTCCCCAGGCGCCTTGCACCATGAATTGCATGGCAAACCCGCCGACGACAAGGAGTGCGAAGCCCGGCGGAAAAACCCAGAGAGGAATAAGGATTATTCCGAGCACGGCAGTCAGAATAATCGAGCGACGGCGGCCCCATTTTTGCGACAGATGACCAACCACTGTTCCGCCGCAGATTGCGCCAACCGCGTAAATGATCCCCGTCGCGGCTTTCTGCGTTACGCCATAGTGGCGTTGTTCGCCGAGAAAAGTTTGGTACATGTCCTGGGTCCCATGAGACAGGGCGTTGAACGCCGTCATCAATAAAATCACGTAAACAAAGAGAACCCAGTGACGTTTTAGGACACCCAGCAGATCGCCCCAAAAATTACTCGTCTCGCGCTTCTGCTGCAGCCAAACCGGCGATTCAGGCACTTGCGCACGGATGTACAGAACTAGAAATGCGGGCAGCGCTCCGGCGACGAAGAGGCCGCGCCACCCGAAGAAGGGAAACACGATCCAGTACACAACGGCCGCAAGCAGATAACCAAACGCATAACCTTGTTGCAAAATTCCCGAGAACAATCCGCGCGCTGCAGTCGGCAGGGTCTCCATTGCCAGCGACGCACCAAGTCCCCATTCTCCGCCCATGCCGATTCCGTAAAGCGCGCGGAAAATCAGCAGCCAGGTGTAATTCGGAGAAAATGCCGTGAGCAATTCCATGAGAGAATAGAAAATGATGTCGATCATCAGGGGGATGCGCCGTCCGAACCGGTCGCCGAGCAATCCGAAGATGAATGCGCCCAAGGGCCGCATCGCCAGTGTAAGCGTGATCGCGTAGCTCAGCTCGGCGATGCTCGTGCCAAAGTCGCCTGCCATCGGCACGATCACGAACGTGAGGAGGAAAAAATCGAAGGCGTCGAGTGCCCACCCCAGGAAGCAAGCCAGGAACGTGTTTCGTTGATTGCGGTCGAGCGATTTGAAGAGCCGCACCGCTTCCATGGCGCACTTCACCTAACCGTCACATCCAGTGAAGTCGAGACGAAATGGACGCGACGGATCTCGTATCGCGAGCCCATGTTACCGTGATCGCTCTCACTTGGTCATTCATCATTATTTCGACATTCGGGATTCGTCATTTTGATCGTAGTCTGCGCAGTTGGAGTAATGATTACGAGTACGAGCAGAAGCACGAGTAAATTGTTTCCAACACATCTACGCATCATGATACGTCAATTTGTTGCTTGATTCGCCAGGGAAACGCTCTTTAGTTCCCGGACAATCATGGCTTCAAACGGTCTTCATCCTCTGGAAGCGCTCCTGCGCGAACGAATCGTCCTTCTCGATGGCGCCATGGGCACGATGATCCAGGGCTACAAACTCTCGGAGGCGGAGTATCGAGGAAAACGGTTCCGCGATTGGAAGGGCAAAGACCTCAAGGGCAGCCTGGAACTGCTCAATCTAACACGCCCGCAAGTGGTCGAGGAAACTCATGCCGCTTATCTCAATGCAGGCGCCGACGTCGTGGAAACGAACACGTTCAGCGGAACAACCATCGGCCTGAACGATTTCCTGTTTCAAGGCGAGCCCACACGTGGTCGAAAAGATCAGGAATTCTTTCAGCGCGTGGTGGACGATCCCGATCTTCGCGCGCTCGTTCGTGAAATCAATCTTGAAGCAGCCAGGATCGCGCGCCGCGCCGCGGATCGCGTTGCGAATGAAACCGGACAGCAACGATTTGTTGGCGGATCAATGGGACCGCTTCCTGTGGCAGGTTCCATTTCACCCGACGTAAACGATCCGGCATTTCGCGCGGTCTCGTTCGATCAACTTGGCCAAACTTACTTCGATGAAGCCAAAGCCCTGCTCGAAGGCGGTGTCGATTTACTCATTGTCGAAACGATTTTCGACACACTCAACGGAAAAGCAGCGCTGTTCGCTATCACGGATGCATTGGAAAAAACCGGACGCAACGTGCCATTGATGATCTCGGGCACTGTGATCGACAAATCCGGTCGAAACTTGAGCGGGCAAACCGTTGAAGCGTCGCTCATATCGATCGCGCACGCGGAGCCGCTCATCGTCGGTTTGAATTGTTCACTCGGTCCGGATGAAATGGAACCGTTCGTGGAAGAGCTGGCGCGCGTTTCGCCGTACTACATGAGCGCATATCCAAACGCGGGTCTGCCGGATCCTCTCTCGCCGACCGGTTTTCCGGAGACAGCCGAGACCTTCGCACCCAAGGTCGCGAAATGGGCCGAGAACGGTTGGCTCAACGTGGTCGGCGGTTGCTGCGGCACAACGCCGGATCACATTCGAGCGCTGGCAAAACTAACGCAGAAATTCTCGCCGCGTGCTGTGGAAAGAACAACCAGCTCCACATGATTCTGCGACTCTCCGGGCTCGAACCGCTGAACATTACGCCGGAGTTCGGCTTTGTTGTCATCGGCGAGCGCACCAATATCACAGGATCGCCGAAGTTTTCGAAGCTGATTCTCGCCGGCGATTTCGACGGCGCTCTGGCTGTAGCGCGTCACCAGGTGCAGGGCGGCGCGAACCTTCTGGATGTGAACATGGACGAAGGGATGATCGACTCGGAGGCGGCCATGGTCCGCTTCCTGAATCTGATCGGCAGTGAACCTGAGATCACGCGGATTCCAATTGTGATCGACAGCTCGAAGTGGAGCGTCATCGAAGCGGGGCTCAAATGCTTGCAGGGAAAAGCGGTGGTGAATTCCATCAGCTTGAAAAACGGCGAAGAAGACTTTCTCAGGCAAGCCCGATTAATCAGGCGATATGGCGCTGCTGCCATCGTGATGGCGTTCGATGAGCAAGGCCAGGCCGATAATTTTCGGCGGAAAATCGAGATCTGCGCGCGGGCCTATGATCTCTTGACCAAAAACGCGAATTTCCCGGGGAACGACATTATCTTCGATCCAAACATTTTGACCGTCGCTACCGGCCTCGAAGAACATCGGAATTACGGGGTCGATTTCATCAACGCGACGCAGTGGATCAAAAAGAATCTTCCTGGCGCGCGCGTCAGCGGCGGGGTGAGCAACATCTCATTCTCCTTTCGCGGAAACAATACTGTGCGCGAAGCGATGCACGCCGCATTCCTGTTTCACGCCATCCGCGCAGGCCTCGACATGGGAATCGTTAACGCAGGGCAGCTCGCGGTTTATGAAGAAATCGAGCCCGAACTGCGAGAGCGCGTCGAAGACGTGCTGTTGAACCGGCGAGACGATGCAACCGAGCGGTTAGTCGATTTTGCGGAAAACGTAAAAGCAAAAGGTAAGACTCCAGTCGCCGACAAAGCATGGCGAAAAGAACCTGTCCAAGAGCGTCTGAAACACGCGTTAGTCAAAGGCATCACCGATTACATCGACGTCGATACGGAGGAAGCACGTCAAGAATGCAAGCGACCACTCGACGTGATCGAGGGCCCGCTAATGGCCGGGATGAGCGTGGTCGGCGACTTATTCGGCTCCGGAAAAATGTTTCTGCCACAGGTGGTGAAGAGTGCACGGGTGATGAAGAAAGCTGTCGCCTATCTGATGCCATTCATGGAAGCGGAGAAATCTGCCGGCGCGAAACCACAGGGGCGCATCGTGATGGCGACGGTAAAAGGCGACGTCCACGACATCGGCAAGAACATCGTCGGGGTAGTGCTGCAATGTAACAACTACGAGGTCTTGGATCTTGGCGTGATGGTGCCGGCCGCAAAAATTCTGGAAACAGCGCGAGAAAAACAAGCGGACGTGATCGGCCTGAGCGGCCTAATTACGCCATCGCTGGACGAGATGGTGCATGTGGCGCAGGAGATGGAGCGTGAAGGATTTCGTTTGCCGCTGTTGATTGGCGGGGCGACCACGAGCCGGGCGCACACCGCGGTGAAGATCGCGCCGCATTATCAGGCCAGTACTGTGCACGTTCTGGACGCCTCGCGCGCGGTGGGGGTCGTCAATTCGCTGCTGAACGAAGAGCTCAAGTCCGCATTCGATAAGAAAACGCGCGAAGACTACGAACGCTTGCGCCGTGAGCATTCAGCAAGAACACAGCGAAAGAATTTGCTGACGCTCGAAGAAGCACGCGCAAACCGGACGCCGATTGGTTGGAGCAACTATGTTCCGCCTAAACCGGAATTTTTAGGCGTGCGCGTTCTCCAAACTGCGGGATCCGCTCAGGATGACACCGTACGCTTCTTTTCGCTGCGGACGCTGGCCGAGTACATCGATTGGTCGCCATTTTTTCACGCCTGGGAATTGCGCGGGCGTTATCCCGCGATTTTTGAAGATCCAAAGGTTGGCAAACAAGCGCGCGAACTTTTCGATGATGCGCAGAACCTTCTTGATCGGATCGTCGCAGAAAATCTGCTCATCGCGCGTGGTGTTCACGCTTTTTGGCGAGCAAACTCAGTCGGCGATGATGTGGATCTTTATGCTGACGATGATCGCACGAAGAAGCTCGCCACGTTTTATTTCCTCCGCCAGCAAATGCAAAAACCGGCGGGACAATTTAACCATTGCCTGGCGGATTATGTTGCGCCAGTGAATGGCGGTCATAGACCGGCGCTACAAGATTATCTTGGTGGATTTGCGGTTTCGATTCACGGTGCAGACGAACTCGCGGAAGAATTCAAACGGCAGCATGACGATTACAACGCCATCATGACAAAAGCGCTGGCAGATCGATTAGCTGAAGCGTTTGCCGAGTATCTGCACAAACAAACGCGGATTGCGTGGGGATTCGGGCGCGACGAACAGCTGTCCCAGGCCGACCTTATTCGTGAAAAATATCGCGGCATTCGGCCGGCTGCTGGTTATCCCGCGTGCCCCGATCACGCAGAGAAGCGAACATTATTCGATTTGCTGGATGCTGAGAACAAGACCGGCGTCACGCTAACGGAATCGTTTGCGATGCATCCCGGTGCCAGCGTGAGCGGGCTTTATTTTTCGCATCCCGAGGCGAAATATTTCGGGGTCGGACAGATTAAGCACGATCAGGTCGTGGATTACGCGACCCGGCGCGGCGAATCGCTGCCCGCAGTGGAGAAACTCCTGGCCCCCAATCTGGATTACAACGTCTGATGCGATCAAACGTCGGGGCGAGAGGATTTGAACCTCCGACCTCGTGGTCCCAAACCACGCGCTCTACCAAGCTAAGCTACGCCCCGTGCTTCGGCCTCGTTCTTTATCACGGATAGCGCCTTCCCGCATCTCGAAATTCGGTTACATTGCGGACGAAACTGGGAATGAAAATATACGGGTTAATCGTTTCAGCGACACTAATTGGGATGGCACTGATGCTGCGCGGACAGGACGCCGCTCCGCCAAATGTGGATCTTTATGAGGAGCAAGACCAACTCGAACCAACGCCCTCGCCGGAGCCTCCTAATGGCCCCGAGCTGCCCGAGATATCGCAGCTTGACCAGAATTTTTCAAAGCCGAGGTCGCTCGGGCCGCAAGCGGATGAATTGCGCGTGCATAAGGAATGGCGGCAACTAAAAAATCGGACGGTAAATGACCCCGAGGTGCAGGCCGCGAAGGCGTATGCCCAGGCTGCACGGACTGATTTGGAAAAGAGAAATCGGCTCCGCAATTACTACAACGTCTACTACCAACGCATGTCGGCATTGGCTGCGACTCCTGAAATCAAGTTGGCATTGCAGGCACTAAAAACGTCTCATCAGGGTTTGCTGGCTCAGCCACGCGTGCGCCCTACCCCAGATACCTCTACGCCATCACCAACCCCATCGGCGACAACTGCTCCTAAGAAGCCCGCGGATAAACACAAGAAGAAGAAAGAGAAACGGCGCAAACGGTTTTGATTGGCTACCTTGCCAGCCCACAGTCATTGCGGTATTTCTAATCGCATCTTGTTTTTGGCGCGTTCGTCTAGTGGTTAGGACACAGCCCTCTCAAGGCTGGTACACGGGTTCGACTCCCGTACGCGCTGCCAATGGAAGTCGATTTTTAAGGACATTTCGGAACAGATTTCCAACGACAATCCGAGCGAGCTGCAACCTTAAGGCCGACGTAGGCTCGCCTCCTAACCGGCCGGGGCTTGGCGCGGCGAATTCACTTTCGATCGCACTGACAAATTGGCCGAATGCAAAGACCAGCCTTTTCAAATAAACGCCCGAGAGTTTATCGCGCTAGTTAGGCAGAATATGTTCTCTGCTTGGGATTCCTGCCGGCCAGCGCGTGTCGATAAGTGTCGATATTTCTTACAAATGTCTGCTATTCCTTACATTTTAGTGTCTGTAATTCTTTACAACTCCCTATCCTTCAGGTGGATGTAGAATCTGAGAAAGTGGCATGCTTGGTGCTCTCTTATGGCGCATGAAATCCTCGGTTAAGCTCTCACTCTTATTGATCGCAACTACGGCGTTTTGTCTTGTCCAATCTGTTGAAGCAAAGCAAGTCCTCCTGGGCGGACCTTCTGTACAGACTGTTCCGGATGGCGGCTCGACAATTTCTCTGCTCGGTTTCGCTTTGCTCGGCGTTGCTGCCTTGCGGCGCAAATTGAGTCGTTAAGCTAGGTTTCGTAAAGAAGCTGAAGTTCAACTTTGACCGGCGCGAAAATTCACTGATTGACGTACCGCGGTGCGGCGGGGTTGGGCGTAGCCGCGGTGTCCCGCGCGGAACACTAACTCCCAAAGAGACAGATTATTCCGCCGCGCGGCAATCAAAAACGATTCTAGCGCGATTCTGTAAAGCGGACCGCGTATGTCTCAAAGGCTAGTACACGCGTTGGAATCTCGTATGCGTTGCTAACGCTTTGTCACCCATGAAAATAGCATTTCACAGGCGCGAATCCTAGAGGGACGTGAGCAAATTTGCCGAATGGGCATTTTTTTGCCGAAATTGCGAGTCACAATTTAGCCACAACTTGCCGACAACAAAAACACCTTGCGCTCATGGAATTCGGCGCAAAAGTGCCGCGGGGCATGAAAAGGGCAAAGATCAAAACTGCGGTTCCACTTAGCGCCGGCGAGTGTTATGTCGAATTCACCGATTCTAGTAAACAACTCGCTCGCGCTCGAAAAGCACTCGGCCTAAAGGAAAACGA
>Ga0193719_10000073_pt1 | contig 29216 bp, 28 predicted proteins | sample U2a2metaG_FD_160103 | JGI IMG/M metagenome (GOLD analysis project Ga0193719, IMG submission 160103) | Soil microbial communities from a riparian zone of the East river system, Colorado, United States - U2a2 | ecosystem: Environmental > Terrestrial > Soil > Riparian zone | place: USA: East... | reverse complement strand
TTTCTCAAACCCAGAAGTCAACGCCTGCCAATCGAGCAGTGCATCCCGCAGTTGCAGAAATCGATCAGCTCAATTCCGGGCATAACCGCGGTCTTGCAGCCAAACCCGGTGCTGCAAATCAATGTCGGCGCGACCAGTCAGACGCAGGGGCAATACGCCTATACGCTCAGTGGCATTGTGCCCGATGAAGTTTACGCGGCCGCCGATCAGTTGATGACGAAACTAAAGACTTTCAAAGGCTTCGCTTCCGTCCGCTCCGATTATTACAACAGCACACCGAATCTCACCGTCGATATCGATCGCGAGCGCGCGGCTACTTACGGTGTTTCTACTTCCGCCGTCCAGAGTTTGCTGCGCACCGCTTACTCGCAGAATTATGTTTATTTAATCAAGCAACCCGAGGATCAATACCAGGTAATTCTCGAGGTGAAGGACAACGAGCGCGCCCAGCCGGCCGATCTCAATAATCTCTACGTGCGCAGTAACACCGGCGGCACGTTCAGCGCCAGCGGAGCAGGCGGCGGAACGATCGCGACCACTACTGGCACTGCCGCCAACCTTGTGCCGCTGCGTGCCGTAACATCGACCAAGCAGGTCGTTGGTCCGCAGGCGGTCAATCACTTCAATCAATTCACTAGCGTGACTATCAACTTCAACTTGCTGCCAAACGTTGCGATTGGTGATGCCACGAAATTCATCGAAGACAGCTTCGCACAAGTGCACCAGCAAATCCCCAGTGTGCAAGCCACGTTTCAAGGTGAAGCGCTTGTCTTTCGCCAACTCTTTAAGTCGCTGCCGCTGCTCCTACTCTCGGCGATTTTTGTCATGTATGTGATTCTGGGAATTCTTTACGAAAGCTACGTCCATCCGATCACCGTGCTTTTCCCCGCGATCGTGCCAGCGGTCGTGGGCGGTTTATTCACGCTCTGGGCTTTTGGATCAAGCTTGTCTCTTTACAGCGTTATTGGTTTGTTTCTTCTGCTCGGCATCGTAAAGAAGAACGGAATACTGGTGGTCGATTTCGCGCTCAAACGAATCGACGAGGGGTTGAGTCTGCGGGAGGCAATTCACGAAGCCAGTCTGGAGCGCTTTCGCCCTATCATGATGACCACTCTCGCCGCTCTTATGGGCGCGGTGCCGCTTGCGCTCGGGTTCGGGCACGACGCCTCGGCGCGGCGTCCGCTTGGCCTTGTCATTGTCGGTGGCCTGATTTTCTCACAAATGATCACGCTTTTTGTGACGCCGGTAATTTATCTCTGGCTCGAATGGTTCCAGGAGCATGTCCTCGACAGAGTGCCATTTCTGCGCAGCGCGCACATGCATCACGAAGGTGAGCCCACGCCAAGCGGCGACGGTGAAGTGCGCGAGCCGGTGCCCGCCGGGGTGGCATAATCTTGCAGAGTAGATCGAGATGCGTGCGATGGTCCTCGAGAAACCGCGGCGGCCGCTCGCCCCGCAGGATGTTCCGAAGCCGAAGCCTGACGCTGGACAATTGCTCGTACGCGTGAACGCGTGCGCGGTTTGCCGCACCGATCTCCACATTGTCGATGGAGAATTGGCCAACCCGAAGCTGCCGTTGATCCCAGGACACCAAATTGTCGGGCGCATCGAACGAACCGGGACAGGCGTCGAAAAATTTTCGCTGGGCGAGCGTGTCGGAATTCCGTGGCTCGGCTGGACCGACGGCGAATGTGTTTATTGTCGATCCAACCGCGAAAATCTTTGCGATCGTGCGCTCTTCACGGGCTACACCATCGACGGCGGTTACGGCGAATTCGTTGTCGCGGACGCGCGATTTTGTTTTCATTTGCCCGACCAATACGACGATGTCGACGTTGCGCCGCTGCTGTGCGCTGGAATGCTTGGTTATCGTTCGTATCGCAAGACGGGCGACGCGCGCCGGCTCGGCGTTTACGGTTTTGGCAATGCTGCGCACCTGATCGCGCAGATTGCGATTTACCAGGGCCGCGAAGTCTTTGCATTCACGCGACCGGGCGACAAAGCCGGTCAGGAGTCGGCGAGAAAATTGGGCACAATGTGGGCTGGCGGTTCCGATGAAATGCCGCCAGTGAAACTGGATGCCGCAATCATCTTTGCGCCAGTCGGAGAACTTGTGCCGCTGGCGCTGCGCGCGCTCGCCAAGGGCGGCATTGTGGTTTGTGGCGGGATTCACATGAGCGATATCCCATCGTTCCCGTATGCCGATCTTTGGGGCGAACGCGTGATTTGTTCGGTAGCAAACCTGACCCGTCGCGATGGCGAAGAATTTTTCGAGATCGCGCCGCGTGTTCCAGTGCGCACCGAAATCGAAACTTTTCCCCTGGAAGAGGCCAATAGCGCGTTAGATCGATTCCGTGCTGGCAAGCTCAAGGGGACTGCGGTGCTACGAATGTCGTCAACATAAACCGCGTAATCGCGGCCAACTGTGGTGGGGCAATATCCAAACCTGCCCGGGAGGAAGTCGAACGGGAGGCGACAAACGCAGGTTCCGCTTCTACCTCACCGCGCTTCTCGGCGCGCGGGGGCGGACCACTTTTACAAAATCGCCGGGCGCGCGTTTCTCATCGTCTGGAGCTGCGCCGGCAGCATTGGCGAGTGCTTCTTCTTCCGCGGAGAGAAACGGTTTGAACCGATTCTTATCGATCGCTTTCATGAAGGCTTCATGTGGGGAGACGATGCCCTTCTTGAGCAATGTCCAAATTGTGTCGTCCATGAATTGCATACCCTGAGCCTTTCCGGAAACGATCACATCCTGGAGCTTTTGCGTCGCTCCTTCACGAATGATGGCAGCGACGGCAGCATTCGCCATTAGAATTTCGTTTACCGCGATTCGGCCTGGCCGGTCAGATCTTTTTAAAAGCAATTGCGCAACAACGCCGCGAAGTGAGTTCGCAAGCATGGCGCGCGCCTGCGGTTGCCGGTCGGCTGGGAAGACGTCCACCATACGATCAATCGTCTTGCGAGCGTTGTTCGTATGCAGCGTGCCGAACACGAGAAGGCCGGTCTCGGCCGCAGTGAGCGCGAGGGAGACCGTTTCGAGATCGCGCATTTCCCCCACCAGCACAATATCGGTGTCCTCGCGCAGTGCCGCCTTGAGCCCAGCGACAAACGAACTCGAATTCCCAGGCACTTCCCGCTGCGTGATCGTGCTTCGCTTATTGTCGTGCACGAATTCGATCGGTTCTTCGATTGTCACGACATGCTTGGAAAAGTTTTGATTGATGTAGTCGACGAGCGCGGCTTGCGTCGTCGTTTTGCCGGAACCGGTTGGGCCGGTAACAAGGACAAGGCCGCCGCGCAGGTGGGCAAATTCTTTTACAACCACAGGAATCCCCAACTCCTCGAGTGTAGCAATCTTGGTGGGAATCAGACGAAACGCCGCGCCGTAACCATTCGACTGCTTGAAATAATTACTGCGAAAGCGAGACGCCTCGTCCATCTCGTAAGCGAAATCGAGATCCCCGCGTTGCTCAAAAATTTCCCAGTTGTGCGGACCGCAAACTTCGCTCAGCATCTGCACGGCTTCCTCGCGTTTCACCGGCTCCGCGCGGATGGGCATGATATCGCCATGCATGCGCATTTTCGGCGGTTCTCCTTCGCCGACGTGCAGATCGGATCCGCCGTGCTTGACAATTACACTTAGAAATTGATCGAGATAGGCCATGTGAGAAGTGAAAAGCAAAAAGTAAGAAGTAAAAAGTCGGAGGTCACATTTTAAGATGCTGGCGCATTATGTGTTTCTGGTCGGCGCGCGCGTAGGCTTCTTCCGTGCTAATCAGGCCGCGGTCATAAAGATCGATCAACGTATCATCCATCAAACGCATGCCTTGTTTTTTACCGGTCTGAATAATGCCGGGCAACATGTATGTTTTCGCTTCGCGAATGACGTTGGCCACAGCCGGCGTATTCGTGAGAATTTCCAGCGCCAACACGCGGCCGGTGCCATCGGCCCTCGGAATCAGCTGGTGACTAATGACTCCGCGCAATGATTCGCTTACCATCACCCGGATTTGCTCCTGTTGATCGGCCGGAAACACATCGAGTAATCGATCCAGGGTGCGCGAAGCATTGCTCGTGTGCAGTGTTGCCAAAACAAGATGCCCTGTCTCGGACGCGGTGATGGCAAGTGAAATCGTCTCCAAGTCGCGCATTTCGCCAACCATGATCACGTCTGGATCCTCTCGCAACGAAGCGCGTAGCGCCGCGGCGAAAGACTCGGTGTGCGTGAAGACCTCGCGTTGCGACACGTGGCAGTTTTTCGACGTGATGATGTACTCGATCGGATCCTCGAGCGTGATAATGTGATCGCGCCGCTCCATATTTATTTGCTCGATCATCGCCGCGAGCGTCGTCGATTTACCGGTGCCGACTGAACCTGTCGCTAAAATCAGGCCGTTTTGATAGCGGGTGAGTAACTTGAGATGCTCGGGCAACCCCAGCTCATCCATCGTCCGCACCTTTGAGTTGATCACGCGGAAAACAATTTCGATTCCGAGCCGCTGCCGGACAACACTAGTGCGATAGCGGGCGAACTCGTTTGCATACGCAAAATCGGAGTCTCCGCGCGTGTTGAGTTCCGTTTTGTACACATCAGGAACAAAACTTTCGGCCAGGGCCGCGGTTTGCTCGCCGGTTAGTGGCGGTGCGTCGGGCCAGATCGGCTCCAAGGTTCCATGCAAACGCCAGATGGGCTGCGCGTTCACAGCCAGATGGACATCGGACGCGCCGGCCTTTTGCCCGATCTCGAGATATTCATCCACATGTCCAAGCGGATGCGAGTCGACTGGAATGTCTGGAACTTTTGCAATCATTGCGTGCTGTCGAGATGATTATGCGAAGGGGCGCGCGCGTAAATCCTAAAACAAACGATTAGAAGCAGTTTTAGGATTCGATTCTCCATGCAGGGAGGCAAGGATCAGGGTAAATCGCGCTGGCAACGGTGCGTTTAAGGCCTTCTACCTTCTTACTGCACGCGACCGACCTGCGTAATCCGTCAGTCGATTTTTGAGAAAATCGACAATCACGGGCCGGAGCATGCTTGCCGCGATTTTCGATGCACCGAGGATAAATCCAGCTTCGAGAAATTTCTTCTGGCGTTTTCCGCCCCTTTTTGCATCGACGTAGATTTTTTTCTTTCGCACCGGCAACAGAACAATCAGTGTGCCGACGGCGGCTGCGGCTGTAATCCAGGAAACTGTTTGTTCTCGAAACGACCTTCGGAGCTTTCGCGGAAAATCCAGTTCATAGTGCAGACCACGCAAATCACTTGCCACACGCTCACGAGAATGGGCGATCTCTGCTCTCAGTTCGTTGGTTGATCTGTTGCGTCCAGATTTTTCAGCCATTCGCGATCTTTCTTTAATTCGGAGACCGTCGCGCGAAAGAGCGGCTTGGTCATCCGACTGCGCGCGACCAGGAGCAAAGCCAGCGCAATTATAAAATGCGCTCCCGCAGCCATCAATGCAGTCCATAACCACGAAATCCCAGCGAGGTGTGCCAGACCGACTACGGCGCTTGCGATCAGAAACACATAACCAAACACACAAAGGATGAGCGCCAAAAGTAGACAACTTGCGAGCACCAGTAGTTGCACAAGAGCCGCTTTCGATTCCTCGGCGAGAAGGGCAAAGCGGCTTTCGAAAAAGTCCGCCAGTGCGCTCGTAAGTGCCAGCAGGTTTTGGAGCAACCCTGCATGTCCCGCAGGATTGCGGGACCGAGTGGTCTCGCTGATCATTCGACCGCAGCGCGATTAACGTCGGAAGATCAGGCCCAGGACGAACCCGATTCCGAGCGCTGTGAACACCGCCTTCGTCGGGTTTTCGCGCACGTATTGCTCCGCGTCTTCCTGAAATGTGCGGACGCGATCCCGCGCATCACCCAACGCTTGTTCTGCTTTGCCCCGCGCATCGCCCCAGGCTTGTTCGGCCTTGCCGCGGTACTCTCCCGCGATAGCGCCGGCCGCGGATTTCAAATCGCCGGCTGCGGATCGCAAATCATCGGCTGCTTTGCGTGCGTGGGTTTTACTGCTCTGCAATTTGTCTTGCGCGTCTGTCATACCAGACCCGGCTTGTTCTGCTTTATTCTCTTCAGGCATTGCTAATCTCCAGTTAATTTTCTCCCTCAGTATCCGCGCGCTTCTGCCTTTCAGCAAACGCGACGGCGAACAAATGCTTCCCCTGCTTGAAACGCAATTCGCATTGGGATCGCGCTTATGACATTCGGTTACTACGGGCTGCCACAGCTCTCGCCAACGTCTACGACGTCACTGCTCGCGAAAAATGATTCGCGCCTTGGTCAAATCGTAGGGCGAGAGTTCCAGTGAAACTTTATCTCCCGGCACGATCCGGATGAAATGCTTGCGCATCTTGCCGGAGATATGCGCAAGCACATTGCGTTGCCCCGTAAGATCGACACGAAACATCGTGCCCGGCAACACCTGAGTTACCGTGCCTTCGGTCACGATCTGGTCTTCCTTTGGCACTCGGTGAACATACTCCTGACTGGTGCTTCGCTCAACCAGCGCGGCCAATTCGTGATCTTATTGGCCCTGTTCAAGCGAAACGGCCGGCAAGTATTCGCCGAGTTCCTGACGTTCCCACCATGCGCCAGTTTGCCGATGTTCTTTCGCCGGTGTGAATCGATAACGATACAAGATCGCGCGGACGTAGCGCGGTGGCTGATTTGGAAATGGGTCATGCGCAAACAACCGAGTGACATCCGGCTTTCCCTTGAGCAAACAAATGGCGAGTCGGATAAACCAGGGATTTTGCTCTGGAGTTCCCAGCGCGGCGAACCACATCTGCCAATCGAGTCGCGGCTGATGTGGCGCGCACCAGCCAGGCGCGCGTTTTACGTCGCCGGGTTTCCATTTGAATTCGTACGGCAGCCAATCGATGCCATCTGCGCTGCCTTCGATCACAATCTCGCGGCGATCCTTCGTCATTACGCGAAACAGGCCGTAACCATTCACGACCCGGAAGGGTTCGAGGTGTTCGTAAGCAAACGCGAGCCGACGCGGCCATTGCGCATCCGGCTTAAACGCAGTGAAAATGAGCCATGCATTGATCGGCAAAGAAACGATGATTACAATGATCGCGCCGAACATCGACAGGCGCGATGGCAGGGCGCGACCGCTGGGCGCGCGGGACGGGTTAGCGCGAACGGCCTGGCGGTCTGTCCCTGCGTTTCGACGCCAAACGGCGTCATCAATTAACAGCAAGCAAAGCGCGAGCGTGAGCAGATTGAAGAAGCAGTAATTACCGGTCAGCGCGATTACAAGTTGGAGAAAAATCATCAATCCAGCGGCAATCAGCCGCGGACGCCGTGGCGCCCAGATGAAAAACGGCGCGATGATTTCCACCGCCATGCAAAATCCGACCGAGAAATGTTTGAACCATTCCGGATGCTGATCTGCCCACCAGCCGAAGATCGTTGGCAGCGGTTGCGACCAGTAATGATAATCGAGTGCCGTCAGGTTCCACCAGCAATTATCGCCACTGGTGAGCTTCACCACGCCCGACATCACCATCAATTTGAAAAGAAGCAGCTTGAGCAAGAATAGAGCTGCGCGCGAAACTGGCGGTTCTTGTCCACGCTTTTGCAAAAGCTGCCATGGCGCGAGAAAGATCGACAAGAAGCCGGTCTCGAGCAGCAAAATGTCCCATTGAAAACTAAGGAATGTTTGTCCGGCAACCGTTAGCGAGAGATAAAAAACGAAAAGCGCGGTTAGAGAGATCACTGGCGCAATTCCAAAAACGAGCAACAAAGAGAAAGCAACGCCGCCGCCGCAAAGGAAATGGAGAAAGGTGTTGGTTGAGTTGAACCAGCAAAGTGTCGGCAAAAGCGAATAGGCGTGCCGGCCCAGCTGTTCATGAGCTGCCCGCAGAGATTGATTTGACGGCGAAACGCCGTTTCCTCCGATAAGTCCGTCCACTTGCAACCAAAGCGAAACAAACGCAATCAGATAAATGAGGCCGAGTGCGCGGAGAAACCACCGCCGGGCCCAGAAATAAGTTGGCGGACGAACGTCTCCTCCCCAAAGCACTCGGGTGACCGTCGAGCCGAATTTTCGGTGACGAGCGATAAGTCCATAAGCGATCTCGGAAATCGCAGCGAAACCGAGAACGTGGTCATAGCTCCAGGCCAGCCATTTTCTCGAAGATCGACAAGCTAATGAGCGATAGACAGCTTCAGCGGCAAAAAAAGTTTTACCGTCTGGTTCAATCAAAGCGACAGCGCGCTGAAATTGTTCGAGGGGAATTTCTGGAAATCGCTCCGCCGCTTCTTGATAGGTGACATAATCAACTTCGCCCGCAGTAATTTCGCGCCAGCGCTCGATCCAGCGCCTGCAAAAATGACATTCTCCGTCCCAAATCATGAGCGGCTTGGGTGGCGGATTGGTGACACGCAAATCCGATTGCGCTTTCATTGCATTCTTCTGTAGCAGCGGTTTGTGGCCGTCGCCGTTATTTCACGAGTATGCGATGCTCATTGGAGCATCGCTACAAATCAAATTCCGCCCAGACCGGGGCATGATCGGAAGGTTCTTTGCCCTTGCGCATTTCCCGATCGATTCCGGCAGCAGTGCACCTTCTCGCCAGTGATTTGCTCGCCAGAATCGCGTCGATGCGCAGCCCGCGGTTCTTCGGAAAGGATAGCATCCGATAATCCCACCAACTAAAAAGACCGCCTTCTTTGTGATGTAGTCGCAGCGTATCCTTCAAACTGGCCTCGCATAATTGGCGGAACGCTGTCCGTTCACCATCAGAACACATAATCGCGTCGCGCCACAGCTCAGGATCGTGAACATCGACATCTTCCGGTGCAACATTGAAATCGCCGCAGACAATCAGTTCGGCAGATTCTTCTTTCGACAAACACGCTCCCAACCGTCCATACCAATTTATTTTGTAATCGTAGGCGGGTGAACCGACCGCCTGGCCATTCGGCGCGTAAACCGAAAAGACGCGCATATTCTCGATTCCAGCTGCGATGACTCGCGCCTGAGGATCGACAACTTCATCACAAAGCGATGAACGCACATCATGCAACTCGTTTTTCGAAAGAATCGCAACGCCATTGTACGATTTCTCGCCGTGGTAAACGGACTGATAACCAGCTGCTTGCAAAGCGAGCACTGGAAATTGTTCGTCCGGACATTTCGTTTCCTGCAAACAAACGATGTCCGGCTTGTTTGCCTCGAGCCACGCAAACAAGCGGTCCTGGCGTTTGCGCAATGAATTGATGTTCCAGGACGCGACTCTCATCATTTGCCGTAGCGGCGGTCTATGACCGTTGGAGTAGTTACCGGCCAAAAATTATAGTCGGCGTCATAGAGTGCCTCTACAGTTCCATCTCGATGCCCGGGGTGGGTACGATGACTTCCGTCTTCGGAAGATCGACAATCAATGTTGCTCGCATCCATTCGACAGCCCGCGGGTCGCCGTGCACGAGGACGATTTTTGCCGGAGAAAGTCTTTTTGCGTAACCGACCAACGCCTCGCGCGTTGCGTGCGCGCTAAATTGAAATTGTTCGATATTGCAATGCACACGCTGCGCCGGTTTGTCAGGATCGAGCATTACATCCCCGCCTGGGGGTGCGTCGCGCAGGAGACCTGCCGGAGATTCGGGATCGGCGTAGCCAACAAAAAAAATCGAGTGCTGCGGATTCTGGACAAGACGCCGTGCGAAAATGTTTGAGAGAGTTTTGGGCGTCATCATTCCACTTGAGAGCGCGTAAATTCGACCGGAGCGGACGGGCGCATCAAGAATGGTTTGACCATTCAGAACAAATGGCGCCACTTCGTTCATTAATTGCAAACGCGGCAGTTGCCGCCGGCTGATGTGCGCTCGGCGATCGTAAATATCGGTCATCTTGGAACTGAGTCCGCCGATGTAAATTGGAAATTCCGGCAGCAATTGTTCGCGGCGGAATCTATAAAACATCGCAAGCACCTCTTGCGTTTTGCCCAGTGCGAAAACGGGAAGCAGAACGCACCCGCCGCGCGTAAAAGCTTTATCAATTGCTTCCACCAGGCGGCGTTCCTCCCCGGCGCGCGTCCAATTTGCAGGTTTGGCGTGATCGCCTCGCGTGCATTCCATGATTAAGATGTCGATCTTTTCTTCCGGGAAAATCGCTGTCTCCATGATCGTTTGGTTGTCAAAATTGACATCGCCCGTGTAAAAAATCGTGCGGCCTTCGGTGCGCAGGAGAATTCCGGTGGAGCCGAGGACGTGGCCCGCATCAAAGAATTCAAATGTCAGTGCGTTTGTTTTTCCCTGGGGCGCCCGCTCGCCGGAGATCGAAAGGCGTTGCCGCAGTGGAGACCAATGCCAAAGCTTGGACGCGCGATCGATTTCGCGATGGGAAAAAAGCGGATAGAACGTCGCGCCGATCTCCTCCCGCTGCCGCGTCATTACGTTGACCGAGTTATGTAAAAGGGTGCTGCCGATTTCTGCGGTCGCTTCCGTCATGAAAATGCGCGCGCCTGGCTGCCGTCGCATCAGCACCGGCAACGTGCCGATGTGGTCTTGATGGGCGTGTGAGATCAGGATCGCTTCGATCTGTCGGTCCGCGATGGGTTTCAAATTTGGCAGCGCATCCTCGCCAACGTTTTTAGGATGCATCCCGCAATCGAGCACGAGGCGATGGCCCCCGATCTCTAGATAATATGAGTTTGCGCCGATTTCGGTCCGGCGTGTGAGATTGATGAACTTCAAGGAGTCTGCGCCTCGTCGCATTTTCAACATTTCTCGCGAGGAGGCAATTTTATCCTAACGAATCGAACTACTCAGTGCGTTTAGATCATTGTCCAGCGGAGCAAGTGGCAAAACAACGAATGGGCCGCGCCCAATCCAATATGAACGGGCAATTTCACGCATGGTCTAAGTCTCAAATCCGATGAAAACGGTTCCGAGGGAGGACGCTAATCAAAAGAATCATTTCGAGCAGGACATCTGCATCCATATTTTTACTGTCTCATCCGCAATGGTCGGCGTTTGTTTGACTGTCATTGGGCTCGTTCGTGTCGTCGTCACCCTCGGGAAGGCGGATACACTCGCGGATGATTGTCTCGCGATGGACGCACTGTTATTTCTGACCTCATGTCTCCTTTCCTACTGGGCGCTCCGCTCTCGCGGGCTGCGTCGGATGCATCGACTTGAGCGAATAGCAGACGGTATATTTATCTTCGCAATGATCGGGATGGTAGCGATTTGTGCGCTCATCACTTATTCCATCGCTATACCGAGTTATTGATACGCAAAGAGAACTAAAGCAATTCTCGAAAAATTCGCATCCAGTTGTCGCGCAGGATCTTTGCGATGTTCTCGTCGCTAAATCCGTGCTCGATCAATTTGCGAGTCAGATTTCGCGCATGCGAGTGATTATTCAGATCGGGAATGAAGTGAGGAGTTGTAAACTTTACCGCCAACTCTTCTTTCGCTGACTCCGACCATTGACGGTAAATGAATTCGAAGAAATCGAAGCCGATGGCGACACATTCAATACCAATTAAATTAGCAATGTGCTCGAGGTGATCGACGTAGCGATCGAGAGTCGCCTCGTCTTCACGCGAACTGACGAGCACGGAATTAACGCCAATCACTCCGCGCCGCTTGCCGATCATCCGAATCTGCTCGTCGCTGATATTGCGTTCGATGTCGTAGTAACGCCGCGGGTTGGTGTGTGAGACGATCACGGGTTTCGTTGTGATCGCCAGAATTTCCTCGAAACCGGCGGGGTTGATGTGGGCAAGATCGACAATCACACCGAGTGCTTGGCATTGCTGGACCACGTCGCGACCAAACGCGGTCAAGCCGTCCCGCGGAGAACCAGTTGGCGCGAAAATTCCGCCATCGCCCGCAGCGTTGCGACGGGCATGAGTAAGCCCAATCACGCGAACGCCAAGCTCGTAAAAGACGCGAAGCAATTCCAAATCAATGCCGAGCGGCTCGACTCCTTCCATTGTAATCAGCAGCGCAATCTTCCGATCCTTGCGCGCATGAAGAATCTCCTGATAGCTTTTGCAAATGGCGAAACGGGCGCATTGTTCCGCCTCCGCATAAACTCGGGCGATCTGATCGAGCGCTACGCGCAAACCCATTTCCGGCATATAGCGGTCCTCGATGTAAATCGCTGCACCGAGAACGCCGATATTGCCCGCTTCGAGCTCTGGCAAATAATCGGTCGCCAGTATGTTTCTGCGGTCGCGTTTCTCGTACAAATCCATCGGCATGTCGAAATGAAGATCGATAACTCCATCCGCGTGCAGCTGATCGATTCGCTCTTCGATGGATTTTTCTGTAGCGGTCATTGTTTGGCGACCTGTCAGCCGCGCTGCAAAAATAAATCGCTCCGACACTTCACGCAGATCGCCCTTCGAGCAAAACAAAACAGCCGCCGACGCCATGAAGCGTTACGGCTGATTCTGAATTACAGCTGTTCGCGAAGTCGCAGCTTATCCAGCGGCTTGCGCTTCGAATTGTCGGCCGCAAAAGCAATCGGCTCGACCCATGGCGATGATCTATGACCGACAGATTGATCGGCAATAAAAGTGCGACGGCGGCGCACTGCGCTACGAGCTTTACTTGCTCAGCTCGAGCATCCGCAGAATCGGTGTCTCCGCGCGTTTGCGCACCGGCTCCGGCAAAGTGATTTCCGGCTCCATATTCAAGAGCGCATCGTAAGCTTTCTCGAGCGTATTCATTTTCATGAAACGGCACTCGCCGCAGAAGCAGTTGTCGGTCGGTCCGGGAATGAATGTCTTGTCGGGAATCTCTTTGCGCAGCCGATGCAACAGGCCTGCTTCGGTAACGACGATGATCGCATCCGCAGGCGACTCCTTGCAGAAGGTCACCATTTTTTCGGTGGAACAGACTTCATCGGCGAGCATGCGCACGGCGTAAGTGCATTCCGGATGCGCGACGACGGGGGCGTCCGGATATTCCTCGCGAATTTTGTTGATGCTGCGCGCTGTGAACTCGACGTGGATATAACAAGTGCCCTGCCACAAATCCATTTTGCGCCCGGTCCGTTCCATCACCCACGCGCCCAGGTTCTGATCGGGCACGAAAAGAATGTTTCGATCAGCCGGCGCTGATCTCACGATTTTGTCCGCGTTACCGCTCGTACAAATCACATCAGAGATCGCTTTGACTCCCGCGCTGCAATTGATATAGGCGATCACGTAATAGTTCTTGTCCGCGTGCTCTTGCAAAAACTGCGCCAGTTTTTCCGGCGGACACGATTCAGAGAGCGAACAACCGGCATCGAGGTCAGGCAAAATCACGCGCTTAGTTGGATTAATGATCTTTGCTGTTTCCGCCATGAAATGGACACCGCAAAACAAGATCACATCCGCGTGCGTTTTGGCCGCTTGATAACTTAGACCTAACGAGTCGCCGACGAAATCGGCAGCATCCTGCAGCTCCGGCACCTGATAATTATGTGCGAGGATTACGGCGTTCCGCTCGCGCTTAAGCTCCTTCAGGTCTTCGGCAAGATCAATGCCAGTCCGGTCCGCCAATCGGACGGATTCGTCCTGCGGCGAACTCGGACCACCGAAATTTATGCCGGCACTTACCATCGGCTAATATCGCGGTTCTCCGCCGATTTACAAACTTGCCTGTAGACAAATTGTAGGGCGTTTCTGTGAAACGCCGAACTAAGGCCATGGCGTCTAACACAGACGCCCTACAAGAGTGATGCGCGCATCGCATCAATTGGCGCTTCGCGGTTGAACCAAATGGAAAACGAGAGCGCCCCTTGATGCAGCAACATCGAGAGTCCATTTGCGCCCCGCGCGCCGGCTTCATCGGCGGCGCGAAGGAAAGACGTTCTCGATGGGCCATATACTGTGTCGAAAACTATGTGATGCGGCGCGAGCAACCGCGCCGGAATCGGCGATGGATCGCTCGGATTCATTCCAAGCGGCGTCGCATTCACAATAAGATCGACATGCGCAAGTTGCGCACGCAATGCCGCTTCATCCCACAGCACTGCTTCGAGGCGCGCCACAGGACCAAGCACCCGCGGTCCAGCAAAAAACGGCCCCAGTCGTTCCGCGAGCGCCTTTGCTTTTTCCAGAGTGCGATTGACGAGGACGAGACGTTCACAATTTTCGAGCGCGCACTGCCATGCAATCGCATGGCCCGTTCCGCCGCCCGCCCCAATCAACATCACCCGTAGATCGCGAACGTCGACTGAGAATTCGCCGCGAATGGCGCGCACGAATCCTTCACCGTCGGTGTTCGAAGCGATCAGTTGTTTATCCCGAAGGCGAATCGTGTTCACGGCGCCGGCGCGCATTGCTCGATCATCCGCTTCGTCGATCTGCTCGAACCCGGTGATTTTGTGTGGCACGGTCAAATTGATTCCGATGAAGTCGAGCTCGCGCAAAAAGCGCAACGCGGATCTCAATTCGTTCGCTCGAATATGAAAGCGCGCGTATTGCATGCCGATCTCACATTGCTTGAGCGCGGCGTTCTGCATTTGCGGCGAGAGGGAATGCGCGACTGGGTCACCAAAGACGCCAAGACGGATTGGCGGATCGACATCACGCGCCGCTTCCCGCCAATTTTCGAGATCAGCGAGCGTATAACGCTCGGTCGTAGTTTCCTTTTTTTTCATTCGGGCGGGCATGGTCGCCATGGTGACTGGTACCCCAAAAATCAGACGCGACAGCGCGCGTCTCTCCAAGTCTTCTTCATTCCGCGCTGAGCTTCGCAATCATCCGTTGAAATCGCTTGATCACGCGCTCTTTGCCCATCACTTCCAGCATGTGATAAAGGCTGGGACCGACGCTGCGACCGCTCACCGCGACACGCGCCGGATGAACAAGATCTCCGGTCTTGCAACCGAGCTTTTGGGCAAGATTTTTTAGGGTCGACTCGAGAGTCTCGAGATTCCAATTCTCGATCCTGGTGAACTCGTCGCGTAACGCAATCAGTCGTTTCGTCGCTTCGGCTTTGCCAAAAACTTTCTCGACTGCTGCCGGGTCGAACTCGTAATCCTCGATGAAAAAGTAGCGAGTCCATTCCGATACATCGCTGAGAAGCTTAATCTTCTCCTTCACAATCGACAGGACCGCGCACAAATAATTTTTGTCGGAGACGTCGATATCAGCCTTTTCCAGGAACGGACGGGCGAGTTCGATGAAACGATCGAGCGACATTTGCGTGATGTATTGGCCGTTGAGCCAAAAACATTTGTCGAGATCGAACGCTGCGTTGCGCCGGTTGATTTTCTCCAGCTCGAAAAGTTTTACCACTTCTTCGATGTCGATCTTCTCGCGATTGTCTTTGGGAGACCAGCCGAGCAGGCAAAGATAATTGCGCACTGCTTCCGGCACGTAACCTTGCTCGATGTAAGTGGCGACGCGGGCGCCCTCATCGCGCTTGCTCATCTTGGAGCCGTCACGGTTCAGAATAAGCGGGATATGCGCGAAATGCGGCGGCGCGGCGCCGAGCGCACGATAAAGCTCGATGTGTTTCGGTGTGTTCGAAAGGTGATCTTCACCGCGAATGACGTGCGAAATCTTCATCTCGATGTCGTCGATCACGTTCACGAAATGAAAAATCCACGAGCCGTCGGGCCGGCGGATCGTCATGTCGGGATGCGTGCCAGGATTCGTAAGATCGAAATCGATTTTTCCGCAGACGATGTCATCGACAAGCACATGCTCGCGCGGCGATCGGAATCGCAGTGCCCCCGCATCTTCGAAAATGTGCCCGCCCTCTTGAAGTTGCTTCAGATAGCGTTCGTAAATCTCCGTTCGCTCACTTTGCAGATACGGTCCCAAATCTCCGCCGGCGTGTGGACCCTCGTCCCAATCGAGGCCGAGCCAGCGCAATCCCTCATAAATCGCAGCGGCGGCCTCTTCGGTGTTGCGTGTTCTGTCGGTGTCCTCGATGCGCAAAATGAATTTGCCGCCGTGATGTCGCGCGAAGAGCCAGTTAAAAAGGGCCGTGCGCGCGCCGCCGATGTGGAGATAGCCAGTGGGTGAGGGGGCGAAACGGACGCGGACTTCGGGAGTCATTGCAGCAACAAATTAGCCACGGATTGTAGCGGCGGTCTATGACCGTCGGTCGATAAATGCGACGCTCACAGAGCGCCGCTACAGAAAATCATTCAATGAAAATCTTTCCGGCTCGCCGCCGCACATGCCGATCTTTGGGGAGATTGATCTTTGCAATCTTCGCATCGAGGAGCGAGCGGACACCTTCGATTACGTCAAAGCCGATGTCAGCGATGCTTTGCTCGCGCAGCCATGTCATGATGAAGCGCCGTTGCAACGCAGTCGGCAGGCCGCGGAGTTTTTCGACCGACAAACGCTGATGTCTTGCATCGGGATGTTTGGCCATTCTGTCGATCCAAGCTTCTTCTTCCGCTGCAATCGTCGCCGCGCGCCAGATGCTCGGCCGGATTTTTCGACCGAGCGTTTTCTCCAAATAAGGAATGATGCGTCGGCGAAGCCGATTGCGCAGCGGAGCAAGATTTTTATTCGAAGCATCTTCTCGGAACTTTAGCCGATACTTTCGGACATATCGGTCAATCTCGTCACGCCAGACTCCGAGGAGCGGCCGGACGATTGTTAGATCGACATCTTCGATACTGCGCATGGAAATTTCCCGCATGGCGGCGAGACCGATGAGGCCAGCACCGCGAAAAAGATTAATCAAAAACGTCTCGACCAGATCGTCGGCATGATGTCCGAGAAAAATCGTGTGACAGCGTTTTTGTTTCGCGACTTTTGCAAAGAATGAATAGCGCGCATCGCGCGCGGCGGCTTCGATAGACATTTTTCTATCGTTGGCGACCGCGCGAACATCCGCGGATCCGATTTCAAGATCGAGATCGTACTTCGCGGCGAGTTTTTCGACAAAGCGCGCGTCGGCAGTGCTCGAGCGTCCGCGCAACTCGTGATTCAAGTGGCAGATGATTAGCTTCTTGTAACCAACATGGACAAGGTGATGAAGGAGCGCGACGGAATCGCGTCCGCCGGAAACGCCGATGAGATGGCGCGCGTCCGGCAAGAACCTGCGAAACAGAGTTGTCTTAGTTTGAATCCAATCCATCCGGCCGTTGCATCCAACGTTCAAAGGTTAACGATGAACGATCACCGGCATTTAGACAAAATGAGAAGTCGGCGGCGTCTTCATCATAAAAGGAGAGTCCCATATTATGAACAACGAACATGAATCTACATACACGCTCCTGGTTCGCTCGGAAGAGACGGGCTGGAACATCATGGAAGCGGTGCTTTACGGGCTTGTCGGGTTGAGCGCGATTGTTTCGATTTGGCAGTTCGCCCAACAACCAAATTCGCTGCCGATTGACGGACTAACGTTAAGGCCTCATGACCGGGGGAAGCAGAGCGTTTGGATTGAGTCTATGGAGCCTCATTTGACAATGAATGAACGTTCATTCATTGTTCAGGCTTCATGGCTCAACCGCAAATAGACCATAGCGCCGATCGACGGACGCAGATTCTTGACGCGGCCCTGGTGTGCTTCGCCAAGCGAGGATTTCACCAGGCCAGCATGCACGACATCAGCGCGGAGGCTGGGATCAGCGTCGGCCTTATTTATCGCTATTTCGAGAACAAGGACGCCGTCATTTCCGCAATGGCCGATCGGCACAAAACAGAAATTCACGAAGTGCTGGAGCGCGCGCAACAGGCGCCGACGCTGCTTGAGTCGCTGGAGATTTTGTTTACCGCGCATTGCTGCGAAAACGAGCCGCGAGTTATCTCAGCCTTCGTTGTCGATCTTTACGCAGAAGCATCGCGCAATCCGCATGTGGCCGACTTGGTCCGCGACGTTTTGCAGACGGCGATGGATGGCGTGACCGATTTGATCGCGCGCTCGCCGGAAGTGGGGAGCGCCGCAGATGGCCTAAAGCCTCATGAATTGGCAGAACTGATTTTTGCTGTCTCGCGTGGAATGTTGATGCGCGACGTCTTGCAACCACAGACGATGACGGCAGCGGAAAGGCGTGCGCGGCAGCTGGAAGTGACGCGAAGACTTTGGCGTCTGCTTTTCACGGGCCAAGCCCAACCGACTTATGCATGACGTAGCGAAATCTTTGATGATGAAACCGGTGCGGAAAAAAATGTGGATTGCGATCGCGGCGGTCGCAGGTCTGGCGGTTCTCCTCATTCTGATCAAAGGCTTGCAGATTTTTACGATGATCTCGGCCAAGCAGCCGATACCGGTGGAAACCGTGACGAGCGCGGTCGTGAAAGAAGAAGATTGGGCGCCGATGCTGTCGGCGGTGGGAAGCGTCAGTGCCGTTCAAGGCGCTGTCGTGTCGACCGAGTTGGGCGGCATGGTCAGCGAAATCGGATTTCAAAACGGTACTCTGGCAAAGAAAGGGGATCTGCTCGTCAAATTAGACGCCTCGCAGGAGGAAGCACTTTTGCGATCGGCGGAAGCAGAAGTAGAACTAGCGCGTACGGATTTGGAGCGAACTCGCGACCTTGCCGCAAAAAAGGTAGTTTCGAATTCTGATCTCGACGCCGCCGAATCAAAGTTCCGAAGACTGACTGCCGTCGTCGACCAGATGCGGTCCAACATTAGGAAGAAGGCGATTGTGGCGCCGTTTGATGGGCAGCTCGGGATTCGGCAGGTGAACATTGGTCAGATGATCAACTCCGGGCAGCCAGTGGTTCCGCTGCAATCGCTCGATCCGGTCTTTGCTGACTTCGCGCTTCCGCAGCAGTATTTTTCAAAATTATCTCAAGGTCTTGAAATTCGCGTCACGACAGATGCAATGCCGGGTCGGGTTTTCAATGGAAAGTTGACGGCGGTGAATTCGATGGTCGATGTAGCGACGCGAAATGTTTTGGTGCAGGCAACTCTGGCTAATCCAGATCACGCGCTGCGACCGGGAATGTTCGCGAAAGTCGAGGTGGTGTTACCGGAGAAAGAGCGCGCGCTTGTCATTCCCGGTTCGGCTATTTCCTACGCGCCTTTTGGCGATTCGGTTTTTGTGATCGAGAAACAGAAGGATCCGAAGACCGGGAAGGAATCGCAAACGATCCGTCAGCAATTCGTGCGCGTGGGTGAAGCGCGCGGCGATTTGGTTTCAATCACGACCGGATTAAAACCCGGCGAAATGGTCGTGGGCACGGGCGTGTTCAAACTGCGCAACGGAATGGCCGTGACGATCAACAACGATCTCGCACCCAACCCGCAGGTTTCGCCAACGCCGGCGGATACGTGATGATAAAGTGACGGCTTCCCAGTCCACAGAATGAAATCGTTCACTGACCTTTTTATCAAACGACCGGTGCTGGCGTTAGTCGTCAGCTTCGTGATTCTCATCGCTGGTTTGCAGGCGATCAAAACGATCAATGTCCGGCAATATCCGCGCAGCGACATCGCGGCGATCACAGTGACGACGGTGTATGTCGGCGCGGATGCAGAGCTTGTTCGCGGTTTTATCACCACGCCGCTCGAGCGCGCCATCGCCGCCGCCGATGGCATTGATTACATCCAATCGCAAAGCTCCCAGGGCAGCTCGCTCATCACCGCGCGCCTGAAATTAAATTACGACGCGAACAAGGCGCTCTCCGATATCAGCTCGAAAGTGGATGCGATCCGGAGGGATCTGCCGCCTGAGGCGGAAATTCCGGTGATCAACATCGAGGCGGCGGACTCGCGATTTGCCTCGGCGTATTTGAGCTTCACTTCGAACATTTTGCAGCCTAACGAAGTCACCGATTATCTCGTGCGCCTAGTGCAGCCGCGCTTGACCGCGCTCGGCGGCGTGCAAAAAGCAGACATTCTTGGCGGGCGCACTTTTGCCATGCGCATCTGGATGAAGCCGGATCGGATGGCTGCGTTAAATATCAGCCCGGCAGACGTGCGCAGCGCGCTCTCCCGAAACAATTATCTGTCCGCGGTCGGGAGCACGAAGGGTTCGCTGCTTCAGGTCAACCTGACTGCGAACACGGATTTGCACACGACTGAGGACTTCAAGAACCTCGTCGTGCGCCAGGACAAAGGAAATCTCATTCGGCTCAGCGACATCGCGGACGTGGTGTTGGGCGCGGAAGATTATAACACCGAAGTGCGCTTCTCCGGCGAGAAGGCCGTTTTCATGGGCATCTGGGTTTTGCCGAATGCGAACTCCATTGACGTAATCAAGCGCGTGCGCGCCGAGATGGAACAAATCCAGAAAGAACTTCCGACCGGCATGACCGGACAGATCGCCTACGACGCGACCGCGTACATCAACGACGCGATCCACGAAGTCGTGAAAACTTTGATCGACACGCTGCTCATCGTCATGGTCGTGATCTTTTTGTTCCTCGGGTCTTTCCGGTCTGTGGTCGTGCCGGTGGTCGCGATTCCGATCTCGCTTATCGGCGCGCTTTTCCTCATGCAACTTTTCGGCTTCACACTTAACCTGCTCACGCTGCTCGCGATCGTGCTTTCGGTCGGGTTGGTCGTGGATGACGCAATTGTTGTGGTGGAAAACGTGGAACGGCACATCCGCGAAGGAATGTCGCGCATGAACGCCGCGCTTCGAGGCGCACGCGAACTGATTGGGCCGATCATCGCGATGACGATTACGCTGGCCGCGGTTTACACTCCGATCGCGTTGCAAGGCGGATTGACTGGTGCGCTCTTCCGCGAGTTCGCGCTCACACTCGCCGGCGCGGTCGCGATCTCCGGCGTAGTGGCATTAACACTTTCACCAATGATGTCGGCACACCTTTTGCGCGCCGGGGAGGTCGACAAAGGATTCAGTGGCATCGTCAATCGGACCTTCGATCGATTCCGCGAATGGTATGGCAGCCATCTTGATCGCACACTGGCTGCGCGGCCCGCTGTGTATGCGGTCTGGATCGGACTGTCGCTTTTGGCGGTGCTGTTCTACAAAATGTCGCCGCACGAGGCGGCGCCGACGGAAGATCAGGGCGTGATCTTCGGAATCGTCACTGCGCCGGCGAACGCGACAATCGACGACACGATTCGCTATGCCGATGCCGCTGGGAAAATCTTCATGGATATTCCAGACACGCGATTCACCTTTCAAATTACAAATCCAGACCAAGGCTTTGGCGGCATGGTGTTGAAGCCGTGGGGTATTCGCAGAACGCCGACTGCTGCCTATCTACCACAGGTCCAGGCAAAACTCGGAGCTATCCCTGGCATTCAGATGTTTCCAGTGATGCCGTCCGCCCTTCCGGGCGGCGACAGTTTTCCGGTGAGCTTCATCATCGCCTCAACCGCGGACCCGGAACGGATTCTGGAATTTGCGAAGCAAATTCAGCTCAAAGCAGCGGCGAGTGGAATGTTTTTCTTCCCCCCGCAGATCGACACGAAGATCGACCAGCCGCAATCTCAAATTGTTTTCGATCACGACAAAGTGGCTTCGCTTGGTCTCGACATGCAGAAAGTCGGCGCTGATCTCTCGGCCAGCATCGGTGGCAACTTTGTCAATCGTTTCAACATTGCCGGCCGCAGTTACAAGGTCATTCCCCAGATCAAACGGATCGATCGGTTGAACCCGCAACAGTTGGAAAACATTTATGTGACCGGGCCGAACAACCAACTCATACCGCTCAGCACGGTGGCGACGATCCAACACAAGACTGTCGCCCGCTCGCTCAATCGGATGCAGCAGCTTAACGCCGTGCAGATTAGCGGTGTATCAGGTCAGTCGCTCGATGCCGCGTTGAAGTTTCTCGAAGACGAAGCACGCAAGATTTTGCCGAAAGGTTACGTCCTTGACTACACCGGCGACTCGCGTCAGCTGCGCACGGAGGGGAATAAATTTCTCCCGGCTTTTGCGCTCGCCGTCGTTTTGATCTTTCTCGTCCTCGCCGCGCAGTTCAACAGCTTCCGCGACCCATTCATTATTCTGCTCGGCTCGGTGCCGCTCGCCATGTTTGGCGCCCTACTTTTCACTTTCCTGAAAATGCCGAATCCGAACATTGCATTTTTCACCAAGGGCTGGACAACTACGCTCAACATTTATTCGCAAGTCGGTCTGGTCACGCTGGTTGGATTGGTCTCGAAAAACGGAATTCTGATTGTCCAATTCGCGAACGAATTGCAACGGCAAGGCTTGAGCAAACTGGCTGCGGTCGCACAAGCTGCGCGCATCCGTTTGCGCCCAATCATGATGACGACTGCCGCGACGGTTGCGGGTCATTTTCCGCTTACGCTGGTAAGCGGCGCCGGCGCGGCCGCGCGAAATTCCATCGGTCTCGTTCTCGTCGGCGGGATGACCATTGGAACGATTTTCACTCTCTTTATCGTGCCCTCGCTCTACATGCTCATCGCGAAAGAACACCACGAGCGCCCTGTCTCGGAAAAGGGCGAGGAACTGCCGCCGGCTGAAGATGTCGATCTTGTCCCCGAGTACGCGCCAGCTGGCGCACCGGATGGGAATGGCAATGGCTGGAAGCAAGGATGACTAAACCGTTGTTAATCCATCCCGCGATTCACCTACGCCTCCCTGGGGCAGATTAGGTTCCGCCGCCATGGCATGGCGAGGCTTCTTAACGAAGCCCCACCAGCCTTTAATCAAGCCCGTCGCTCTCAGGCGACGTTGACTTCGATCTGTTTGGGTTTGGCTTTTTCGTTCTTCGGCAGGTGCACCTCAAGGATGCCTTGCTTGAACTGAGCCTTTACTCTATCCGCGTCCGCGTCCTCCGGCAGCGCGAAAGTTCGCACAAAGCTGCCGTAGCCGCGCTCTACGCGGTGATACTTCTTCTTTTTCTCTTCTTTTTCGAACTTGCGTTCGCCCGAGATGGTAAGGACCCCGTTCTCGACAGTGACTTTTACGTCTTCCTTTCTTAACTCAGGTAATTCAGCCTTAATGACGTATTCCATGTCATCCTCGGTGATGTCTGCGAGGGGTGTCCATTCGGGCAACGTGATACTCTCTTTCCCATTTCCCCGGCGCATTGGCGTCCGGCCAAAAAGGGTCGAGAGCCGGCTCTGCAGGTCCTCCATTTCTCTTAATGGTTCCCAGCGAGTGAGTGTGTTCATCATATTAATAATCTCCTTTCATTCCTGGCGGGATTGTGTGTTTCGTTGTTCAGCCGCCAGTCGCCCCGCGTACACTAAGCACGCGGGGCGCTATTTTCTGTTTAGGCGGCTCGCTGTTGGCGAGGGGATTGTTGTGGTACAGAGCTAAACTCAAGAACATCCTCGGAGATTTTGGTAATCGCCCAGGGTTCTGGACTAGTCTGCAGGAGCAGATTGGCTTCTACGATCTTGCGACCGACCGGCCGCAATGATTTAATGGAGAAGCCTTCTGCTGCCGTAACAATGTAGCCTTGGCCACTTTGCTGGCAGAAGAATGTGCCGCTCTCGCCGCGCAACGCCTCTGCCAAGTCGGGATGTTGAATTGTCCCATTTATCGGTAGTTTCGTTTGCATCTGTCCAGCCTCGCGCAATACTGGATGATCGCCAGGTAACTTAGGTTGCCTTTTTAATCTCCCGATTATTGGAACGTGGCGGGAATGAGCGCAGCCCAAGGCCTGGGGCAAGAGAGGCGGCGGCTGCGCGAGGATGAGGCGCGAGGATGGGCAAATGATGCGAACCTCCAGGGTTGGCATGAAGCGCGAGGCGGTGATCAATCCGTCACTGGAAAAGACTTTGCTCAGCCTGCACGCCGCCATGAATCTTGGTTCGTTCTGGAAAGCCATCCAGCAGTTGCTCGCTGCCGCGATCCTAAATCGCTTGATCGGCCTCATGCTTCAGCCCAATCCAATTTTGCCAATGATCGCGAGATGGACATCGCCCATGCGTGATGGGTTTTTCACCGTGGAGCCGCTCAAGAGTTATATCGCTGCTCAACCGCGTCACCGGTTTGTGCGGATTAGCGACCTCTTTTCAAACCGAAGCAGTCTCATGAAATCGGCCTTCTATCGCCGTTACATGGCGCCTCAAAAATGCGCACACGGCGTCTGCCTGCTTTTTCGGAAAGACCAGAGACTCATTTGTGTGATTGCAATCATGCGCACGGCGACGCAGGGCGATCTGTCACCGGCGGAGATGAAATTGCTCCAGCAACTTTACCCGCAGTTTCTTACCGCCCTTTGCCGGCTCAGGTCGATCGAGCGCGAACACTTATTGCGAATGGATCTTGAAGAATTCCTGAGCCGGTTGCCAATGCCGACCATTCTCTTGCGATGGAACTTAAAACCGATTTATCAAAACCGGGCCGCGCGTGACTTCTGCGCAGTGTGGGAAAAAGGACCCGAGGAGGCGCAACTGACGAAAGCGACATCCCCGATTCCGTCCGAGATTTTAGATCGATGCCGTCTGCTCAAACAACAATGGGCGCACGCGCAACGCCCTATTGCGCCGCAAACAGGCTTCAAAGAAGAACGGGTGCATCATCCGCGATCGCCGCATTTGCGAGCAACGCTCCATTTGAAACAACTCGGTTCAGCCGGCGTGGCACAGCCGCATTTTCTCATCGAATGTGAAGATTTGCGCTCTGCCACTGCTGCGCGCGCCAGGTCAGCGAGCTCCCGTTTGCCGCATCTTATCCGACTCACCAGGCGCGAACAGGAAGTTGCGCGACTTGTTTGTGAAGGGCGGAGTAACCAGGAGATTGCTGATGACGCCTGCTTGAGTTTGCCGATGGTGAAAAAGCACCTCCACGCGATCTTCCGGAAGCTCGAAGTCACCAGCCGCAGCCGGCTTATGGCGCTGATGCGCTGAAGCATCGCGGAAAAGGGATTGATCACGCGATCCGACAGTCCCCAAAAGTAACAACGGCGTTACCTTTCCGATGCGGTCGGAAGCGCAGATCGCTGCGATTCTAGGGGTATGAAAACAATTCGCGCTTCGATTAAAAGTGTCCTGCCGGTGTTAACAGCCATGTCGTTTACCGTCGCCTTCGTGCGGGCCGATAGTTACAGCTTGACGAATCTTCAATCCGATATTCCTGGCCTCGCTGCACATGTCGATCCGAACCTGGTTAATCCGTGGGGCATGGCGGTTCCGTCAGCAACCGGCCCGATTTGGGTCAGCGATAACGGCACCGGAGTTTCAACCCTCTATAATCAGGCGGACGGCACGGCTCGTTCGCTGATCGTGACGATTCCGACAAGCGCGAGGAATAAGGACGGAGGGAATCCGACTGGCGTTGTCTTCAACGGCACGACGTTCTTCAACGTCACCCTTAATGGAAATTCACTGCCCGCCCGATTCATCTTCGTTAGCGAAGACGGCTCTATCTCGGGCTGGAATCCTACACTGGACGGTACGCATGCAATTATCGCCGTTGATAACGGCACGAATCTGGGAAGCAAACGCGCCATTTATAAAGGCGCGACGTTGGGCGTCGCCAATGGTCATAATTTTCTGTATGTGACAAATTTCCATACCGGGCGCGTTGAGACCTACGACGAGAATTTTCATCAAGTGAACCCGCACGGTTTTGTCGATGGGACCCTTCCGGCAGGCTACGCGCCATTCGGGATCCGAAATTTCAATGGCGAGATCTTTGTGACCTACGCCCTGCAGGATGCGAAAGGGGAAGATGATGTGGCTGGGCCCGGCAATGGTTTTGTCAATGTATTCACTACCAGCGGCAACTTTCTCAGACGCCTCGTCTCGAATGGCAACCTGAATGCCCCGTGGGGACTCGCGCTGGTAGAAAGCGAACTCTGGGTTGGCAATTTTGGTGACGGGACGATCAATAATTACGATCCAACGACCGGCGCTTTTCTGGAGACGATCAGCAAAGCCGATGCGACTCCGCTTCAGGTTGATGGCTTGTGGGATCTTCTTCCGCTCGGCGCCGGAGTTTATTTCACTGCTGGAATCGCCGACGAAGAGCACGGACTTTTCGGCCTGATCACGGAAGATTTGTAGCGACGGTCCGGCAGGTGCCGGATCGCCGTGTGTTGCGCGTGCGCCCTGACCCGCCTTCGCACGGCTACGGCGTGGCAAGCTGAGCGAGGCGGCTACAACAAAAAAGCGCGGCCATCACTTGAATTCGATTGGAATCTTGACCTTCGAAACTGTCCCAGGTTTAAATCGCCATTGCCGGAACGCGCTGATGGCGGCGTTATCCAGTCGCGGGTTTCCAGTGCTTTGCGCCATTGAAGCTTCAGTTACGCTGCCGCTCCCTGGATCAACCGACACGACGCAAACTCCGCTACCCGTAATGCGGTGCGAACGTGCCTCGCCTGGATAGTCGGGGCGCGGCGCGTAAGTGGCCAGGGCTTTCGCTGAGGAAATCGACATCGTGGCGGGACGATCGGCGACCTGTGGCGGCGTGACCGGCGCAGTTTTGAGGCGCTTCGGTCGTCGCGGTGGAGGCGTTGTTTCTTCGACATGCTCCGCTTTAATTTCTAGCGACGGCGGAGAAGGCGAGATAGATTTCTGTTCGGGTGTCGATGCAGCACCTTGCCTTTCTGAAGGTTTCGCGGCCGCCCCTGGTTCTTCGATCCGCTTTTGCAAGGAACCGATCTCGTTCTGCCTGGCTTCTAACTGTGTCTGCAATTCAGTTTTCTCTTTTTGCAATTGCGCGAGTTCTGCTCCGACCTTTGCCGCCTTGTTTTCTGCCTCCGCGATTTTCGCTTCTTCACCCGTGACAGCCATTTCGCGGGTCTTGAGCTCCCCTTCCTGAGTCACGCGGCGATGTTCAGCCGCATCCCGGGCCGCATTCGCTTTCGCCACGTCTGCACGCAGCGCATCCACCCTGTAACTACTGAACAGCCCGAAAATCGCCGCGATCATCAAGAATAGAAAGGAAAGCACCAAGATGATTCTCGGTGTGACGGCAGAGATTCTGGATCTCGAACGCAGCATACGTTGATGTTGAAACTAGAGAAGGAAGAGCGATTCGCAACGCGGAACCCGGCTTAGTCGCACTAAACAGCACTGAAATCGGTGGATTTGCCGGCCCCTCACGTGCCTTTGCCTTCGCCGATAGCAGGGGCACACGGTATTGATGGGCAATGATTAATATCCCCCGCGGGAATGGAGCCGCTGGGAAGCGAACGACATAGACGAAGCCGCGGGCGCGCGCACGCGAAAGTGTTCGGGTCTCAAATCGGGATTGGCCAATCCGGAATCCGAAATCTGACTTCTGGGTTTTCTTATCTAGCATTCTAAAATCTGACCTCTGATCCCTGACCTCTGGACTTCTTCCTTCATCCTTCTTACTTTTGCCTTTCGCGTCGTCCCCGTAGTTCAACGGATAGAACAAGGGTTTCCTAAACCTTAAATGTGGGTTCGATTCCCGCCGGGGATAATTTCCTAGGTAAAATCGATAGTAATGTCACAAAGTCGGAACAAACTCAGAACAACTTCGCGCGTTTACGAAATCCGCCGGCGGCTTTGATCGTGCTGACCGCCGTGATAATGGTTGCCGCTCCTATGTCGTTTAAGAATTCAGCGAGAATGCGAATAGGCGTCACGCTTGTTGCGATTTTGGCTATTTGCGTTTTTATCTGGGTTTTCGCTGGCGAGAACAGATGGGATGCGCTTATGACGCTTGCCACGTTGGCTGCAGTCGTCGCCGCTATCTTCCTCGAGGAGATTCGGATGTTTTATCATCGGCCGGAGATTGACGTGTACGTGGGGGACGATTTGATCGATCGCACGAGTTTCGCCAACCTGCTGTGGGTTCGTGGGAAGATTAAGAATATTGGAGATCGCGGAGTGGAAGGATGCCGCTTAAAATTACTTGGGGTTCAAGGTCACAATATCCAGGCGGGCAGAATCGAAAATGGCTTTCTTCAGTGGCAAGGCGGAATTCGTGACTCGATGAGACTCAATCCGGACGAATACTGGATTTTCGATATAGGCTCTCGAGCTCGCCAGCAAAATTCCTCGGTTAATCTTTTAGCCTATTTTGTTGGAGAAGATTTACTCCCCGTTGAGCTTCCGCCAGGAAGCTACAGGTTGGTCCTAGCTGTTTATGGGGACAATCTTCCGTCAAAACAACAACCTGTCTCCCTTACAATAGGAGCAGCACCGGATGATATTCAACTTTCGTGCATATAGCGTAGGTCGGGGGGCGTAAGCCGCGAATTTAACCCATTTGAGCCCACGTTTGGCGTGCAGCAAAGCGGGAGATTATACTCAGAAAAGAAGTGCGCGATCAAAACGTTGAGACGAAAACGCAGAAGAGAGTGATTGCACGAATCGGAGTGCAGCCATTATGACCTAACCAGGTGATGCAGCCAACCGCTGGCCGGCGTACAGCCTCACTTCACATTATGAAAACACGTCAATGCGAGTTCACTCTCGCTCTCGCCAGCCCTGGCTGATCTTGTTCTCGTCAAGAAAGCCAGATGGGTCTAGTCGTCGGATTTTCCCTTCGCTATAACACTCCTCTGAAAAGCGACGCGATGATTAGTCCCGGAAGCGTTCGAGGCTACTGATTTGCCCAGGACAAAGCGCGCGTACGCGCTGTTCTCCACGTAAGGATCAGAATCGGCGACAACTGGACCGCAGTAAAGGTGCCCTAAATGCCGCCAGCACTCCAGCATGATCCCACGGTTGAATAGCTGTCCTTTGGCGGTGACCACGATACAATTGTTCTCGCGCCACGTGCCCGGATCATATTCGCCCCAGTGCAGCTCGAGGCTGCTGAGTTTCAATCTGTCGAGGGCGATGAGCAAGTCCTCCGACCATTGGAAACAGTACCCACGTTTCCTGATGCCATGATAAATAAGGAAATTATTGAAAATTGGCGTGCCGAACATGCGGTACTGTTTTCTGAGTTGGCTGGCAGTGGCGTAAGCGCGCTCTGCCAACAGTCCTGCTTCTTCTCGATTCACACTCGGCGAAAGGGCTGCAAGCTTGCTCGCCAGCGCTTCGGCCGCGGCAGAATCGTTCTTTGGCACTTGGAATGAAAACGGCCGCTGTTGTTGATCCGCCATAGCCGGCCTGGTCCAAGCCGCCAAGATCGCGAGGGCAACAGCAAAACGAGTTAACGATTGAATTTGCGACGCCCGTGCCGGGGAAATTATTGCGCCTGCGATGTTGATGTAAAATGTCCTCCCAAAAGTCACATAGTCTCTTCGTCGAAACGTCGTCATCTGTGTGTATCGTGATAAAAGAGCAAGCGGTGCGCCGCGAATTTAACCCATTTGGCTCAACACGTTTCAGTGCAGCGTTTTGCGCACTGCTGACGACATCAACGAATTCCAGTACAAACACCGTTTGCCCTTAGGAACCAGACGTCAGATGTCAGATTTTAAATCAAATTACTGAGAGTC
>Ga0193719_10000072_pt1 | contig 29666 bp, 33 predicted proteins | sample U2a2metaG_FD_160103 | JGI IMG/M metagenome (GOLD analysis project Ga0193719, IMG submission 160103) | Soil microbial communities from a riparian zone of the East river system, Colorado, United States - U2a2 | ecosystem: Environmental > Terrestrial > Soil > Riparian zone | place: USA: East... | reverse complement strand
TCGTTAGGCGTATGGCAAGCACAATCGAGGGCGGGTGTTTATGCGGAGGCGTCCGCTATCGTCTACACGTTAGGCCAAAGCAGGGGAGTGACTGCCATTGCGAAGATTGCCGGCGGGCTAGTGCTGCTCCGTATGTGACTTGGTGTAGCGTTCCCAGCAAGGCGATAGAGGTTCTGAGCGGTGAACTGCGTAGAGTCTCATATGCAGACCGATTACGCTCGTTCGCCTCTTGTTGTGGCACGCCTCTGTTTATCCAGGACGAAGTCAGTTCTGAATGGATTGACGTGACAGTAGCGTCGCTCGATGATCCTAAGACCTTTCACCCGGAGGTCGCGATATGGACAGAAGACAAACTCCCGTGGGTAAAGCTCGATCCGAGTCGACGTGCTTTTCGCCGGAGCAGAGATGAAAACGCCTAGCCAGGCGCTGCAGCCAATGGCTGGCCCGGCACGATGACCAGCTCACAACACGTTTACGAAGTCAGACCGCGCAAAGATCGACGTGGCGTTGATCTGATTTCCGATGCGCTGCCATTCGGTCGCCTGTGGTATGGCGAGCCAAACGCAATCAGTAACGCGATCGGCTACACAAAGTTTCGCAGCCGCTCACATGATGCCGTGATTCGCGTTTACGATGAAGCTGGCACCGTGATTGAAACGCACGAGTACACGGGCGATTTCAAAGAACCATAATTCACTTTTTTGCCGTAAGGTTGAGGCGTCAAATGCGGGGTTGTCCCGTGATGAATTTCGATGAGCGAAAATTTAGACAATTTCAGCAAGTGGTTTAAGAACCCGCTATCACGTCTCCACAAGAATACTGATGCTGGCTTCATCATTTTAATAGTCAGTCTGCCTTTATTGGAGCGCTATCTCCGTGAGAAAACTGGAAATTTTGAGAACCCGACGCTGGACGACAAATTTTATGACGAGTTTGTAAATTTGTTCCCTCGGTCGGAGACACCAAAGCCGCACGGAAATTTTGGGAAATCTATCGCCACGGGCTGTTGCATCAAACCACGTTGAAAAGTCCGAATGGAACTGTTCAAGCTGGGCTGCATAACGCCGCGCAAGACATACAGGTTGGTTATGATGCCGAAGGTTCGATCTTCACTGTTTCCCCGGTTAAGTTTTCACAAAAGGTGATTGAGACTATAGAATCAGATTTTCCGACGTTTGAGGCAGCAACGAGTTCCCGTCACCGCCCCGCTCACATTTCTGCCGAGACGGGAAATTCCGGTTTCGATAACCACACCCGGAAACCGTAACAAATCGGTTTTGATTTGTTATCGCTGGACGGCCCGAATCTCCCGTTCGAGTTCCAGAAACGCCGTCAGCTTTTTATCCGTATGCACAACGAAACGCTTTCCGTCGTCGCGGTGCGAGTCAGCGACAAAGATCGTTCGCCCGTTAAAATCTACTGTTGCGACGCAGCCCCAACTCCAACCGGCTTTGCTCAGATTGTCAGCGATGATTTCCCAGTATTTCACGGCTGCGATTTGCCCATGCGCCACGCTCTGCGGCTTTGGCTTGTGTTTCCAGTTCCCGCAGATAAAGGCTCCTCGAGCAGTGACTCAACAAAGATGAACGAAGAACTCTGGAACAGGGTGGACGATTTTCTCTCGGAAGTGCTGGGGACATCTGATCCAGTGCTCGAGGCGGCGTTGCGCGCGAGCGCAAAAGCGGGTTTACCCGCGATCCAGGTTTCGGCGAATCAGGGAAGATTGTTGCAATTATTGGCGCAGGCGCAGGGCGCTCGTCGCATACTGGAAATGGGAACCCTGGGCGGCTACAGCACGATCTGGCTGGCGCGCGCGCTGCCGCCGGAGGGTTGTCTGATTTCTCTTGAACTGGAAGCAAGCTATGCCGAAGTCGCGCGCAAGAATGTGGCGCGGGCCAACGTGGAAAACCTAGTCACGATTCGCGTAGGCCCCGCTTCTGGGACGCTTGCGCAGTTGGTCTCGGAAAAGACGGTGCCTTTTGACTTTATCTTTATCGATGCCGACAACCCCGGTTATCCGAATTATTTTAAGTGGGCAATGAAACTTTCGCGGCCCGGCACGCTCATTGTGGCCGACAACGTCGTGCGCAAAGGCGCCCTACTGGATTCAAATAGCAACGACGCTAATGTCCAAGGCATGCAGCGGTTGCTGGACATCATCGCGGCGGAGCGGCGCGTCAGCGCAACGGGAATTCAGACTGTGGGGAGCAAAGGATACGACGGTTTTGTTCTGGCGCGGGTTATGGCTTGAAAGATCAACAAGCGTGGGCGTGCCGCCGTCCCACCACCACTCGGCGTGAACGCAGAATACTTTGGGTTAATCTATTAGCGGCGATGCCCACCTTTACCTCGCGGACTACGACACCCGGAGGTGATATCGTGCAGATTAAAAGGGCCCCAGTTTTTTACTGCGCGTAATCGTAAAACAATTTCGCAGTCTCTCTGATCACGATGTCATTTTCCCAGTAGCCGACGTGGGCATTCAACGGTGAATCACCAGAGTCTACCTGTATGTCCATGATGGCATGATTAGGGCTGTAAAGATTGCGACTGGCGAACCCCAGCAAATCGTCAATGTCGTAGAAGAATTTCCATTGTATTCCCGAAGAAACCACGCCGATATCTACTGGATCAAGTCCCTGATGTTTAAATAATTTATCAACCATCGCCTGCTTTCTCATTACCATGAGGGGAAGCTGCGAGGCTGCACATGCCAGACCTCCCAAGGTTAGCTCACCGTTTTGGGCCTTGTTTCGCCATTTTTGAAATTCCTGACTTGCCCAATCTCCTCCCTGATACTTTTCGACGAAATCAGGGGGATGGCTTTTGTTGAATAGACCGAACAGGAAGTCATGAATCACTGTTACTCCCAGGCTGTGACCGAAAAGGTGAATCCGAACATTTGGCTCAGCTACGTACGGTTGCATTTTAACTAACACCTGATTGTAAACGTGCGCACGTACGTAGGTTTCTCCATCTTCGGAGCAGTAATAAACCACATCTGTAAGCCCAAATGAGACGACTCCGTCGCGCACGCTAGTCGCAATTTGTCGAATAACGGGGATTCCCCAGTCGCTTGTCAGGGCATTATTCGGTCCCGGGTGTTTTTTAAGATTTTGATACGACACTTGCTCATTAATGAATCGTTCGACTTCCGTGATCTTATGATCTTCTCTCACCGGATTTTCTGTCGGTGAAAGCTGATGGCCCCATTCGACGAAGATCGGACCATTGGGAAACAAGTCTTTGAGCTCTGGTTTGTGTGTTTGTAAAGCCTTCCAGAACTTGTCGTAGGTTCCGCCCGGACTGCGTGGATCGCTTGGAGCGACATCCGGTGTCATTCCATGGACAAAAACCAATACATTGTTTTTAGTTGGCATCTAACGGGTTAATGGAGCTGACGCGGTAAAGTGTACGGTATCACAGCGCTCGCGCCAAATTCCAAAATAGTTTCGTGATCGTGGTGTTAAAGATTTTGGTCACAGGAGCTCCGACGCTATGAACGAATCACGGCATCGAACCGCTATTGCCAGTAATGCCTTGAGCTGGTTCTACAGGCGCTCACATGATGCTATGATTCGGGTTTACGATGAAGCGGGCAACGTGATCGAAACGTACGAGCATGCGGGCGATTTCAAAGAGTGGTAAGCGCGTGGCTTGTAACCGTTCTGACTGATTCCGCTTTCTAAATGCCGAATGATCCGGCACGATTCTCGCCGTGCAGCCTTTAATCGCTTTCCTCTCGCAGCGGCAGGAATGGTTACGGTGAAACTCCGCACATTTGGGTTTCTAGCCGTTGTCCTGGTGGGGCTTCTCTTTTCTTCCTGTGCGGCGCCTCCCCGACGCGTTGCAGCCGAATTGAAAATAACGAAGAACATCATCCCCTCAGGGAAATGCGGACGTCCCTTGCATCGGCCGATGCGGCCGACATTTATCACTATTCATTCGACCGACAATACGTCTCGTAGCGCCGACGCATTGCATCACGCGCTCGCCATGAACAAGGGGCGCCGAAGCCGTCACAATCGTACTGGATTTCTCACTTGGCATTTCACTGTGGACGATCATTCCATTTACCAAAGCCTCCCAACTAACGAAACCGGAGAGCATGCTGATTACGAAGGCCAGGGAAACAGATCGTCCATCGGGATCGAAATGTGTGTAAACCGGGGCAACAATCTTGGCAGCACCATCGACCGCACCGCGCAACTCACAGCCAGACTGATGCGTCAATATGATATCCCTCTCAATCATGTTGTCCCGCACATGCACTGGCGCATGATCCGTTACAGTGACGGCCGCGATTTGGGATTCAAAAAATGCCCGAGAATCCTGCTCGATGGCGGTCGTCTTGGTCCAAAATGGAGTGCATTCATGGCCAAAGTCTCATTTTATGCACGATGAAGTCGGCAACGACTTCAGCTTCGGGCTCGCATGACGCCGTGATTCGCGTTTATGATGCGAAGGGCAATGTGATCGAAACGCACGAACACGCGGGCGATTTCAAAGAGTGGTGAGCACGCTTGTCACCGTTCCGCTGGATTCCGCTTCCTAAATGCCGAATAATTCGGTAAAATTGTCGTTAGAGGGTAAACCAACCACACCATCATTTGAAACGACCTTACGACATAATTCTCGCTGGAATTGTAATCCTGCTGGCCGATCTCGCGGCTGCGGCTAAAGGTGACGAACAATCAACTTCGCCATATGCGACCGCGGCGGATCTTTTCAAATATGCAATGAAGCTGCGAGATCAGGCATTGCTTAAAGTTGAGCTGCCAACGCGCCCTGCGATACAACGTTTCCCATGGAAAACGAATATCGTGACCACGGTGTTTTGGGTTGGAGAACAGGCCGGAGCTAATAATCCGGTGTCGAACTACAGAAGTTCCTGGGACACGAATTGGACAGGCAATTACGGCGGACTTGACGACCCCGATTCGTCGACGCGACGCAACTTTATTCCGGTAGCGTTTATCCCCCGCCAGAATCCCTTCTATTGTGCGCTGCCGTACAACGATGTCATGGACGGCCAGTTTAAACCGGAAGCGCCGCTTGTTATCCCATGGTTCAAACAGGCCTACACGGGACCTGGTCAATCAGTGTGCAAGGGTCGCTGGGTTGCTATTCGAAAGGAAAATCGCACTTGCTACGCGCAATGGGAAGATTGCGGCCCATTTCGCACGGATCATTTCCAATATGTGTTCCAAAATGAACGCCCAAAGCCAAATCTGAACGATGGGGCTGGGTTGGATGTTTCTCCCGCAGTCCGCGATTACCTCCGACTCCAACCGACGGACACGACCGATTGGCAATTTGTCGAGGCGCGGGATGTACCTCCGGGTCCCTGGAGGAGCTACGGCGAAAACAACCATTTCGTCATCGCGAGGCGGCAAACCGAGCGGCAAGCCGAGCAGCACTTGAAGGAACAGAAAGGGAAATAAGAGAATAGCACCGAGCCGAAAAAGGACGTTCGCCTCCAACAATCCACGGTTGAGACACAGCCCCAACTCCAACCGGCTTTGCTGAGTTGTCAGCGATCATACCCAATATTTCACGCGCGGGATGCTACCTGTTTTGGCTATTCGCGCAGTTCATGGATAGACACTCACTCGCCGCGAGATAAATTTGTGCCGAAGAAATCCGGCGATACCGGTCTGCAATCCGCCGCAACATTTCCGTGCGCGCCTCCGATTGGCCGAATATAATGTAACCGGAGTTTTCAAAGGCAAACTCGCGATTTTTGAATTGACGCACCGGCTGGAAGCGGCATCATACGCGCCTACCGCTTTAACCATCGGCAGCTGCGGAACTCTCATGCAAGGAAGCCTCCTACACATCCAGCCGCTGGCTAGAAATCAATCTGGGCAGCTCCCGCGCGGGCGCCGCAATTCCCGCGTGACAAACTTCAATTATCGTCTAAAAAGGGTGCGCATGTTTCGAGCCCTCGCTCTAGTTTTAAGTTTGGTTTCACTTGCTCCAGCGCTTTTCGCAACGCAACTCGACCCTTCCCATCAGCTTATAATAAGCGTCCGCGATCAGAAGCTGATGCTTGTACAAAACGGCGGGAAAGTGGCCACATATCCGGTGTCCACGTCGATGTTTGGTGTGGGCGACTCTTGGGGACGAATGACAACTCCTATTGGCTATCTCGCAGTCGAAAAGAAAATCGGCGACAACGTCCCGTCCGGCGCCGTCTTCCACAATCGGCGGTTAACCGGTGAAATTCTGCAGCCAAATGCTCCTGGTCGCGACCCAGTGATCACACGCATCATCTGGTTGCGTGGATTGGAAGCGCAAAACGCGCATGCATTTCAGCGTGGCATCTATATCCACGGCACACCGCAGGAGAAAACAATCGGTCGCCCTGCCAGTTATGGCTGCATTCGGATGAAATCGAGCGACGTAGCGGAGCTGTACAATCGCGTTCCCGTGGGAGCAGTCGTGCAGATTATTCCCGACCGACTTCCGAAAACGGTACAAGCACTGCCAGTGCAATTGACTCATACTCTCGTGGCTGCGACCGCACCACCTCAGACTCAAAGGGATAATCCACGTCGGCTGCCGAAAGTAGCGAAAGCGCCACGGGTACAGCCCACGAACAGCGGTATCACTGCGAGCACACTGGCCGCACCACCTCGACAGCTCGCATTGAATAAAGGGTTGTAGCGCTCGCACGTGCGGCATGCTCGCGAGTGGCCGCTACGTAGTTTTACCAGCAATGGCCACCACCCGCGCTCCAGGAGGCGGCAAAGCCTGGCCGCCAGCCCGGCGTTGAACAGGGTCGGTCGTCCGCGCTTCCGTTTCATGCGGTGATCGACTTTTGAGTCTGGCCTCACTTTGTCCTTAGCCGATTCCAATTCCACAAACGCAGTCAACTTTTCATCCGCTCGCACAACGAAACGCTTTCCGTCGTGAAGCGCACGACCGGATTCAGGGCCCATAGAATTGCCTTCTTGATACGGAGCAACTGTCATACGGATAATACTTGTAAGGATAATAGCTGTAGTACGCGTAAGGAACGCTCCAGCCCCAAGAAGGGTACCAACCCCAGTACGGATAACCATATCCACCGGTGAAGATGAATCGGTCACCGGAGAATCGATGATACCGCCAATCGCCGCTCCAGTTTCCGCCACTCCAGTTGCGGCCTCTCCAGCTGCGGCCACTCCAACTGCGGTATTTTCCCCGATGCGCCGCGCGGCTGAACTTGTGTCCACCTCGCACCGACATCGAGCTAAAATGTTTGCCGTGTTTGCCATGATATCCGCCGTGTCCGCGGTGTCCGCCATGTTTCGCCAGAGCAGTGCTAATGGAGACAACGACGGCGAGAATGATCCAAAAGGACGCCTTCATAGTACTAAAGTATTCGTTACGGACGGCTCGCGTGCGTTTACTCGATGGTCGTCGCGATTGCGCTGCGAATCGCCAATTGGAGCTCCACAAACGCAGTCAACTTTTCCTCCCCGTGCACAACGAAACGCTTTCCGTCATTTTACCTCGCTCGGCTAGAATTTGAGCAGCGATAACGGCGGCGGTTTTCTCACAGCTCCCACCGATCAGATCAACACCGATCCGCTGCTTGGCCCGTTACAAGATAACGGCGGCCCAACCTTCACCCACGCGCTTTTACCCGGCAGCCCGGCCATTGACAAAGGTAAAAACTTCAGCGGGGCGACAACCGACCAGCGCGGTCCGGGCTTTGTTCGCACGTTTGATGACGTTTCAACTGCCAACGCGACAGGGGGCGACGGCACCGACATCGGCGCGTTTGAAGTGCAATGCACGGAATTCCCTCCTGTCATCACCTTGAAGGCGGCGGCGGTGCTTAAGCCATTCAATCATAGCTATCGCACATTCACCATCGCCCAGATGGTGCGCCCGATCCTGGTGACGGTAACACCGTCAACGACATCGTCATCGCCTCCGATTGCAAATCAGTGCAACTACGGTCCGAGCGCGACGGGACCAAGGATGGACGCGTCTATCTGGTAACCCTGGCGGTGAGCGACAGTTCCGGCAAGGTCGGGCGAGCCACCTACAAGGTGTCGGTACCGGTGGGTAAGAACCCCGCCGTCGATAGCGGAGTTAATTACACCGTCACCGGCTGCGGGCCATAGGGGGCGGTTCCGGCACACTACGCCCCCTCGTCTGCGACCGGCCAGATGATGATCAGCGATGGGAATACGCTCAATAGTTACAATAACGGCTTGCTGACCCCGGTTTGTTCTCCGTAGGATGCAAGCGAAGCGCGAGAGGGTTCGGAGTTTCGCATTCATACGGGCTAGTTCAGATCGCCTAAGGGCGGAGCTTCAAACCGAAACCGCCTAAAGGTGGAACTCGAAACGCCGCCTAACGCGGGACGGCCACCGGCAAAAGAATTAACGGGCGATCGCAGCACCTCCCGGCACCTTCAGTCCTTCGTGCGTTTCCGCGACGATATTGTCGACCACCGCTTTCATGTCCTGCGTACGTTCCCAGACCGCCAGTTGCCGGTCGGCACCGGTGCCTTCGCGCATGATCCGTTCGATGTGCGCCATCTCCTTCCCGGTGCCAAGTTCATTTACTTCGGTCGAGACGAACTCGAGCAACTCGTTTAACAGGCTGCGGGTGTCGACTTCGGCTTCCTTGCCGAAATCGATCAGTTTGCCCTCAATGCCGTAGCGCGACGCGCGCCAGCGATTCTCATCCAGCAACCGCCGGCGATAAACGCGGAAGGTAATGTTACGGCTGAGAAGTTTGTGCAGCTTCACGATCACCGCCTGAATCAATGCGGCTATGGCAAGCGTATCATCCACCCGTGATTGCGCGTCGCACACGCGCACTTCCAGCGTGTCGAAGAATGGATGCAGCCGGATGTCCCACCAGATTTTCTTCGCGTTATCGACGCAACCGGTCTTTACCAGCAGTTTGCAGTAGTCTTCGTACTCCGAGAGGCTTTCGAACGCGTCTGGAATTCCAGTGCGCGGAAAACGCTCGAACACTTTTAGTCGATAACCTTTCAAGCCGGTGTCCTGGCCGACCCAAAATGGCGAGTTGACCGAAAGCGCGTAAATGTGCGGCAAAAAATAGCGCGCCTGATTCATCACGTGGATGGCAACCTCGCGATCCGGAATGCCGACGTGAACGTGCAATCCGAAAATAAGGTTGGCGCGCGCCAGCTGCTGCATGTCTTTGACGATTTCGTGATAACGCTCGCCTTGAGTAATGAGTTGATCGCGCCAGTGCGAAAATGGATGGGTACCGACGGACGCGATCTTTAGTCCGCTGCGGGCGGCGAGTTCAGCCAGCCTGCTGCGCAGCTCGATCACATGGGCGCGGGCATCGACAACCGACTGGCAAATTTCGGTGCCGAGCTCAACGACAGATTGATGCATCTCCGGCTTGATCTGCTCTTTAAGGATAACCTTCCCATACTCGAGGATCTCTTGGATGTGCGACCGCAGCTCGCGCGTCTCCGGATCGATAATCGCGAATTCCTCCTCGATACCGAGAGTAAACGTGTGGTCCTTGGCGCTCATCAGGGGAACAAGTCTCCCTCAAAAACGCGACGCTGTCATGGTGGATCGCCCGCGGAGCGGTCGATCCACCTTCGCGTGCACGTTATTTCCTACGCGAACTCGCTAAGCGCACGTCGCATCACGGCAGCTTGCACGTATTTGCCCCAGCTCAGATTGTCACGCCCGGGCTGGTGCTCGCGCGCTTTGCGGATCGCCATTTCGGAAACCGCTTCGACTACCCATTCGAAATTTGCCTGACCGACGTTGGCTGCTTCCGCGTCTGGTGCGGGATTGCAAAAATCAATCGCGACCGGCACACCGTCGCGAATCGCAAACTCAACCGTGTTCAAGTCATAACCGAGATACTCATTCAAGGTTCGGACGCCGGCCTCGACTCTCTCGAGAATTTCTTTCGGCGCCTGCCAATCGGTTTGATAACGCAAATGGTACGGATGTCGTGGTTCGTAGTTCATAATGCGCACATGCCGTTGATCGATCGAGTAGCAGCGGAAGTACATGTCGAACTTCACTTCTTCCTGCAACATCATGACGAGCTGGCCGGTGTCCTGGTAAGCCCGGAAAAATTCATCCCGATCATGCAATCGATAGACGTTCTTCCAGCCGCCTCCTGCGAACGGCTTGAAAAACGCGGGCCAGCCGACATAGTTGAAAATTCCCTCCCAATCGAGCGGGTAACCGAGATTGCGAAACGATTTATCGTTCGTGTCCGGCGGCGGTTGGTGCGATGGTAAGAGGACCGTTCGCGGAACTGCCACACCGATCTTCGTAGCCAGCGCGTTATTGAAAAATTTGTCGTCGGCGCTCCACCAGAACGGATTGTTCACAACCGCGCATCCCGTGAGCGCTTCGTTTTTGAGCCAGGCGCGATAGAAGGGCACATCCTGCGAGATGCGATCGATCACCACGTCGTAACCACACGGCTCGCCCTGGAGCACCTTGTCAATCTTGACGAATTCCGCCACGATATCTTTGCCGCCCGTTTTCTGATTCACCCGCTCGACAAACGCCGGCGGGAAACTGTGTTCCTGGCCAAAAAGGATTCCGATTTTTTTCATAGCTGTCTCCCTGTCATTTCGAGCGAAGCCGAAGGCGAAGTCGAGAAATCTCTTACTGTTACCTGTCTTGCAACACGTCCATACCCAAATCGAGCCAACTTGGATTGAATTGGTTGATCAGCGTAATCTTCTGCGCGCGCGACCATTTCTTCAGTTGCGATTCACGTGCAATGGCGTCGCGAATATCACGATAATGTTCATAATAGATTAGCTTTTTGCATCAATAGTCAGCGGCGAATCCAGCACGCGGCCCGTCAGCGTGTACCAGTTATTCAATCCCGGTGCGCTCTGAACTTGGAGGCTCTTACCCAACGGTGAAAGAGCAAGCGTCGCAAATCCAAAAAGTGAGTGCGCAGGTCGAGATGAGCAAGCCTGCACCGCAAACCGTCCTGAATAATCAGTAAGCTGTCGACGCCAACGAAGCAGCCTTACTTTGGCAAACAGCCGTCACGCTTCACCGCGTGGCGGCTTTTTGTTTCGCCCCTTACCACGCTTTGAAATCTCCCGCGTGCTCTGCCGCAATCCGAGAGAAGGCGGCCACGGCCAAGCAGGCAAGAGAGGAAGAAAAGGCCAGTCTGACGCGCCAGCCACTGGCGCTACGAAACTCTGAAATCAACTCTGATCGTGGCGGGGAGACCGGTTTCAAAGCCGAAAACAGAAACGGCTAAAAGGACACGCCAGGGCACTTGCCGAATACTTGGCAAATAAATGAGGATTTCGTGCGTTTTGATGCGGCTCGTTGCGCGACCAAGGAATGACCAAATTTCATAGGTAAATCTCCACTTGAAAGGGTTTGGGTCGGCCGGGACTCGAACCCGGAACCAACGCCTTAAAAGGGCGTAGATTACCTAGGTTTAATTAGGATCGACAAAAAGGGGCTGTGGTCGCGCCGATTCGGGTTAGATCTGTGCCTCCTTTTTCGGAGGCGTCCCGTCAAAGGCATCTCGCACGGCGGCCAAAAATCGCTTGTTGTCAAAAGGCTTGACGAAGAAAGCGAAAGCACCGGCCTGCCTGACGGTAGCTTCGGCGGCATAATCTTCATGGGCAGTAATAAAGATAACACGGGTCTTGGGTGATCTCGCGCACAGGTGGGCGAGCAATTCCATTCCGGTCATGTTTTCCATCCAGATGTCCAAGATCGCCACGGGGACAGAATGCGCCGTCAAATGTCCAAGAAATGCTTCCGGTTTGCTGAACGTGTCGACTTTAAACCCGGAGGATTCAAGGAATCTGGCAACGGATTTGCGAACCGATGCATCATCATCGACAAGACAAACAACAGGCGCAACGCTAGACATGCCACTACATTAGCATGTCAGAGCATCGCAACGCTATGGGACCTTAGTCGTAGGTCTGACCAATGGAGGCACTTCAGCTTTTTTCACCACGCCTATAAGCTGAGCTACCGAAGTGATCCCCAACTTCTGCATAACATGGCCGCGATGGGTTTTAACGGTCTTTTCCGCCATTCCGAGCTCAGCGCCAACTTGTTTATTGAGCAACCCCGTGATCACGAGTCGCACAGCTTGGAACTCGCGCGGCGTTAGCCGTTCGAGCACGCCGCGACAACGACGCATGAGGGTCCGGGTAGGCTGAACGCGAGAGAAACTCGGAAGCAGACTTGAAGAGTTCGATTCTGTAATGCGCAGCGCCTAACAACCGTCCTAGACTTTTTCGCACCGCTTCATCGTCATCGATCACGAACACCGTTGCAGTTGGAGTCATCATTGTGGCACCCCCTCCTTAGTCGGCAGACGAAAACGGAAACGCGCGCCGCCTCCATCGGCGTTTTCGGCTGTAATGCTTCCCCCATGTGCTTCGACGATCGAGCGCACGATGGTAAGACCCATTCCAAGACCTTCCTCTTTCGTGGTGAAGAATTGCTCGAAAAGCCGCTCCAGCGTTGACTCTGGGATCCCGGAACCATAGTCGCGCACGGCGACACAGATCGTGCCGTCGCCATCGTAATTCGTGGCAATCTCCACCTTCCGGCCGCTCGGCGGCGTGTCACGCATCGCATCGAAGGCGTTGCGAACGAGATTAATCAACACCTGCTGAATCTGGCCGGGGTCGCCTTCGATGGCCGGCAAATTTCGCGCGAGGGACATTTCCACTTTGCAGAAGTGTGCGGCGGCGTCCAGGTGAACCATGTGCGTGACGGCTTTCACCACGTCGTTCAAATTGATCCGCCCGCGAATCGCGCTGCCCTTCTTAATCGCACTCCGCACATTATGCATGATGTCATGGGCGCGGCGGCTGTCTCCCACCACGTCGGTAAGAATCTCCTGTAGTTGTTCGGGGTCGAGCTTGCCCTGTTCGAGGTATTGCATCGCGGCGGTGGCGTTGTTCACGATCGCCGTAAGCGGTTGGTTTAATTCGTGCGCGAGAGAAGCAGTCATCTCGCCAAGCAAGCTGACCCGGCCGAGAAGTTCGACCTGCTCCCGACGGCGGCCCGCATCCTCTTCCGCAATTTTGCGCTTGGTGATGTCGCGCGACACGCCGCGCGCTAAGACCGGTTTGCCACGTTCGTCTAACTCGACCCTGCCATGAGTGGCGATCCAGCGTGTGCTTCCGTCCGGCCGGGTGATGCGATATTCGATTTCGTACTCGCCACCGTGCTCCAACATGTGCTGCACAACTTGCTTCACGCGTTCGGAATCGCCGGGGTGCACGACCTCGAGGAACCGGTCAAACGTTACTTGCTCGGAATCCGCAAAGCCGAACAACTGTCTCCATTTCTCGGTTACCCAACGTTCCTCACCACCCGGGATGTTCCAAACCCACAGACCGAGGTTCGCCGCGTTGGCCGCGAGGCTCATGCTCGCTTCGCTTTCCCGCAGCGCCTCCTCGGCCCGCCCGCGTTCCGCTATGCCGGCCGAAAGCACCATCGCAGTAATGGTGAGCACAGCCGTCCAGGATTGCAGAGCAAGAAGCGACTGGTTTTCCGTTTCCCCGGCAAATGGCCCGAAACCATGCATTGTGCCCCAAATCGCGATCGCTGAGAGAATAAAGATGCCGGTAGCGGTTTCGCGCTGCGTGAAGCGGAAGGCCGTCCAAATCACAATCGGTAGGGAGATGAATGCGATTGGATAATTCCTGGCCGAAATTGTAAGCCATCCACAAAAGACCGCTTCGCTGAGGACGAACAACAGCAGTAGGAGGACGCCCACTTCAATCGCTTCGCTCGTGTTCCAGGGCCGCTTTGATGCGATGCTCCAGAGAATAATCAATGGAGCGATCAGAAGATCGCCCGTTGTGTCGCCCAGCCACCACGTCAGCCAGATCGCGCCAAAATTGGCCCAATCGGCAAATCCACCAAGTGCAAGACTGGTCACCCCAAACGCTGGACCGATAACTGTGCTAACCACTGCTGCGAGCGCGAACTTAACAACACCTTGCGGACGATCGAAGACGGTTATGCCGCCGGCGAACCGATTCACCAGCCAGGCACCGCACACAGCTTCGAGCGTGTTGCCGCTCGCGATGGCCAGCGATGTGGCGATATTGCCCGCAGTGGTAACGTTCACCAGAAATGCACCGACAAAAATTGCAGGCCAGGCTCGGTAACCGAGCACGAGCAATGCCGCGAGCGCAATTCCCGCTGCCGGCCACACCGGCGATGCACTCGCGTGCAAAGATGCCAGCATCAATCCGAACTTGCCGGCGATGAAGTAGACAAGCGTTAAAAGACCAATGACTGGCAGCCCAAAAACCCTCTTACTAATTCGTGGCTTTTTTTCGGGACTCACGCGCGCGGGAGTTTCACTGACTCGATAGTTTATCCCATCACGTCGCGCTTTCAAAGTCGCTAAGTTCAGCAGTTCAAAGCAGCCGGGCCGCTACGGCTTAGTCGCTGAACTCTATTTTCATGACGAAGCCAGTTGGAGTTGGGGCTGCATCGCACCGGCTCCTAAACGGATAGGACTAAGGTCCAATAGACGGCTTTCGGGAGTTGGGTACAATCGTCTTTAGTTACGTCATCCGACGTTTCAACGCATCTTCGGCCGGGCTGAAGAAGCCCTTGTGGCTGGACCTTCGCTGAGGCACCGCTTACGCGATTTCCAGGTCCAACTGGAGCTCATCAAATACATATATGCCAGATTTAGATTTTTCGTTGAAACACCTCCAAGAATCAGGTGCACAAGCTTCGCCTTTACAAGTCGATGGCCGCAATTCCATCTGGCTCCTTGACGACGACGCTACTTTGCTGAGGGCGCTTGGGCGTTTGGTGAAGGCGGCGGGTTTTAGTGTGGAAAAGTTTAACCATCCAATCGCCTTTCTCTCCAGACTCAAACAAGCAATATGTCAGGTGGCAGTCATCGACGTGTGGATGCCCGTCATGAATGGCTTAGAAGTGCAAGCCTGCCTCATCGAAAATTCGCCGGCGACACGGATCATTTTCATGAGCGGGCGGGACGATCCATTAGTGCGCCAGACCGCACTCGATGCGGGAGCTCTCGGCTTCCTTGCAAAACCGTTCGAAGACGAGGCACTGGTGCAGCTCATTCATAAGGCTGTTGCAGGCTAGGCCAGGCTTGTTTCCGGTCGCATCTTGAAGCTCAATGTGAAGAATCACCGTCCGCTTCAACTTTGAGAGCAACAAACCGATTCCTTCGCGATGCTCCCAGACGCGTCGCGATAGCCGGTTTGTCACACCGATGTAAAGAACCGAGTGATTGCGATTGGTGACAATGTAAATCCAAAAATCATAGTCGCGGGGCATGCGCTCAGATTAACAATAAGAGATGTCTCGACTCCGCTCGACATGACAAGAAAGAGCACGCACGGCACTCGCGCCGTTAGTCACAAGGTCGACAAATAGTATGGCAGCATGTCGCGCCAGTCACTCCATTCGTGGCCCCGCCATTTTCCGTCATCGAGCCAATGCTTGATGCCTTTTGAATTCAAAATTTCAGAGAGCCGATACGATTCGTGGCGGGTGTTATCCCATTCGCCGGTGCCAACGATGATGCCCATGTGATTGTATTTCCACGGGTCGGTTACGTTCGGCAGATATTCATACGGGCTGTTGAAGTAAATGTCGTCGTCGTGATAACCATCAAAAAATGAGCTGATATCGAATGAACCGCTCAAGCTGATGAGATGACTCACGGCATCCGGATGACGGAAAGCGATGTTGGCGGCGTGTTAGGCCCCGAGGCTTGCGCCGCAGACCGCCACGTGAGGACAATTGCATTCGCGCCGGGCGAGATCGAATACGTCGCGCACGATCACGTTTTCGTAGGCGTTGTGCGTCTGCATCCGATCGGCCGGGTGAATCGATTTGTTATAGAAACTTTCCAGATCGATGGCGTCCGGGCAATAGACGGTGACTTGGCCTGCATCGACATAGCCGCTCACAGAACCGACCAGACCGAAATCTTTGTTCTGGTAATAACTGCCAAAGGACGTCGGAAACAGAATCAACGGAAGTCCGCCCCCGTTTCCGAACGCGAGCATTTCAAACTCGCGGCTTAAATAGGGCGTGTACCATCTGATGTAGCGTTCGTTCATAAAAGTCGCGCGACCATCTTGGTTGCGACGCCACAAAATCGTAAGCCAGAGGCTTGCGTTACATTTCATTTTCAACGAAGCGTCTCGTTTTCAATGCCCAAACATACGCTCACGGGAACTATCAAACGCCACCGCGCGTTTCCATCGAAGATTCTCGGCAACCGGCGCGATGTGCTGGTATATCTGCCGCCGGGCTATCGACGATTTTCGAGGAAAGATTATCCGGTCTTGTATTTGCACGACGGCCAGAATGTTTTCGATGCTGCAACTGCATTCGCAGGCGTCGAATGGGGCGTTGACGAGACAGCCGAGCGATTGATTCGCAAAAAATTAATCGAGCAGCTGATCATCGTAGCTATTGCAAACACGGGCGAAGAACGGATTCACGAATATGCGCCAACGCGCGGGATCATCGATGCCACGGCAGGACGGAAGAAACGCAGCAAAGGTCTGGCGCGCTTGTACGGCCATTTTCTCATGGACGAACTCAAGCCTTACATTGACCGAAAATATCGGACAAAACGCGGACGCGAATCCACCGGATTGGGCGGTTCGTCGCTCGGCGGTCTCGTTACGCTTGCGATCGGTCTTTTATACTCGCACGCTTTCAGCCGGCTCATCGTTATGTCGCCCTCAATCTGGTGGGACGATTTCGCGATTTACCGTCTCGTCGACAGTATCGAACAAAAACTTCCGCTAAAGATCTGGCTGGATACGGGCACTGCCGAGCCGGGATGGAAACAGGCGCGCGAACTGTGCAATCGTCTCATCGGGAAAGACTGGAGACTTTCCGATGATCTTGCATATCTGGAAGCCGAAGGCGCCGATCACAGCGAAGCTGCCTGGGGTGCCCGGGTCGAACCTGCGTTGCGGTTTCTTTTTCCGTCGATGGGTAGGGACGATTGACCTCAATCATCCGCAGAGGTTCGAGTGAGTCGCTCTACCTGCCGACTGTCGGAACCGGCGGGGGATTGGGTGGCAACGGTTCAGGAGGTGGCCCCGGGCCCGGCGGAGTTGGCTTGGGCGGTGGGCTTTCTGGCATCGGTGCTCCCTTACTAAATCGTTTTTACTGCAGCCACTTGCCGTAAACCTGGTAAACGCGCACGAAGCCCCCGACGAAATCTACATCTTTTTGATAAGTAAAAGCGCGTTCTTTCCCAATCCAGGTAAGCTCACGCGGCGATTCCGGGTGATTGGGATCATAAGCGGCATACCGCTCAATCCCGGTGTCTGAAGAGTGAGACTTTCGTTTATAGACCAGAATCGCGTGGTTGACCGTGATTCGAGGAAAAGTGCTGAGATAAGCAACGAATATCTGCCCGCGCGCCAGGGACTCATTCAGCTTTGCGCGCATCTCCTCCTGGTACCGGGGGTCGTGCTGGTAAACAATCCGGCCGTTGCTTGGCCGTAAATAGACCGTCCAACCAAGGCCGATGTTTGCCCGTAAAACTTTCCCGCGTGCCTCGCTCATCTCGCGCAGATTGGCATACCCAGGAAAAACGACGCGTTGATTCTCCGGGAGAGGAGCAGCCCAGGCCTGTTGTTTCGTAGCCGAGCGAATCCGAGCTGCCAGCGCCTTGTCATCCAACGGAGCGCTGCGTGGATCGAACCGGGCGAATTTGTAAAACTGCGTCGCCGTCCGGCATAAGACGAAACAGCGCCGATTGTACACGTCTCCCCGTTGTCTCGATTTTCGGGCATAGGCGTGTCCTTCCCGATACTCAAAGACCGTTTGATTGGCGAACGCGAACGTGTCTCGGTCGAAACGAAACGCCGGCGTCGTCGTGTTCGGACGCGCCGAGGCGACGGCGACAAATGCGCTGAGCCAGCAAAAACCCGCAGTTGTGTGCCAATTGCGAAGAATCACATCAAGAGCGATCCGAAGCGGCTGTCGTTTTGCTTTCGGTGAAGATGCCGATTCGGCGAAATTTTTCGTAGCGCTTCTTTAGCAGCTCATCAATGGGAATTTTGGAAATGTGTTTCAGAGTCCGGCGTAGCGCTCGACTCAAACTTTCGGCGACAGAATTATAATCCCGGTGCGCGCCTCCCTCCGGTTCGGGCACAATTTCGTCGACCACGTCAAGTTTCAACAAATCTTGCGCGGTTAGTTTTAGGGCTTCAGCCGCTTCGGCTGCATGACGCCGATCCCTCCACAAAATCGCGGAACACGCTTCCGGACTGATGACGGAATAGTAGGCGTCCTCGAGGATCAACACGCGATCTGCAACACCAATGCCGAGCGCGCCGCCTGATCCGCCCTCGCCGATTACGGCAGCGATAATCGGCACGCGCAGCCTCATCATCTCCCGAAGATTTACCGCGATCGCTTCCGAAATATGACGTTCTTCCGATCCAATCCCTGGAAATGCGCCCGGTGTATCGATCAATGAGATAACCGGCATGCCAAACTTTTCTCCCAGTCGCATCAATCGCAATGCCTTGCGATAACCTTCGGGATGGCCGCAGCCGAAATTGCGCATCACGTTTTCCTTCGTGTTGCGCCCTTTTTGGTGAGTGATCACGACACAACGTTGCGTGCCGAGCATGGCGAGACCGCTCGGCATGGCTTTGTCATCGGCAAAACGACGATCGCCGTGCAATTCAATCCAATTTGTAAAACACCGTTCGATATAATCGAGAGCAAACGGCCGCTGCACGTGTCGTGCGATTTGGACGCGCTGCCAGGCAGTCAGGTTGCCGTAGATTTGGCGACGGGTTTCGCGAAGCTTGCCCTCAACTGCCTTAACCGCTGAATCCAGATCTACGTCATGCTCGTCCGAGTGATCCCTTAGATCCTGCAAGCGCCGTTCCAGTTCAAAGACCGGTTTTTCAAAATCGAGCGGCTGCACTTCCATGAAAGGTAAAACGTTAAAGCGTTGAAGCGTCGAACCGTCAAGTAACCGCGTGAGCTGCCCGCTTCAGCGGTTTAACCCTTCAACGCTTCAACGATTCTTCAGTAATGGTGACAGGCGTCTTGTTGTTTACAAGGCTGCTTAGTTCCTCGACATCAGAGGCGGCCAGGCCGAGCCCTGATGGTGGCGGCGGCTGGTCGACATTCGGATGCCCGCTATCGGGCGTGGAATACAAAGTGTAACCCGGCGCCCCGGCAAGTCGAATCCAGCGAGTGCTGCTAAGGTACTCCTTACTGCCGAGACCCACGCGTTTTCCATCTTTCCAAGCCATCGTCTCGGCAACCTTCGCCGTAATTGTCGAAGGCTTTTTGGGCGGTAACTTCGCCTCACGCACGTGATATTGTTTGAAAAAGGCGCCACGATTGAGGAGCACAACCAGTTTCGCCTTCGGTTGAATGACCATTGAGAAATCCGGGTGCGAAATGAGCAGACGTTCGCCAATGCGCAGCATCGTGCCGCTCATATTGTTCATGCGCATGATGAGCTCCGGCGTCGTTTTCAGCTTGCGCGCAATCTTCGCCAGCACGTCTCCAGACTTCACGACGTACTCCGTTTTTTCCGGAGACGGATAACGCGAGAGCAAAATGTCGACGTTCACTTCGCCGAGCAAATCTTTGGCTTCTTCCAGATGCTGCCCGGCAGGATATTTTTGGATAAAGGCAATAAGCGCCTCGCGTGCTTCGGCCAGTTTCCCTTCCTGCCGCAGTTGCGCCGCTGCCTGAAACTCGGGAAGACTAATATCCGGCACAGCCTCAGGAGGAACCTCTCCACGTTGCTCCTTTTTAAACTCGATGTCTTCTTTGACGAAAGTGTTGTAACCAAACCAGGCGGCGCCTCCAAAGATGACCAGCGCCAGCAGCAACACGAAGAGCCACTTCATAAATGGCAGAGCGCGATTGTGAATCCGAGGGAAATCCGATTCGTGTAAGCGGTCAGCCAATTCCGAGGCGAACCGAAAGTTCGTATTTTTCCGGGCAAAAGATCCATCACAACAAAAATCGTCCGCGAGGCGTGAATCGCGCCGGTCATCTAACCAGCTATTCTACGAACCTTCCTTGCCAGACTCGAGCCCCGGAAAGAATCGGTGCCAGAGGCGGCCGATCGTCCTTTCTTCCTCGTTGCTCCAGGTAAAATGGCAATCCAGGCAATAAAACTCCTTGGGAATTATCTTGAGCGCGCAAAGTATGCCAACCAGCGCCGGAGTCATGAATTTGCGAGTCATCTGCGGGTATTCGATGTTTGAAGAGCCGCATTGCGGGCACCGAATCAGGGCGGCGGAAATATCGGGATCGATCGCCTCCCACTCGACCATAAGGTTTTGCGCCTTTTCGAAGTCGTTATCCTCCACCATTACCTTTGCATTCGCTTGCGGACGCGACATGAACCCGACCTGCTGCAACGGCGCTTCATTATAAACGTCTGCCTTCAGCCCTGCATCGTGGAAGCGTCGTTTTAGACGCCTTGCTTTCTCGGGTTCATTAAACGTGGCAATCGTCACCATATTGGGTCAATGTCTGCGCAACGGCGCGTGTTCTGATCAAACAACAACTACTGCCCGAGTGCAAGACTTGGCGGTGGAAACCATTTGTAGAGCATCAAGTATACGAGCACACCTGTGACGGAGACATAGAGCCAGATTGGTATCGTCCAACGGGCAATGCGCCGATGTCGATCCCAACGGCGACGAAAAACCGGAATGAGCGTCAAAATCACCAGAGGCAACGTGACAAAGGCGAGGAGAACATGCGAAGCCAATATCGGAAAGTAAATCGCGGCGATCCATCCCGTGTATCCCGACGATTTTTCGCCGACGTGCACGTGATAACTAATGTAGCCGACGAGAAAAAATGTGGATGAAACCACGGCTGTGATCATGCAGACCATATGACGCCGCCACGCGCCATGCCGGATGAAGTACCAGCCGCTCGCAATAAAGAGCGTGCTGACAAGGTTAAATGACGCGTTGATCGCAGGGAGATCGGATATTGTCATCGGTTTACTCTAGCGGCGGTCTGTGACCGTCGCACTATTATCACGTGAAGGAATGCGACGCTCGGAGGGCGCCGTTACAGTTGAAATCCGCCACGCTCCTTGTAGCAGTGAGAAGATGCCGACTGTGCTCGAAGCAGCCGAGACCCGTGTCGCGACGCAACAACGACAGCCATCTCTTGTATGGCGTCTGGCTCGAGCGCTTCTGCGGATCGCGTTAGCCATTGCGGTCGTTGCGTGCCTTTGGGGCGGCTGGTATCTGGCAAAAAGAGGCTTCGGCCAGCAGTGGCGCTCCCTCGTGGTCGAGGAACTGCACAAGCGCGGCGTTGAAGCCTCGGTTGGACGATTGACACTGGATCCGTTCCGCGGACTCGTCGCGAAAAATGTGCGGATTTTCGACTATCAGAACCGCGACATCACGCTGGCCCTCATCAGCGAAATCTCACTCGATATCAATTACGCCGCGCTGATTCACCATGAGTCATTTCTCAACGCACTCGATGTGCGGAATGCGCAAATCACCCTTCCGCTGAGAACGGCGGAGGGGCGAACCGAGAAGGTGCAACTCAATAACTTCCGCGCCCATGTCTATTTTCCACCGGAACAAATTTACGTCAGCCAGGCCGAGGGAATTTTTTGCGGAATTCGGATTTCAGCGAGTGGACAGTTGATCAAGCGCGAGAATTACAAGCCATCGCCGCCGATTCCAGAAGAAGAATGGCGAAGGCGAGTCGCAATGGTGCGATGGGTTGTAGAGGAATTGGAGAAGTTCAACTTTCCGGCCGCGCCTCCCTCGCTGCAGGTAAAGTTCAGCGGAGACGTCGCAGAAATCGAGAATGCGCGAGTCGAGGCGACGCTGCGCGGCGATCGGTTGCAACGAGGCAATTACGAAATAAGGAACCTGTTTGTCGCCGCCGAGTGGAAGGACCAACATCTGGACGTTACACAATGCGAATGGAGCGACCACCTCGGCAGTTTTGCCGGCCGCGCTGATTGGAACCAGCAAAGCAACCGCGCGAAATTTCAGATGCGCAGCAGTCTGGATCTAAGAGTTTTTCTCGATGCTTTCGAGCTTAGCGGTCCGCTCGCGGACGTGACATTTGACTCACCGCCCCTGGTCGAAGTCTCTGGCTCGTTAAATTTCGAGGCGAATCGCCTTCGACCGGAAGTGATCGGCCACGCCGGCTTTGGCCAGTTCACTTACAAAACGGTGCCGTTCTCTGATCTGGCGGCTGATTTTTCCTGGAATGGTGAGCGGACGTTGCTCCGGGACCTGCGCCTGCGCCATCAAACTGGCCAGCTCAGGGCCGATCTCTTCGAGGCCCCCGGCGATTTTCGGTTAAACGTCGAGAGCACCATGGCTCCAAGCGCAGTCCGCGCGATTACGTCTCCGGGACTGGATGAATTCCTCCGGCAATGGGAGTGGCAGCGTTCGCCCACGGTTCGTCTCGCGATCCGGGGCGAGGATCGCAACCCAGAGAATTGGCGAGGCGATGGAACGATCGCGCTGGACCGGACCCGATTCCGCGGTGTCTGGATGAACAGCGCGAGCGCCAAAATCCATTTCGCTGATGGCGCCGTCACTTGCCAGGATTTCCGGGTAGTGCGCGATGAAGGAATCGGCACCGGTACCTTCACCTACGATTTCAAAAAACACGAGGTCCGCATCGCAAATGTCAAAAGCTTGTTGAATCCCGCCGAGGCAATTTTTTGGATCGACCCCAAGCTTTGGAAAACCGTTCTGCCGTACAAATTTCGGCGCCCGCCCGCGGTTACCACCAATGGCTTATATCAGTTTCGCGGAGGCAAGAACACGCGCCTGGAGATCAAGGTCGATGGCGCCAATGGGATGGATTACGTCTTCCTTGGGAAGACGCTACCATTTGACCGAGTCACCGGACGATTGCTCTTCACGAACGACCGATTGCAAATTGCCGATCTTCGCGGCGCCCTTCTTGCCGGCACGCTGCATGGAAAAGCTGACATCTCGCTGGCGCGAAATGATCCCGGTTATCAAGCGAATATCTCCGTGAGCGGAATCGATTTTCCGCGGCTGACCGATTTGTACTACAACTACAAGACGGCGCACGGGCAAATGAGCGGCAGTTATGACTTCACCGGTCTGGGGAGCGATCCGCGGACAATGCGTGGTCGCGGAAAAGTGGAAGTGACCAACGGTGATGTTTTCGCCATCCCGATTTTCGGGCCGCTCTCAGGAATTCTCAATCTTATCGTCCCTGGCAGCGGATACAGCATCGCCCACGAGGCGAGTGCGACTTTTAAGATCAATGAGGGAATTATTCATACAGACGACTTCGAAGCAGCCAGCACGTTCTTCAGCATGCTCGGCCATGGCGATATTCATTTTCTCGATGACAAACTCGACTTCAATGTCCGGCTCAACATGAAGGGCCCTGGCGTGTTGCTGACACCGGTTTACAAGCTATTCGAATACACCGGCACCGGGAGCTTGAAGAAGCCGGACTGGCACCCGAAGAGATTTTAGATTTTCGATTGAAACGAACAGCGTCACGCGATCCGAAACCGCAACTCGAACATCGCAAGTCGAAAATTCTCCTCGGCGCCCACATGTCGATAGGTGACGGTGTTCAGATGTCGATTCAGCGCGCTTGTTCAATCGGGTGCACCGCGATGCAGATTTTCGTCAAAAACAATATGCAGTGGTTCGCCAGACCACTGACCCGCCAGGAGATTCGCGGTTTTCTCGAACACAGCCAGCGCCACGAATTATTGTCGATTTTCGCGCACGCGAACTATCTGATCAATCTCGCCGCTACTAATCCGCAATTTCACGCCAACTCGTTGCGGGCTCTTTCTGAAGAATTGATTCGCGCCGATCAGCTGAGACTGCCGTTTCTGGTGTTGCATCCGGGCGCGCATCTGGGCGAGGGCGAAGAAGCCGGGCTCGAGAAAATCATAGAATCGATTGACTGTGTGCTATCTGGGATTCCGAAACTAAAGACGCGGATCGCGCTGGAAACGACCGCCGGCCAGGGTTCGTGCCTGGGAAGCAAGTTCGAACAGCTCGCCTATATCATCTGCGGGGTCCGCGAGCCGGAGCGGCTCTGTGTTTGTCTCGATACCGCGCATATTTTCGCGGCGGGTTACGACCTCGGCGGCGAATCAGCGGTCCGAAACACATTTCGCGAATTTGATCGCGTCATCGGACGCGATCGTCTCGCTGCAATTCATGTCAACGATTCCAAAACTGCTCGCGGCTCGCGCGTCGACCGACACGAACATATCGGCAAGGGCAAGATTGGTCTTGAGGCTTTCCGCTTTATCATGCGCGACCGGCGTTTCCGCGAAATTCCCAAGGTCCTGGAAACGCCAAAGGGCAAAGACCTCGCTGAGGACGTGCAAAATCTAAAGACGTTGCGAATCCTCGCAGATAAACAATGACGAAGCACTAATGACGAATGACGACATTCGTCATCAGTCATTTATTTGATCAGCCGAATCGTAATCGGGTAGCGATAGAACTTCCCTTCGCTTGCTTGAATGGAGGCGATAATGACGAGAACCGTGTTCAGTACCCAAAGCGCGATCAGAATCGGAATGCCGATAAGCAGAATGCAGAGAATTGCGGCAATGGCGTCATAAATCAGCATCGAAATCTGGAAGTTGAGCGATTCTTTTCCATGGGCATCCACTTCCGGGGAATCCCCGCGTTTCACCAGCCAAACGATTAGGGGGCCGAGGAGATGCCCGAGAAAATGAAAAAATAATCCGAGCAAAGCTGCGGCGTGGCAAAGCACACACCAGGTTCGTATATCAGAAGAGGTTGCCGGAGCCGGTGGCGGAGGTGGTAGTGGCTGTTGATCCATAGATTTTATCCTTTCAGGGGAATGTGGAGCAAGCGTCCGGCTTGCCGCGGAAAAACGCAAGTCAAAGACTCGCGGTACGTTTAGCCTTTCACGCGTTCGATGTGTGCGCCGAGCTCGCTCAATTTCTCGTCAAGGTGTTCATACCCACGATCGATGTGATAGACGCGGCTCACTTCGGTAATTCCGTCCGCCTTTAATCCGGCAAGCACCAGGGCAGCGGATGCGCGGAGGTCGCTCGCCATGACCTGCGCGCCAAAAAGACGATCGACCCCTTGGATCACCGCAGTTGCGCCTTCCAGCTGCATTTGCGCTCCCATGCGTTTTAGCTCCGCGACGTGCATGTAGCGTTGCGGAAAAATATTTTCCGTCACGACGCTGATGCCGTCGCTTGTAGAGAGTAATGCACACATCTGTGCCTGCATGTCGGTGGGAAAGCCCGGATATGGTTCGGTGATTAACTCCAACGCCTTGGCTTCCCCGTTCGGCGAGATCGAAATTGAGTGGTCAGCGATGTCGATGGGGAAACCGCAACGAGCCAGCACATCTGTAATCGAGCGAACATGCTCCGGCTCAACCCGCTTGACGGTAATTCCCTGCCCGCAAATTGCGCCCGCCACTAAAAATGTTCCCGCTTCGATCCGATCGGGGATAACACGATGTTCCGCTCCGTGCAGCGCGGGCACGCCTTCAATGATGATACGTCGCGTTCCGGCGCCTTCGATCTTCGCCCCCATTTTGTTTAAAAAATTGGCGAGATCCACTACTTCGGGTTCTTGTGCCGCTCCTTCGATTACGGTCACGCCATCCGCGAGCACGGCGGCCATCATCACGTTATCGGTGCCGAGGACGGTCGGACCGAATTTGCCCCGCAGATTGGTTACGGCACCAGTCAGCTTCGGTGCAAAAACTTTCACGTCGCCACCCTCTACGCGCACTGCCGCCCCGAGCGCTTCGAAACCTGTCAGATGCAAATCAATTGGGCGATCCCCAATGACGCAACCGCCCGGCAGCGAGACGGTCGCTTCTTTGCAGCGGCCCAGCAGCGGTCCAATCACACAGACTGAGGCCCGCATTTTGCGCACGACATCGTAGGGTGCGGCCGATTGGACCTTTTCAGCTGTGACGCTGACCGTGCCGCTGGCGCGTTCCACTTGTGCGCCCAAGTGCGCCAGAATTTGCAGCATGTAGTGCGTGTCGCTCAGATCCGGCACACCATGAACAACGCATTGCTCTCCAGTGAGCAATGTTGCTGCCAGGATCGGGAGCGAGGAATTTTTCGAGCCGCTGACCTTGATCGAACCGGATAGCGGACGCCCACCATGAATGAGAATCTTATCCATATCTTGCGAAAAGGAATCGAATCACACCTGCATAATCGTTTTTCGGATAAATGTCGCGGTATTTTTTTTCCGCCAAGGCAGAAAGAAGCCCTGGGCTTTGGCCGAGCCCGATCTCGAGGGCCAGCAGTCCGCCCGGGCGAAGCCGCGCCGGGGCCTGCTCAATCAATTCGCGCACCAACTCGTCACCCCGCGCGCCGGCAAAGAGCGCGACCTCCGGATCGTGCAAGACTTCCCGCGAAAGAGTATGCCGATCCTGCGTGGCGATATAGGGAAGATTCGCAACGATCAGGTCGAATGTTTCATCCAAGTTTTCAAGAAGATTGCTTTTTCTCAATTGGACGCGTCCACTTAGCCCGAGCCGGGTCGCGTTTTCTCGCGTGAGGGCGAGCGCATCTTCCGAGACGTCCACGGCGAAAATTTGTGCCTCTGGAAATTTTTTTGCCAGACTGAGCGCAATCACGCCGCTGCCGGTTCCAACGTCCACGATTCTCGATTCTCGATTCTCGATTCTTGATTCGACGAGTTCCACGAACTGCTCGGTTTCGGGCCGGGGAACGAGCGCGCGATTATCGCAGACAAAAGTGTTACCGCAGAATTCCACGGTGCCGAGCAAGTGCTGAAGCGGCTCGCCCTCGCCTCGGCGTTGAACAAGTTTGCGCAACGGCGCGAGCACCGCTTCGCCAAGAGTTCGCTCGAACTCGAGATAAAGTTCCATGCGCGTGCGGCCGAGCGCGTGCGCGAGCAGGTGCTCGGCATTCAGTCGCGGATTTTCGATCCCGCGTTTCTTGAAATACGCGGTCGTCGATTGCAATACGCCGAGCACCGTCATGCGTGGTAATTAACCGGAAATAGTAGGAGATTTTTCCGCTTCGGTCGAACTGGCAGAGGAGACCGTATTGGCGCCGGCTTTACCGAAATTCTAGCTCGCCGAAACGGCCGACTCTTTCAGCCGCTCGGCCACGTCTGCAACTTGCAACGCCCGAATCAATTCGCCGAGGTCGCCCTCCATCACGCGGTCTAAATTATAAAGCGTCAAACCGATACGATGATCGGTTACGCGGTTCTGTGGAAAATTGTAGGTGCGAATCTTTTCTTCGCGACCGCCGGTTCCGATCTGGCCGCGGCGCTGCGCGCTATACTTCTCCGCTTCTTCGCGCTGCTTCCGTTCCAGCAAGCGCGCACGCAGGATGCTCAGCGCTCGTTCTTTGTTTTTGATTTGGCTTCTCCCATCCTGGCAGCGCACGATTGTACCGGTGGGAATGTGCAGGACCTGGACAGCGGAGTCGGTCGTGTTTACACCCTGACCGCCGGGCCCACCGGCACGCGAGACTTCAATGCGCAAATCATCCGGCTTCAACTCAACATCAACGTCTTGCGCTTCGGGCAGGACCGCCACCGTGGCTGTCGACGTATGAATCCGACCTTGCGCCTCCGTTGCCGGAACACGTTGCACCCGGTGAACACCGCTTTCGTAACGCAGTTTTCGAAAAACAGATTCCCCAGAAACGCGAAAGATCACTTCCTTTAATCCACCAAGCTCCGACGAACTCGATTCGAGGTCCTCGGTTTTTAACCCCGCCGCCTCCGCATAGCGATTGTACATCCGATAAAGATCCGCGGCGAAAATCGCCGCTTCGCTGCCGCCTGTCCCCGCGCGAATTTCGACGATTGCATCTCGATCTTCATTCTCATCTGGCGGAAGGAGGCCGATTTGAATTTCGCGCTCGAGATCTGTGACTCGTTCTTCCAAATCGGGGATTTCGTCGTTGGCCATCGCCGCGATCTCGACATCGCGGGAAGTGGCGAGTTCCCGGTTGTCGTCCAGTTGACGCCGCGCTGTTTCGAGTCGAATCCAGCGTCCGAGCAGTTCCTTGATGCTGGCATGTTCACGCATGATTTCGCCAGCACGTTTGCGGTTATCAAACAGACGCGGATCTGCGATTTCGCGTTCGAGTTGTTCGAAGCGTTCACGTTTGCGTTCAATGAGGGAATCAAGATCCATATTTCTGTAGCGGCGCTCTATGAGCGCCGAATGAATGCGACGGTCCCAGACCGCCGCTACAGAAGACAGCTAAGCTTTCTTCTCTGGCCGCGCGGCTTTAGTGCTGCCGTAGCGGCGAGCGAATTTTTCGACACGCCCGGCGGTATCGACGAACTTCTGTTCGCCCGTGAAAAATGGATGACAAGCAGCACAAATACCGATCTTAATATCGCGACGCGTCGAGCGGGTGCGATACACCGCGCCGCACGCGCACACAATATCAGTATCGTAATATTCTGGATGAATGCCTGCTTTCATGTTCAAAAAGGAGCGCAAAATCTACCCGTGCGGAGCTGGTTACGCAAGGGATGAAATCGAGCGACGCATTGCTTGCCGCCTGGCAGCGCACCGTCGGCCGCGCGCAGGATTCACCTGCGATTCTCAACACGCACGGCGAAGTTATGCGAAAGTTTTCGGAGATCGATGACCGTGCCCGCGATTTCGAGAGGAGGATCGAAACGTTTAAGGCCGGAAACGTTATCGCGATCCAGATCGGAAACCACGAAGATTGGGCGTCGATTTTGATCGCTTGTTTGCGCAGGCGCCTGGTTGTGCTCCCGCTGGAACAATCGATCGGCGACCAACAGCGGGACGCAGCGCTAAAGATTTGCGATGCGAGGGCTGTCGTGTCCGCTGTTCCCAGCGGAAACTCCCCAACACTATTTCGGCTGAAGACAGCCGACGCTACAGCAAATTCGGGCGAGCACTCTCCATCACTTCTTAAACTGACCTCGGGCACCACCGCTGCCCCGCGGACGATCCGATTCGAGAGCGAGCAACTCCTCGCCGATTGTAATCAGATTTGCGACACGATGGGAATCAGCGATGTCGATGTAAATTTCGGCGTCATTCCAATTTCGCATTCTTACGGGTTCAGTAACTTGCTCACACCCCTGATCGCCCGTGGCGTGCCGATGGTGTTGAGCCAGGATCGGCTGCCGCGCGCTGTGCTTGCCGATCTTGCCGGAACGAATGCAACGGTCTTTCCCGGAATGCCGGTTTTTTATCAGGCGTTCTGTGAAATGGAAGATATCCCCGTACTGCCGAAGTTGCGGCTCTGCATTTCCGCCGGTGCGCCGCTGGCGACGGCCGTGGCGCAGCAATTTCGGCAAAAATTCGGACTGCCGATACATTCGTTTTACGGAGCGTCGGAATGCGGTGGAATTTGTTACGACCGCGACGGACAAAATGAGGAAGACGGCTTTGTCGGTCAAGCGATGGAAGGCGTCGCGATTAAGATGGTTGATCCAGACGCGTCAGCGAGCCGTATTCGCGTGCGCAGCGCCGCCGTGGGCGACGGTTATTTTCCTGAAGCCGACGAAGCAAAACTTGGCGGCGGGCTTTTTGTCCCCGACGATCTGTTGAATAAAACGGCGAACGGATTCCGAATCGTTGGCCGGACTTCGGATGTAATAAACGTCGCTGGCAAAAAGGTGAATCCGGCGG
>Ga0193719_10000070_pt1 | contig 30067 bp, 31 predicted proteins | sample U2a2metaG_FD_160103 | JGI IMG/M metagenome (GOLD analysis project Ga0193719, IMG submission 160103) | Soil microbial communities from a riparian zone of the East river system, Colorado, United States - U2a2 | ecosystem: Environmental > Terrestrial > Soil > Riparian zone | place: USA: East... | reverse complement strand
AGTGCCGGAAAAATCGCGAGGGGAAGACCGGGATTGCGATGAACGGCGGATTGTCAGAAAAAAGAGAGAGCACGTAGGACGACAATGACATCTCCGCGGCATCGAACTCATGATGACGCAGCATGCGGAAAAAAGTTTCCTCTACCGGCAGGTTTAAATAGGTTAGCTCAATTCCGTCAACCGGTACGCGGCCCTCTAACAGGGCACGAGTGCGATCATAGTTCCAGCATGCCAAGGACAGTCGAAGTTTGCCCATCTCATTTCCCCCACTGAAGCGCACAAGGCAGCACCGTCAGCATTCTGACAACTTTTCCGCTGAGCCTTTGCATTATACGGAAAGCAATTTTGAAGCAGGGGTATTTGGGTCGCTACGGACGTGGAGCCATCGCAGTGCGTTTGACCTGAGGGTAGACATAACGTGTAAATTGTTGGCACCCGCTTTACCGTAGGTGGACTTGGTGGCCCAGTTGAAATTGACAACCGTGATACCGCCACACGCAGGAAGCAAGCAACAGGAAAGAAAACCATGAGCGAGTTTCTCTCTGATATGGAACTACAGCGGCTGAATCCCGCAGAGACCCACGGATTCGAGTCCCCCATTCCTACCCAGCCCATTTCGAATGGCGAGTTTTTCCCCGGACATCAGAGCAAAGAGCAGAAGAAAGTCGAAGCTTTGATCGCGGAGCTCGGAGATTCCACGGGAAAAACGCTTGGGATGGAACGGCGGCAGTTTCTCAAAACCGCTGCAGGTATGGCGGCGGCATTCCTCGCCATGAACCGTGTGTACGGAGCAGTCTTCGATGTGAGTCCGGTCGAAGCAGCCAGCCCCGAATTTGCCGCCGAGCGCGCTCAGAAGTATTCCGGAGAGTTCATCTGCGACCTGCACACCCATTTTCTCAGGGACGATACCCGGCTCACGCTATTCGTGAAAATTCGCGAGTTCACGGGACAGGCAGGGTTTAATCCAGATTTAGCCAAGGAACCGCAGACTTTGACCCATCTGAAATTTGGCAACTACGTAAAGGAAATGTTTCTCGACAGCGATACCAAGGTCGCCTTGTTGAGCGGGGCGCCCTCCGACATTCCCACCGACTGGTTTCTCACCAACCAGATGAAAGCGGATGCGCGCCAGAAGCTGAACACCTTCGCCGGCTCAAGACGCCTGCTGACCCACGCAGTATTCGCTCCCGGGCAGAAGGGCTGGCTCGAAGACATCGACCGGGCGATCGAACTCAAGCCAGAGGGTTGGAAGGGTTACACCATTGGCGACAATACGAACCCGATGACCAGCAAGTATCCGTGGCGAATGGACGACGAAAAGCTGGTGTATCCCGCGTACGAAAAATTCGTCAAGTCGGGAATCAGGAACGTGGCGGTTCACAAAGGGCTCTATCCGCCGGGCATGGAAGCCGAGGTACCCAATCTCAAGCAGTACGCAAAGGTGGATGATGTTGGCAAAGCTGCTAAAGACTGGCCGCAGCTGAATTTTTTCGTTTATCACGCGGGTTATCGCTATGCGGGTGGCCCGCCTATGCAGGGCGCTCCAGAAGTGGGGAGTGAGCAATTCGAGAAGACGGGACGGATCGACTGGGTTTCGGATCTGGTGGACATCCCGCAGAAGTACGGCGTCAACAACGTCTACGCGGACGTGGGTGCAGTTTTCGCCAATTGCTGCATCAGCTATCCTCGCCTCGCCGCTGCGATGATGGGGATGCTGGTGAAAAGTTTGGGCGCGGATCATGTAGTCTGGGGGACCGATTCGCTTTGGTTTGGTTCGCCGCAGTGGCAGATCGAAGCCTTGCGCCGACTGGAAATCCCGGAGGACATGCAAAAGAAGCACGGCTACGCGCCTCTGGGGCCGCCCGATGGCACAACCAAAAGAGCGATTTTTGGCTTGAATAGTGCCCGGTTGTTTGGGTTGGAGACCGGCGCGAAGGCGGCCTGGAAAACCGATCCGATGTCGGAGCGAAGGACGGCCTATTTAGACTCCGGGCCGGATCGGAGTAATTTGGCGTATGGGTGGGTAAGGAAGATTGACAGCTAAGGTAAAGTGCGGCAGCTCTCTCGCGCTGATTTTGGTTTTCGCGCTGACCACCAGCGTGGGCGCGCAAAAAAGTGTTCCTTCGGAGACCGCCCAACCCCTCGTCTTGACGGGAGCGATTGCCCTGCCCGGCGTTCAGGGACGTATCGATCACTTATCCAACGATCAGAAGGGACGATTGTTCGTTTCAGCGCTCGGCAATAACACGGAAGAAGTGGTCGATCTTTCCTCGGGGGCCAGGGTGCATAGCATTAGCGGTGTGCCCAGTCCTCAGGGAGTAGTCTATGCTCCGGAATTGAACAAGCTGTTTGTCGGAAGTGACGAAGGCAAGTTGTACATCTACAACGGCTCATCTTTAGATCTGATCACCAGCATTGATTTCGGGGATGACGTCGATAACCTTCGGTACGACGCGACCGGGAAGCTCGTCTACGTTGGCTATGGTGCGGAAGACGGGGCGATTGCGATGGTGGACGCAACTACCAACCAGCGCCTGAAGGAGGAATTCAAACTGGGGGCGCATCCCGAATCCTTTCAGCTGGAAAAGTCCGGGCCAAATCTCTATGTGAACCTGCCCGACCTCAAACAAATTGCGGCAATCAATCGCAGCACTCACGCCATCACACGATGGCCTGTGACCCTGGACAGCAACTTCCCGATGGCCTTGGATGAAGCCAACCACCGTGTGCTAGTCGCGACCCGTGAGCCCGCCCGACTGGCCGTATTTGACACTCGCTCGGGACGCATGATCGCTGCCGTGCCCTGTGTTCAGAACTCGGACGACCTCTTCTATGATTCAGCGAGAAAACGCATCTACGTTTCCGGCGGCGAAGGTTACGTGAGCGTGTTTCAGCAGAAGGACTCCGACCACTACCAGTTGCTTGCCAAGATTCCTTCCGCCATCGGCGCGCGCACCGCGGGATACTTTGGAAAGGGAAGGAAGGGTTTCGACGTTTTCTACGTGGCGGTTCCGGCACGTGCGGATCACACAGCCGAGGTGTTGATCTATACCGTGCAGAATTAGATACGCAAGAAGGGACGAATGGCCAGAGACAAGAGATTGTCGGTTGATCGGCGAAACTTCCTGAAGACCGCCGCAGCAGGCAGTATGGCGACCCTCGTTGCCAACACCAGTGCAGCCACTGCGCAGACGCCCACGCCTCCCCGCCCCACGGCGCCAATGATGTCGAAGGAGGCCGAGACCGAAAATCCCAGGACCGCAGAAGTTCTAACCACAGACCGTCCCGGCTCCGATTTCATGGTAGACGTCATCAAGTCACTGGGCATCGAGTACATTTGCGCCAATCCAGGATCGAGTTTTCGTGGGCTGCAGGAATCGGTAGTCAATTACGGCGGCAACAAATCCCCAGAGTTCATCACTTGTTGCCACGAAGAGTCAGCCGTCGGCATGGCCCACGGCTATGCCAAGATCGAAGGCAAGCCTCTGGGAGTGTTTGCCCATAGCACGGTCGGATTGCAGCACGCCGCCATGGCAATTTTCAACGCCTATTGCGACCGGGTTCCGGTCTACATTGTCCTCGGAAATGCACTCGACGCCACGAAGCGAAGGCCCGGCGTGGAATGGGATCACAGCGTCGAAGACGCGGCCGCCATGGTTCGCGATTATACAAAGTGGGACGACCTGCCCATCTCGCTCACTCACTTCGCCGAGTCCGCAGTGCGCGCCTACAAGATCGCCATGACCCCCCCGAGCATGCCCGTACTGCTCGTGGCCGATGCTGAGCTTCAGGAGAATCCGGTTGGAGAAAACGCCGGCCTGCGTATTCCGAAGCTCACGCTTCCTTCGCCACCGCAGGGTGACTCGGGAGCGGTTGCCGAGGCGGCTCGGCTCCTGACCGCGGCAGAGAACCCGGTGATTCTGGTTGACCGCACTGCCCGCACACCGGCAGGCGTGACGCGCCTCATTGAACTTGCGGAAACCCTGCAGGCGCCAGTCGTCGATCTGGCGGCGCGCATGAATTTCCCGACTCGTCACCCGCTAAACCATTCGGAGCACGGTCGTGAACTCATCACCGAAGCCGACGTAATTTTGGGTCTTGCGGTGACCGACTTCTGGGGCGCGGTGAATTCCTTCCGTGATCAATTGCAGCGCAGTTCGCATTCCATTACGAGCGAAAAGGCCAAGCTGATCAGCATCACGGCTGGCGATCTCTACATGAAAGGCAACTACCAGGATTCCCAGCGCTACGCTGAGGTTGATCTAGCCATCGCGGCCGATGCGGAAGCCACACTGCCATCGCTCATCGATGGCATCAAGAGGCTCATCACCGGTGATCGAAGAAGGGCGCTCGATGATCGGGGAAAGCAGTTGGCGGCAGACCACCAGGGCCTGTTGGATCAGGCCCGCACGGCGGCGACCTACGGCTGGGATGCAAGCCCGATCAGCACCGCGCGGCTGTCGGCCGAACTGTGGGCTCAGATTAAAGGGAAGGATTGGTCATTGGTTTCTGACGTTGCGCCGGGAATGAGCAATTGGCCCCTTCGTCTTTGGGCGTTTGAAAAACATTACCAGTTCATCGGCGGCGCCGGCGGTTATGGAGTCGGGTACGGAGCGCCAGCGGCGGTCGGTGCCGCGCTCGCAAACCGCAAATATGGTCGCCTGTCGGTCAACATCCAATGCGATGGCGACCTCATGTATGCCCCGGGAGTCTTGTGGACAGCGGCGCATCATCGTATTCCGATCCTGAATGTGATGCACAATAACCGGGCGTACCATCAGGAAGTCATGCATCTCCAACGCATGGCCAATCGCCACAACCGTGGGGTTACACGAGCCGGTATCGGCACCACTATGGCTGAACCGAACATCGATTTTGCCAAGCTCGCGCAGAGCATGGGGGTGCGTGCCGAGGGGCCGATTACCGATCCTGGAGATCTCGGACCGGCGATTCAGCGCGCTATTGCCGCGGTCGAGGCCGGCGAGCCGGCGCTGGTCGACGTGGTGACGCAACCCCGCTAAGGAGTTCCACTTGGACATAGGCTCTTCGTGTCTCCGCCCATACAGGATGCCGAGTCGAGTGCGGAAAGGATTTTTTTTGTCCCCGAACATTACGAGCGCTTTCCCCCTCTCCGTTCTGTTGGCCGGTGCATTGATGACCCTCGCGACCGCGGGTGCCAGCGCTCAGAACGTGAGGCCGGTCCCGAAGGTGAATGCTTCCCCCGCTGGCGATGCGGTAAGCGGAAAGCGAATCTATGCGAGCCACGGCTGCTACGAGTGCCACGGAGGAGAAGGCCAAGGATCGACTTTAAGCGGACCGCGGGTTGGGCCGGATCCCATTCCGTTCCGCGCCTTCGTGGCGTACCTCCGGCAGCCCGCGGGACAAATGCCACCCTACACTGCCAAAGTAATTTCAGACGGGGAATTGGCCAATATCTACGCCTTCTTGAAGTCGCTCCCGAAGCCCGCCTCCGCTCAAAACATTCGCCTGCTGAATGGTGAGGAGACGTCGAGATAGCTCCCTCGAGTCTTCTGACCGTACCTCCAGTCGGCGCCCGAACCCCAGAATCCCGTCGTGCAACGCCCGGGGCGGATATTGCTTGACACTCGCTTTGGATGAGTGGTAAAGCTGTCGGACCAGAGCGGTAAGGCTGTTGGACCACGCCTTGTCCATCTCCCGTCCCATAACCTTGTCTGGAGGCACAGGATGCGGTTCCCGATAAGAACAAGTCGGCCTTTTGGTTTCATCCTTGGCGTTTTGCTGTCTTGCCTTCCGCTTTTCTCGCAGACCACAACCGGTCGGATTCTAGGTACGGTCACCGATCAGAGCGGCGCGTCCCTGCCCGGCGCGACCGTGACCATACTGGACGTCCAGCGTGGCACTACGCGAGTCTTGTCCACGGATGAAACCGGCGACTACCTGGCTCCGGACTTGATTCCCGGCACATACAAGGTGCGCACCGAGGCCAAGGGATTCAGAAGCGTCGAGCGCGTCAACCTCGAACTGCAAGTGGCGAAAGATTTGCGCATCGACTTCACGCTTCAGCCGGGACAGGTTTCCGAGACCATCGTGGTCAACGAGGAGATCCCGCTGCTGGACACGACTTCCGCGACTCTGGGCGGGACGCTCAGCAATCAGCAGATCAACGATCTGCCTCTGAACGGCCGTAACTACGAGAATCTGCTTCAGTTGCGTCCAGGCGTGACGCGCTATCCAGGCGGTGGATTCTCGACCACGAGCACCAACGGACTTCGTGCGGAAGACAACGGCTACATCATTGACGGCCTGTTCAACAGCGAACCCTACTCTGGTCAGGGCATTATCAATGGAGCGGGTATTGCGGGAGATTCGGCGACCATCTTGCCCATCGATTCCATTCAGGAATTCAACCTGCAGGAGAATCCGTCGGCGGAATATGGCTGGAAGCCCGGCGCCGTGGTCAACGTAGGCTTGAAGTCGGGCACCAACGGATTGCACGGCACGGCCTTTATTTTTGGCCGTCATGGAGCCATGGACGCGCGCAACTACTTCAACTGCGCCAACGATCCCTGCGCGGTCGGGCAGTCTCCGAGTCCGAAAAATCCCCGTACACTGGAGCAGTTCGGCGGGAGCGTGGGCGGGCCCATCATCAAGGACAAAGCTTTCTTCTTCGGCTCCTACGAGGGCCAGCGCTACGATGTAGGAAACCAGTTCGGGGGCGTGACCAGCCCATCCATGATCGCGATGCCAGACGCGGGGAACTGTTTGGTCCTAACCACCGGCGACTGTGCCAATAGCATTCCCGACACGATTGCCGATGTGCACGCCGCTTTTCTTGCTGGAGTAATTCCGAACGACGTCAGCCCCGCCAGCCTGAAGGTTGCGGGGTGCACCTTCGCTGCCTCGGGTGCGGTGGCATGCGATGGCACCGGATTCCCCGCCAATAATAATCCGTCCATCAACATCGTCAACGGATTTCCCAACGTCGTAAATGTCAACAATGTGCTGGGCAAAGTCGATGTCCGTCTGAATGAGCACAACACGGCCAGCGGCATGTATTTTTTCGGTAACAACTCGGGAACGGTCGAGGACTTTCCCGAGCTCCAGTCGAAGTGGCGGTCACACATTCACACCCGGGCCCAGGTATTCGGGACCAGTTGGACGTGGATCCCAACTGCACGCTGGGTGAATGAAGCCAGATTCGGGTACAACCGCCTTTACCAGCCCACATTGCCCGGCGATCTTAATGCTCCGGCGTCGAGTTACGGCCTTGATACAGGTGTGGCTGCGGGTGCTTTGACCGGCGGGCTGCCTCGCATCGGCTTCGGCGGATATTTCTTTCCCGGCCTGGGTGGGTTCAAATGGCCGAAGTTCCAGGGACCCGACACTATCGTCCAATTCATTGACCACATTTCCTATACCGCGGGCAAGCACGCCCTCAAGTTTGGCGGCGAAGTGCATCGCAATGGCGTTACCGGCGGCGCGTTTGGCAACGCCAGGGGCAGTATCAACTTTCTGGACGGCACTTTTACTGGGCCTACCGGCGTGCCTTCTTCGCAGCTGGAAGATTTTTTTGCGGGCGCGCCAACTCTGGCCTCTGTGCTTTCGGGAGACCCGACGCGGCATTTGCACAATTGGGCTTACGCGGGCTTCTTCCAGGACGACTGGCGGCTTAGCAGGAACCTGACCGTAAATTTAGGAGTGCGCTACGAGTTCAACTCGGTGGTCAAGGAGGCCCACAACCTGCTGGGGAACTTTGACCCGAATCTCGGACTGGTGCAAGTGGGCAAGCAGATCAATGCTCCCTACAAACCCGATCACAAAAATTTCGCGCCGCGTTTCGGCTTTGCCTGGGATATCGGCGGCAGGGGGAACACCGTGGTCCGCGGCGGCGGTAGCCTGATTTACGAGACCGTGAACTGGCAATCCTTCCTGGCCTTCAACAACAGCTTTGGCCTTCCCAGCGTTCCTACCGGAGCCATCATCGATGCCGCTGGAGATACGGCTGGAGGCACCATTACGACCGGCAATCTTAGCCCGTCCCCGGCGAATCCTTGGGACAATGGGCCTATTTTTGGCGATCTTACCAAGACGATTACTTGTGATCCCGTGAACGCAAATCCGTGCGGCATCATGGGCGTGGATCAACACCTGACAACTCCCTACGTTTGGAACTGGACGCTCAATGTGCAGCACGCGTTCACCCCGAACCTCTCTTTGGAACTTGCCTATGTCGGGAACCACGGTACGAATCTGACCGGGATTCGCGACATCAATCAGCCACCGGTGGGTTCGGGCTGGCCGGCGACACTAGTCACAGCCTGTGCAACCTCAGGCTACGATCCTAACGTTTGTGCACCCGCAGACGAACAGGGACCGCGGCCGTTTAATGCGACGTTCCCCTACCTGAGCAATATCTTCCAGATGGGGAATGTCTACAAATCCAACTACAACGGTTTGCAGGCCACTCTCACGGCACGGAATTACCACGGCTTAGGTATGGTGGCCGGTTACACCTTTTCGCACGCCCTCGATGACGTGGGCGCGAATTGGCACTTTGGCTACGGAGTCGGGCTGCCCCAGGATTCTTACAGTCTTGGACGCGAATACGCGAGCAGCGACTTCGACGTCCGGCACCGCCTCACGGTCTCGCTCACCTACGCCATCCCGGGAAAGAAAGGATTCGGGCAGGCATTGGAAGGCTGGGAAATCAACTCCATCGTGACCCTCCAGACCCCGCAGTATTGGGGGCCGATTGATTTGGGCACTGATGCCAGCGGCACTGGGCCTCTGCCCGTCAGCCCGCCAGCTAATAGCCCGATCCGCTGGGACTTCTTCGGGAAGCCTTCAGACTTCAAGTCAGGTCCCACGCCGATTCCCTTCTTCTCGGGAGCCACGAACTCGGCATGCGCCACGCAGGCCCTGGCCCTCGATGCGGGCAACGCACTCGGTCCAGCGACCACGGCCCTCAACTTATTTGGCTGCTACGCCAAGGGAAGCTCCATCATGATTCCTCCCCCCTTGGGGCAATTCGGGAACATGGGCCGAAATATGTTCCCCGACTCGGGTTTCCGTAATTTCGACTTCTCTCTGGCCAAAAACTGGCATTTCGGCGAGCGATTTCGGGCTCAGTTTCGCGCCGAGTTCTTCAACATTTTCAACCATCCCAACTTCGCCAATCCTTATGGCGGACAGAACGGCTACGGGCAAAACGATCCTTCGACCGGGTTCTTCGGCTGCGGTTGTGCCACGCCTGACGTGGCGGCTGCCAATCCCGTGGTTGGATCGGGGGGCAGCCGGGCGGTTCAGTTGGGCCTCAAGCTCATTTTCTGATCGCCCCACGGGATAGCTGAACCCTTATGGGCCGCACGGGAACCCGTTCGGCTCACCGGCCGATGGACAATCAGCCCTCAAGCCTGCCATCTGGGGGCGTCAAGTGAAAGTATGGCCCCGATCCTGTCAATCTTTAAGTGGGTGATCCTTCCATGGCTGGTGCGCACTCACGGAAGTCCAGGCTGAAATGAAGATAGCCACTGAAACAATCCGATCTGGGCGAGGTGCTCACGGATGCTAAGAGTAGGATCTGAACAAAGCTACGTTGCCCACGTCGCGGCGCCTATGGTACGGTGTCGGGTATTGTGGTACTTGGTATGACAGCTTGACCGGCATATGACGATTCCGCGAATTGCCTGCGTCTATTCCCTCCGGTATAGTGCCGAGCTATGAGAAACGGATGGCTCGCACCCACCTCGGGTCAACCAGTGTACAAAACCGTCCGGACATCGCGGCTCTACGAACAGATTGTTCAGCAAATTGAAGAGTCCATCCTGAAAGGCGTTCTCAAGCCTGGGGACCAGCTCCCGGCGGAGCGGGAGCTGGCCCAACGCTTTGGTGTGAGCCGAACTGCGGTTCGCGAAGCGGTTAAAGCGCTCCGCGAGAAGGGGTTGGTCGAAGCCTATTCGGGTCGAGGAACATTTATCACCGACGGAACTTCCCAGGTCATTCGGCAGTCACTCGATCTGATGACCAGGATTGGCCAGCAGGAAGGGTCGATGCACCTGTCGGAACTACGCCAGATGCTTGAACCGCAGATTGCTGCCCTGGCCGCCACCCGCATTGAGGAGCAGCTATTGGCAACCATGCGCGAGGCGGTCGTCGTCATGGATCGCAGCTTGCACGATCCGAACGCTTACATCGAGGCGGACCTCGATTTCCATTTGGCCCTGGCGGAAGCGGTGGGAAATCCACTGATCCTTTCGTTGCTCGATTCGATTGTGGGCCTGCTTCGGGAGCAACGGCGGCGGATTTTCGAAGTCGATGGCGGGCCGGAGCGAGGACAGTTTCATCACAAGCGAGTCCTCGAAGCGATTGAACAACATGACCCGGAAAAGACTCGTGCGGCGATGCGCGATCATCTGGAGCAAGTTCGTGAGGATTCGCAAGGCCCTTCGGCCGGCAAAAAGCCGGTGGCTTCGGAGCCGAGTTCTTAGTTAGCGCGGGAGAGGCGGATGGCCAATCTTGGTTTGTCGGCCTGGGAGTAATGGGCAGCCAGATGGTGAACCGGTTGCTCGAAAAAGGGCACACCGTAACCGGCGAACAACCGGACTCAGCGGTTGTCGTCCCTTGAACCCTTCAGGAATACATACACCCATCTCGTTCAATGACCTTCACGTGATCTCCGAGTTTCAAGGTAGGCCCTTTTGGCTCTCGGGTGCTGGGTCTTCTCGCCTCCCTTGTCCGATGCGCCTTGACTGCGAGGCATTCTTCCTTGCACGCAATCTATATGGACCGAAACGCAAGCCTCCTGCCCATCGTTCCTCACGCGCCCGCATGGCCCTTCGCTCTTTCGACCGAGGGGGGCAAGACGACGACCGTAAACCAATAGTTAGCGATTGTCCCAATCACCTGCAAGAATTGATCGAAATCGATTGGCTTGACGATATAAGAACTGCAGCGGAGTTTGTACATTTGGAAAGTCTCTCGGTCCTGCGCGGAAGCGGTCAGGACGACGACTGGCAGATGACTTAGATTGTCATCCGCCAACATCTCCATCAACACTTCACGCCCGCCCATTCTGGGCATATTTAAATCGAGGAGGATCAGGTCTGGGGTCGGAGCATTGAAGTACTGACCCTGCTTGCGCAGGAAGTTCAAGCATTGCTCACCGTCCCCCACGTGGTGCAGGTTGAGGAGCAGCTTGGACGTCGTGAAACCATGACGCATGAGCTGTACATCGTTGAGGTTGTCTTCGACGAGCAGAACTTCCAGAGGCCGACTATCAGCAAGTTGGTTGTTCATTGGTTTGTACCTTCTCGTCAGGACATTGCGGAGCCGCAAATATTCTGGCGAAGCCTAAGGATTCTGGGCTGACTTAACACCTACTTTTGAAATCGTATATCGCTCCATGTCGACATTTCGGAGCACATGAGGCTGAGCACTGAAGGTCTTCGGCGTTGAAACCAATTCTTGTTCGCTCATTTGTCGGAAGGCCTCTCCAATCACGGTAGGCGCATTCTCGATTCGGCTGTAGTTACGAAAGACGAGAAGGTTGGAACGCTTTCCGGCGCCGAACCCAAGGGTATGCCGGGTCACACGGACTACTTTGCGCGTAAGTCCCTTGCTTGAGCGACCGGACACATAGAAAAAGATCGTACCGGATACATGGGTTACACTTTTTCCCTTTTTGGGAGGAAGTGAGATGCTGTGGAAGGAGTGTTCGGGGATAGATGAAAGGCTTCAGTTTGTGGCTCGAACTGTGCAGGGAGTTCGGGATCTCCACAAAACAGGACCTCCATCACGGCCCCGGTGCTAATTAGTCGTGATGAGATGAAGCCCGCAAGCAACGAGCGGGTCGAGGCGGTCAAGAAGTACAAAGGCACCTTACCATGTGACGAACGCATCGCGGCATTCGCCAGCGTTTCCCCTTCCAGACCCAGAATGCAGTAGTGGCTCCATTGGTCCCCCAGATCGACGCCCACCCGTCAGACGATCGAGATTGGGGCGAAGCTCACCTCGCTCATGCTCTTCTCCGGCGCTCGTTGCTGCCACCTTTTTCGGATCCAGTTTTCCTTCAGTTTTCCCACCAGTTCCGCCAGCACTTCCTTCGTATCCCGCCGCATCGTGCCCGGCGTCTTCGCCGCTTCGATGTCGGTTCACTCTTCTTTCGAGAATTGTTATGCTTCTTCAAGGTCGATCTCCTTATCCATTGTGATTGCACCGTAGAGTGCGTTGATCACCGGTAGCTTAACGCCATCCGTGATCGGGGATCGACCTTCTCATCCTATCTACTGGGTGGAGCGAACCCGCTGGAGTCCAGCGCCTTTCACGGCGCACTTTTTCGCCAATTACGAGCGAGGTTTCACGTTACCGAGTTGCCGACAAGGACTAAGCCGCTGGTGCGGCGGCCGCTACGCCTGTATCCGCAGCTGGGGCGTGCCCGTACTGGAGGACGCCCCGTGTTTCGAGCAGTCAAATTGGCCGGGCGAGGAACCGCGATCTTCTGATTGCGCGAGCGCCTCATTCTTGGCGACGTCTAACGCTCTTGCACACTGAAAGCAGCGCATCCGAGTTGCTCACTTGGCGGAATTCCTTGCCGTCGTCAACAATCACGAAGAAGAGATTGAGAGGAACAGGACTGTTCGGCGTGTTGACGATGGCTGTCCCCGTGCAATCAGGGTTGACAGAATAGGTCCCGCTGTTCGCGGTAAAACCGGGATTGAACGGCGAACCGTTGACTACCACGTGCTCAGTTCCCGTGAGATTACCCTTACCATCGAAAGTAGACGTGGTCACTCCCGCGAATGTTGCTTCGGGAGGAAGGCCGGGGACGTTAAGCAGGAAGCCTTGGACCGAGCATCCGTATTCGCCAGAGAGCGTCCGGTTCGAGCAGTGTCGGTTGCTTGACTGGGCAGTGGCCGACGTGTTGTCCGACTGTGCCACGGCAAAAAAAATTGCACCGGAAGCAAGCAAGCCGCAAAGGATCATCATAGGAGTCGTGCGCATCAATATTCTTGACGACAAATTGGTTTCCATAGAGACCTCCTTATAGGTCTGAGTCGAATTTCCGTTTTGGGATCCGGTGGATGGATTGGGACGCATTTTGGAACCGCGGTCGAGCCTTAAGAGTGCTCCACGCCGAATCGAGCTGGAGAGCGCGTTCTCATTCTGAGTTAAAAATGAGTGTAAGCCTGTGTTGAAAATGAATGTAAGCGGGCAGTCGATTCGGGGCATAGTACAAATGCGACATCTGCGAAAGAATTCCTAAATATTCTTTCGATTTCGGAGTGTGTGCGACGAAAGACGGTCGATCAAATAGCGTCCAGTTCGTTTGGTTGGTTTTCGGAAGAACAGTTCGATATAATTGGTAAACCTTCCATCTGGCGAGCCCTCTAGTCTAATCGGCTTGGCCACGGGCTCCCGTAGTTCGAGGCGAGGCCAGTCATGCACGAGCTTCATTCATCCGCTCCCCGTCCCGAGCTAAGGGCTTACGTTCGTGCTTTTGCTCAGCGGAAGTTGGACCGAGGTAGCGTTGAAGTCGTACAACCGATGCCTGCGTGTCTCGAGCAGATACTCAGCTTTGAGTTTGGCGATCATCCAATTATCGAATTCGGCGATGGGAGCCGCCTGCAGACTTACCAGATTGCAGTTGTTGGCCCCAGCGCCTATCGACCAGTCAATGTTCGTCTCCGTAGCGGACTTGAGTCGTTCGCAATCTTTTTTCAACCGCTGGCGTTTTGGCAGCTCTTCCGCGTGTCGATCGGTGAACTCGCCAACAGGCATTACGACTGTTGTGATGTTGTTGGAGCCGAAATTCAGGACCTCAAGAACAAAATGGCGGACACTGTTTCTTTTCCTAAACGGGTGGGACTCGTAGAAGAGTACCTCCTGAGGAAGGCCTCAAGGTCCGTTGGAAATACCCCGATCATGAATGCCGCGCTTCATATGTTTGAATGCAACGGGACCGCACGAATTAGTGATATCGCAAACCAAACTTCATTGAGCTTGCGGCAATTTGAACGACGATTTACAAGTGAAATTGGCATAGGTCCTAAACTGTTCGCCAGAGTTGCAAGGTTTCAAATGGTGCTCGACGCCAAGGTTAGATGTCGGAATGCGTCTTGGCTGACTTTGGCTCACGAGTTCGGATATCACGACCAAATGCATATGATAAGAGACTTTTATGGTCTCAGTGGCTTCTCTCCAAGCTGCTTGCTTGAGCGGCTCGGAGACAACAGGCCGCCCGCTCTCGCAGCGTGCCAAGAAGGTGAAAGGTAATCATCCTCCCCGGGCCGTCCTGTTCTGGTGTTCCGCCTCGATCCGTGCGCCGATCTCTAGGTTTTTGCACGGTTTGCCCTCCAGAACTGACTGATTTTGAAGCCGACCCACGTTTTTTAGTTGGTCGGGGCGATAGGATTTGAACCTACGACCCCCTGCGCCCAAGGCAGGTGCGCTACCAGGCTGCGCTACGCCCCGACATAATTGCTCTACTGATTCTAAATCACTTCCCAAACTTGCGAAAACGAGAGCCGTTGCGAAAGCCTTCGTTTTGCTTTGTTTCTGTAGCAAACTGTGTCAAAACTGTGCCAAAACCCATCAGTTCACCCTCGCTGTGTCATAACCGATGTTCTGATCAATCTTCTGATCAAGGTTCTGCTCGTTCGCCTGCCGATTCATCTTGATTAGAGCCTCGCGCTTCATCTGCAGTTTCATCTGCGAATACTTCTTGAAGACCTTCGCGTCTCCCTGCCGCAGCAATTGTGTGACCCACTCATCGGCAACGCCACCGGCACTGAGCCGCGTCGCGTAGGTAGATCGCAAATCGTAGATGCGGAAATACGGGACCTTGGCGCGCCGCAAGGTGGCTTGCCAGACGGTCTTCAGTGTCTTCTGATGTCCGCTCGGATTCTCGTCACTCGGAAACAGATACGGACTGCACGGAGACAGACGAAGCTGATCGCGAAACGCCTCCACCGCAATCGGCGTCAACGGCACCTCCGCGATTCCGTTGGGTGTCTTGGAATCGGGGATCCAAACCACCGCGTTTTCGAGATCCAGATTTCGCTTCTTCATCGGCATCAGTTCCTTGTACACGCGCAGCCCCGTCTCGGTGATGATCCGCACGATGTTGCGCATGTATTCCGGAGCATGGATCTCGAGTTTTCATTGTTCCGACCACGTCAGATAATGTGGGCGGAACAAACCTTTCACAGCGACCGGGAACTCGACCCCAGCACAGGGATTGGAGGGCAATAGTTTTTTCCGAACGGCAACGTTCAACATGCGCCGCAGCACCCGCAACTCCTGGTGAACTGTCGCTGGTTTGAGTTCCCCACGCTCGATGAAGCCGGCGGTTGTCTTGACGCGCACGCGGTCCCGAAGCCGTTTGCGCAAGTACAACTCGATTCCATCGGCCGTGAGGTCGGCCAGCTTGTAGCCCTGGAACGCAGCTTTCAGATGTTTGCTGGCTCGCATATTGGCGTCGTGAGTCTTCTCAGCACGTATGGGCGGCTTGGAATAGTTTTCCAGGAAAAATTCCACCCATGGTTCGAACCCCATCTGCTCGCCTTTGCGGACAATCTCGAGAACTCGATTGTCCCTGGCGTCGAGCCGTTCGCGAAGTTTCTTGTTCGCTTCCTGCCAGTCTTCGGTGAAGGTTGATTCTCGAATGCGCTTCCCGGCTCGATCCAGGTAGCTCATCCAGAGAACTTTTGTGTTGGGTCGTTTGTAGACGACACCGTCGTGTTTCCTAGGTCTTGCCATTTCCCACCTCTTGTTTGAAGGTCGCGCGGAATGGCTCAAGATCCGATCGCAAGAAACGGATATTTCGACCCATTACGCGGAGGTGGGGAATCTGCTTTCGCTCCACCCAAAGATACACGGTTTGGACACTGACGCCGAGATAAGTTGCCGCCTGTTGCACGGTGAGAGGAAGTTCCTCGCGAACGAATGGCAATCCTAGATCTACGGCGTTGCTTGCGGCGTTCGGCTGGATTGGTTTGGAACTCATAGGGCTCTTCATAAGCGGGATTGCTCCTTGTGTCAAAACGCAGATTGGAAATAAAGACGAGACCCCGTGGTGACATGCGCACCTGCTTTCTGTGCCTAAATGGAGTTCGGAAGATGATGCAGAAAGCTTAGGGGGACACTTCCCTAAGCAGGGCAACAAGTTTGGCTAGGGGGAACCTGGGCGGTGTTTTCTCGCGACTCTTATTCTTCGTCTCTGAGGATTCGAACTTGTACGCAACGGTTTTCGCAGAACCAATTCCGGTTTGCCTGAGCCACCAGACTCACGGCATGCGGCCGCGACGTGGAAATTGCCTGCTTCGAGGCGGTCAGAAGCTGCGCAAGAGAAGATCTCGTGCGCTTCCCAGCACTGTCTCTCGCGCCGCTGCTGGCAGCATGCGGGCAATTTCAACAGCCCCGATCATCGTGGAAAAAATAGCAAAGAAAGCACGTTCTTTATCCACCGTTCGCCGCCCAGGCATGAACGGCAGCATCTGGCTTCTGTAGTTCACTAACTCCGCTACGATCCGCGGCTTCATCCTCTTATCTGCCCGCGCTAATTCAGGAGCAAGTGTCGCCAGGGGGCAGCCGCGCTCGGGATGTTCGCACATTTCCGGACGTAGGTAGGCCTTCACAATTGCCTTCCACGCCTCCCCAGGGGGCGACTGTTCGGCGGCATGAACCAGGCTAGCGACGATGTCTCGGAAACCCTCTTTCAGGGACTCAATGAGCAACTCGTCCTTGCTCGCGAAGTGTTTGTAAAACCCCCCGTGAGTCAGGCCGGCGTCGCGCATGACAGCGGCAACGGCAGCCCCGTTCAAGCCTTCGGCGCGGACGCGCCGGGAGGCATCTTTCACGATCTTCTCGTGAGTCTCGATTTTGTGTTCGGGCCGATAACGCATGACAAATAGGATGCTGCGAATCATCCCAAGATGCAATACACCCGAGAGCGCCTGGACAGGTCGGGAAAAAGTTCGAATCCATAGGATGATACACGTCATCTTATAAAATGTGCCAAAAACTGGCAGAGCAGACAGGCACATGGATGTTCCTTGCGGGTTACGCGTCACGACTGGCAAGGTAGGACGACGTCGCGGTGAAGACAGATCGGAAGAGGCCAGAGCAGGCATCACCAAGCCGCCAGATGGATATCGCGGGAGATGGGAGATGAATACCACCGCAAGAGCAAAAGCGATCCCGCCGATATTCGTCGGCAAGTGGACGACGAATATCTTGTTCGCACTGAACGAAGGGGCTTATCGGCATGGACAGCTAAAGCGGCGGCTGCGAGGAGTCTCGCAACGAATGCTCACCAGAACCCTCCGCAATCTCGAATCTGCGCGACTCATCGAGAGAAGGTCGTCGGAATCGAACCGCCGCGTTGTTCGCTATTCCTTGACCGAACTGGGGCGAGGATTCATTCGACCGCTGACCAGCATGTGCAACTGGGCGAGGCAGCACGATAAGAACGTGAGCGCTGAAGTTCGCATGGTTGAGATGAAACGTGAGGAGTGCAAGTTGTCAGTTATTGCGAGTTGAATTTCAAAATAGGAAAAAGCTGGAGCACCAAATATGCAATATCTCGTGCAAATGAAAATTGTGCCTGAGGGTCGCCCCAAGAGTGCGGAGGAAGGCGAAATCTTCCTCAAGGAGTTCATTCGCCCAACACTGGAGTTGTGCAAGAAGCTGGCGAATGAGGAAAAGATCCTGGCAGGCGGGCCGATCAGCGGAACCATCGGTCTTGCACTCGTCGTAAAGGCAGACTCCGCTAAAGAACTGGACGATCTCGTGACCAGCCTGCCGGTGTGGCCGCGAATGGAAACCGCAATTACTCCGCTTACGACGTTCGAGGACCGCGCGTTATCGATCGAGCGCAGGCTGAGCGATTCACGAGCCAAGCGATCGGCGTCCTAACGCCTCTCGTCTTGCCTGAATTATTTAGCGAAGCAAAGGAGGGCTTATGAATTCCGCTCGTTGGCGCATCGGTTTGTTGCTGTGTGTTCTGCTGCTCATCGCTGTGGCCGTTGTTATTCTGCGCAGTCCCGACAAGCGTTCCGCGAAGCGGCACAGTCCGGAACTCGAATATCTGAAGGCCGTGAACAGCGTCGCACCACCAAAGGACCCGGAGTTGATGTTCATACTGATGGGCGAGTTCGCCAGTTCGAACCTTCAGGATGAGGGAGCAGAATTTTTCAGCGCGCGTCTCAAGGAATTCGAGCCACAGTTGACACCGGTTCAGAAGTCTTTGTACCTGGGAATCATTGGGCTGTTGCGCGCTCAAAATGCGTCCCGGGTGCGGCTGCTGAATCGCTACGGCTATGTAAGAGACACGATTGCCACCCTCGATCAGGCAAAGCAGGTATCTGGCGGGCAGGTTTTCGTCGTGAACTGGATCGCCGGGATCGTGCATACCGAACTACCTGGCTTTTTTCACGAGCGAAAGGCCGCGCATGAGGAACTTACGTGGTGCGCAGAGCACGCTGACAAAGCGCCTCATTCGGCGTGGTTGCGCGAAGTTTACTTTCATCTCGGGAAACTCGCCCTGAATGATGGCGACACCGCAAAGGCAAATGAGTACCTTCGGAGCAGCGGCTATCCCAATTTCGACCACCCGATCACGCTGGCAACACCTTTCTCCGAAGACAGAGTCTCAGGTCACGCATTTGCACCGCGACGCATCGTCGAGGTTGTGCCCGGTCGTGTCTACACGTTGACCGGCTTCGAATTCACGGAATACTATTTCGTGATCTCGAAAGATCGCCATCACCTCATCAGCATCGACGCCGGCACGCGACCGGATTTCGCAAAGGGAGCATACGATGCCCTCCAGGCCTATGTGCCGGGACTGCCTCCACTGACAACCGTGTTCGTTACTCACGCACACTGGGACCATGTCGGCGGTCATTCCTACTTTCGCAGCCTAAGCTCTCATCCCAAGTTTTACGGACGAGCCAACTTTCAGGAGGAGTTCGCAAGAGAATTCAACGGACCGGATGTCTTCGGGAAGGAGTTCTTCGGCGAGCGATTCAATACCGAGGATGTCCGGAGCTACAAACCGGACGTCGCGATCGACAACCGTACGGACCTGAACATCGGCGGAACGAAGTTCGAGCTGATCCCAGTTCGAGGCGGTGAAACGCATGATGCCATGTTGATTTACCTTCCTGACGAAAAAGTAATGTTCATGGGAGATGTCATCATGCCCTATCTCGGCGCGCCCTTTGCTCAGGAAGGTGATCTCGAAGGGCTACTCGATGCGATCGATGTCATCGTGAGCAGGAATCCCCAGCATCTGTTGCAAGGGCATGAACCCCTGACTCGGAACTTCAGTTCGCTGTTGATTCTCAGCCACCTGAAAACCGATTTGACATGGTTACAAGACCAGGTGCTCGCGGCCATTCGTCGTGGTGACGATAGAGCGGCGATTCATGACACAGACCTCGTCCCTCCGGATTTCCTGGCCACGCAGCCCGATGCGTACCAACCTTACTACATTTTGCGCGAGCATGTGATCGACAGACTCTACGATCAAAACGTCGGATACTGGCAGGCAAACCTCCAGGGACTGGCTCATCCCAGCCGGACAGATCACGCGGAACTCCTCGTTGACTACCTGGGGGTCTCCGAAGGACAAATTTTGAAAGCAGGGGAGCGTCTCTCCGCAGATGGTAAGTACGCGATGGCGGCGGAGTTGTTAGAAACCGCGGAGCCAAAGTTTCCCCATAGCGAAGCTCTTAAGAACGCAAAGCGGTTCGCCTATCTGAAGCTGATGGAAAAGAATCAGAACACGGACCCGTTCAAGTTCATCATCTACTCGGCAAAGGCCGGCGAACAGACTCCGCAGATCAATCCCGAAGATGTTAAGGAAACGGGAGGCTCCACACGATGACCCGCGAGATCTCGTCCGCGCAAGTTTGGTTTGCAGGTGGCGAACGCATCGGCTACGACCCCAATGCGCGCACAATCGTTCAAACACCGGGAGGCGCGCTCAGAGTGTTCCTGAGGCGGGAAGGAGATCTCGCTCACGCTGTCTCCTTTCTCCCAGGATTTCCCGATGGCTCCTTTGGATGGGCGAAGGTTCTGCCTTATCTGCCGAGTGGCGCCGATATGCCGAAGCTCTTCCTCGACTACCTCGGGATGGGCGATAGCGACAAGCCCAAGGAGTACGCCTATTCAACCGCGGAGCGCACGGATCTTGTCGAAGCGATCTGGCGGGATCTCGGCGTCCAATCCACGACGCTGGTTGCCTTCGACTTTTCCTCGCTTGTCGTTCTCGAACACTTGCGGCGTCGGCTTGAGCGCGCGGGCCGCGGTGCATCCACCAGCGGGCCGGATATACGCGGCGTTTTCATCGTCAATGGAGGGCTCTTCACGGACGGGCACACCCACCCTTGGTACACCACGCCGATGTTGCGCCGTCTCCCGAACCGAGCCCGCCAGGGTGTTGGCCGCCCGTTGTGGCTATTTAAGAGGATGCCAGGAATACGGAAGATGTGGTCCAAAGACTATCGCGTAACAGACGGCGAGCTCGGCGAGCTCCACAGCGCCATGGACCGGCACGATGGCCTCTTCTACCTAGCCGCAGCAGCCGGCTTCGTGGCGGATCACAAAGCGCAAGGCGACCGGCTCGACTTCGGTGACCTCTTCAAGGCTTATCGCGATCAGTTCCCGTTCTTGGTAGGCGGCAGCGACGAAGATCCCTTTGAACACCGGCAGGTGGACCTCGCGCAGGAACGGTTGGAAACGCTCGGTCTTCGGATCGAGCGTTTGCCCGGCGGCCACCTCACCACGAATGAACAGCCGGAAGCCTTGGCGACTTTGATCGCGAAGTTCGAGCGCAAGAAAACCGAGCGAGCAGGAACCATGCCGACACGGCCGAACACATAGCACCGACGGGCGCCGCCAGCAGGATCAAAGTTCGGCGTTGACAGGCATTAGAGTACGATAGTACTCTTTGGAGCATGCGATATTCGCCAGAACACAAAGCGCAGAACCACGAGAAGATTCTTTCCGTGGCCGCTCGCTCTTTCCGCGAACACGGCGGCGACACTAGTGGCATCGGGACGGTGATGAAGAAGGTAGGCCTGAAAAAAGGGGGCTTCTACCGGCATTTTAAGAGCAAGGACGACCTGTTCGTCGAAGCGGTGGCACGGGCACTCGACGAGACGGGAAGGGGCATGGTGGAAGTCGCAAAGTCCGCGCCCGAGGGTCAGGCTCTGCGGGCGATCATCGAGCGTTATCTAAGTACCGGGCATGCGAATTCGCCGGGAACCGGTTGCGTGCGCGCGGCCCTGGGGCCAGAACTCGCACGAAAACCGGTTGCCGTGCGGAGAAGGATTGAGACATTGTTGGAAGCGTATCGTGAGCGGTTCTTGCCATTCATGCCCGGTCACACGCTTCAAGAGAAGCAAGCGAAGATCAGGTTGTTATTTCCCAGCCTGGCAGGTGTGTTGATGATGGCGCGAGTTAGTCCGGACCCTCCAAGGCGTGAGCAGATCCTGAGGGAAGCGAGAGAATTTTTCATAAAGAGCTTCGCTGAAGCGTAATTTTTTTGATCTTTAAGAGTACGTACGTACTCTTATGATAGAGAGCGATAGCAAACTTCAATCGAGAGGAGAACCTAATGAACTACACGATCTCTTTGCTTGTGGCGGCGCTTTCCGTGCTGTCCGTCGCGCAATCGCAACCCGAGAGTGGCCAAGGCTTGCCCAGCGGGGCCATACCTAAAACCACCGCAGTGCTTGTCATTCAGACTCCCAAGCAGGGCGTAACCGTTCAACAAGTCATGGCTGTGATTCCGGACGAGATTCAGGCGACTGTAAAGCTCTATCTCGACGGGAAAATTCGCGAGTGGTATTCGCGCGGCGATGGCAAAGGCGTCATCTTCCTGGTGGATGCGAAGACCGAGGACGAGGCGCGGGCCCAGATGGAAACGCTGCCGCTCGCGAAAGCACATTTGATGGATCACGAGTACATTCCCGTCGGGCCGCTGACGCCGCTAAGAGCGCTGAACCCAGCTGCGTTCCAGTGACCCCTCGAAATGGCGCCGCTGCAGGAGGGACGATCGGCGTGCTATCCCCAGTCCTGATCCGCGACTGAAGCCTGTCGCAGCCGCGATCTGTTAAGAGAAGAAGCAGGGCCATATCACCTGGCTCGAACTTTGGAAAGGAAAAATTGATCATGGCACAACAGACACAATCCGGGGCCGCTTCAGGCGTGCCTAGCATTCCTACACCTAAAACCACCGCAGTGCTGGTCATTGAGACTGCGAAGCCGAGCGTGACTGCGCAACAAATCATGGCTGTCATACCGGCAGAGATTCGGGCAACTGTGAAGCTCTACCTCGACGGGAAGATCCAACAGTGGTATTCGCGCGGCGATGGCAAAGGGGTGATCTTCCTGGTCAACGCAAACACCGAGGACGAGGCACGAGCCATCATGGAAACCCTGCCGCTCGCAAAGGAAGAGTTGCTCCATCACGAGTATATTCCCGTCGGACCCTTGATGCCCTTGAGGGCATTGATGGGGCCAGGAGCACAACAGTGACTCTCCTCGCGAGAGCATATTGGAGGCGGTCGTTTGGAGGAAAGCCGCCATCGGAAAGGATCGATCATGCCACTTGCAATCTTGTTCGGAATCAGCGTAGCGTTCGGCTTGGCCGTTTGGGGAGTCGTGGCGTGGCAGTACATTTGGCCAGCGCTAAGTGAACGCCCCAACCCCGAGAATCTGAAGCCCATCCTACTGCTGCATGCGTTCAGGTTCCTCGGATTGGCATTTGTGGTGCCCGGTGTTGTGTCTCCAGAATTACCTGCCACATTTGCTCAACCAGTAGCTTACGGTGATTTCATAACCGCGGTTCTGGCTTTGCTCGCCGTGGCCACGCTAGGAACCGGCACGGGGACTGTGGTGACGTGGGTTTTCAATACCTTCGGAACAGCGGACCTGCTCTTCGCTTTTTACCTGGGAAGCCGGATATCACTCCCAAATAACCCGGGCTTGTTAGGCGCTGGCTATTTTATCCTGGCTGCCTACGTGCCTCTTCTTCTCGTAACGCATGGCTTGGCGTTCCGAATACTGTTGCGAACGAAGGTTGTGGCGCCGTCACGAAATAAACTAAGTGCCGCTTGACGTCACGCTGGTCGATCAGGCCAAGGCCTCGGCAGACCCCCTCAGCCACCCGTGCCGTGGGGAAATCAAGCACGGGGTCTCCGAGGCCTTCCTGAATTGTTCGCATCCGAAGTCCCATTTTGTATCACCCTGAAGTCGTGCGCGCAGGGCTTCAGCGAACCTTGCGGGATGCGTTAGCTTGCTTTCGCCTCTTCGTCGCGCCTTCGGATGGCGGCTCCTTGAGGGTCCGTTAAGATATCGACCCACTTCGGATGAGGCGTGGGCTCGGCGTCATAGTTGTCGTGCCAGTTCCACCACTTGTACGGCGGGGTCTGCGGGTAACCCTCCGGCGAGTCCTCCCATGCCTCCTGACGACCGAGCGGTGTGATGTCGAGGTAGCTCCAGGTGGTCCCCATCGCCTCGTCGCCGCGGCCGTTGATGAAGTATGTGCGAAACACTTTGTCGCCGTCGCGAAAAAACACGTTGTGGCCGTGCCATTCATCGACGCCGAAGTCCTTGTCGAAGCTGTCGGTCATGGTGTACCAGGGCATCTCCCAACCCATTCGCGCCTTGAGACGCGCAATGTCCCCCTGCGGTGCGCGTGAGGCCCAGGCGAGGGTCGTGTCGCGGGCATTCAGATGTGCCAGGTGGGCGACCTGATCGGCGCCCAGCGAACAGCCGCGGCAGGCGTGCTCGGGCCAGCCGAACACCCCGGGCTCGAAGAAGGCGCGATAGACAATCAACTGAGTCCGGCCTTCGAACAAATCGAGCAGTCTAACCTTGCCCTTGGGCCCTTCGAACTCGTATTTCTTCTCCACCGCCATCCAAGGCATCCGCCGGCGTTCAGCAGCCAGCGCGTCACGGGAGCGGGTGAAGGCTTTCTCCTTCACGAGCATTTGCTGCCGCGCAGCCTCCCACTCGTGCTGTGACACGATCGGGGGTGTCTTTATCGCGACATTCGATTTCTCAATCTTTCTGGTCGACATTTTGATTTTTCCTTTCCTCTGAGTTCGGCAGGACTTCTCCTGTCCGGTTCTTGCGCGTTACTTTCACCGCCAACGCTGCCAGCCCGCCGGTAGAAACTGCGCCGGCAACGACTAATCCCACGGTTGCCAAACAGAATGGACACATCGTTCACCTCCTCGGCAGCGAAACGTCACTGCTTACCCGGTAAGCTAATGCCGCTCGGCCTGTAATTATTTTCCGTCGTTACTTCGTGGCGTTACGCAACCTTCGTCGCGGTCTCCGGCACGTAAGCTCTAAACTGCTGCTGGAGCGCCTTGACCGCACCGTTACGCCAGCCCTCCGCCAGCGACTTTGACATGGGATCCGGGAATATTTCCTCTTCCCCTTTCTCCACTCCGTCGAAGATGCCGCGCGCAACGGACTCGGGAGAAGCCTTCGGTATGTCCAGACCCCGGGCCATATCCGTGTCCACGGGGCCAGGCAGGACGATATGTACGCTTACGCCCCGCCCAGCGAGAAGAGCGCGCAGCGATTGTGCCAGGGAAAACGCGGCCGCCTTCGAGATCGAGTATGCCGGGCTGAATGGCACAGCGGCAATCGCCGCCAACGACAGAACGTTGACGATGGCTCCTCGAGAACGCGTCAGCAACGGCAGGAAAGCCTGAGTCACTCCATACGGGCCATAGAGATTGACGGCGAGGCTCTGTTCGAGTGCGGCGCGATCGCTCAAGTCATTGTAAAGCGCCAAGCCGGCGTTATTAATGAGGACATCGAGAGCTTCGACATTCTTGACAGCATCCTGAATCTCCGCGGTGTTGGTCACATCCAGGGTCAAGGGCGTGACGCGCCCATCCGAATGTACGAAGGGCTGGCGCGTACCCGCATACACCCGCTTCGCGCCTCTCCTCAACGCGTCTTCGACCAGCGCCCGTCCGATGCCTCGGTTGGCACCGGTGATCAAGACTGTCTTGTCTTCAATGTTGTTCATACCGTTCTCCTTTGTTGAACCACCTCTGAATTCAAAACCTCAACTACTCAAGCTGCGTTCTACTACGTTTATTGCGCCTCGTACCGTTCCGGAAAGTACACGTCAGCACTCACCTCCCTGAGGTATCGTTTTGCCCAACGACAGATGCCTCTGAGTGGAGCGATGATTGTCCTTCCCATTTGGGTCAGCGAATACTCGACAGCAATGGCCTTCGATTGCGTCACACGCCTGGCGATTAAACCGGCGGATTCAAGATCGCGAAGGGTTCTGGTAAGCATTCGCTGAGAGACACTTCCGAGGTGGCGCCGCAACTCCCCGTGTCGATAAGGTCTCTCTTTAAGCGAAAACAAAACCTTGGGTGTCCATCTGCCGATGAAGATGGACGACGTCATTCTTGATTCTTGCGTCGTATTCATGCCGATCTTCCTTTTGCGAAAGCGTTTCCGCGAAATAACCTTTCGAATTTTCCTTTCATGCCTTGGTTTCGCAGGCGGCACCGTCCAAGCTTGCCAATTCTTGCGGTCTGGGCGCAATTAGGAACATGTGTGTACCTACGCGAACCTCCGGCACCACAACGCTACTCATCACTTGCCGTACTCGTCGTGTCGGCGCCACCAAAGGCCGGTCTCGTTGCGCCCCTTGGGGGCGCGGTCAAGCCACTGGTACATCCCCCAGAGACCGTCGAGTCCTCGCGCATAGGTGGAATAGGTGTGGTAGACGACGCCGTCTTCGAGCGCGAATGCGCTCATGCCCGGCCTCTCGCGAATGTAGGTTGCCGCGTCCGTTCCGCACATAGCCGCGAACTTCGCAGGACCATCGGGCGTCGCGTGCGAAATCTCGACCCCTTCCTGTCCGCTTATCCGCAGTGGCGCCTCGCGCCGGTAGTTGTATTCGATACCGCCCTCGCGTTGTTGCTCCTGCGTGTAAGAGGCGCAGAAGTCGAAATTGAAGTCACCGCCGACAGAGCACGCCCAAGGGAACGTCCAGCCCAACCGACGCTTGTATGCCTGCAATTTCGCAATCGGGGCGCGCGAGACGGCCCAGAGCATCACATCATGGTTAGCCAGGTGAACAGCGATGCCGTTGAAGCCGTCTGCGATCGACGAGCAAGAGGGACAGCCCGCTGCGTAATCGGGGCCGAACATGAACTGATAGACGAGTAACTGCGAGCGGCCTCGGAAGAGGTCCGCCAGCGAGGCGCTGCCTTCCTCGGTCTCGAAGCGATAGCCCTTATTGATTGGCACCCACGGTAGTTCCTGCCGCTGGCGCGCCAGTTCGTCGCTGCGATGCGTGAGTTCCTTCTCCGCCTTAAGCAACTCGATCCGGGCCTTCAGCCATTGTTCTCGTGTTCCGGTGTTATGTTTGGTCATTGTCGTTGTCTCCTTTCGTTCCTTCCCCGATCTGACTTGGTGTTTGATTGCCATGCGCTATATTTAGCGCGGAGCATTGGAGAGGTGGGAGTGACAAGTGTGGCGGGATTCGGATGGATTCTCTGATTACAGCGGCAGCCCGCGCACTTGCGGCGGGGGATTCCCTTGGAGCGTTGAAACGAGTCGCACTGCGCGACGATGCGTCGGCGCTCGCGCTTCGCGGCATCGCGATGGCGCAGCTTGGCGATTTCGCACGAGCGAAGGAACTGCTGCGGAAGGCCGCGCGTGCCTTCGGTCCGAAGGAAGCCGTAGCCCGCGCGAGGTGCATATTGGCTGAGGCTGAAATCGCCCTCGCCTCGCGCGATCTGGGTTGGCCTCCGAAAATGCTCGACGCGGCGCGGTCGACCCTCGAGGCGCACGGCGACCGTCGGAACGCCGCATTCGCGCGCTATCTTGAAGTCCGGCGACTCCTTTTGATCGGGCACATCTACGAGGCGGAGCGTATGCTAGCGGACCTCGACCCGAGCCTTTTCCCGCCTGTGTCGAGGACTTTCCACGGCCTGGTGCTTGCGGGAATCGCGATGCGGCGTTTGCGAACGAAAGAAGCGCGCGCCGCGCTCACGCAGGCCGAACACGCCGCCCACCAAGCGGGTATCCCTGCGTTGATGGCGGAGGTTGAAAGCGCAGCTCGCGTGCTGAATACGCCAGCAGCGCGCCTGATTGCACGTGGCGACGAGCGTCTCCTACTGCTCGAAGACGTTGAAGCCTTGCTAGAGTCGAAATCCATCGTCGTAGATGCATGTCGCAATCTCGTGCGTCAGGCAAACAACGTTGTCTCGCTCGCAAAACGTCCTGTGTTGTTCGCGCTCGCACGCGGGCTGGGTGAAGCGTGGCCTGGAGATGTACCGAGAGACCTGCTCCTGGCGCGAGCGTTCGGAGCGAGATTCGTCGATGAATCGCATCGCGCGCGTTTGCGAGTCGAAATCGGGCGTCTCCGCCGAAAGCTTCGGAAGGTGGCTGATATCAACGCAACGAAGCGGGGCTTTGCGCTCATTCCGAAGCGTGGACGCGATGTCGTCGTTCTAGCCCGGCCCGTCGAAGAGGAACATGGTGACGTGTTAGCGTTCCTCACGGACGGTGAGTCGTGGTCGAGTTCGGCCTTGGCACTTGCGCTTGGCGCTAGCCAGCGCACTGTGCAGCGGGCACTCGACTCGCTCGCGGCCGCGGGCAAGGTGCAGTCATTTGGTCGGGCGCGAGCGCGGCGCTGGATCACTCCTCCCGTGCCGGGATTCACGACGATTTTGTTACTCCCCACTCGACTGCCGGTTGACTAGGATGGAAGCATGAGTCGATCAAACGCGGAAATCGTTCGTGAGTATGGCCCGTTTCCAGGTGCCGACCGAGTTCATGGGGTCACCTATGACGGGCAGCACGTCTGGTTTGCTTCGGGTGACAGGCTAAACGCTTTCGATCCGTCGAGTGGAAAGATGCAGCGCTCAATTGATGTCGCTGCGCATGCGGGAACTGCATTCGACGGGAAGCACCTTTTTCAGATTGCTGAGGATCGCATCCATAAGATCGATCCAAAGACCGGCCGTGTGCTCGGCACCATCCCAGCGCCGGGCGGTGGCGGCGACTCTGGGCTCGCGTGGGCCGAAGGTACGTTGTGGGTCGGGCAGTATCGGAATCGCAAGATCCATCAAATCGACCCCGAGACAGGCGCGATTCTTCGCACCATCGAGTCCAATCGCTTCGTCACCGGGGTCACTTGGGTCGAAGGAGAGTTATGGCATGCCACCTGGGAAGGCGACGAGAGTGATTTGAGGCGAATCGATCCTCAAACGGGCGAGATTCTTGAGAGCCTCGAGATGCCGCCAGGCGTCAACGTTTCAGGGCTCGAATCCGACGGCTCCGACCAGTTCTTCTGCGGCGGAGGGAAGAGCGGCAAGGTGAGGGTGGTCCGAAGGCCTCGTCCGGGTGCTGGGCTGGGCAGGAAGTCCGAGGCCTCCGCTAGGTCCAGGAAGAAGATACTCTAAGCGGTATCGTACGATTGGAGTGCTGCGCTGCCCCATGCGTGGTTTAAGATCCCGAGAGCAGGCCGGTCTGTAACATATTGTATTTTTGGCATTAGCTCGGCACCGCCGTGATAGTCTTGGCCATGACTACAATCATGGCCTTGACTATCATGGCCAAGACTATTACCATGGCCATGACTATATGGCGAAGCGACGCAAAGCCGAACAAGAATATGAGAGCCAGTTCGTCGATCTCCTCCAAGGCTCCGGCTGGGAGGTTCGACGGCAGCCGCGCCATCCTGGTGAAGCAGACCTCGCCATCAAAAACGGCGATTTTCAATACATCGTCGAACTGAAACGAGCTGCCGAATCCCGTCGTGACCGAGTTGTCCCGTTGCTTGCCGAAGCCATCCTCCAGGCTGAAGCCCACGCTCGAAAGGTTCCTCACGCCCGTCCCTTAGCCATCGTCGCATCTCCGCAACTCTCACCGGCTGTTGTAGACCAAGCCCTTGAATTTCAAAAACACTACGCCTCCCGTGTCGCCGTGGGCTTCTTCGATGACCGGGGGTTTCGAGTGTTCCGGGGTCCGGGCCTCGAATCGCTGAATTCGCCGCCTCCGGAAATTCAACAACGGAAATCCGCCGTTCCACAGTTGGAGTCCTACTCCCTCTTCTCGGACCTTGGACAGTGGATGCTCAAGGTGATCGTCGCCCAACACATTGAGCCCCGGTTCCTCTCCGCTCCCAGGCGGAAGATTCGAAATGCGTCCGAACTGGCGTTGGCAGCCGGTGTCTCCCAAATCAGTGCGTCACGTCTGGTCCGTCAACTCGAAGCCGAGGGCTTCCTTGACCGGTATGCAGACCAGCTCGAATTGGTAAGAGTCGAGGACTTGCTTGAAGAGTGGCAGGCCGCCGAACGCAGAGCTTTCAAGGAGGTTCCCTGCCGCTGGGTGATTCCCGGCCACGGAAGAAAACAACTCGAATCGGCGCTACAAGACTACTCAGCCCGACAAATTCATCAGCAGCCAGCTGAAAACTATGGAGAGAGAAGTTCGCCCCGCGTCTGTTTAGGACTTTTCGCTGCCGCGGAAGCTCTTGGCGTAGGTTTCGTTCAAGGAGTTCCGCCAGTCCTTTACGTCGAGCGCATGCAGGCGGAACTAATTCAGCAACTTGGCATTTCTCAAGAGAGGGCCATCCAGGCCGACGTTTATTTGCGAGTCCCATCACACAAGGAATCCATCTTTCGCGCGGCGGTTGAGCACAAAGGGGTCCTTGTGTCGGACGCCCTGCAAGTCTGGCTTGACGTATCGAACCATCCCTCACGGGGGAAGGAACAGGCCGATCGCATTCGGGACCAGGTCCTCAGTCCTCTGCTCAGCCGTTGACGGCACTATAATGTCGACACCATAAGCAACGAAACCCACAATCCCGATCTCGATCGCTTATCCAAGCTGGTTGAGGCTCTTGATCCCTGGCTTTCTCAAGTGGTCATCGTCGGCGGCTGGGCGCACCGGCTTCTCCGATACCATCCGCTCGCCCAGGCAGTTCCCCACGAACCACTGCTTACCCTCGACACCGACGTTGCCATTCCTGTGACGCTCGAAGTCCAGGAACGGGATTTGCGGGATCGCTTGATCGGCG
>Ga0193719_10000069_pt1 | contig 30094 bp, 28 predicted proteins | sample U2a2metaG_FD_160103 | JGI IMG/M metagenome (GOLD analysis project Ga0193719, IMG submission 160103) | Soil microbial communities from a riparian zone of the East river system, Colorado, United States - U2a2 | ecosystem: Environmental > Terrestrial > Soil > Riparian zone | place: USA: East... | reverse complement strand
GGACGGGCAGAAGGAGCAACACGACTTTGCGGTGTGCCGCGAGGGCGGATACGAGATCGCGGTGGACGCCGTCCGCGAGGCTTTAAAGCGCGGCTTCCGGGTTACCACCAACACAACCCTTTTCGAGGGCGCCGATCCCAAGAGCGTGCGTGCGTTTTTTGATGACATGATGGAGCTGGGAATCGAGGGCATGATGCTTTCGCCCGGCTACTCCTACGAAAAGGCGCCGGACCAGCAGCATTTTCTGGGACGAGCCCGCACGCGGCGGCTTTTCCGGGCCATTCTTTCCAATCGGGAGCAGAACTGGCGGTTCAATCTCTCTCCGCTATTCATGGAATTCCTCATGGGCAAGCGGCACTACGCCTGCACCCCTTGGGGAATGCCCACGTACAACATCTTCGGCTGGCAAAAGCCGTGCTACCTACTCCAGGATGGCTATGCCGACACCTTTGAGGAGCTGATCGAGGAGACGGCCTGGGAATCCTACGGCACCGAGTCGGGCAATCCGCATTGCGCCAATTGCATGGTGCACAGCGGTTACGAGGCCTCGGCGGTGAACGACACGTTTGGCTCGATCGGCGGCTTTATTGCAACCGCCAAGGCCACGCTGTTCCCCCGCTATCGCGATGAGGGCGCTCTGCGGCTTCTGGACGAGCCATTCGAACCCGGTCAGCAAATGCCGTTGGTACAGATCGGGAGCGCCGCTGAATCGCTTGAGGAGACTCGGGCGTGACCGGCAAGGCTGCCGGACACATGCCGCAGGGGTCGCCAGCGCAAACCGACTCTTCGTCGTCTGCTGCTGGTGCGGCCGACGCGCTTGAAGTTTCCCCAGGCTGGCAACACGAAAAACTGGAAGGCTGGGTTCCGGCGCTGGCGTCCGAGGAAGAAACCCGCCGAGCCATGGAGAAGGCTTTCGACTACCGCGGCGACGTGACCATCACCCGGAAAGATGGAACCATAGTCGAGGGATATCTTTTCGACCGGAAGAGCGGGCCCAGCCTGGCTGATTCGTTAGTACGAGTGCTTCCGAAGACTTCCAACCAGCGCGTGATGATTCCTTACTCGGATATCGCAGCCCTGGCTTTCACCGGCCGCGATACAGCAGCCGGAAAGAGCTGGGACTCCTGGGTGAAGAAATATCTGGAAAAAAAAGCTGCCGGCGAAAAAGACATCGGGCTCGAGCCCGAGGCGCTGGAATAGGCAACCAGAGAGTCCACAACCCTGGGCGAAAAAGTCATACGCCGGGGGCGCGCTCCTGACCGGTCGGGGAGAGATCAGCGCGCCGGCTTTCGCGATGCAAAACTTAGTTTCTCGATCAGTTCGTTCGTCTCGTCCTCGCTTCCTCCAATGAAGGTGAACGAAATCTCGTAGCCCTTTTCGAGAATCACCAGCGAAGTTTGGCGCATGGTGAGCGTCCCCCGCGATTTGCTGAAATCTCCCCGGACCAGTTGCATGGCTCCGACGGCAAACTCGTGAGGCCCTTCCACGGCCTGGAAGCCTTTGGCAGTGGCCATTTCGGTCAACGGTCCGAAATAATCTGCGGCCGTCTTCATCCCGGAATAGGTAGAAAGATGCTCGGCTGCGATGACTACGGCAGAATTGACCGTGTCGCCGGTGGCTTCCGGAGGCCGCTCAAAAATGGCGAGAAGCAGCATGGACTTGGAGAGGTCCGCGGAATCGTCATGCATTTCGCTGGTGCGATCCACCCAGCCGTAGGGCAGCTTGTAACTGAATCCGAAAAAAGAGTTGCGGTAGACGCCATCGCCGATGCCGCCAGGCGCGGGAACAGACGATTTGGTGTGACTCGGTGGCTTGGAGGAAGAGGAAGAAGAAGCCGACTGGCGCGCCCACAGGGGCGCTGCGAGCAGAACCAACAGGACGCTAGCCGGGAATCGGGGCATGATTCATGTTACAGGACGATGTCCCGGCAGCGCCGTCATCCCTATCGATTTCGCCCAGGGTACGCGGGGCGCAACCTTCAGAGTCGGGCGCGACTTGCGGTTGCGGATGTTACCGGAGCTAGGAAACCCGGCTAGTCGCTCCACTTCTTGACACCCAGCAATTTCTCGCCCAGCGCTGTCAGCCTGGCGGGCGAACAATTTTTCTTTTCCCACCCCCGCGGGTCGCCGGGAAAGGCAAATCCTTGCGGCGGCTCCATTTCTCTCCATGAGCGGACGCGGAGCTCGCGCAGGTCGGCGCGGGATTCGTCGGCCGGGGTCATGGAGACGTACTGGGCCATGCGAACTTTGTCTTTCGAAGTATTGGGGCGGATGCCGTGGGCGAGCAGGCTGTTGAATATCAGCAGATCGCCCGCCTTGGGCATGACGGGTAGGATCTCGAAGCCGGTGGTGTCCGGTTTCCAGGGATCGCGGTTGGCGGGTTGCGCCTTTCTCCATTCTTCCAGGGTGCGAAACAGTTCGGGCACGCATTGGAAACCGCCCATGTCCAGTTCGTGATCAACCAGCGAGAGCACGCCCTGCACATTGACCGGCAATGGGTCGAGCGTGGTGTCGGCGTCCCAGTGAATAAAGCCGCTGAACGGGCGCTGGCTGCGATTCGGAGGATTCAGGTTGGCGCGGTCTATCGTGACCCAGAGCTTTTCGTTATCCCAGATGTCGACGAAAGCATCGTAGAGGCGGCCATATTGCCGGTTGTCCCACAAATACTGGTGGTTGTAGATCTCGACCATGCCGCTGTTGTTCAACTCCTTCATGGCATGATCGCGAAGCTGGCCCTTGTACCAGGTGGAGGAATCGGCGGGATCCATCTCCTGAAATTCCCACAGGAGGTCCACCAGGCGCTTCACGTTTTCGGCAGGGACGATCTGTTTGACCACGACGTAACCGCGCGTGATCCAGTGCTTCCAGTCGTTTTCGGACAGCACGCGAAGGGAAAGGGTCTTGCGAATGTCGCGCAGCTGGGTTTCCGCGACGTAGGCGACGCTGGCATTTCCCGGGCGATTCTTGCCGTACCCATAGCGATCCACCGCGGCTTCCACCTTGTCGGACATGGCTGCCACCTCCTGCTGCTGGACTTGAGTGCGATGTAGGCAGCGGTCGCTACCAGTCCTCCCCAGGCCAGGACCATCGGGGCCTACCTCAGGCCGCCCGTGCCGTCAGAGGCTGAGTGCAGAAACCGCAGCGTCGGGCGTCGATCGGAATCTCGCTCAGGCACTCGGGACACTTCTTGGTCGTGGGGTCGGCTGGCGCCGTCGCTTTGCGCATGCGTGCGATCAGGGCGTTGATCGGGGTAACCACGAAAAAATACACCGCCGCCGCAACCAACAGAAATGACACCAGGGCGTTGACGAAATCGCCCAGGGGAAAAACCGAGCCGCCGAGGGTGAAGCTGATAGCCGAGAAATCAGGCTTGCCGACCACCGCGGCGATGAGTGGGGTGAGAAGGTCTTTGGTGAAGGCAGTAACCACGGACCCAAAAGCCGCGCCAATGACCACACCGACTGCAAGGTCGACGACGTTCCCACGAAGAATGAATTGCTTGAAACCGCTGAGCATGGAGCCTCCCTAACCGAGTGGCCAACAAATTTACGGCGGCGACCTAGGGTAGGTCAAGCACTGCTAACTGGTGCCAACTGATGCCTACTAACTCGGGCAGTGGGGAACAGGACAGGACCGATTCCTGCTTTGGGTTGCTTAGCACTCTGGGGCTTGCGGAGACTGGCTAAGCTAAGCTATGTCAGATCCGCATAGGCATGACGATGTAGCGGTACTTGTAGTCTTCGCCATCGGCGGGCCGCAGCTGGCCGGCCGACTGCCCATCTTTGAACTCGAGTTTTACGTCACCCGCCCCCACTGCTTTGAGAAAGTCGAGAATGTATTGGGCGTTGAAGCCGACGGTCAGCGAGTCTCCCTGGTAACTGATTTCGATCGTGTCTTCCGATTCGCCGGTTTCGGTTGAGGAAGCGGAAAGTTTGAGCTCGCCCTTTTCCAGGCGCAGGCGGACGGCGCGCGAGCGTTCGTCAGCGAACTGGGCCACGCGGGAGATGGCCGCGCCCAGTTCGTTTCCGGGCAGGGTAACGCTCTTATTGTTGTCCTTGGGCAGCACGGCTTCGAAGTTGGGGAACTGGCCGGTAAGCTGGCGCGAGGTCAGCAACCGCGGGCCGATGCGGAAGTATAAAGTGGAGTCGTCCTTGGCAAACTCAATCGATTCTGCGTCGGTCGAGTCCAGCAAAGACCGTAACTCGTCCATCGCTTTTTTGGGTATGAGTGTCTTTAGCTCGCCAGAGACGCCTTCAAATTTCTCTCCGCTGCGCTCGATGTGAGCCAGGCGGTGCCCATCCGTCGCAACCATGGTGATGGATTCCGGTTTCAGCACCATCAGGGCGCCGTTCAAGGTATAGCGCGACTCTTCGCTGGCGATCGCGAATCCGGTCTTCGAAATCATGGCGCGCAGCACCTGGGCGGGAACCTGGACCACGCCTACGGTCGGAAATACCGGCATGGTAGGGAAATTTGACCGGGCCATTCCGACCATCTTGGTGTTGGACCGTCCGCAACGGATGCTGATCCAGTGATTTTCCAGCAGTTTGATGGTGATGTCGGCGTCGGGCAACAGCTTCACATAATCATGCAGCTTGCGGGCGGGAATGGTACACGAGCCTTCTTTTTTAACCTTGGCACTACAGGCGGTGCGCAGGCTTAGATCCAGATCCGTGGCGGTGAGAGAAAGTTTGTCGCCGGAAGCTTCGAATAAATAGTTGGAGAGGATCGGAATCGTGGTCTTACGTTCCACCACTCCCTGGGTCGCAGTCAGTTCCCGCAAGAGTTCGGATTTACTGACTGTGATCTCCATGGTGGCGGTTCCCGCAACTGCGGCCATCGCTTCTACCGGCATAACCCAAGTCTCCCGTCAGGGGATGCTACTTTGAGTACTTCCCTTATATCAAAATAAAAACTATTAAAACCAGTAGTAACAGTAGGGGGGGCGTAAAAGTGGAAATCCAGGCAAACACCCACAGTGACCGGCTTCCCCGCCTGTACCCCTCTGTCTAAAACTAGACTGGCATTTGGCGGAGATGAGGGTATCGTTTGGCGTGCCTGGTAATTCCCTCCGGCTCTTGCACAACATCCACATCAGATTCACAGCATCCACCAAGGAAGACTTTCCTGATGAGTGGAAATCTTGACAGGAGCCGCCTTCTACCCGCCCAGCTGCTCAGTCATTTTATTGATGAGCCTATTCAAATCTTTGTCTGTCTTCCGGGTGCCATCGATCTTATCGACCGAGTGCAGCACCGTAGTGTGATGTTTGCCGCCGAACTGACGTCCAATTTCCGGCAGCGAAGCCTCCGTCAGATGCTTGGCCAGATACATGGCGATTTGCCGGGGATAGACGATGGCGCGCGAATTGTTCTTGGCTTTGATTTCGACCAAGCGCAAACCGAACTGTTCCGCCACCGCCTTCTGAATGGACTCGATGGTGACCTTCCGGGCTTGCGAGTCGATGAAATTCTTAAGCACCTGCTGGGTATAAGGCAGCGTGATTTCGGCACCGATCAGCGAGGAGTGTGCCACCAGCCGGATGAGGGCGCCTTCCAACTCGCGAACGTTGGAGCGGATATTCGAGGCGATATATAACGCCACATCGGTGGGCAGAATAACTTTTTCCTGCTCGGCCTTCTTCTGCAGGATGGCCACCTTGGTTTCGAGGTCGGGCGGCTGGATGTCGGCGATCAGTCCCCACTCAAAACGGCTGCGCAGCCGGTCTTCGATTTCCGCCAACTCCTTGGGAGGACGGTCGCTGGCGATCACGATCTGCTTCATGGACTCGTGCAGCGCGTTGAAGGTGTGGAAGAATTCCTCTTGGGTGCGTTCCTTTTGTGCCAGGAACTGGATATCGTCCACCAGTAGCACGTCCACGTTGCGGAACTTGTCGCGGAAGCTGATCATCTTGTCGTAACGCAGCGAGTTGATCATTTCGTTGGTGAACTTCTCGCTGGAGACGTAACAGATGGCCGATTGGGGTTGCCGGCGCTTGATCTCGTGGCCGATGGCCTGCATCAGGTGAGTCTTGCCCATGCCGACGCCGCCGTAAAGGAACAGCGGGTTGTAGGCCTTGGAAGGACGCTCCGCGACGGCCTGGCAGGCCGCATGGGCGAACTGGTTGCCGCTGCCGATCACAAAGGCGTCAAAGGTGTAGCGCTGATTCAGTTGCGCCGCCCCGTCCCAATCGAAGCGCGCCTGGGAACTGGGCGCGGGCGGGGGAAGGTGGGCGGAGAGCCCGCCATCGTGACGTACGGGGGTGGAGGCGGGGTCGTCTTCCGGGGTGACGAACTTCACCTCCTGAAATTCGCCGCCCAGATTGTCCAGGGCTTCCTGGATCAGATCCGCGTACTTATCTCCCACGTGGCGGAATTCGGCGGTGGGCACGCGCACGAACAAGATCGGGCCGGTGGAATGACTATACTTGGTGGGCTTCAGCCAGGTGTCATAAGAATGGCGGTTGATCTTCTTTTCCAGCGCGTCGAGAACGCGCAACCACGGATTCGGAGAAAGGCTTGGAGTCGGAACAGACATAATAAATTTTCGTGGGGCGGAGGCCGATTCAGCGCCCGGTACCTAAAAAATTATTGCAGCAAAATGCTTTCATTTCCAGCAAAGCAGCCTCGATCGCGGGGGCAGTTGCGCTGGGGTTGAGAAAAATTCTGTAAGCTGGATCAGTGGGGCATACTAGCACAAAATTTTTCGGTCTGCGGGAATCTTCTCCGCACACTTTTCCGCCCTCTACGATTCAGAACCTTCCCGAAACTTTCTGTCAAGTGTTCAAGTGATAACTGCCGCGCAAGTGGTGCAGAAGGGCCGGCGCTGTACTACGACGGGAGTCGTCAGGATGCCGCGAGAATGGGGAGCGGACGCTTGTGTCCCTGGCGTTTCGGAGTTGGTGTTCTGGTTTGCCGGCGGCCAGTTTCGTCACAAAAGTCCAAGTCAAAAGCGGCGCCCAACGGGGTCCGGCCCCAACTCCCACCGGGCTCGTGCCGTTTGCCCGCTTGCGTGCTGCTCATTTATACTTTCTATTCGCTTTATTCAAGCATAGCCAGTTCATCAGGAGCAGCGATTTTTCATGCCCAAGCGCACATTCCAGCCCAACCGTCGTCACCGCTCGAAGACGCACGGATTTCTTACGCGGATGAAGACCAAGGCCGGCCGCGCGGTGATTTCGCGGCGGCGCGCCAAGGGCCGCAAGCGGGTGTCAGTAAAGCCCGGCTTCCGTGAGTAATGTTTCTCCTCTTCGGAAAATTGCGGAGTTTTGTAACCCAAGGTGGGGGGCGAGAATTGTGAGCCCTCTCGTACCGAATAGCGGCGCCGATGTGTCAGGTTCCGGCCGGCCAAACCGGTTCCCGCGCAGCGTACGGTTGCTTCGACACGCGGACTTCGAGCGGGTGTACAAACAGGGCCGGCGGCATTTTGCCGCGCACATGACCGTGTTTTACCTGCCGCGCGGGGAGGCGGGCGATGAAAGCGCGCATCCAGGCCCGCGAGTGGGATTCACCGTAAGCAAGGTGCTAGGCGGCGCGGTGGTGCGCAATCGGATGAAGCGGCGCTTGCGCGAAGCGGTCCGCTTGCACGGGCTGATTCCGGCAGCCGTAGATGTGGTGATCAACCCGAAGAAATCGCTGCGGGCGGCGCCGTTTCACGATTTGCAGAATGAAGTTGGCCGGGCGTTTGAAGTGATCGAGAAGTCAGCGGCAAGAACCCAGCGCTAGAACCCTAGAACGATGAGGCAGATGACCAGAACTATCGTGCTGTGCCTGCTGCGGGGATACAAGTGGGCGATCTCGCCCCTATTTCCGCCCGCCTGCCGCTACGTGCCCACTTGTTCGGAGTACGCGATGGAAGCCGTGGATCGCTACGGCATTCTCCGCGGCGGTTGGATGGCGATGAGCCGGGTGCTCCGCTGCCATCCCTTTGTGGAGGGTGGTTACGATCCAGTCGTGAAGTCGGACGACTACGGCCTAGCGCAGGGTGCGGTCCCGCCCCCAAGCTGTGTGGTCACTGAGTAGCGAATTTGCCAGAATTTCCCAATCCTCAACAAGATCCCGGGATGGAGCGCCGGCTGCTGCTGGTGTTTGCGCTCACATTTCTGGTGATCATCCTGTTTCAGCCCTTGCTGAAGAAGTACTTGCCGCAGTCCGCGGCTCCCCCGGCTCCGTCGCCGACTCCTGCTCAGTCCTTGACTCCGTCGGCTCGACCGGCCGCGGCGATAGGATCCGAGGTCCCTGGGCCGGCCGTGGGCGGGGGCAAACAGGCTGCGTCGGAAGCGGAGACGGTGATCGAGAACGATCTCTATCGCATCACGTTCACCAACCGGGGTGCTCAGGTGAAGTCGTGGATTCTCAAGAAGTATGACGACGAGCACGGCAAGCCCCTCGAGCTGGTCAGCAACGCGGCGGAGAAATACGGATATCCGCTTTCGCTCTGGACTTACGACGAGACTCAACGCAACAAACTCAACTCCGCACTTTATGTCGCCTCGGGTTCAGGAAATCTGAGCGCTCCGGCGCAGGTGACTTTTGACTACGCTGACCAGGATCTGGCGGTCCGCAAGACTTTCAGCTTCGATCACACTTACCTAGTGCATGTCGAGACCTCGGTGCTCCAGAAAGGCAGCCGGGTGGCCACCTTCCTCCTTTGGCCGGCTGGCTTTGGCGATCAACAGAGTCCGGCGTCCTACGCCGCCAGCCGCATCGAGCACCAGTACAACGATAAAACCGAACGTCTGGACATCAAGAAAGTCAGCGGCGGCGCCACCGTGCTGGGACCCTTCAACTGGGTCGGGGTGGTAGACCAATATTTTGCGGCCGTCTTCCTGCTAGACGATCCTCAAAGCGCCGCTGCCGTCACTCTGCGCAATGCCATCGATGTGCCCAAGGATTGGCGAAATCCCAAGCCGCAAGAGACCGTCAAGGCAGAGGTGCTGGGCGTAGGTGTCGGTAATCTAAGCGGCCCCGTCGCCGAACGGTTGTATGTGGGGCCCAAGTCTCTGGGTGTTCTTGAGTCTGTACCCGTGCCGACGGTGGTCGGCGCTCCGCAGGACTTGCGCGCTCTGGTCAATTTCGGTTTCTTCGGCGTGATCGCGCGTCCTTTATTTCTGTGGTTGAAGTGGACGTTCGAAAAAGTTGTTCATAACTGGGGCTGGGCGATTGCCATCCAGACTTTGATCATCAATCTGGCGTTGCTGCCACTGCGTATCGCCAGCATGAAATCAGCGCTGAAGATGCAAAAAGTGGCGCCGCAGATCAAGGCCATTCAAGAAAAGTACAAAAAGTACAGCATGCGGGATCCACGCAAGCAGGAGATGAACCAGGAAGTCTCCGCCCTGTACAAGACCGAGGGGGTAAACCCAGTGGGCGGTTGTTTACCCATGATCATTCAGATGCCATTCCTGTTTGCGTATTACAGCATGCTGGGCGCCGCGCTGGACCTGCGGCATGCTCCCTGGCTCTGGATTCGCGATCTCTCGTCGCCCGATCCGTGGCATCTGTTGCCGATCGGGATTATCATCACTATGCTGCTTACACAGCGCATGACGCCGCAGCCGGGCATGGACCCGGCGCAGCAGAAGATGATGACGTTCATGATGCCGCTGATGCTGGGCGTCATCAGTTGGAGCCTGGCCGCAGGCCTGTGCCTGTACTGGTCTGAGGGCAACCTGATCGCGATTGCGCAGCAGGCCATTATGAACCGTACCAGCCTGGGCCGAGAGATGCGTGAGATTGCGCTGAAGAGGGCGAGGAAGAAAGAGAAGTGAGCTACTGACCCTGGTCGCGTCCTCGCGTCCGCTATAAGAGAGGCTGGTGGCGAAGAGCTGCCTTGTATGTCCATTCCCGACAAAATTGCCGCCGCCAATAAGATTAACGACCTGCTGAAGGGCATCGTCAGCCACGGTGGTTTGCGTCTGAAGTACCGCATCACCGTGGACCCTCCCTTGCAGGAGAATCGGGACTGGGAGCGGCCCGAGATTCTGGTGGAGTTCGCCGGGCCGGACTCCCCGTTGCTCTTGGAACGGGGGGGCGAGCTGCTGCGCTCGATCGAATTCCTGGCGCTCGAAATGCTCCGGTTGGCGGGCAACGAGCACGAGAAGGTCTGCTTCGATTGCATGAACCATCGCGGGATGCGTCTTGAGGAACTGCGCCTGGCGGCCGGGGTGGCGGCGGAAAGGGTGCGCAAGACGGGATCCCCGTACGAGTTTGCGCCCATGTCTTCCCGGGAGCGGCGGATCGTCCATCTGGCCTTGCGCGACCATGCCGACCTGCGCACCGAGAGCGAGGGGGAGGGCCTCCGCCGCTACGTGGTCCTGTACCCGAAAGACTACAAATCTGCCGCGGGCAAACCTCCCCGGAAGACCATTCCCTGATCACGTAAGAAAATCACTGTGAATCTCGACGACACCATCGTCGCCATCGCCACCCCACCCGGCCGAGGCGGCATCGGCGTGGTCCGCCTGGCTGGCCCGGAGGCGCGCAGCATTGCTGCCCCCATGTTGCGCCTGAAACATGATCTCGAACCCGGGCGGGCCGCCTTAGGAGAGCTCGTCGAACCATGGAGCCCGGGCGCCCCCGCCGCGCCCCCGCGACGCGAACAGCGCTTGGACGAAGTCGTTGTCACTTATTTCGCCAAGCCGCATTCCTACACTACGGACGACATCCTCGAGATCTCCGCGCACGGTGCGCCGGTGGTCTTGCGCCACGTGGTCGAGCTTGCATTGGCCCGCGGGGCTCGCCTGGCCGAGCCCGGCGAATTCACCATGCGCGCGTTTCTCAACGGACGCATCGATCTCACCCAGGCCGAGGCGGTCCGCGACCTGATCGAGTCGCAGACCCTATACCAGGCCAGGGTCGCGGCCCAGCAGCTTGAGGGTGCACTCTCCCGCCGCCTGCGGCCGATCAAACAGAAACTGGTGGAGCTGATCGCGCTGCTCGAAGCGGGCATCGACTTTGCCGAGGACGATGTATCGGTCCTGCCGGCGGAGCCAATTCTTCAGCACATCTCGACCATACGCGCGCCGCTCGAGGAGCTTTTCGGCTCCTTCGCTTACGGCAAATTGGTTTATGAAGGTTTGACTCTGGCCATCGTCGGCCGGGCTAACGTGGGGAAGTCGAGCCTGTTCAACCGGCTGGCGGAACATGACCGTGCCATTGTTACGGCCACTCCCGGAACCACGCGCGATCTTGTGACCGAGACCGTTGCGCTCGACGGCATTCCCGTGAAACTTGTGGACACAGCAGGGATTCGCCGGTCATTCGATGAAGCGGAAAGCATCGGCATTGGCAAATCCCTGGAGGCTCTCGCCGATGCGGATCTGGTACTGGTCGTGCTCGATTCCTCTCAGCCGGTGGGGGAGGAAGATGGCCAACTGCTTGAACGGGTGGGGCAACGGCCGGGTATTCTGGTCGAGAACAAGGCGGATATCACAAGTTCGCGCTTTGTGGTTCCCGGCTCTCAGTTGCGCAGGGTTCGTACGTCGGCCGTGACCTCAGAAGGGATTGCGGAATTGCGTGCCGAAATTCTGCGGCAGGTTGGCGGAGAACGCGTCGGGCGAGGCGAAACTGGTTTTCTGACTAATGCGCGTCATCAGGGGTTGGTCCGCGACTCGCTGGCCGCCCTCGACGCCGCTGTGACGGCGGTGGGGATGGGCGTTCCGCACGAGATGCTGCTGCTCGATCTTTACAACGCCCTACGGCCGCTCGATGAGATCACCGGTGCCACCAGCCATGACCACATTCTGAACCTGATCTTTAGCAGGTTCTGCATTGGAAAATAATGGGCCCTGCCCAACGTGTTCACGGGCGTATTCCCAGAAGAGCCCCATCTCCGCGCCAATCCTTGATCGATAGACTGCCCAGCTCTGTCAGCCGTGACCACTTCTACTTCGCTGGTATGAGATCGAATTTCCCCGATCCTTCCTGATAAAATAGCGCGCCTTCCGCTTTGTCACCACCGCTCCAATGTTTGTGGCCGCCCGGGACACGGAGGAATTCTCCCGGTCCCACACGCTTTTCGCCCTCATCATCCTTATAGAGATAAGCGCCTTTGATCACGACCAGCCACACGTCGCTCGTGTGTGTGTGCGTCCCCGCGTCGTATCCCGGCGCGAACTTCGTGAAGGTTCCGTGAGCCCCCTTGTCCGGATCGCCCCAAACGACGGCCATGGAGACACCTGCCATCGGCGATGGCTTGAATGTCGCCTGCTCAGCAGCCACATAGATCACGTTCTTCGTATTCTTGCTCGACTCCTTCTGGGCCCGCACAACACCAGCCGACGCCACCACAATGATTAAAGCCGTCACTCCTGACACGAACAATTTTTTCATTTCGTTTCCTCCAGATGTTTTTCAACCGGGCACCCTTATACACCATGGTCCGCGGGGTGCGTAAAGAATTCCTGTCCACATGCTTCCATCTCCGGTTTGGGATTGACAGGCCTGCCTGCAGACATCTTGAGAAACACGATCGAGGGCTGAGGGTTAAGGTCGGCGTAGGGGAGTGGCAACAGCGGGAAGAAGGGATGATTTGTCACCCCACCGGGCATCAGCGTGAAGCCACGGTAACTGGTCGGCGAGTACCCAGCGGGGCAGAGTTACCGTTCCCGCATAGGTTCTCGAGGCCAACCGTCGTGACTGCTTCGTTCCCGATAAGAGCCGCCCTGTACCGGCTGGCCAGTGCCAAGATCATCGTCGCATTCTCGCGGAAGGATTCGCCACCCGGCTGCCCGAGGGATTGAACGCTCCAGGTGCTGGCTTTCGATTTGCCTTGATCACCTCTTTGATCACACAGTTTCGGGGTTTGGCGACCATGCGGAGGGTGAACGATCGCTATCACGCTGCGGCGCTTGCGGATATTCAGAGCAGAGCCTTCAGGCCATTCGGAAGCGCACCAGCAATGCGAGGCAGAAATTCACTACAAACAAGACGTGAAAGCAGAGATGCAGAAGGTTTGGGCGCGGATTATCTTTCCGAGGGCGAAGAACTTGCCGGGTGCCGGCATACATTCTCGAGTAGTCCAGCCTCGTTTTTTCCGTCGTTCCCAGGAAGTAGGGGACGTACCACATGAAGACGGCCGACACCAGAGTCACAGCGCAGTATATGACCCAGTAGCTCGTCACAAATCCAGGTTTTGGCCGGTTCCAGAAGTTGACGGCGAAAGCGACTGCGATACCAGGGAAGATGGCGTTAGCCAGCGTTGCTACCCACAACTTGCGTCGTCCAACGACCAACTGCACTTGGGTGCCATTCGTCCAGCCCGGGATGTCGATCCAGTCGTGAGACACGACTACTCCGAACTGCAGCGTGATAAGACAGGCAAATAGAGCCTGTATCGTACCGGTCCAGCCCATAGCAGCGGATTCTATCACGCGTCCACCGACGGAGTTCCCGACGCCGAGGTCGTCGAGTTGCGAGACCGACAGCTCGGTTCCCGGCATAAATGTGTGCAGCGCACCCTCGGACTGCGTATGGCATTGATTCGATGCTAAGCAAAGGTTGGATCTCTAGGACTGCAACTCGCTCATATTCTGGATCTGTTCTACGGTCAGGACGGGAGCATTGTCCATGTCCCGGTCCGCGCCAATCTCGATCAAGTGCGCCTTGGGCCCAGAGCTGTCGTGGAAGCGGCGAACGGCACGCAGTTGCACGCCCGCTCGGAGCAAGGTAAGCGCTACGAACTTAACATCAGAAAGGGGGACGGCGTTGCCCACCCAGATCGAGTTGGTGGGATCGTCAGTGATCCGAGCGGGAGTTTTCCTGAACTCCAATCCGCTCTCTTGCAGGGCCTTCGTCACCACTGCTTTATCGAGATCCCTAGTGAAGTACTCAATGATGGATCGTTGAGTTGAAGGATTCTGTACCTTGACTCCCATTTCCTGCCTGCGGGCGACGTCCGCCTCGAAGCTCCTCTGCACTTGAGCGGGGCTAATCTCGCTGCGGCTTGTGGCCGTCAGAATCCCTTGCCTTTGTAAAAGGAGCAAAAGAAGGTCCACTTCCTGCTGCGTGGATTTAGCCAAGTTCAGCTGGTCATCGGCCTTCTTAGCAGCCGCCGCAACTTGAAGCGCATTGTCGCGATTATCTATATAGCCGTAGATACCAGTCGCTAGCGCTGAGGCGGAGAGTACTACGATCACTATCCAGGCCTTACCCCGATCCTTCCGCGGATCGATATAGAGGCAGACGATACCGCTGACCAGGCTGATCAGCGGCAGGACCATGTTGCGAAGCATGCGCATCTCCCCGCAGGCGAAGGACTGGATGATGACCCTGTCCGAGTCCCAGAAAAGTTTGGATTATACGCTGGCGTGCGGGCTGCGACGTTGCGCAGAGCGGAGCCTGCTTCCAAGCCAGACACGCCGCGTCGTCGAGAAGGCCAAGTCGTTGTCCTTTATTCCGCGCTGTCAGGAGAAGCAGCCCGATGACTGTGGAAAAAGATTAGATGCACGAAGAACATGACCACTAGGACCCCGCCGAATGTGCAGACGATGGTTGCTCCAGTGGGAAGGTCCCCCAGTACTGAAAAGTAAACCCCTAATCCGGAAACCAGGGTCCCCATGGTCCAGCCGATCGCCAATCTCCGCCCCACGCGGTCAGCGAACAGCATTGCGCCTACGGAGGGTACGATCAGGTAACAGAAGACCAGCAGCACGCCGGCAATAGCCACCGAAGAGGTCACCACGAAGCCAAAGGAAGCATAAAACAGAAAGTCCCAGAAACGAATATTCATGCCCCGGGCCTCGGCTCCGGCAGGATCGGTGGAGATCAGGAGAAACTTGCGGCGAAAGATGTAATGAAACAGGCCAACGATGCCGTAAAGCACGGCAGTCTTTACGACCTCGTGTTTATCCACGGCCAGAATATTGCCAACCAGCATGTCTTTGAGGTGTTCCGTTTCCCCCGTAGCCTTGCTCATAGCCAGGATGGCAGTGGCGGAGGCCACGGCATAAGCGATTCCGATGAAAGCTTCCTGCGGAATGTGGCCGCGTCGAGTGCGTGCGAAGGCGAAGATCGCGGCTCCCACAAAAGTGAAGGCCAGACTCAGCCAGTAGGCCCCGCGTCCGTGCGGGTCCATTCCAATCAGGATGGCGATGGTCGCTCCCAGGGCCGCGATCTGCGCCAGCGCAAGGTCGACGAAAATGACGCCGCGCTCCACCACGTGCACGCCCAAATAAGCATGAATGCCCGTTAAAATGAGGCTGGCCACGAAGGGCCACAATAAGAACGGAAGAATTTCCATCTTACTCCTTAGAACCGGTCGCCCAGTCGTCTGCCGTCAATCTTCAGTGACAACTCGTCCTGCGAAACTGTGGTGTTACCAACCCCAGATCGCTGACGACTGACCACCGGCGACTGGACTATTTACTGTGTGGCCTGGAAAGCCTGCGTTAATAGACCGATATCGTAGTCAAACAGCTTGAAGTAATCCGTAGCTTCCTTTTGGCCGCCCACCGATGGTAAATATTGCACCACTTTTCCGCCAGTCTCGCGGGCAATGGAGTCGGGGGTTTTCACATCGAAATAGGGTTCGACCAGAATGAGCTTGCAGTTCTCTCGCTTCATCAATCCGATCAGTTCGATGGTGTGGCTGGGCGTCGGCGGAATGCCCGGGCGCGGCTCCACATAGCCTACGACACTCAGTCCGAAGTGCTTGGCAAAGTTAGGAAATGAATTGTGGTAGGTCACCACCTTGCGCCCGTGAAAGGGCTTCATTTCCGCAGCCCACTTCTGCTCGGCGGTGGTGAGGCGCTTGTCGAAATCCTGAAAACGCTCCTGGAAGTAGTTGGTGTCAGCGGGATCGAGTTCCCCGAGTTTGCCAGCGATGCCTTTGGCGATGCGGCGGCCGTTATCGGGATCGAGCCAGTAGTGCGGGTTGCCGAGGGGATGGACATCGCCCATGGCGCGAGTCACGGTTCCGGTGGGAATGTCGAGAATTTCGGCAAACTGGGAAGCGTCAAGGTAACCGTTCGCGCCAACCTGGATGCGGGCGTTGCCGCTCTGGGTAATCAGTGGCGGCAGCCAGCCAATCTCTAACTGCAATCCGACCACGACAAGCAAATCCGCCTGACGAAGTTTCAACAGGAAGCTTGGCTTGGCTTCGACAAAATGAGGGTCCTGATAGCCCTTGGCGATCGATTCCACAGTAATCCGGTCACCGCCGACTTCCTGCGCAAGGGCCGCCATATCAGTGGTGGCAGTGATTACGGTGAGCTTCTTGGCCTCAGCCGGGGGCGACAGACAGATCGCGAAGGACAATGCGCACACCACAAACCCAAACTTCGAGAGCTTCATTAAGTCCTCCAAGAAAGAAACCGCATTGCAAACTGCCGGGCTCTGCCCGACGGCACGGCCGGAGGCGGCTATCCGCGTCAGCCATGTTTAGCAATCTTCGCACCTAAAAGGGGTGCGCTCCGTGCGCGCCTAAGGAGAAAATTAGCTGTAGCAACAGTTCATTAGCGCTTCTGTTTTCGGCGTAGTTGGAGAAGCGGTACTGACCCCGAACCTGGCTGAATTCACTGGGCCAGTACGTCAGCACGACCGAAGCGCCTTTGTCGGTTAGGTTAGCGAATTGGCTGCGATCAGAGCGGTCGAAACGCCCACCCAGAAACCAGCGCCGCCCCAACTGATAGTCCGCTGAGGTATAGAACCCGAACGCTCTCTGTTCGACGGGACGTTGCTGGCGCTGGCTCCAGAACAACTCACTGCGACCGATGAACGAGTGGTAAATGGAACGGCGCAAAGGCTTCCAGCGCACGGTAGCATCCACGCCGTATAAGTTGGTAATAAAACCCGGACCGAAATCATTGTAGCCGCGGGCGTAGGACACGCCGAGGTCGAGATTGGTGGATTCGCTAAGATCCTTGTAACTCCGCAGGTGAGCCACCGTGCTCACGTCGCTTCTCTGCCAGGATTTGAAGACACTTTGCAAACCCTCACCCGAATCGCCGCGGAAAAGCTGGCCAGTAGCTTCCAGGAAGATTCCCTTCGGGGCAGGAATGATGCGCTGGATGGAGACACCGGCGTCGTCAATCCCATCCTCGCCGCCCACCAGGTTCGTGGTCGCGAGCGGGCGATCGATCCAGGGCAGCACGTGGTTGTGCATCATATTGACCTTGCCAAAGGCGGATCGCATCTTTCCGACCTTGACGACAAAGCTTTCTGGCAGAGCCGTGAAAGTGATGTAGCCCTCTTCCAGATTTACACCCGCTTCGCCAAAAGAAATGAAGAAATCTCCCCGGGCGTACGGGTCAATGATGGCTTGCAGGCCAATTTCCGACTCGTGCATCTGCATCGACGGGAACGGCTGCTGCTGGGCAAGTGCGGGGACAGTGCCCGTGCCGGCGGCTCCGACAAAGTCGCCGATCACGCTGATATCCGGGTTGAGAGCCTTAGCGGCCGAGCCGCCCGCCCCGCCCAGCGTCGGGGTCTGGTCTCCGGTGGCAGTCACGCCGGCAGCTGGTATCTGCGGCGTTGGCGCGGCGGGCACGGATGGCTGTGGCGCCCCCGCTGCCGGGGCGGCTGTTGCGGGCTGCGCACCCTGCAACATGCGCATCTGGCCTTCGAGCGAAATAAGGCGATCTTGCAGGTCTCTGATTTGTTGCTGCAGAGCGGACACATCGGATGCGCTACTCTGCGACGGGCCACTCTGCTGAGCCAGAAGTGGAACCACGCAGAGGATGGTCGTAGCCGCCCACACGATTGGCGTTTTCATCGGGGCCCTCCTCTAGCTGCAAAATAACCGCGGCACTAGTTCGACGCTTTTGCGTGCCGGATTGGACTTCGTCCTGGTTTACATGTCTCACGAACGCACACACGGTACGACACGCTTTCCAGAAGTTCAGACACGGCAAATGAGTTGTCCGGATCGTGGTGTGGACGGGAGAAATGCGGCCAAGCACACAACAGCGAGCCAAGTTGCCCGGCTCGTTGTTCCATGCTGTTCTTCACCGTGCTCGATGTCGCTTGGATGAAGCAATGCGACTGCTCAATGGCTCTCAGAATGAGGGAATCTGATTGATTCTAGCATTTCGGTGGGCGCAGGCTGTTGCCGGAGTAGCGTCAGTCCTGTATCCACATGATCCTGATGTGACCGCCCGGACTGGCCTAGTCTGCTGCGGAGTTCCCAACTCAAAAGCAGACGGGCTCCTTAGATGCCAGGAATTCTCTGCCCTTACTCGCCGTCGGCATGGTCTTGCTGGTTATTGCTACACTGCCGCCACTTGAGGCGGAGAACCTCTCCGAATTGACCTAGCTTAATCAGGTAGGTGTTCGGATCGGTTTAGCCGGAACGGCCAAAAGCGCCGAGACGCACGAGCTGCACAGTGGACATACTAAGGAAATCAAATTGGCAGACATCCGCTTTTAGATACATTAGCGAATTCTATGGCAAACGGTTTTATGGGTTAGCAGAGTTCTGGTGTGGTCGTGATCCAACCTGCTCTCAGCCGACAAATCGGGGAAATACCGTTAGTCGAGACCATGTAAATCGTGACTGGGGATCCTGCTCCGCCTCTTTCCCGCGGCTCAGACCGAGCCGACTGAGGAATTGACCCCTTGGGTAATTTCTTCGAGCGTTGTACGCGACAGTGCGCAAGCTCTTCGGGGCTCCAGGCCACGGCTCGTGGGCAGGTTCGGAGGCTGGTAACTCGGGTCAACGCGGAGCTTGTCATGCACGGTTTCGTGCAGGACTGACCCTTCGGGAATCAGCCGCCTGGTCCCAAGGGGAATCCGCCATCTCTTTTTGTTACGGACCGCATCATAGTAAGAGTGCGGGAGAAATTCCAGGACCCACCACTTCCCGGTCAAAGACTCGTGAGGCGGGGCGTTTAGGTCAGGTGCAACCGGCGGTGGAGGAGGAATCCTTCCGAGGATCCGTGACGCCTTCTCAGAGTCAACCAACAGGTCGAACTGCAGAGCCTCGCAGAGCATCCACTCCAATGCGATCTTGGACAGCCCACTCTCGGATTCCGCGTACGAGCCTCCCACGTCGGAATGCACTCCGGCAAACCAAACCTGCTTGATGGTCTGACCGGGCAGTTGGTTTCCCCATAGGTTATTCCTGAAATAACAGCGTCGCTCATCGATGGAGACAGCATGACGACCATTCGCCATATCGGGGTTCTGCCCCGTGTAGGGCAGTTTCAAAGGATCCCAGACCCACCCGACAGAACTTACCGTGTCCCACACTCCGACGAAATGCAGTGGACAATTGCGGCAGAAAGTCTTTTTGAACTCCGTCGCAATCTGGAAAGTATGCGTCATTCCGGCCGCGTCGCGTGTGCGCCGGGCATAGAGCCGGATGATATAAGGAATGAGCCCTTCGTTCCCGGGACAGAGCAAGCCAAACATGTGCAGCACGCCTGCCAGAGCCCGCGCTGTGTAGGCGCCCCGGCTGAAGCCAAACAAAAACACATTGTCGCCAGCCTCATACACGCTCATCAGATAGCGGTAGGCGTCTCCGACGTTAGCAAGCAGCCCCGCCCCAAAGGCGAGGCCCATCACGATTGACCATGTTTTGCTGATCTTGTTGGTCGCCGTGGGTGCGCCCATGGTCCCGACGCCGGGGTGGTAATACCCAACTTGGCGCTGGCCATCGATGATCAGAGCGCTGTAGAGCTTGACGACGTTCGAATTGTTGTCACCAAACTCGTTGCCTGTTCCGTCGCAGCAGACGACTATGTTCTTCGGCACATGATCTCCTGGTGCCTCGGAAGGCGTGCCCACATCGCCCGCATTCCAACGGTGAGCGAATAGTGCTATCTGTGTCTGGTGAAGTCAATCGGAAAGGCGGGCTGTTCCAAAATCAGGAAAAGCAGAAATTGAATTCTAGACAGGCTGCATGGAGAAACCACTAGTGGCCTGGTTGTGCCCTGCAACCCTTCAGACCATTGTCACCAGCTGCAGGAAGCAAGCAGGAGGGCAGCAGGGCTTGTCGGGTGGACCCCGGCGCGGCTATCCCCGACATGGCCGAGGCTCGGCAAGGGGATGGCTTGGTCCGGGCCGGGGGGCGACCGGGATGCGAACCGTAAGGCGGACGGCCGTGAAGGTCGGACTGTTCAGCACCGGCGGGTACGACGCTGAATCTGTGGCCCATATTATTTTGAGAGAGCAGCCAGTGCTTCGCGAAACATGGCATCGAACTGGCCCCTCGTTGCGACCGATGCCAGTACTTTCTCCGCTGCCGCTTGCTGATACCCCAGGTTCACCAGCGCGGAGAGCACGTCTTGTTCCACCGCGCTCATGGTTGGCGCAGCCGCGATCTCTCCGGGCTTCTCGGCTGATAGTTTGTCACGAAGTTCGAGCACCATGCGTTCGGCGGTCTTCTTGCCGATTCCGGGGATGCGGGTGAGCCGCGCGATGTCGTTACCACGGATGGCGCTGACCATCTCATCCGCCGCCATGCCGCTGAGGATCGTGACCGCGAGCTTGGGTCCGATGCCGCTGACCGTGATGAGCTTTTCGAACAGGGTCTTTTCTGCAGATCGCAGGAACCCGTAAAGCGCGATTGTGTCTTCCCGCACATGGGTATGAATGTGCAGGGCAACCTCGCCGCCAACTCCGGGAAGATCGGAAAAGGTGGGAACGCTGATCGTGACGTCGTACCCGACTCCGGCAGCTTCCACGACAGCCTGGTTGGGATGCTTCGCCAGCAGCTTTCCGCGCAGATGGGCAATCATGTGATCTCAGTCCGTGGTGAGGTTGAACCTGGTTTTCCGGGAGGTGACGACCGCCGACCGACCGCTGAACTCAGAACAGCGAGCTCTGCTTCCGGTTCGGTGTAATCCCGAAATGCTCGTACGCCAGTTGTGTCGCGACGCGCCCGCGGGGCGTGCGGTTCAGGAAACCAATCTGGATCAGGAACGGTTCATAGATCTCTTCGATTGCGTCCTGCTCCTCGGCCAGGGCCGCGGCAAGCGTGTTTACGCCCACCGGACCGCCCTGATATTTCTCGATAATGGTCAGCAGCAGCTTGCGATCCACCTCATCGAAGCCGTGACGATCGACTTCCAGCATCTCGAGCGCGGCCTGCGCGGTCGGCAAGTCGATCTTTCCCGCGCCACGTACCTGGGCGTAGTCGCGCACCCTGCGCAACAGGCGGTTGGCGATTCTCGGAGTTCCGCGGGAGCGACTGGCAATCTCCAGTGCGCCGGCATCGTCGATCTCAACCCCAAGAATGTCTGCCGAACGCTCCACGATGATGCACAGGTCCTGGTGGGTATAAAACTCCAGCCGCAGCACGATGCCGAAACGCGACCGCAGCGGCGATGAAAGCAGGCCCGCGCGGGTGGTGGCGCCGATAAAAGTGAACGGCTTCACATCCATGGTGTGGGTGCGCGCGGACGGTCCTTGCCCAATCATGATGTCCAGCTTGTAGTCCTCTAAGGCGGAGTAAAGGATCTCCTCAAGCGCGGGTTGCAGCCGGTGGACTTCGTCAATGAAGAGAACCTGTTTGTCGCGGAGGTTGGTTAGGATGGCGGTAAGGTCGCCCTTGATTTGCAGCGTGGGGCCGGAAGTCTGCTGAAAGGGCACAGCCAGTTCGTTGGCAATGATGGTGGCCAGGGTAGTCTTGCCCAGTCCGGGCGGACCGTAGAGCAGGACGTGGTCCAGCGCCTCGCCGCGCGAGCGCGCCGCTTCAATCGCGACGGCCAGGTTTTCTTTGACTTTTGGCTGCCCGATGAACTCCGCCAGCCGCTGCGGCCGCAGCTTCAGCTCAAACGAAGAATCTTCTTCCACCGGAGCCGCCGAGACCAGCCGCTGCTTCAGATCGGGAGTGTTCCTGAGAGTAGCCACTGGCTGGATAGTAAGGCGAAATCGGAAATTGGGCAATCGCCGGCAAGGAAAGCGCCGGGCGGACCCGACGTCCGCGCGGTCGTGCGAAGCTCGACAGCTCACGCTCCACTGCCTGCTGTAACCGGCGAGCTGCGGTTTCCTGGACAGCCAGTTTTGGTCGATGCTAACCAACAGGTCCACGCAGGGGTGGGCCCGCTCGCCCCTCCTTCAGCCACGGAGTACGCGCTTCCCACGCTATCCCCTGGCCTTTGCCGGTTCCTTCTCACCCACGCGCTGGCTGACTGTAAATACCATCTTGCCCGTGCCGGCGTCGACGACCAAGTGGTCGCCATGAAGAACCTCGCCGTCCAAAATTTTCATCGCCAGCGGGTCCTGCACCAGCTTTTGAATGGCGCGCTTCAGCGGACGTGCTCCGAAGTTCGGATCGAAGCCCGCGGTGAACAGCAGGTCTTTGGCTGCTTCGGTCAGCTCGAGCGAGATCTTGCGATTGGCCAGCAGGCGGCGAACGTCTTCCAGGCGCAGCTCAATGATTTTCACCAGCTGCTCCTTGCCCAGGGGGCGGAAGACAATGATGTCGTCCACGCGGTTGAGGAACTCGGGCTTGAAGTGACCGTGCAGGGCGTTCAGCACCTGTTTTGAGGCCTCTTCGAACTCCTTTTCCGCGCGCAGACCTTCGGCTTGCAAGAAAGCCGACCCGATGTTTGAGGTCATGATGATCACCGTGTTGCGGAAATCCACGGTCCGACCCCTGCCGTCGGTCAGACGGCCATCGTCCATCATCTGCAGCAGCACGTTGAAAACGTCCGGATGGGCCTTCTCGATCTCATCGAAAAGAACCACCGCGTAGGGGCGTCGCCGCACCTGCTCGGTGAGCTGCCCGCCTTCTTCGTAGCCGACGTAGCCGGGAGGCGCGCCGATCAGGCGCGAGACGGCGTGTTTCTCCATGTACTCGGACATATCGATGCGCACCATGGCGTGCTCGTCGTCAAAGAGAAATTCGGCCAGGGCTCGAGCCAGTTCGGTTTTGCCGACGCCGGTTGGACCCAGGAAAATAAAGGATCCGATCGGCCGCTTGGGATCGCTCAAGCCCGCGCGCGAGCGGCGGATGGCATTGGCCACGTGCTCGAGCGCGGCGTCTTGACCTACCACGCGTTGCCGCAGGCGCCCTTCCATGGTAACCAGTTTCTTGACCTCGCCTTCGAGCATCTTCGAGACCGGAATACCGGTCCATTTGGAGACGATGCGGGCCACATCTTCTTCGTCCACTTCTTCCTTCAGCATGCGTTTGGCCGCCGACCCCTCCAGCTGGGCGGTCAACTTCTTCAGCTCTTCTTCGGTCTGCACCAGCAGGCCGTAGCGGATTTCCGCGACCCGCTGCAGGTTTCCTTTGCGCTCTTCGGCTTGCTCTTCGATCCTCAGCTGCTCGATTTTCTCCTTGAGAGTCCGAGCTTTGGCGATCAGGTCCTTCTCGCGTTTCCAGTTGGCTTTGAGCGCATTGGATTTTTCCCGCAGCTCAGCCAGCTCTTTCTCGATTCCAGACAGCCGCTCTTTTGAGTTGGAATCGATTTCCTTCTTCAGCGCCTGTTTCTCGATTTCCAGTTGGGTTGCCCGGCGCTCGAGCTGGTCGATTTCGGTGGGCATCGAATCAATCTGGATGCGCAGTGATGCCGCCGCCTCGTCGATCAGATCGATGGCCTTGTCGGGCAGGAATCGGTCCGAGATGTAGCGATGCGACAAAGTAGCCGCGGCCACGATGGCTGAGTCCTTAATGCGCACACCGTGGTGAACTTCGTAGCGCTCCTTCAATCCCCGAAGAATCGCAATCGTGTCTTCGACGTTGGGTTCGCCCACGAAGACGATCTGGAAACGACGCTCGAGGGCGCCGTCTTTTTCAATGTACTTGCGGTACTCTGCGAGCGTGGTAGCACCGATGGCGCGGAGCTCGCCACGAGCCAGCGCCGGCTTGAGCATGTTGGAGGCATCAATGGCGCCTTCGGCGGCTCCGGCACCGACCAGGGTGTGCAACTCGTCGATGAACAGGATGATCTGGCCCTGCGAGTCTTCGATCTCCTTTAGAACAGCTTTGAGACGATCCTCAAATTCGCCGCGAAACTTCGCTCCTGCCAGCATGGCACCCAGATCCAGGGCGACCAGACGCTTGTTTTTGAGCGCCTCGGGTACGTCGCCGGAGATGATGCGCTGAGCCAGGCCCTCTGCGATTGCCGTCTTGCCGACACCGGGCTCGCCGATCAGCACCGGGTTATTCTTGGTGCGCCGGGAGAGCACCTGGACAACACGGCGAATTTCCTCGTCGCGCCCGATCACGGGATCCAGCTTGCCGCGCCGGGCCTGTTCGGTTAAATCGCGAGCGTAGCGCTCCAGGGCCTGGTACTTGGCCTCCGGATTCTGATCCGTGACTTTCTGAGAACCGCGCACCGAGGTCAAGGCCTTGAGAATGGCGTCATAAATCGCGCCGTGCCGCGCCAGGATCTCCTGGGCAGGGTCGCGCTTCAGATGAGTGATGGCCAGCAACAGGTGCTCGGTCGAGACATACTCGTCCTTGAAGTTGGCGGCTTCCTTGAAGGCCCGTTCCAGAAGTTCGTTTGCTGCCTTGGACAGCGTGGCCTGGGCGGCTCCGCCGCCGGAGACTTTGGGTAAACGCTCAAGTTCGCGGTAAGTCTCGCTGAGCACAGCTTGCGGGCCGATGCCGATCTTCTCGAGTACCGGCTGCACAATTCCTTCCTTGTCTTCCAACAGCGCCGCCAGCAGGTGCACGGGCAACAGCTCCGGATTGCCCTGCTCTGAGACGAGGTCATTGCCCCGCTGCACCGCTTCCTGCGCCTTTACGGTTAATTTTTCCCAACGAATTGCCATGCTGACTCCTGCCAGTTAGATATCGTGCTCCAGCCACTGGCACTTTGCCAATGGCCCAGTGCCGCGTCCCCAAAAGGTAAAGACGGGAAACGGTCAAAATGCCGCTTCCCGTCCCGAAGAATCGTCGCGCTATACCCGACTGGACCGCCGAGCCCGGCTGTCCGGTGTGCGTCTTGCCGGTTACGCGGCTTGCCCCGCGCTCTTCGGCTGCTTGCCTTCGAGCGTCTTATCGCCGCCCACATTGACTTTGATCTGCTTGGGCTTGGCTTCGGCCTTCTTGTCCAGCTTGACCTTTAGCACGCCCTTCTCGTAGTTGGCGGAGACACTCTCGGTGTCCACGATGTTCGGCAGCGTGAAGGTGCGGGTGAAGCTACCATACCGCCGCTCGATGCGACGATAGTTCTCTTCTTTCTCTTCCTTCTCGAACTTGCGCTCGCCGTGGACGGTGAGGGTGTTGTTTTCGATGCGGACGTCAATGTCCTTCTCATCAATCCCCGGAACTTCAATCTTCAGGGTGATGTTGTGTTCATCTTCGTAGACGTCCACTGCCGGAGCGAAGCTCGAGGTCGACAGAGACTCGTCCCGGCCCTCGCTGACCGACTCATGGAAGAGGCGGTTCACGCGATCCTGCAAAGTGTTCAACTCGTACGGATACCAGCGGCTTAATACGGTCATAAAACTCCTCCTCTTAATCTCTTATAACGCTTAAGAAATTTTTGAAATTGGCCGCGCCATGACTTGCGCGGTCTATATTTAGCGTGATGTGATAATAAAATATGAGTGTATTATTGTCAATACTTTAATTATATTTATTATCAATTACTTACGTAGGCAACGACGCATTTCAAGTACTCGGTTTCCGGCACATTTAGCAGGATCGGATGATCCTTGGCCTGCCCGCGGTTTTCCACGATGCGAAGATTTCTGTGGACATCCCGGGCCGAAACCGCCACCACCTCCAGGTACTGCGCCGGGCTGACGTGATAGGAACAGCAGCAAGTGACCAGGATGCCGCCCGGACGCAGCATCTTAAGCGCCCGCAGGTTGAGCTCCTTGTAGCCGCGGAGCGCGGTTTCAAGGCTGCTCTTGTTCTTGGCGAAGGCGGGAGGATCGAGCACGATGGTGTCGTACCGGCGTCCGGCGTCGGCATAGTCCCGCAGCAGGTCGAAGGCGTTGCCTTCGACCCAGTCAATCTCTCGGCGGTTTAGGTTGGCATTGCGGTCAGCCACTTCGAGCGCGGGCCGGGAACTATCCACTCCGGTGACCTTGGCACAGACTTGAGCCAAGTGCAGGGCAAAGCCGCCTTGGTAGCAGAAAACGTCCAAGCCTTCGCCATGAGCGTAGCGCGCCGCCGCGGCATAGTTTTCACGCTGGTCGAGGAACGCGCCGGTTTTCTGCCCTTCGAGCGCGGCATGGTGAAAGCGCACTCCGTTCATGGCGAAAACCGTGCCGCTCTTCTCCCCCTGAAGCAAGCCCGAGGGACGGGCAGGAAGCTGTTCCAGCTCCCGGATCCGGGGATCGACACGTTCGGCGATGGAGGCAGGTTTCAGCCGCTGGCCGAGTTCGGAAACAATCACCGGGCGGATCGTCTCTGCATCCATGGCCTGGGTGAGGATCTGGACGGAGAGCAAATCGTTGTAGCGGTCCACGATTAGGCCGGGAAGGAAGTCGGCTTCGCTGAAGACCACGCGGTAAGCATCGGTGTCGCGGACCACTTGCTCGCGGTAGCGGATTGCCGCTTGGATGCGCTCGCGCACCAGGCTGGGAAGGTCATTTACGGGCTGGGGAGAAATCATGCGAATGGCAATCTGGGAAGCGCTGCTGTAAAGCGCCGTCCCCAGGAATTTCCCGCGCTCGTCGGTCACTCCCACCGCGGTGCCCGGAGCAACTCCGTTGGCGGAGACGATGTCCGAGCGATACACCCAGACGTGGCCATCCTGCAATCGGTGCGCTCCCCGGCGGGATATTTTTACGACCGGAAGGGAGCAAGAGACGGCTGAGCTTGAGGGCATGACACGATCTTACCCTGCCAGGAACCAGCACCATGGACCGCGGAGGAAGCGATGCCCGATGTCGCGCCAAGCCGCCGTCCGCCATGTTTTGCTCGCGGGAAATGCTGTCTCGCGCAAGGTGCTACGTGCCTCGGGGCGAAAACTGCGCTGGCAGTTAGCTGGCGGCTGGGTGTTCGGAAGGTTGCGGCTGTTCGGGAACAGCCTCCCGAAGGGCTTTTTTAAGATCGGCGTGTAACTCGTCAAGTTCGGTCATGGGCAGCTCTGAGGCCCATTCTTCGAGTTGATCCACATCGAGTGTGGTATGGAGTCGGACTCCGGACTTGATGTCATCGGCGAAAGCAACGCTGAAGTCACCCGGCTGATTCTGGGTATCGCCGATTTTCCTGCCGGTGTGAGCGTCATAAAGCCGGCGGCTGGCACTTCCGTCGAGATTCAGAAAGGCAAAGAACACTTCGCCGAATTCACCGTAATCAACCCGATAAAACCAGGCCTTATCCACATGCGTTTTCGGTCTGGCGCGTCGCTTGGCGGTCAGGCTGGGCCGCTCTACCGCCACGCCGGTGGCGGGATCGAAGTACAGAACACGCTGGCAGGATTCGCAGATTACGATCTGGCCGTTGCGCACTTCGTTATAGGTTTGCGGGCGAAGCATGACCTGGCATCCCATGCACTTCTGGTCGCGAACTTCTGCCAGTCCCGAGCCGCGAAATTTCGAAACGCGTTCGTACTGGCGCAGTAAGTCTTCGTTCACGCCCCCGCGGGCCTGGTCGCGTTTGGCGTTCCATTCGGCCAGCAGCTTCTCGTCCTCGGCGGTGCGCAGGCGAGCCTCGGCTTTTTCCTTTTCGATCTCCGCCATCTCGGCTTTCAATTCCAATTCGGCGGCCTTTAGGTCCTTGTCCCGGGCCTCAGCATTGAGCATGAGCTCCAGGATCTTGTCTTCGTTGGATTTGATGTCCTGCTCGGCGAACTGGATTTCGTGCAGCAGGGCCTTGTACTGCTCGTTGGTTTTCACGGCAAGAGACTGGTCGCGATACTTGGAGATTTTCCCCTGCTGGTCTTGGATGGCGCTTTCGTATTTTCTGCGGGTGGCCTCGTCGACCTTGACCGCGGATTTGGCTCGTTCCAGCCCGGCCTTGGTCCCGGCGAGCTTTTCTTCGATGGCGGCCACGCGTTTGGGCAGCGCTGCGATTTCCTGATGCAAGCGGAGGATTTCCCGGTCCGCCCGCTGTAGCTCCATGAGGTGTTGCACGTCGGGAAGCATTTGGCTGATGCAATTTTAGCATGGGGGAGTCCGCGCCTATCCCAGGCTCCGTAGAGACAGCGGCCCGGGCTGTCCCGCGGAGCAAACCCCGCCGGTTTTGATAGGCTCTGGGGGAGGCCAAATTTCCATGCAACGCATCAACCTTGGCGATTTTGAGCTTACCGCCATCTCCGACGGGATTTACCACCTCGATGGCGGGGGCATGTTCGGGGTGGTCCCCAAAATCCTGTGGCAACGCAAAGTAACAGCGGAGCCCAACAATCTTGTGCCCCTGGGATTGAATTCCGTGGTGATTCGCACCGGGTCGCAGACCGTGCTCATCGAAACCGGCGTGGGCAACAAGCTTTCCGAACGAATGGTCAAGATATACGGCCAGCCCGCCCATCTGCTGGAGAACCTTGGCCAGGCGGGCGTGGCGCCGGAAGACGTCGACATCGTCATCAACACCCATCTGCATTTCGATCATTGTGGGTGGAACACGGTTCGCAGGGGGGACAAAGTTGCGGCCACTTTCCCCAAGGCAAAGTACTACGTCCAGGAAGGCGAGTGGAAACACGCCCACGAAAATCAGCGCGATGCGGTCAGCTACATCACGGCAAATTACGATCCGCTGGTGGAAAGCGGGCAGATGACCTTGCTACGCGGGCAAGCGGACATTGTTCCCGGCATATCGGTCCGCGTCTATCCGGGACACACGCGGGACATGCAGGCGGTTCTGGTGCAAAGCGGCGGGCAGACTGGGTGTTACATCTCCGATCTGATTCCGACCAGCGCGCACCTGGACTTAAACTGGGTGATGTCTTACGACCTGTACCCGCTCGAGACCATCGAAAGCCGCAAGCGTTACTACGCGCAGGCTCTGCCGGAGAGGTGGCTGACCATGTTTACCCACGATGCGACCTTGCCGTGGGCCCATGTCACGAAGGATGAGAAGGGCAAGATGGCGGTGGAGGGCGATCACCGAGAGCTTGGGTAGGGCACAGTTCGAAATCAGTTTCGACCGATGATGGCTGGCAAAAGAATAAGGTTATTGTGCGGCTGCCGGTTTCGGTTGCGTAGCAAGGCTCAGGTTTGCGAAACCTGACCTGAGATGCGTCCTGCTGCCAACGGAGGCAGCGAGTGACGCAGCGAGATTTCCTCCAGTCGTTGGCTGCGCACCGCCATTGGTTCACCTCTCGCGCCATGATTTTTCCCGACGTCCATGGGCAGGTGTTTTATCTCCAGCGGCCCTGGGACTGCTTTCCTCGCGGTGAAAAATTCCATGCCCGGAGCCAATCTGCCTGCGTCCCGGTTCACCCCGATCCGGCGCCCTTAATACATGGCTATAAGGACAGAGATCCCTGCTGAGTTGATGAGACAAGTAGGAGTGGCCTCGCGCCGTGAGTGGTGGACGATGGATTTTAAGTTTTCCTGGGCGCCCTCGGAAACGCGATCTACTTCGAGCGGACGTCTCGAGCGGCGAGAAATATCTGGCGGATGAGCGTAGATCCCCAAACATTTAAGAGCCGGAGCCATCGAGCGCCTGACGACCGGCCCAGGGGTTGATACAGAGTTCTCTCTTTCGGCCGACGGAAAAAAACTCGCCTTTACCGGTGAATCCAGACGTATCCGTGCATGGCTGGTTCCGTTCGTCGCTATCGGATGGGCGGGAGGTTCCGATCGTGGCCGATGATTTTTATAGTCGGTACTATCCGCAGTGGTCGCCCGACGGCGCGTATCTTGCCTACACTCGCGAAGAACCGTCGGGCGAGGGTCAGCTCATGATGTGGTCAAGCCAGAGCCGCACCGAAGAACCACTCACTACATCCAGCCGAACGCACAGAGATGCGCACGATTGGTCCGGTGACGGCAAGTGGCTTTTGATATCGCAGGAACATAGCGCCTGGTTGTTGCCTGTGGCCTCCAGGCCTAATGCAGATGACGATATATTTTGTCTCCGGTCGCGACGGCTTCTTCAATGTGTGGGGCACCCGCTTTGATGTGGTCAAAGGAAAGCCCGTCGGAGATCCCTTCCAGGTAACTTCGTTCGAGAGCCCCAGCCTAATGCTGACCATTGGGGAAGTCTCCGGGAGCATCTGGATACTGGACAATGTGGGTCCGTCGAAGCGGACGATCAATAGGTGAGGAATTTTCCCGGTGCCTACAGCTATCCCCGGT
>Ga0193719_10000068_pt1 | contig 30148 bp, 27 predicted proteins | sample U2a2metaG_FD_160103 | JGI IMG/M metagenome (GOLD analysis project Ga0193719, IMG submission 160103) | Soil microbial communities from a riparian zone of the East river system, Colorado, United States - U2a2 | ecosystem: Environmental > Terrestrial > Soil > Riparian zone | place: USA: East... | reverse complement strand
CCGCCCGCCGCGATCACCGGGAAAAGTCGCTTCGCTTGTCCGGAATCGAAAAGCTCAACTAGGAAGCTCCAAAAAACGGAGACAAGGAAGAGGCTGAGGACGCTGATGAAGACGTAGAAGAACTGCGCGGCGGCTAGACTTTGCCGCTGAGCTTGCAGGACGCCGCCAACGATTGCCAGCGCGACCGCCACGAAGCCGTAAATGAGGGGGAGAAAAATGCTCCGCCTGATTTTTGCGACGACGGCCCCATAAAGTGGCACGATCGCCAACGATGCGATCCAGGTGGCAAGCCAGAGGTTGGCGACGCGATCACGGCCGAGGATCGTGCCGAGCGTTTCGCGCACCGGTCGCACCGCGAAATAGCCGCCGAGCACGCAAAAGAAGAGGAAGAACGCGGTGACGACCGACGGCAGTTCATGCCGCTCGACGACGGTAAGCGTCGAGAATATCCGACCTACCAGCGATAGACGGTCTGAGGAACGCGCCATGTTAGACGCCCTACACTAGTCGAGCTGCTTGCGCCACTGCGCGAGCACTTCGCCTTCACGATCGGGCGTAAGACCGGCGCGCAACTTCGATTGTCGATCTTGCGGCTGTGATTTGAACCAGGCCAGCGTGTCGCGAGCAGTCTCGGCGAGGGGACGGAAAGTCAGGCCTTTTGCCAGCGCGCGATCGATGTGCGTTCGAGCCATCCCGCTTTCATCGCCAGTCCAGACCGGCATATCCGACCACGCTTCGACCTTTTGTTTTTCGAGGAAATTAGCCGGCACCCAGGTAAACGTTGCATCCGAATTGAGAGCCCCTTTGATCTGATCCAACATCTCGCCGATCGCGAGTGGTTTTGCTGGTCCTGTCGCGTTGTAAGTTCCAGTTTCACGATTCTCGACCATCCGAATTGTCCATTCAGCCAGATCTCGCGCGTCAATGAACTGAACGGGATCGGTCGGTGTGCCGGGCGCAAGGACTTCGCCGCCGCGCTCGATGCGAATCGGCCAGTAGGTAAAGCGATCGGTTTCATCGCGCGGCCCGACGATCAGCCCCGGACGGATGATCAATGTCCTTCCTGGAAACCATTTCTCGGCTTCCTTTTCTGATAACGCTTTAAGGGGGCCGTAGGTTTTATAACCGGACGCCTTCATGGCTTGGAGCGTCTCTTTGTACGGATCGGCGCCCTCATATTTCGCGAGCGCCGCCATTTCATCCGCGCCTTTAGTCGTGTCGGCGTAAACAGAGATTGTCGAGATAAACACGTAACGTTCGACGTTTCCTTTAAGAATTTCCGCAGCATCGCGCACCCAGGCCGGTAGCGTTGTCGGATTATCGATCACGACATCCCATTTGCGTCCTTTCAGCGCATCCAATTGCCCGTTGCGATCGCCAATCAATTGTTCGACTTCCTTTGGCAATTCGCCCGGATGCGTCTTGCCGCGGTTAAAAGTCGTGAGCTTGTGTCCGCGATTGAGCGCGTAACGGACCTGATAAGGTCCGGTGAATCCGGTGCCGCCAAGTATGAGAATGCGAAGTGGCTTCACGGATTTCTCGGCGAACAGCGTTCTCGATCTTACGGGAAAGGCAAATGCGCCGGCGGTGGCAGCGGAGAGTTTGATGAAATGGCGACGTGTCGCTCCCTTCATTGTTCGTGTAATAGTTGTGTCATTCCGAGGGAAGTCGAGGAATCTCTCATTGTCCCGACTTCACTCGGCATGACAATGGATAAGGCAAACCAGATTACGCGCCGCGAAGCCACCAAATTGATTGGCGCAAGCGCAGCGGGATTGCTTTTGCCGGTTCGTGCATCGCGCGCACAGAGCAAAAGCGAATCATCAACGATGCTGACGCGCCCGATTCCCTCATCCGGCGAGAAACTGCCCGTGATTGGATTGGGAACGTGGCAAAAATTCGACGCCGATCTTACGTTCGATAGCCGGAGACAACTCGGGGATGTCCTCTCGTCTTTTGTACGGCTGGGCGGGCGCGTGATCGATACATCGCCCATGTATGGCCGGGCCGAAGAAGTGATCGGTGATCTCACGACTACGCTCGGAATTCGAGACAAGTTCGCCACGACGAATCCGTCCGGTGGCGGACTTTTTCTCGCCACGAAGGTTTGGACCCGAGGCCAGGAGAACGGAATTCGGTCGATGGAACGCTCAATGGTCCGATTGCGAACCAAACAAATCGATTTAATGCAGGTGCACAACCTGGTCGATGTCCGTACTCACCTCGCGACGCTGCGTCAATGGAAGGAGCAGGGGCGCATTCGTTATATCGGGATCACGCATTACGAATCCGGCGCGTTTGCCGAGGTAGAGAAAATTATACGCAACGAAAAGCTTGATTTTGTCCAGATTAACTACTCGATCATGGAACGCGAAGCGGAAGAGCGCGTTTTGCCGCTCGCTCAGGAACGCGGAATCGCCGTGATCGTTAATAGACCGTTCGGAGGCGGCGATCTGTTCAATCGTGTCCGCTCCAAATCGTTGCCCGAATTGTCGGCCGAGTTCGATTGTCGATCTTGGGCGCAATTCTTTCTGAAATGGATCATTGCCAATCCAGCCGTCACCTGCGTCATCCCTGCGACTGACAAACCGCGGCATCTCGAAGACAACATGCAGGGAGGAATTGGACGGCTTCCTGACATAAAAATCCGTCAGCGAATGACCAAATCTGTCGGGTCGCTCTAACCGCCGTTGCCTGGACCGAGATCTTTGCCGAAGACTAGTCTAGTTTTAACGTGTAAGCGGCTCGATTCCAGTAATATGAGTTCTGGATAGAGGATTCATGATTTGTTACAAAAAATCGCTTGCAGAAGCCGCCGGGATGATCGATAGGTCGCGCTCCTTATGCGAAAAATATCCCCCCTTCTCGTTATCGGCCTCTGTTGCCTCGCGTTTTATCCACGTCCTGCTAAGGCGTTGATCATGTCCGCACCAAAATCGAAGTTTGCTTACAACGATGTTTCCGGCAAAAAGCAGTCGGTTGAGATCGTGGACAAATATCAGTCGAAGAAAATTGTGCGTCCGTTTGCCGGGAATGATTCAAAGATTGATCCGAAATTGCGCCGGGCCGCCACGATCGCGGAGGAACGCGCCCGCGCACACTCCCTTTCCAAGTGCTGGCGTTATGTGAAGGAAGCGCTCGTTGCTGCGGGCGTGGTGAAATCCCGGCCCCAGACACTCTTGGCAAAACAAGCCGGGAAGGAACTCGTGAACAATTATGGGTTCAAAAAGCTTCCGGTTTCTGATCCGTATCAAGCGCCGGTCGGCGCCGTGCTGGTCTACGGGGCCAAGCGCGCGGCCGGTCACGTAGAGATTCGCACCCAGGACGGGTTCGTGAGCGATTTTCGCTCAAAGACGCCATCGCGTCGTCCGCTGCTGGGCATTTTCGCAAAGAGTTAGGTCGCACATTCACGCGATCCTGAGCGGATCGGAAGATTCCAATTCCGGCTGGTAAGTTGTCCAGCCGCGCGAGAATCTTTATCGATGACTGCGCCGATCCGGATCGCGATGTGGTCGGGCCCGCGAAATATCTCGACCGCGATGATGCGCGCATGGGGAAGCCGGTCGGACACCCTTGTTATCGATGAGCCGTTCTACGCTTTTTATCTGAATGCAACTGGCAAGAAGCATCCCGGCGCTGATGAAGCAATCGCAGCTGGGGAAACCGATTGGCGAAAAGTTGTCGCGCAGCTGACCAGCCCTCTCCCGAACGGCAAGCGCATTTTTTTCCAAAAACAGATGACGCATCATCTGTTGTCGGAGGTGGACCGGGAGTGGCTCGGCGCCGTGATGAACTGCTTTCTTATTCGCGATCCGCGCGAGGTAATTGCCTCATACGTCAACAAGCGCGAGGACCCGGCGCTGGAAGATCTCGGGTTCGTGCAACAGGCCGAGATTTTTGATTTCGTTCGTGAACACACGAATGCGATTCCGCCGATCGTGAATGCAAAAGACGTGCTGGAAAATCCCGAACGAATATTGCGCCTACTTTGCCAAGCAGTCGGTGTCGAGTTTGTCAGGTCGATGCTTTCCTGGCCACCCGGATTGCGCGACACCGACGGAATCTGGGCGAAGTATTGGTACGGCGAAGTAGCAAGATCGAGATCGTTCCAGCAGTATCGTCCGAGACATGATGAAGTGCCGAAGCATTTGCTCGAAATTCACAAGCGCTGCCGCGAATGTTATGACCGGCTCTATGAATACCGGCTGCATTGAACCGCGGATAACCGCGGATTTCGCGAATATAAAGTTGATCAGGAAGCCAGGAGTCCTGACTTCATCTCCTTGTTCCTGATTCACGGGTTCAGATTAAGTCCTGCTGATAACCGGGAACTTGGTGTTCATTCGTGTCCATTCGTGGTTAGATTTCCGGTTTCATGCTTCAGAAATTCGATAAGCGAAACCGCGACCTGATCGTCAATATCAACGGGCAACTAGTACATCGTGACAAAGCCGGGATTAGCCCGTTCGATTCGGCAGTGCAAGGCGGCGACGCCGTCTGGGAAGGGTTGCGCTTGTATGGCGGCCGAATTTTTAAGCTCTACGAACATATCGACCGACTGGTGCGTTCGGCGCGCGCCTTGTCGTTCGCCGAAATTCCGCCGCGCGAGAAAATCATCGGGGAAATCAAGCGCACGCTCGCCGCAAACAAGATGCGAGATGGCGTTCATGTTCGTCTCACGCTCACCCGCGGCGTGAAGATGACGTCAGGCATGGATCCACGGCTCAATCAGAACGGTCCAACGTTGATTGTGCTCGCTGAACACAAGGCTCCGGTTTACACGAAAACTGGTCTGAGTCTAATCACGAGCAAGATTCGCCGGCCATCGCCGGATATTCTCGACGCACGAATTCATCACGCGAATCTGCTCAACTCGATTCTCGCGAAGATCGAAGCAAATAACGCCGGCGCGGACGATGCGCTCATGCTCGATACGCGCGGTTTCGTCGCGGAAACAAACGCGACCCATGTGTTCATCGTGCGTAATGGCGATCTCGCGACGAGTCGCGTCGTGGCGTGCCCTGAAGGAATTACCCGTGCGACGGTTATGGAGATTTGCGCAACCGAAAAAATCCGCTGCATCGAAACGGATTTGTCAGTTGTCGATGTTTACGGCGCTGACGAGATGTTTTGCACGGGAACGATGGGTGAGCTCGCCGCCGTCATAAAGATCGACAATCGCCAGATCGGCGATGGCAAGGTCGGCCCAATCACAAACCGGCTAAGCGACCTTTACGCTCAACGCACTGCGACTGAAGGCGTACAGGTCGTTGATCTGTAGCGGCGATCTATCGCTTATCGTCCCAGGTTTTCTTTTGAAAGGAGACTCGCCCGGATCCTCTTTCGAATGCTTCAAAATGCGCCGGGTTTTGCTGATAGTATTTCTGGTGAGACGCCTCGGCCGGATAAAATTTCATCGCCGGCAGAATTTCGGTCACGATCGGTTTATCGAATTTTCCCGAGCCCGCGAGTTTTGCTTTTGAAGCTTCGGCGATCTTCTTTTCCTCATCGTTGCCATAAAAGATCGCAGCGCGATAACTTGGGCCGATATCAGTGAATTGGCCATCGGCCTGCGTCGGATCGATTTGTCGCCAATAGATGTCGAGCAACTGATCGTAAGAAATCTTTGTGGGGTCGTATGTGATCTCGATGGATTCCCGGTATCGCGTTTTCTCCGACGTGACGAGTTCGTAAGTCGGATTCGGTTCTGTTCCGCCAGAATAGCCAACGACGGTTTTGATCACGCCTTTCGTTTTATCGAATGCGGGTTGAATGCACCAAAAACAGCCGCCAGCGAAAATCGCTGTCCTGGTTGCCGGAGAAGGCGAATTTTCGCCGCGACTAGCAGCACTAAAAAATACTACCGGAACACTAAGAAGCAGGGCGAACGCGAGAATCCTTTTCATGATTGTTGATCTTAGACAAAGCTGCTTGCCGTTCGTTCCGCTTTTTTGAGCTTGTTGAGAAGGCAACTGCGTAGTTTTTTCCGAGCGTGCTTGCAGGCGAGTTTAAAGTAGCCCACCGCCCCGAAGGGTTTCGGGGTTCTCCGATCATCGAACCAGGATCGCTGATTGATCGGCTCGATCTGGAGAAAATCTTCGGACGCGACGCGGCGTTGCACGTCGATCTTGGCTGCGGCGACGGCTCGTTCATTTGCGCGCTGGCAGAGCGCCTGCCGGAGAGAAATTTTCTCGGAATCGAGCGGTTGCTTGGTCGAATCCGCAGCGCCGCGCGAAAAGCCGCCACGGTTGGCAATGTGCGTCTGCTGCGCATCGAAAATTCGTATGCGGTGTGTTATTTGCTGCCGGCCGGCTCAGTGGAAACATTTTATCTTCTGTTCCCCGATCCATGGCCAAAACGCCGTCATTGGCAGCGCAGAACCGTGACCGGACAATTCTTACGCGCGATTAGCCAGGCGCTGGCTGAAGATGGAAAGTTCCTCATCGCGACCGATCACGTCGATTATTTTGAAGAAATCGAACGGATCGCGCGCGCGGATCCCGGTTTTACGACTGTATTGCCCGGCGTGATCGATCTTCCGCTCACGAAATTTGAGCAACAATTTCGAGCGCAAGGCGCGTCGATTCACTGGCTTGAGCTGCGAAAAGTTTCGCCGGTGAGATAACTTTGCGCTTCCCAGCCATCGCGGCCAAAGCGCAGCGTCACAGCGCCAGTCTCGTCTTGGCGAAAGAGTTTGATGCCACGCGTTCGCAACTCCTCGGCCCAGTTGTTGCTGATTCGTTCGTTCGGAGGGAACTCGAGCGACGTAGCGATGATCAGGCGCGGCCGCACAACATCGAGGAAAGGCCCGGAGCAGGAATTTCCAGAGTGATGCTGTCCTTTGATAACGATGTCACTGTGGAGATTCAAACCGTTGGCCAGGAGCGCGCTCTCGGTTTCTACACCACTGTCCGACATGAACAAAACTGACGTCGATGGAGCAATGGATACTTGAATAACATGTGTCTGATCGTCCGCGCTTCTCGCAGAAAACATGCGGGGCGGAAAAAGAACATGGGCTGTGATGTCGCGCGACAAACGAAAATTGTCTCCGGCAACCAAATCGTCCGGCTTGACTCTGCGTTCTTGAAACAGCCGTTGCAATCGTCGATGAACACTTGAGCGATCCGGCGCCGGATCATCGATCACTTGGACCCGGGGGAAATCGCGCAGCAATTCCGGTGCGCCGCCGAGATGCAGTGAATCGCCGTGAGTAAGCACCAAACCATTGAGCCGGTTTACTCCCGCCCAATGCAAATACTCGCGAACCACACGTTCGTAACTCCGCTCGCTCCCACAATCGAATAACCAGTTTGCGCCTCCGGTTTGCAAGTGAGCAGCCGCACCAGCGCCCAGATCCAGCACGGTGATCCTTGCCCTGAGCTTTTCCGGCCAATGCGGCGAGGCGACGTAAAAGTGTCCGCCGGGAACTTGCGCGAAGAGTTGCACGACCCCAAGAACAACCTGTGCCAGAAGCCAGTTGGCATTATTGAAAACTATGGCCAGCCACGTCAGGAATGGCGTGGCCAGGAGCGAGAGGAGGGCGATCGCAAGAATCAAGAAGGCAATCGGAACGACCAGCAAGTTCGCGAACAATGAAATCGGGGTAACGATATGAAAATACCAAAGAATGAACGGCAACGAACCGATCCAGGCCGCGAGGGAGACGGAAGTCCCGCGGCAGAGCCATTCGAAACCGGCGTGCATGAGATGACGCGGGCCACGCAGTAAACTCCGGGGCAAAAAAGGATCAGGCGCGCCCCATCGCTGCAAGAATCCAAAAAGAGGCTCGGTAAACGAAATGATCGCTCCCACGACCACGAACGACAGTTGGAAGCCGGTCGAAAAAAGTTCGTTCGTATCCCAGCAAAACAGAAAGAAGGCCGCCGCCGCGAGACTATTAAGAACGAAGACTTTTCGCTCGAAGAAGAAACCGCCGAAGAGGATCGAAGCCATTACGGCAGCACGCACACTCGAAACCTGCAGTCCCGTCACTGCCGCGTAAAAAAAGAGTGACGGAATAATGAACGCTGTTGCCCATTTGCGCGATAGCCGCGCGACCATCGCCAGCATCCACAAAAGTGCCGCGACAATCGCTATGTTCAGACCGGAGACAGCGAAAAGGTGAAGTGTGCCAGTTTGTTGGAACGGTTCCTCGATGTCTTCAGGCGTTTGGTGCATGACGCCCAGCACGATTCCGCTGAGGAAATTTTGCACGTCCGGCGCGTCATCCAATCCGCGACAAAGCGCTTCTTCCATCCATAACCGGGACTTCTGCGCTGCGCGTAAGATCGGGTTTCCACCGCCGTGTCTGATCAGCGTGCCGTCCTCCGGATAGCGAACAAAGAGAATTCGGCGAATGTCGCGACGTGCGAGATAGGAGCGCATATCGAATTCGCCTGGATTTCGCGGAGGCGCGATGACTTCTGCCTTTCCGAAAAGCCTCAATTCATCGCCGAATTCCAGAGCCCCCCGCCAGCGGACCTGCCAGACCGCGCGTGTCGGCTCTTGCCTGCCCTCAAGCTCAATTGAGTCGAGCTTGAGAAGGAAGGTTGCAAATCCGTTCGGCGCAATATTCGGCTCGCTAATAACGAAGCCGCTCGCTGTGACAACTCGCGGCCGGTTGCCGAGTTGAGCGACGAGTCGCTGCCCTTCAGTGTTGCTGGTTCGCAAGCCATGTAGCACGAAGAAGCCAGTTCCAACGACTAGATAGGTTGCGATCAAGCTCGGCCAACGCAGGATAGCGACGGCGCAGAGCAAGATGATTATCGCGGTTGCCATCAGCGCGAAAGACGAGAGCGGAAAGAACTCCGCCAGGATAATTCCTAATCCCGCCATCGCCGCCAATCCGACGAATGGTTGACGCGGCGCGCTTAACAGCTTCATCGTCCCGCTTTTCGTTTATTTTGCGGCGACAATGCAAGTCTCTTTGCCTACCAACGCAAAATCTCGTGCAGAGTCTGCGGCACGCCGTATTTTTGCTCGTGCACGATCTATTTGCCAGGGAAGAGCCCGACGCTGCCGCGAAGATCGACAGCGCTGCGCCGCTGGCCACCCGGATGCGTCCGCGCTCGCTCGACGAATTCGTCGGTCAGGAACACATCCTCGGGCCGGGAAAACTTTTGCGCCGGGCAATTGAAGCCGATCGTTTGCCGTCAGTGATTTTCTCCGGGCCGCCCGGGAGCGGAAAGACCACGCTTGCCCGCATCATTGCCGAGAAAACTGACGCAAAATTCATTCGAATCAGTGGCGTGGAAAGCAATGTCGCAGAAATGCGTCGTGTCATCGCTGCGGCGACGAATCGCCTCCGCACGTCCGGGCAAAAGACGATCCTGTTCATCGATGAGATCCATCATTTCAACAAAGCGCAACAGGACATTCTTCTGCCCGACGTCGAAGCGGGAAATCTCCGCCTCATCGGCGCAACTACTTACAATCCGTTCTTTTATGTAAATAGTGCGCTCGTTTCGCGCTCACAGGTATTTCAACTCGAACCGCTCCGGGTCGAGCAACTCGAACAAATAATCGATCGCGCATTGGCCGACAAAGAGCGCGGTCTCGGAAATTACAAAGTTAACATCGACAAGAACGCGCGCCGGCACCTCGCCAAGCTGAGCGACGGCGACGCGCGCAAATGTTTAAACGCGCTTGAGATTGGGGTCCTGACGACGCCGCCTGACTCGCGTGACGTAATTCATTTCACGCTCGCTGTTGCCGAAGAAAGCATTCGGCAGAAAGCGGTCGTCTACGATCGCGCCGGCGACGCGCATTACGACACGATCAGCGCATTCATCAAAAGCATGCGCGGATCGGACGAAAAAGGCGCGATGTACTGGCTCGCAAAAATGCTGCATGCAGGTGAGGATTTCCGTTTCATTGCGCGGCGCATCGTCATTTTTGCGAGCGAAGACATCGGTCTGGCCGATCCGGAGGCGCTGCCACTCGCGATTGCCACGCAACAAGCGGTCGAATTTGTCGGCTTACCCGAAGCGCGAATACCCCTCGCGCATGCTACCGCTTACATGTGTCGCGCGGCGAAAAGCCGCGAAGCCTACGACGCGCTCAACGCCGCGACCGAAAAGATCGAGATGGAACAAACAAAGCGCGTCCCGGAGCACCTCAAGAACAAGCATTTCCCGGTAAATCCGGAAAGGTGAAGGCTTTCCTAGTGCGACCGGTGTCTGATTTCGACCGAATCGCTTCTAACATTGCGATTTGGCACGATTATGATCCGGGTGTTAAAGCGGAATTATATTCGACTGGTCTTTCGACTTCCGAAGGAATGTATCTTATCGATCCAATTCCTCTTGAGAAGGAAGCTCTTGACGAACTTATCGGTTCCGACCGTATGGCGGGAATCGTTGTGACGAATTCCAATCATTGCCGCGCTTCCGCTCGGTTAGCCGAGAAATTCGCGGTTCCGGTATTCGCGTGTTGCGAGATATTTTCGGATAAGACCGCGCAACAATTTAGAAGTGTTGCCGATGGTGATGAGATTTGTAATGGACTACGCGTGATTGGTATCGAAGGTGCGGCAGCCGGGGAAATGATTCTCCATTACGCATCGAACAGTGGAACGCTGATCGTTGGCGATGCGCTCATTAATTTTGAGCCTTATGGGTTCACGTTTCTCCCCGCGAAATACTGCTCGAACGAAAAAGAAATGCGATGGTCGTTGCAAAAACTTTTGGATTACAGAGCGGAGCGAATTCTTTTCGCGCACGGCACGCCGATTTTATCTGGAGCGAGCGATCGGCTGCGGTGTTTGCTGGGCAGCGGTCGCTAAATGTCATTTGCCGTGGACGCGACAGATCGACAAGGTGAGGCGATCGGACCTGGCGGACCGGTGTCGAGATTTCTCCGCTTGATTCGTTTTTCCCACACAATTTTCGCGCTTCCATTTGCTCTTGGCGCGTTGGTCGTGGCCGCGAACGGCCTCCCGTCTTTGCGCACGCTTTTGTTGGTTGTCGTCTGCATGGTTTTTGCACGGACGGCGGCGATGCTTTTCAATCGCCTGGTTGATTGGTCGCTGGATCAGCGCAATCCGCGCACAGCGTCGCGTCACTTGCTCGTTTCCAAGTCAGCGGCCCTCGTTTTGCTCGCGGTGAGTTCCGCTGGTTTTGTTTTAGCGGCGGGGGCGATCAATCGACTGACTTTCCTGCTCGCACCGGTTGCTTTGGTTGTAATCTTCTTCTACTCGGTCACGAAGCGGTTCACGAGCGCAACGCACTTCTTTCTCGGGCTGGCGCTCGCCATCGCCCCGGTCGGCGCCTGGATCGTGCAGACGGGACGCATCGACCTTGCGCCGCTAGTGCTCGGGGCGGGCGTAATTTGCTGGGTCGCGGGGTTCGATCTGATTTACGCCACGCAGGATTACGATTTTGATCGACGCGAAGGCATTCGATCGCTGGTCGTCAAACTTGGGATCACGCGCAGTCTTCGTCTGGCGCAGCTATTGCACCTCGCAATGTTTGGCGCGTTGATCGCGTTCGGTCTAAGCGCGAAGCTTGGCTTCTTTTACTATTGTGGAATGCCTCTTGTTGCCGCTGCTCTGTTTTACGAACACAAAACGGAGAAGCTCGATCTGGCTGGGATCAACCGCGCGTTTTTCCAAAGCAACGCGTTCGTAAGCGCCGTTTTTCTAATTGCCGTGTGCGTCGATCGATTGGTTTGACCGATCACATCGCGTTCAATTGGGCTACGCGTCTCTCATGGCGGCCGCCTTCGAAAGTGGTCTCGAGCCAGATCTGCACAATCTTGAGCGCCAGATCTTCGGGAATCAGGCGTTCGCCGATGGAAAGGACATTGGCGTCATTGTGTTTCCGAGAAAGGCGGGCCGATTCTTCATTCCAGCAAAGCGCGCAGCGTACGCCATGCACTTTGTTCGCTACCATCGCTTCGCCATTGCCGGATCCGCCGAACACGATCCCGCGCTCGCACTCACCGCGCGCTACCGCTTCCGCCGCGGGCCGGATGAAAAGCGGGTAATCGACGGGTTCCTCATTAAAGGTGCCGAAGTCTTTCACTTCGTGCCCGAGCGTGCCGAGCAAGTCTTTCACCTTTTCCTTGTACCGAAAACCGGCGTGATCCGTTCCGAGCGAGATTTTCATGCAGGGAATTTGTTAATCGAGACGCGCGACCATTGTCGAGGACAACTACCCACCGTGCAGTTTTGCCAGCTCGCGCCAGATCTCTCGTTCGCGCTCGGTTAGCTTCTTTGGCACGTTAATCTGAACATCAACATAAAGATTGCCGCGCGTCCCCGAACTGCTCGGAAGCCCGCGTCCGCGCAACCGAAAGCGCTGCCCGCCCTGGGTGCCCGGCGGAATTTTCAGCCGGACATTGCCTTCGAGCGTCGGGACGAGCAATTCGCTGCCAAGCACTGCTTGCCAGGGCTCAATCCTCACTTGATAAATCAGATCGTTGCCCTCGACCGAGAAATCGGGATGCTTTGCCAAACGGACGCGCAAAAAAAGATCGCCGCTTTTCCCGCCGCGCACGCCCGCTTCGCCCTGGCCGGCCAACCGGATTCGCTGCCCCTCGTGAACGCCGCGTGGAATCTTGACCTGATAGTTTTCCACCTTATTCGAACCGGCCCGGCGCAGGGAAACGGTTCTTGTCGAGCCGTGGAGAGCTTCTTCCAGAGTAACCATGATATCGGCTTCGACGTCGGCCCCACGTTCGGCAGTCGCCTGACGTCCGCCGAATCCGCCGAAAGCAGATCGGCCGCGACCGCCGCCGAAAAACGCTTCGAAGAAGTCGCTGAATCCAGTTCCGTTAAATTCGAACTGGACCCCGCCGTCGCCGCCACCGTATTGATAAAATCTGCCTCCAGGTTGTTGCGCTCCCCATTCCGGAGGCGGCTGAAATCCACCCGGCTGATTCCAATCCGCGCCAAGCTGGTCGTATTTCTTTCGTTTTTCCGGATCACTTAATACCTCGTAGGCTTCATTGATCTCTTTGAATTTCTCCTCCGCCGCCTTTTTGTCCTTGGCGACATCGGGATGATGTTTCCGCGCCAGCTTGCGAAAAGCGGTGCGAATTTCGTCCTCGGTGGCCGTTTTCGGAACACCCAGCGTTTCGTAATAGTCTCTAAACTGCACCGCCATCGGCTCTCAACCTTGTGCCTCCGCGCAATTCGCGCAACCTTCTCTGTATTGTGCGCGAACTGGGAAAATTCGTGGTCGTCATCGGCATCATCCTAACGCTTTTCGGCTTGGTAATGTGGAGCGGCTTCGCGCCGAAATGGCTGGGACGATTACCGGGCGACATCCGCATCGAACGCGAGCATTCCGCATTCTATTTTCCCATCGTCACCTGCATCATTCTCAGCATCGTGTTGAGCTTGCTCTTGTCGATTTTTCGGCGCTGACCATTTCCAATGGTCGTCCGATCACGCATTCAAACCCGACTCGATGACCATGTCGCTCGTCTTCTGCGATGCCGGCGTTGTCCCCGCATGCAATCGACGCCTGTCTCAGGCGGCGCGGTGGTGAGCGATGTGATACTCATAGGGCAAGCACCCGGGCCCCGAGAACCCGTTTTGCAAAGGCCTTTTGCGCACACTGCTGGCAAAACGCTTTTCCGCTGGTTCGAAGAATCTTGCGGAATGAATGAAGCTACCGTTCGCTCGAAGATTTATTTCGCGGCGGTCTGCCGATGTTTTCCCGGAAAAAACTCGAGCGGCGGCGATCGTGTTCCGGCGCCGGATGAGGTTCGCAATTGCTCTTCCTGGATGGATGATGAAATCCAAATCCTAAATCCGCGTCTCGTAATTCCGGTCGGTCGTTTGGCCATCGCGCAGTTTATCGATTGCAGGAAGCTGGAAGAAGTGATCGGGCGCAAATTTCGCGTCCAGCGCGCAGGTCGCCGCTTCGATCTAATTCCGCTGCCGCATCCCTCGGGTGCATCGCCCTGGCACAAGATCCCGCCAGGAAAAGAACTGCTCGAAAGAGCGTTGCGGAAAATCACCCGCCATCCCGCCATTCAAGACCTCGCACCACGGCCACAAAAGTCACAACGCTAAGAAGTGCGTGTTTTTTTGCGTCCGTTGTGGACTTCGTGCGAGTATTGCCGAAATGACGGCTGAACGCGTCCCAACACGCTATGAAATTCCTGAGTCTGACAAATGGGATCTGACGCATCTCTTTACCGACGCCGACAAGTGGCAGGAGGATTTTGCCTGGCTTCAGCGGGCGTGTCCGAAACTTGAGCAGTGGAAGGGTAGAGTGGGGGAATCGGCGCAAACGTTGGCCGACGTGCTTGAGTTCGAAAAGTCGCTCGAGCTGAAAATCGAGCGCGTCTATCACTACGCGTCGCTGCAACTGGCGCAGGACAGCACGAATAACGAGTATCTCACGCGGATCGGCCAGGTTCAGAACTTCCTCACAAAGATCGGTGAAGCGGCGGCATTCGTCGTTCCAGAAATCCAGGCCATCAACGATGAAGAGTTCGTGAAGTTTGTTGTCGATCCAGCGCTGAAAGATTGGCGAATCAAGTTGCACAAAATTCGCAGGATGAAGGCACATGTGCTTTCCGTGCCCGAGGAACGGCTGCTCGCGCTGGGCAGCGTCGCGCTCAGCGGTTACGACGACACCTTCTCGCAACTTACCGACGTGGACATGAAGTTTGGTGTCTTGACCGACGAGACCGGTCGCGAGGCACCGCTTACGCAAAGTTCGTTCAGCTCATTCCTCGTGAAGCGCGATCATGAACTGCGCAAACGCGCCTTTCATCAGTTCTACACGGAATTTCGGGACCATCAGTATACGCTGGCCGCATCGCTGGCCTATTCGGTCAAGGCGGATGTCTTTCACGCGCGCGCCCGGCATTATCCATCTGCGCTGGAAGCCGCACTATTTCCGGATGACGTGCCGGTTGCGGTCTATGACGGATTGATCAGATCGGTCCGCGCGAATTTGAAGCCGCTCTTTCGCTATTTCGACTTGCGCCGCCGCGCGCTCGGTTTGCGCGAGCTGCATCACTACGACACCTACGTTCCGCTAGTTCCGGAAATTGAAACGCGCACCAGCTTCGATCAGGCAGTGGAGATGGTTTTGGCCGCGCTGGCTCCGCTTGGGGAACAATATGTCGATATTCTGCGAGAAGGTCTGCGCGGGCGCTGGGTCGACCGTTACGAGAGCAAGGGCAAACGCAGCGGCGCGTTTTCATCGGGAAGCTACGGCGCGCCGCCCTATATCCTGATGAATTACAAGGAGGATGTCTTCGCCGATGTTTACACGCTGGCGCACGAAGCTGGTCACTCAATGCATAGCTGGTTCGCGCAAGAATCCCAACTGTTTCAGGACTACGAGTACCCAATTTTCCTGGCTGAGGTCGCATCGACATTCAATGAAGAGCTGCTCACCCATCATCTGCTCCAGCAAACGAGCGATCCGAAGATGCGCGCTTACATCATTAATCGGCAGATCGACGATCTGCGCGGCACACTTTTCCGTCAGACGATGTTCGCTGAATTCGAGAAAATCGTTCATTCGATCGAGGAAAGCGGCGACGCGCTTACGCTCGATGTTTTCAAATCGGAGTATCACAAGCTCCTCGAAGCCTATTTTGCTGAGAATTTCGCGCTCGATGCCGAGCTTGATCTGGAATGCCTGCGTATCCCGCATTTTTATCACGCGTTCTATGTCTACAAATATGCAACCGGAATTTCCGCTGCGGTTGCACTTTCAGAGCGCGTGCTTTCTGGCGAATCGGGAAGCGTGGACGCGTACCTTAATTTTCTGCGGTCCGGTGGCTCGAAATTCCCGATCGAAACGCTGAAAACCGCAGGTGTCGATATGACGACCCCCGCGCCGATCGAGAGCACATTACGCTTATTCGAGCGACGTCTCGACGAATTAGAAGCGTTTTTGCTATAGCAAGGAGCGACGGCTTTCTTGCCACCGAGGCTAAAAAAACGGCGCTTTGGAAAGATGCCGCTCCTTGCTTACCATCCAGAGATGCAACTGGAACCGGGCCGACTTCGCCAACGATTGGAACCGCTGTTCCAGGAAAACTTTCAGAAGTTTGGCGAGCTCGGAGCCGCTGTTTCTGTTTGGCAAAACGAAAAACCGATTCTCGATCTTTACGGCGGCTTCCGCGACGCGCGTCGCGAAAAACCGTGGACGGCTGACACGCTCGTGTTGGTATGGTCGGCGACAAAGGGAATCGGCAGCGCCTGCCTTCTGCATGTGTTGCAAGAACACAACATCGACATCAAGCAGTGGGTCGCAGAGGTCTGGCCCGAGTTTGCCCAAGCCGGCAAAGAAAAGATCACGCTTGCGCAGTTGCTTTCGCATCAAGCCGGACTTTGCGCCTTGGATCGACGAGTCGACGTAATCGATTACGACGCAGTTATTCAAGCGCTTGAAGCGCAACAGCCGTTGTGGCCTCCGGGGACGGCGCATGGCTATCATGTCCGCACGTTCGGCTTTCTTCTCGACGAACTCGTGCGTCGCATCGCTCGAAAAGCTTTGTCCGATTATTGGCAGGAGGTTTTTGCGCGGCCGCTCAATCTCGATCTTTGGATCGGGTTGCCCGAAATGGAGAATCCTCGCGTGGCAGCGATCTACGCGGCAAAAAGCGGCAAGCCGCCGGAGCCGAAACAATTTTATGTCGATCTTGCTACACCCGGCACTCTAGCGCGCAAAGCGTTTACCTCCCCGCACGGATTGCATGTGGTCAGCGCGTTGAACAATCTCGCGATTAGGGCACAACCGATTGTTTCCTTCGGTGGCATCGGGAGCGCAGCGTCGCTGGCGAAGTTCTATTCCATGCTCGCAAACGGTGGAAAATTTGATGGCCAGACTTTCTTTTCGGAAAGAACAATCGCATGGATGACCACGACACTCGTTGACGGCCTGGACCGGGTTTTTCAAATACCGACAGCGTTTTCCGCCGGCTTTATGAAAGATTCACGGAAGGCAGCGCGAAGAATTTTCGGTCCGTCACGGAATGCCTTCGGACACCCTGGCGCCGGTGGCAGTCATGCCTTTGCCGATCCGGAAAACAAAATCAGTTTCGCGTACGTTATGAACCGAATGGAACAAAGGGTCCTACCTAACGAAAAATCATTGCGGCTCGTGGACGCGATTTATGATCTTTTGTAGCGGCGCTCTGCGAGCGGCGAAGCCGTAGAACATGCGTCTCACTTGCGATTCTTTCAGACGCAATCTAGCAGGTCGAGCTACTTTCGGCGGTCCATAGACCGCCACTACAAATTATTCGCCCATTATCGTGATCGAAACTTTTCGCCGATGCGGGGCGCGCCGGTGTTCGAACAGGAATATGCCCTGCCATGTTCCAAGCTGCATTTTGCCGTCGATAATCGGGACTGTCTCGCTTGTCCGCGTTAAAGCCATGCGGATGTGCGACGGCATGTCATCGCTGCCTTCCGAACCGTGAATAAAGTAATCAGCATCTTCCGGCACTAAACGATCGAAAAATTCCTCCAGGTCATGTCGCGCCGTGGGATCGGCATTCTCCATGAGAATGACGCTGCAACTCGTGTGCCGAACAAACACTGTGACTGTCCCATTGCGCAGACCGCCCTGGTCGATTTTCGCTTGGATCTCGTCGGTTATTTCGTAGGTCCCCTTGCCAGTAGTGCGAACGTCGAGTTGATCCTGGTGAATACGCATTGGATTCTCGAAAATAACACCGGCGGAGACAATAGTCGCGCGTTGACTCAGAAAGCTTTCGCGAGTTGTCGCGCCCTCCCGAATCGCCTCGATTTGTTTATGAGATGGGTTCCAATAACTTGCATGTTGCTGGAGATTACGTCGGGTTTGATTGCGGAATTGAGCCGATGAAAGTGCGAGTACAGTTTTACGCGCAACTGCGCGATCTGGCTGGAATTCGTGAGCAAGATGTCGATCTGCCGGAAGGAGCGACTGTTCGCGATTTGCTGAAGGAAATCTATGCGCAACAGCCGTCCCTTCGGGCGCACGACAAAAGTATTTTGATCGGCGTAGGAGTAGAATTTGCCGATCGTGATTACAAACTGAAGTCAGGCGAGGAGATTTCAATCATGCCGCCTGTGCAAGGCGGGTGAGTCGACGTTAAATCTTAGTCGCGGAAATTCTTGAAATTGGTGGCGACGCCGAAGTCGCGGCTGCGGACGAACTGAATTACAGCTTGCAAGTCGTCCTTCTTTTTTCCGGTGACGCGGATTTGTCGATCTTGCAACTGGCTTTGCACCTTGAACCCCTGCGACTTGATTGCCTGAATGATCTCCTTGGCTTTGTCCCCTTCGAGGCCCTGTCGAATTTTCAACTCCTGCCGGGCATGCCCGACCGATGAGATGGCGGGCTCTTCCTGTTCGATATTCCGCAAATCCACACCGCGTTTTGAAAGTTTGCCGACCAGAATTTCACGCAATCCGCGAAGATGGGCGCCGTCCTGAGCAGTGAGCGTGATTTTGTCTTTTTCGGAGAGAATTTCAGCCGTTATGCCCTTGAAATCGAAACGGGTGGCGAGCTCTTTGCGCGCCTGATTGATCGCGTTGTCGAGTTCCTGCGTATCCACTTCGGAAACAATGTCGAAAGAGGGCATTTCGAGATTGTGGATTTTAGATTTCGGAATGCGGATTGATCAACCCCGAAAGCGTTCAGGGTCAAATCATTTCGCCTTACGGATTAGTTCGCACGACTTTAATATTGCCTTTCCTGGCTTGCAGTTTAATTACGGCCTCGCCTCCGCCGTGGACCTACGTGTCGCGGAGCCACAGCTGGTAAACGACAACAACGATGCAGCCGGTGTCAGATGAAGGTCTTGCCGGTTAATAGTTCCCGATCGCACGAACAAATTCCATCAACGCATGTGCGTTGCTGATCAAGGGAAGAAACGCCGTGACGACAACGACCGCAAGGAGTGCAGCTTCCCCGAGAAAATCGTGGCGCGCTTCGTTTTTGAGATAGTCGCCGGCAATGTTCCAAAACGACCGCACCGAGGTCCGCCCACAATTTGCGCGGAACCCTTCGAATGTGACGGAATGGTAGTTGTGATTGGCAATCGGCGACCCGTGACGGCTGCCCATTGCGGGATCAAACGAGCCGCGGCGGCTGGCTTTACAGGTTGTTAATATTGTTGGTTTCATGTTTTCCGATGTTTGTTGTTTCCTGTGAGATGCGCCTCGCATCCCAATTGGATTGAAAATTTGAGTAGCGAATTCGCCTTGTTTCGATTAGGCGAGTCAGGTCTCAAACCCAGAGTGTGCGATCGAAGGTACGATATTGTATCGCTTCGCTGACGTGCTCGGGTGAGATGTCGGTCTTGCCATCGAGATCGGCGATCGTGCGCGAGACTTTTAGGATGCGATCATAAGCGCGCGCGCTGAGATTTAGTTCATTCATTGCCACACGAATCAGATCCTGCGAATCCTGGCTGAGCTTGCAATGTTGTTTGAGAAGTCGCGTGGCCATGCGCGCGTTGCAAGTTACTTTTGGGTTATCGCGGAAGCGCTCCTGCTGGCGTTCGCGCCCGCGAACGACGCGCTCGCGAATCGCGGCGGAAGTTTCTTCGGTGCGCTCGCTGGCGACGTCCCGATATTCGACTGCCGGCACTTCGATGTGCAGATCGATGCGATCGAGTAACGGTCCGGAGATACGTTGACGGTATCGCTGCACCTGCACCGGACCGCAACGGCATTCGCGTTTTAAATCGCCAAAGTACCCGCATGGGCAGGGATTCATCGCCGCGACCAGCATGAACTCGGAAGGAAAAGTCACACTTCCCGCCGCGCGCGAAACAGTGACTTTCCCGTCCTCGATTGGCTGCCGCATTACTTCCAGTGCCGATCGTTTGAACTCGGGCAGCTCGTCGAGAAAAAGGACGCCGTTATGCGCGAGGCTGACTTCGCCCGGATTTGGAAATGTGCCGCCGCCGAGCAAACCAATGTCGCTGATGGTGTGATGGGGCGGGCGGAACGGTCGCGTCGGGACAAAAGATTTTTCGGCGTCGAGCAAACCGGCAATGCTGTGAACCTTCGTCGTCTCGATCGCTTCCTCGAGCGACATAGGCGGAATGATGGTGGGAATGCGCTTTGCAAGCATCGATTTGCCCGAACCCGGCGGTCCGATCATGAGGACATTGTGACCGCCGGCCACCGCGACTTCGATTGCGCGTTTAACGTGGCCCTGACCTTTCACATCGCTGAAATCGACGTCGTAGCTTTGGTGCGTCGCAAAAAATCCAGTCAAATCGGCACGCGTAGGCAGAAGTGCTGTTTCGCCGCGCAAAAAAGCAAATGTCTGGCGCAAATTTTGCACACCATAGATGTCGATCTTATCGACCATGGCGGCTTCAAGCGCATTAGCTTCCGGGACAAAGAGTGCGCGTCTGCCCCGGCGTCGTGCTTCCAACGCGACTGGCAGCACGCCTTTCACGGCGCGCACCGTGCCATTTAAGGCGAGTTCACCCACGAAGCTGAAATTTTCGAACGGCGAACTGTCCAATTCTTCGGTCACCGCGATCATGCCAAGCGCAATCGGCAAGTCGAAGCTCGGCCCCTCCTTCTTGATATCGGCAGGGGCGAGATTGATCGTGGTGCGTCCGCGCGGCCAAAAATAGCCACTATTTGCGATCGCGGTCGTAACGCGGTCCCGGCTCTCTTTCACAGCGGCGTCTGGCAACCCAACGATGACAATATTCGGGTCGCCGCCGGCGCCGTTAACTTCGATCTCAACTTCATACGCATCCACGCCATAAACCGCCGCAGAATAAATTTTGGCCAGCATCGCGGTGGCAGAGTCGCAGAAAATCAAAGAGCGGAAAAGCGGCAAATGCTCCCGATGGCGCGACGCGACTTCTATTCGCCAAGTTGGTTTAATTATTAGGCGATTTCCCTCGGACAAAACCGGAAAATAGCGAACCTGCGAGGGTCCGAAAAAGATTGAACAAGAGCCGTCCGGGGAGTGTCAGAAATCAGAATATTTAACCTTGTTAAATACTTTTCAAAATGCTAAAACGCGTGATCGACAAGGCCCCAGCGAACCCTATTTGGAGTAAATTGTCGATGCACGCCCCCAAAGATGAAAAAAAGCTATATGGCTGCCGAGGATAGTGATAGCGGAATTAAGATTTACCTGCGTGAGATCGGGCAAATCCCGCTTTTGACTCCGGATCAGGAGATCGAACTGGCCGCAAAGATCAAGAGGGGCGATCGCGAGGCACGAGCGCTCATGATTCGTTCGAATTTGCGCCTGGTCGTCAAGATCGCGCACGATTACGCGAATCTGGGGCTGCCGCTTCTCGACTTGATCTCAGAAGGAAATATCGGCCTGATGAAGGCCGTTGAACGTTTTGATCCGGCGAAAGGCGGGAAGCTCAGCACGTATGCCGCGTGGTGGATCAAGCAGTCCATCAAGCGGGCGTTGGCGAACCAGAGCAAGACGATCCGTCTGCCCGTGCATCTGGTGGACAAGATTTCCAAGATGCGCCGGGTTTCGCTCCAAATGAGCGAGGAACTTGGCCGTGAACCGACAGACGAGGAGCTTGGCGATGAGATCGGGATCGCCAGCGGAAAAGTCTCGCAGTTGAAGACCGTGTCGATTCGCCCGGCTTCGCTTGATGCGCCAATCAGCGATGACGATTCCACTGAGTTCGGCGAAATTGTCGGGGATGAAGAGGCTCAGACGCCCTTCGAGCTTTTGCGTGACAAGAATCTGCGAAATGAGGTCGGTGGTTTGCTTGATGTGCTGGACGACCGCGAGAAGAAGATCATTTTCCAGCGATTCGGACTGGACGGCGGCAAACCGAAGACGCTCGAAGAAGTGGGAAAGAAATTCGGCGTTACGCGAGAGCGCATTCGGCAGTTGCAGAACATCGCGCTTTCGAAGCTGCGCCGCGCGCTGAGCAAAAAGGAACGCCCGATCGAGGTTGAGTTGCCGGTCGAAGCTTGATCTCGTACCCGCCGCGCCCTGTCGGTGGCGCGATGTGCCGGCATGGCCAACGCGGCGTCTCGCACAGCGAAGCGGCTACAAATTCCTTATTTCGCCGTCCGAAGTTGCACAGAATCAATGCGTTCCTCGCGCGCGCGCAGATCGCTGATGATCACTAATTGATCGCCCGGAACTGCCAGCTTGGTTCGGCGCAAAAACATTTCTGCAGCCTCGATCGTCGCGTTCGGATCATCGATGAAGTCGATTTTCACTGAATAAACGCCCCAGCAAATTGACAATTGGCGATACACTTCTTCGCTCGAGGTAAAAGCAAATATGGGCGAGTTTTCCGGACGAAGTTTTGAAACGTTGCGCGCCATCGCACCGTGACGGGTGAACACAATAATCTTTGAATTCGCCAGCGAATTGGCCAGGAAGACGGCCGAAGCAACTGTTTTTTGCCGCTTGTCCCCGAGGATTGCGGATTCCGCGTACCCGCCCCCTCCGCTGCGCTCAATGCGCAAGGCCACGCGGTTCAACACTCGGACGCATTCTACCGGATAACGCCCCAGACTTGTTTCCCCGCTGAGCATGACGGCATCCGCCTGTTCAAAAACCGCATTTGCCACATCGGTAATTTCAGCCCGAGTCGGCACCGGATTCGTGATCATCGATTCGAGCATTTGGGTGGCAACAATGACCGGCTTACCCAGCCGAAGACAGGATTTCACAATCCGCCGCTGGATGATGGGCAATTCCTCCATTGGGCATTCGATTCCCAGGTCGCCCCGGGCGATCATGATGACGTCTGCGCCTTCGATCATGTCGTTAATCGCTCGGACGGCCAGTTGATCCTCGATTTTGGCGATGACCAAGGCACTGCTCTTTTTTTCGGTAAGAACCCTGTGCAATTGGTCCAGATCGCTTCTCTGGCGCGCAAAACTCAGGGCGAAGAAATCGACTCCGAGCTCTACGCCGAGTGAAATATCAGCAAGGTCCTTTTTTGTGAGCGGCGGTAGATTCACATGCACACCGGGCAGATTAATGTGACGCCGGGAACTGAGCGTTCCAGGCGTCATAACCTTGCACCGGATCCGCTTTCCCCGTTTTTCGAGCACCACCAGCCTGATCATGCCGTTGTCCAGCAGAATGGGGTCGCCAGCGGACACGTCGTCAAACAGTCCGTCATAATTCACATCGACTGAATAGCGCTCCTCGCCTTTGGCGCCGGCTACGGTGAGCTCCAGAATGTCGTCCTGCTTTAGATCGAGATCGGTTTCCAACTCTCCTATCCGAATGGCGGGGCCCTGCGTATCGAGCAGAATCCCGATGGATCGGCGCGCTTCTTCCGCGAGCGCGCGAATGCGCGGCACAATTTCGCGGACCGAGCCGTGATCGGCATGGCTCATGTTCAATCGAAAAACATCCGCTCCTTTCTGAATTAATTGCCGCAACACGTCGGTTTGTTGAGTAGCCGGACCGAGTGTGCAGATGATTTTGGTCTTACGCATCCAACAGGAGGATTAAATTTGACCGAGCAAAAGCAAGGCGCTTTTAAAGGCCACTCCTAAATAGCAAAAAATGCGGCACGCCTTCCCCGGCGTGCCGCACCATGACGCAGTCAGCGTTTCTATTGCAGCTTGCTTTGAGTTTGCTTGGCGAGGTCGAGATGTTCCTGGACCATCTTGGCCGTGTCGTCCGCGAATTTCTTCACGTCGGGATCACTGCCGTTATTTGCCTCGTCCTTAAATTCGGCCAGATCTTTTTCGTGATCTTTCACCATCATGTCCATGTAAGCTTTATCAGAACTCCATTTTTCGCTCGGCTCTTTGCTCGCCAGTTTAACGCCCTTTTTCTCCGCAATCGATTTCAGTTCGTCATTGGCCTTGCTGTGATCCGTGACCATTCGCCTGCCGAATGATTTCACATCATCGCTTTTACCATTCTGCTCAGCCAGTCTTCCCATTGCCACTTCCATCATTCCGCCTTTGGCGGCTTTGTGCATGAATGTCTTATCCTTAACGCTAACCGACGAGCTTTTGCTTGCCGGACTTTCTTCTGCCACCGCCAGACCGGCGAAACTCATAGATGCAAGCACGAGAGCAAGAACGCCGAACCGTGAGATAACAGTGAGTTTGCTTTTCATAATTTTCTCCGTTGAAATCTGTCGGAACAATCCGACAAACTTGACACTTAAGAATCGAAAATTCTCGTCTGCCTGGACGTGGGCAAAGCGGATTTGACCTTCGGCGGCCTTAGTCGCGCTACTCCAGGCGAACACAGCTGAGCCGATCAGGCTTGGGAGATATTCTGTTTGTACGAGCTTTCCACGCGCTTTGCCACGTCTCTGTAGCCGTAATCAGCTTGGTAAATCTGCTTCATGCAGTTGAGAGACTTTTCTCGCGCGCCCAGCTGGTCGTAAACAAGTCCCAGATTGTAGAGGATCTCTTTCTTCATGGAGTCCATTGACAAAATTTCTGTCGACGCCTCTTCGAGTTGCTTCATCGCAAGATCAAGCATTCCAAGCTCGCTATAGCAGCGGCCGAGCAGATTCATCGCCTTAAGACGCGCGTTTGGATTTTGTCGCGCGCGTTGCAGCTCCGGCACGGCTTCGCGAAAACGCCCTGCATCCACGAGATGCCCGCCAACTTCAAAGCGAAGCTGCAAATCGGTCGGGTTCCGTTCCACACGGTTGCGCGCATCGTCGAGCAGAATTTCTGCCCGGCTCTTTTTCGCGGCCTTTAGCTCCTCAGACTTTCTCCCATACAACTCATCCGCGGGAGTGTGGGTGGAGAGAAATTCTTCGTGTGCTGCAATCTCGCGCTCGAGCCGTTTGATTTTTAAGTCGGAGACTTTCCGGATCAATCCGGCATCAGCGCCCTTGGTAAGATCAGCCGCATATTGATACCAGCCAATGGCCGCCTCGAAATCCTCCTTTTGGTCACTTAACGCGCCCAGGCGTCGTGCAAGATCGATATTGGCCGGCTCCGACTTTTGACGCGCGTATGTTTCCGCAATCTGTTGATCCAGCGATTCGCCGGTCAATCGCATGCGGCTCTGTTGCTCGAGGGAAATCGCCGCCTCCTTATCCTTGATCAGATCGCGATAACTCTCCGCCTCCGTCCACCCACCACTTTTCATCGAAGCGTGGGCAGACGCATCCTTACCCAGACGAAGCGCCTCTGCATCGAGCGGATTTATCTCGGTAACTTGATTATAGATTTCTACTTCCCGGTCGCTTTCTCCAAGTTCGTGATATAAACGGCCAAGCTCGTGCAGCACTTTGACGTCGCGCGGATTCTCTTCGAGCAACGTCCGCAAAGCGAACACGCCAATTTCCGGCCAGCCCGCCGCCAGCGCAGCTTCCTTCAAAACCAGATTTGCCTGCCGATTGTAAGGCTCTTCCTCCAAAACTTTCTCCAGCATTTCGACTGCGTGTTTCGGGTCCTTTTTGATTTCTCGCTGCGCTTTCATAATGGCTATCGGTGCGGTCGAGATATTGAAAAAGCTTTTCTTCGCCAATTTGCTTTTCATCACCTCAGTACGCCGCAATAGTTGACGGCCGGTGAGAAACTGGGGCTCCTGTTTGAGAATTCCCTGCACGAGCGAAATTGCGTAGCCGAAATTGCGCAGCTCAATCGCCGCCACGGCTTTCAGCCAATGACTCCGCTGCGTTTCGCTAAGCTCTTTCTCGGTTTTAACAGGCATTATTCGCCCGGTGCCTCATTCACTATAATTTCAACACGGTACGCCGTTATCACAAATGGTGAGAACAGGGCCAGCCAGACTCTGGCTGCCGCACGCCTCTGAATACAGCAACAGGAACCGTGTGTCGGCGCAAACTGAATGTGAAGGCCCCCGCTTAAAAGCTCACCGGGGATTAAGATTTTGCTCGCTGTTTAGATCAGGGAAAAAATCTCACAGCAAATCCATCTGCGGTTTGTCGGGCTTCGCGGCAGGCTTGTTCTTCCGCCGCGATTTGCCGGCAGGCGGCGATTCAATAGCGCCATTGGGCTTTTCCAAATGCGAAAGAATGTCCTTCGCGCGGTCAAGAATTTCTTTCGGCAAACCCGCCAAGCGCGCGACCTGGATTCCGTAACTCTTGTCCGCTCCGCCAGGCACGATCTTACGCAGAAAAATGATTTGATCGTTCCATTCGCGCACAGCAACGTTGAAATTGCACACGCCGCTGCGTTCCTCAGCGAGTTTCGTTAGCTCGTGATAATGCGTCGCGAAGAGTGTGCGTGCCTTGATCTTGTCATGCAGAAATTCGGCCACACTCCAGGCAATGGAGAGCCCGTCGAAGGTCGATGTCCCGCGACCGATCTCGTCCAGTATGACGAGGCTTCCCCCGGTGGCGTTATTTACGATGTTTGAAGTCTCGTTCATCTCAACCATGAACGTCGATTGGCCGCGCGCGAGGTCGTCGTTCGCGCCGACCCGCGTGAAAATGCGATCGACCAAGCCGATTTCCGCACTTTCCGCCGGAATGAAGCTGCCGATCTGCGCCATCAACACAATCAGCGCAACCTGGCGGATATAAGTGGATTTCCCCGCCATATTCGGCCCGGTGACGATGGCCAGTCGCATGTTCTCCCCGTCGAGCGACGTGTCGTTCGGCACAAACTTTTCTTCCACCAGATTTTGATCGAGCACGGGATGCCGCCCGTCTTTAATCACGAGCCGCAGCGTGTCGTTCAGCTTTGGCCGGCAATAACGGAAGAGACGCGCCGTCTCGGCCAGTGCGCAGATAACGTCGAGGACCGCAATGGCAGCGGCAGTTTGCTGGATTGGCTCCAGCTCGCGCAACGTTTCGTCGCGCAGTTTTTGGAAAAGCTGGTACTCCAGTTGCCGGGCGCGCTCGTCTGCACCGAGGATTTTTGCTTCGATTTCCTTCAGCTCCGGGGTGATGAAACGCTCGCCGCCTACAGTCGTCTGTTTGCGCGTGTAATGGGTGGGCACGCTCGCCAGGTTCGATTTCGTCACCTCGATGAAATAGCCGAAGACCGAGTTGTAACGCACCTTGAGCGATTTGATCCCGGTAGCGGCAATCTCGCGCTCCTGTAATTGGCTGATCCAATTTTTCCCGTCGCGCGACGCCTGACGCAGTGCGTCAAGATCGACATCGTATTCATCGCGAAAAATTCCACCTTCCTTCAGCGCCAATGGCGGGTCATCCACTACTGCCCGCGTCAGTTTTTCGGCAAGCTCCGGCATCTCGCGGGTCTCATTCTGCAAACGAGCTGGTAGGGCGGGATCGCTGATTCCGCCGTCCTGGTCAGCTACAATCGGCGCGTCCGGCGGTCGCGCCCTGCCAAACTCGGCTCGCTCAATCAATTTCGCGAGTTCGCCCTTCAGCTTTGGAATTTGTTGCAGCGAAATTTTTAGCGCGACGAGATCCCGCGCATTGCCTGAGGCCTGGCTCAAGCGCCCGGCTGCGCGCTCGATGTCGCGGATCGATTTGAGCGCGGCACGCAACGACCCAAGCAGGTCCGGCTCCTGCAACAAATCGGCGATCATTTGCTGGCGGCACTCCAGTTCGGCCAGGGCACGCAGCGGTTGCAAAATCCACCCGCGTAATTTGCGTCCGCCCATCGGGGTAACGGTGCGATCCAGCACCGCGAGCAAGCTGGTGTCCCGCGCGCTGCGCGATTCAACCAGCTCGAGGTTGGTTTGCGTGGCGGCATCAAGCACGACGTAATGCGCCGGCGCATCGCAGTGCAACGATGTGAGGTGATCGATTTTGCGCCGAAGCTGATGCTTCAGATAATGGACGATTGCTCCCGCAGGGGCGACTGCTTGGGGCATTTGCGCGCAGCCGAAACCGTCAAGCGATTTAACTTTAAAATGCTCGCAGAGCGTGAAAATCGCCTGCTCCGGTAGAAACGCATAACTGTCGTAACCAAGCACCCCGGTAATGTCGGCGAACTGCTGCTTCTGCTCATCGCTGACCAGAACTTCCGAGGGGCCGACTCGCGCCAGGTCATCGAGCAGCGATTGGCGATCTTGCGCTTGCGCCAGCCGGAACTCGCCCGTGCTCAGGTCCGCGTATGCGAGGCCAAACACGCCGCCATTGGTGTAAACTGCGCCGAGATAATTCGCGCGCTTGGATTCGAGAAGATCGAAATCGCTTACCGTGCCTGCGCTGATGATCTGGGTGATGTCGCGGGAAACGATTTTGCCCGGTTGCGGTTCGCTCGTCTGATCGCAGATCGCTACGCGGCGACCCGCCTTGATCAGCTTCGCGACATAACTCTGCGCCGCATGATAGGGAACTCCGCACATGGGAACGCCGTTGCGCTTGGTCAGCGCGACGTTGAGCAGAGCGGCTGCCTCCCTCGCGTCCTCGAAGAATAGTTCGTAAAAATCTCCCAAGCGAAAAAGCAAAAGCGTGTCCGCCGGAATACTGCTCCGCAGCCGCCGGTACTGCTGCATCATCGGTGTGAGCGCGTCCTGCATCACCTGAGATTTAGATCAGTGTGCGCGAATTGCGAGTTCGCAATGCCAATTGTCAGAAATCGCTTGCTCCTGAGAATTGTCTGACTCCTAATTGTCGCGCGAGTATTATGAGTTTTGTTATCTCCGTATCTGGTAGTCGGCGGGTTTGGTTGGTGTTGCTTCTTGCTCCGGTAGCGCTGTTCTCGGATACGCTCGTGCAGAAAAATCCGCCGGTCAGGCCTGCTGATGCGGACTCACCGATATTGATTTGGGATATCGACCTAAAGCAGACTCTGCCGCGTAATTTCCGCACCACTGATAACCCGCTGAAGGCGAATAAAGGTGACCAACTCCCGGCGAGTAACGGCCTCGCGGATCTTCATGCCTCAGGCAGTGGAGAATTCACGGCGGATAACCTTAAATTCGTGTTGGCGCAGGCGCACGGTCCGGTGACGGTTTTCGATTTGCGGCAGGAGACGCACATATTTGTCAACGGTTTGCCGATTAGCTGGTTTGCGACAAAGGACTGGGCCAACGTTGGCCGCACTCAGAGCGAAATCGAGGCGGACGAAGCTGCGCGGGTGCAGTCACTCAAACCTGGGAGCGAAATCGCTGTTCGTCCCGGCGAAGCCATCAAAAAAGCAGAGACGGCTTCCGCAACGCCCCAGCCTGTGATTGTTGAGCAGGCGAGTACCGAACGTGAGCTTGTTGAGGCCAATCACGCGGCCTATGTGCGTCTCACAGTTACGGATCATGCGCGTCCACTCAACGAGGAAGTCGATCGATTTATTCTCGCGGTCCGCGCGCTCCCGGAAAATGGCTGGGCGCATTTTCATTGCGAAGCCGGCCGAGGCCGCACGACCACGTTCATGGTGCTTTACGACATGCTGCGAAACGCAGTTCGCGTCCCGATGGAGGACATTGTGCGCCGGCAGCAATTACTTGGGTACGACTACGACGTGCTCCGTCCTGCTGCGCCGGGAGACTGGAGGGCACCATACACCGACGACCGGATCGCGTTTGTTCGCGCATTCTATAACTACGCTCACGCTAATCCGAATGGTCGGCCGCAGCTTTGGAGCGAGTGGCTGAAATCGAAGGCGGAGTGAACGAGCATTGCTCCGGCGTGACAGCCCCGAAAGCTTCGGGGCTGGAGGCGAGGGGAGTTGAACCCTTGTTTCTCTAGGCCAATGTTCACAACCTGGGCAACGATCGAGGTTTTGTTTCCAATCGCGGCTTATCGACTCGCACCGTCGCAGCCCGCTTTCACAAACCGGGGCATCGCCGCTAATGGCCTATCCCAAAAGAATTCCTTCGTGTGCCGCGGTTGGGTCGGCCACGGGTGGTGTCTTGGCGCGCTGCGCCGCGAGATGGGATCGAGTGTTGTGATCCTATAGTCCTAAGGCGAAAATGCGTGACGGAAATGGTCGACTGGGCCATGTCCTGCTACGTCTGCCGACCAATAATGTCTCGATGAATCAAACCAAGCACAGTATCGGGAATCTGATCATCGCGATCGTCCCTTCGAAGCAGGCGACCAGCAGCATGACGGTGACGAGGAGAAGTTTTCGCATGGGTCTAACGAGAACTAGACTGCACCTTGCAATCTACTTCTGCGTCCATCGAGGCAGTTTGCATCAAAACACTGCAAGATGGCAAGCTCTTTAGGTTTGACGCCGCGATGATCTTTGCGAGGTCGGACTTCGTAAACGTGCGTTGGCCGCATCGCATTGGTTAGACCCAACATCGTGTTGAAAACGCCTTATTGGGCCACGCAGCGCAGAGAAGCCATGCCGTTGCCGTTACAGCCCGCGTCGATTCCGCCGAAC
>Ga0193719_10000065_pt1 | contig 30748 bp, 25 predicted proteins | sample U2a2metaG_FD_160103 | JGI IMG/M metagenome (GOLD analysis project Ga0193719, IMG submission 160103) | Soil microbial communities from a riparian zone of the East river system, Colorado, United States - U2a2 | ecosystem: Environmental > Terrestrial > Soil > Riparian zone | place: USA: East... | reverse complement strand
GAGAGACTTTATGGCCGAAGCGCCAGTCGACTTGAAGTGGAACATTGATCTGCGCCTTGCCCCGTATACGAAGAAGGTGCCTCTTGAGCTCCGCGGGCGGCCAGTGGCCAACAATTCCCTGATTTGGACTGGTGGCCCCGAGGCCGGGCGTCCATACCTGGAGCGCGCGCTCTCCCTGTGCAACAAGCATTCTGTGAGCACCAAAATCGTGTCGTTCCTAAATTTACAAACCATGGCGGATTCCGATTTCCCGCATGGTCGGCGCTATTACACCAAATCCGGATATTTCACTCATCTCGACGATGGCACGATTGATTGTATGGTCGAGGCAGTGGCCACGATTCCTTCATCGGAAACCCAGATTGAGCTTGCCTATCTTGGGGGCGCCGCGGCACGAGTCGCAGCGACAGAGACCGCGTTCGGCGATCGCAGCGCTCCTTTCATCATGAATCTGCTGGCAAACTGGTCGGAAGCGTCTGCCGATGCCGGTAATATTTCTTGGATTCGCGGACTCTTCAATAGACTTCGGCCAGCTATGAAACCCGGGGTTTACATAAATTTCATGAGCAGCGATGAGCAGGATCGCGTGCCCGAGGCTTATCAGGAACGATGGGACCGTATGGTCGCGGTTAAATCGCACTATGATCCAAATAACTTCTTCCGGCTAAATCAAAATGTTCCTCCACGGAAACTCGCGGGACATTTTCGAGGGAAACCCCAAGATACGATTTGTTGACCACGCGAATACATCGAAATCGCGAACAACTCCCGACTACAATTGGCCGCCTGTGACATAAGTGTCGGCATAGCGGAGGAAGCAATCCGGCGACTGGAATATCGACGCCGTGTAAGCAGACCGCGTTCGCCAATCAAGTCAGGCTGCCCGCGCCGAAACTCAAAAAGATTCTGGACCCGACCTGTTATGTACAGACTGTAAAAATGAAACGTTGCACCGTTCATTGAATTGTTCAACACTTGACATCGTGAACACTTAGAGCGCAAGATGGCGCGCAATTGATCAAACTCTCCCCCCGGGTCTTTCCTAATGGAGCGTTCGCAAATCCACCGCGTCAGCGTCGCCGATCAGGTGGCGTCCATCCTGCGGCAGAGAATTCTCAACGGCGAGCTGCCCCCCGGAACTCCGCTGCAGGATGTACCCTTGGCCGCGTCCCTGGGCGTGTCGCGGAACACGATGCGGGAAGCGACCCGCATTCTCTCGTTGGAAAACCTGGTCAAGCTTAGCGTCCACCGAGGAGCAGCAGTCTCGCAGCTCTCTCTCAAAGATGTCCACGAGATCTACCACCTTCGGCGGATGCTGGAAATTTCCGGCGTGCTGTGCGCCAAGGATAGCCGTTCCGAAGTTCTGCCGGAGCTCCTCGACGCGGTGGAAGGCTATGAGCGCGCAGTGCGCGAGCGAGACTGGCTGCGGGCCGTTGGTTTTGACTTTCAATTTCACAGCTTGTTGATACGGTTTCATCGCAATCGACGCCTGGAGTCCTTTTACCAGCGGGTAATCGGAGAGTTACGCATGGGGATGGTCTTGGTGGATCGCAGTCACGACGACCCTGGCGGTCTGATCCCGGTGCATCGCAAGATGTACCAACTCCTGGAGTCAGGCAAACGCAAGGAATGTGCGGCGGTATTGGTGCAACATCTCGACGATTCCGAATCCCGCTTGAGCCGGGTAATGAGCGGCGAAATGCCCAAGAAGAAACTAAACAGACAATCTGAAGAGTCGAGTGTTCCCCGTAGGGCTCAGACTGCCTCGAGGAGGAGAGTATGAATGCCTATGTTGCAAACCGAAGTGCACGGAGCAGATTGCCAGCGCGGACCTACGCTCTTACTCTGACTATCCTCGCAAGTCTGGTTGTGCCTCTGCACGCGCAGGTGGTCACGGTCACGATTCAGGGCGGGATTTATGACACCACGGGGGCTGCGATCTCTCAGGCCTCAGTTACGGCGGTCAACGCAGCCACCGGTTTTTCCCGTACCGCGACCGCGAGCGCGACCGGCGATTACCAGGTTTCGTTCCTGCCGGTCGGTGACTACACAGTGACCGCCGAAAAGGCTGGATTCAAGAAGGAGGCAAAAAAGGTCCATCTCGATATCGGGGCCAGCGCCAACTTGGACTTCAACCTCCCCGTAGGGCAGGTGGCTGAGGAAGTAACCGTGCAGGATGTGGTGAGCTCTGTTATCGATCAACAGAAAATCGAAAGCCTCCCGGTGAACGGACGGCAATTCATTGACTTCGCCTTGCTGGCGCCTGGCGTGACTATCGGCGATACCACCTCCGGCAGCACCGATGTGATTATCGAGCCCGTGACCAAGCTTTCTTTCGCGGGACAGAATATTCATTACAATTTTGTAGCGGTCGACGGCGCGGACAACATGTCCACTGCTTCCGGTATTCAGAAAACCACGCCCTCGCAAGATGCGGTGCAAGAATTCCGGGTCATCAACAGTAGCTACAGCACGGAGTTCGGGCGGGCGGTAGGCGGCATCGTTAACATCATCACCAAGAGCGGCACCAACAGTCTGCACGGCTCCGTCTACGAGTATTTTCGCAACGACGTTCTGGACGCTCCCAGCTCCCTGGCGGCCGCGGGTTTTAACAAGCTCCGCCAAAACCAGTTCGGCGCCACCCTGGGCGGGCCGATCAGGAAAGACAAGACTTTTTTCTTCGCCAACTACGAAGGACAACGTCACGTCGAGTCGCCCTTCTACAATTCCACCGTCCTCACGAACATTGAGGCCATCAACGCCGTAAAGGTGAATACCTGGGGGCTGCCGGCGGAAAATCTGCACGTTGACCGCGACATTCACTACGACAACTTCCTGGGCAAGATCAATCACAGCTTCAGCGATCGCCAGTCCATGTTCGTGCGCTATTTCTTCAACGACCAGCGCTCCACGAATCTTTCTCCGCTCAATGACGGGTTCGACCTTCCCTCAGGTTTCAAGAACAATACCTTCCGCGACCAATCCATCGTGGGCAACCTGGTTTCGACCTTCTCGCCGTCACTAATAAACGAGCTACGGCTGCAGTACGCTCACCGCTTTTTTGATTTTCCGACGACCAGCACCCAGCCTCACTTGGAAGTGTCCAACGTCTTTACGCTGGGTGTGAACCGCGGAAACCCCGACTTCTATGAGGAAGGCCGCTTCGAGATCGTGGACAACGTAACCAAGGTGCTGGGCAAGCACACAATAAGCTTCGGTGGAGATTTCAACCGGGTGAGCACGACGGAATCGTTTCCATTGTTTTATCCGTTCGAAGCCGACTTCGCTAACCTGAGCGCGTTCCTGGGTAGCGATTTTGTAGGAGTTCCGCATCCGTTCGTAATCTTCTTCGAGCGCTTCGACAAGGCTTCCGGATTCAACGAGACTTCGTTCAATCCGTCGGTTTACCAGGGAACCAGTATTTCTTCAGCTATCCGCAACCAGGCTAAGGGCACTCTCGACCACACCTACGAAGGTCTATTCGTGCAGGACAAATGGCGCGCTACAAAGAGTCTGGCGATTAACTACGGCCTGCGCTGGGAAGGCGAGACTTGGCCTTCGGCCGCGCTTAACAACCCCTTAAAGAACTTCGATCCCCGCGCCGGATTTTCCTATGCTCCGGGCGGGCACAGCAGTTTTGTAATCCGCGGAGGAGCAGGGCTGTTCCACGGCCAGATTCCCTCCCCGCTGCTGATGTGCCAAATTCCTTCCTGCGGCGGCCTGGCAAAGTATCCGGGAAGGGAGGACATACAGGACGACCTGAACTCCAATACCCGACTCTCGGCCTTTGGAGCCGATCCCTTCACCAATGCGGGCGCACTGGACGCGCTGCTCCACGCCGGCCAGACCGCGGCGGACTACCCGGCGGGTTCGCTGGAAGCGGTGATTGTGCGCTTCGTCCGGAACCACAAGCCTCCCTATGGGGCGCAAGCCAGCCTGGGCTTTGAGGTGCAGCCTTTCAAGGACACCATTCTCAGCGTCACGGGAATGCACGTTCGCGGCGTACACCTGGGCAGCTTCTACAATGTGAATCAGCCGGACGCGAATACGTTCTACAACACGGGAACGGAAGCGGCTTCTCATACTCTTCACGACTCCCATGGGAACGCCGGATCCAAGAACTACTATTGCGGCACGACTGGTCCTACTAACCCGACGGATTGCCTTCCCGGCACGATGTTTGGAGTTATCCCGAATATTCGGACCTTCCCTTTCGGCGTCGACTTCGAAGCTGACTCCAAGTGGGATTCCCAATGGGACGGGTTGCTAGTCAATTTCAACAAGCGTTTGACGAATCATGTAGGCTGGGGCGTTAGCTACACCTTCTCGAAGGGCATCGACAACGGCCCCAATCCCAGCTTCGTGCTCATTCCTCAGGATACGTGCTGCTTTGACCGGGAGCGTGCAGTCTCGGCTGATTACGTGAAGCATCGCTTCGTCGGTAATGCCACGCTGGAAGGACCGACGCATCTCCATCCCATCGAGAACGGCTGGCAACTGGGGATGATCGTGAGCCTGGAAACGCCGCACTATTTCACCAAATTCGCCGGCTTTGACTCCAATGGCGACATCTTCGGGAACAACGACCGGGTGGGCATTGAGCCACGGGACACTTTCCAGGGTGATGGATATCAGAGCGTGGATGTGCGCATCTCCCGGACCTTCAAATTAACCGAAAAAATCCGGCTGGAAGGGATCGCCGAAGCCTTCAATTTGCTGAATACTCTGAATATTCGCTTCTTCAATACTGCGTATGGGGCGGCCGACTTCTGCAATTTTGCCGCTGATCCGGTGGCGCAGGGCTGCACGGCCACGCCATCTGGGAATCGCGAAGGTTCGCCGAATCCGTCGTACGGCACGCCCCGCGCTATCTTTAATCCGCGACAGGTTCAGTTCGCGCTGCGCTTTACGTGGTAGAACTCAAGGTGGAACCGGCCAGTGCCGGCTCGCCTGAAACTCCAAACGATAACGGTGCGCCTTTAGTGGCCGTCAAGCAGATGAAACTCAACATGAGATTTGGCATCTATTGCGAAATCCAAACCCCGCCTGGTAAGTCGCACTACGACATGATCTGGGAAATCATGCGTCAGATCGAGCATGCGGACGAGTGCGGATTCGATGTGTATTCGACCATCGACCACCACTTTTTTCAGAAGTTTTCCATCTCCGCTAATCCGCTCGCCATGTTCGCGGCCGCAGCGCAGCGGACCCGCCGTATCCGCTTCCGCACCGCGCTGCACACGCTGCCTCTGGAAAACCCCATGCGCCTGGCCGGCATGATCGCCGAAACCGACATTCTCACCAACGGACGTCTGGAATGCGGCCTGGGACGCGGACATGCCTGGCTGTTCGGCCCCTCTGCCTTACCGCTGGAAGAGAGCCGTCCACGCTACGACGAGGCTGTCGATATTCTGGAACTGGCTTTTGCCCAGGAAAAGTTTTCCTACGCGGGCAACTACTACAAGGTGAAGGATGTCAGCGTGGTGCCCCGGCCAATGCAGCAACCGCATCCCAAGTTCTACACCGGAGGGACAAGCGACATTACCTATCAAATGGCGGGCGAGAAGGGTTGGGGCATTTTCGTGCCTCCGCTATTGCCCTGGAAAGTGCTGGAAGGCCCGCTGAATATCTACAAGAAGGCGTGCTCCGAGCACGGTCACCAGCCCGACATCGTGTACATTCGCCCGGTCTACATCGACGAGGACGAAAAGCAGATACGCAAGGAAGTCGAGCAGGCGCTGTTAAATTTTCTCGCTTTTAACGCCTCGCCCGTCGAATCGATACAGAGCGAGGAGAAGAAAGCTGAGCTGCGGGCCAAAGGTTATGGCTTTTATGCCAGCGGCGCGCTCGAATCGCTCACAAGGCTAACTTACGATGAAATTGTCGAGCAGGAGATCGGTTTCATCGGCACGCCGAAAAAAGTCATCAGTCAAGTCCGCGCGCTGGAAGAGAGAGGCGGCATCGGGGAGTTGGCTATCGTCTCGAATTTTGGCGGGCTGGAGCACTGGAAGAGCGTCAAGATACAACACATGTTCGCCAAACACGTGATGCCCGCGTTCCGAGCCGGCGACAAGGAAACGACAGCCGCAGACTAGCAGGAGCTGCGTGGGCACGGGTCTGCGACCCGTGCAGGGCGAGCGCAAGCTCGGCAGTGATTCAAAGAGATGACAGCCGCCACGATTCCCGCCAGCAGTGCAGCCACGTTCTCCGCCATGGGAGCGCGCCGATTGCTCGTCTTCGGAGGTATCGCGCTGATCGCGGCCGGAATGCTCTTCGGCGACATCTTCGCGGTATTTGTACTGCATCAGAACGGCGGGACAACCGGCCGGGCACTACTGCGGGCGGCAAATGCGGTTGCGGCGCAGGATTCATCGGAAGTGAAAGCGGCATTTGCCCAAATGGGAACTTTGCTGGAAGATCGCGGCACCAAAGTTGACGCTCACGTACACATGATTGACGCCGGCTATCTCGCGCTACTGCTGGCGCTGGTCCAGCCGTATGTGGCCCTTTCGGCATCCAGCAAAAAGCTGCTGGCAAACTTATTTCTGACTGGCGGGCTATTGTTGCCCGTGGGAATCTTTCTCATCCACTACGTTGGACTGGCCTACAGTCCGTTTCCCGTGATCGGATGGGCCAGCGTTCTAGCCGATTCTGCTGGAGCGCTGCTGATCATGGTTCTGCTGGTAGAAGGTTGGGGATTCTGGAAATGTTTGCGTGACCCTCGCGCGTGTCCGGTCGAGCCGGAACTGCCCAAAGAGCGGACTTGGGAGCGCCGGGTGCTGCTCTCTGGTGGGACAATGCTAGTACTACTCGGTTTCATTTACGGAGCGTGGTACGCCGCATTGAACTTGTACGAGCATGAAAGCAGGGAGATCGTGATTTTGAAGAATATCCTGGACCAGACCTCCGGCCGTGACCGTGTCGCTGCTTCGGTCAACGCTTACGGCTTGTTGCAGGCGGAGAAGGCGGTACAGATTGCCGCTCACTCGCACATCATCGAATTCGGACTCCTGGCGATTCTGTTGTCATTTATTCAGCCTTTTATTCTTCTGGGCCAAAAATGGAGACGACGGTGGGTCATCATTCTACTGGCCGGATCCGTAATATTGCCCATCTTTGTGCTGCTGGAGCTGAAAGTCGGACTGGTCGCCGGCGGAATCGCCGACGTCGGCGGGTTGTTGGTGATAGTCGCTTTGGTTGGAATGCTGGTGGGGATACTGCGCTACACGGGTCATCTTGATGTTGATGCCGAAGCAGGAGCCATGCGGTGAGCGCCGGGGGCAAACTCCTGATCTTGGGCGGGATTGCTCTAGCACTACTCGGAATGCTTTACGGGTTACATTATGCGGTGTTTGTCGAACATCAAACGCTCGACGGCATGGGAGGCTCATTGACCACAGCGTTCGTTCAGGCCGCAGACCGCGATTGGAAAACATCGGAGTCCGCCCTCCTTGCCTATCGCGGGACCAAGTACGATTACGTCCGGCAAGTGGATCTGCACTCCCATTGGATTGGTTTGGCCATGCTGATGATCGTGTTGGGCGTGGTGTTTGATGAAGTAACTTTCGGTAAACGTGTACGTTTCGCGATTGCGCTGGCCATGCTCGTCGGTTCTGTCATGTTTCCGCTGGGAGTCATTCTGCAGACGGTGCGAATGGCACCGCTTGGATCGTCTCTGGCGATTGCGGGCTCTGCGCTGGTCATCGTGGCGTTGGGAGCCACTGCGGTCGGGTTCATGAGAGGTCCGGCAAGCTAATATGTATCCCCGAGCTTTTCATTATCACCGTGCGGGCTCGCTCGAGGAGGCGTCGGCCATGCTCTCGGAGTTTGGCGATGACGCCAAGCTGCTGGCTGGCGGTCAGAGCCTCATACCGCTGATGAAGCTCCGTTATGCTAATCCAAGCCATCTGGTGGATTTGAATTTCATCTCTGGCACCTCTTACATAAAGGAGGAAAACGAGGCCCTGCATTTCGGTGCACTGACCCGGCACGCTGAGATCGAGGCCTCGACCGCCTCCGCCAAGATTCCGATCCTTCATGACTGCGCGGCCGGCATCGCCGACGTGCAGGTACGCAATCGAGGCACAATCGGCGGTTCGCTGGCGGAAGCGGACCCCAGCGGAGACTGGGCTACCGTCCTGATGACACTCGAGACCGAGATTAGATGCAAGAAGAGTGACGGGGACCGCAGGTTGCAGCTTAGGGAATTTATCAAAGATGCCTACACCACGGTGCTTGGGCATGATGAACTAGTTTGCGAGGTCGTAGTTAAGACCCCGCCCAAAGGCAGCGGCGGCGCCTACCTGGCATTCAAGCGCTCGGCGCCCGTCTATCCCACGGCCAGCGCCGCCGTGCAACTCACCATGGACGGCGAAATCTGCAAAGGTGCGGCGATCATGTTGGGTTGTGTAGGGCTGACTGCAATCAAAGCCAAAGACGCGGAAGCAGCCCTGCGCGGGCAGCGGGTGACGGAAAAAACGATTGCAGTAGCGGTCGAATCCGCGCGGGCGGCCGCCGATCCACAGTCTGACATGCGAGGCTCCGCTGACTACAAACGAACTCTGGTTGGCTCACTGGTAAAGCGCGCGATTGACGTTGCCCTCCGGCGCGCCCGGGGCGAGCAGGTCGAGGTAAGCCACATCTATGCCTGACGTTATCGAAAAAGTTGCGATCAAGCTGACAGTGAACGGAAAAGCACACTCGTTGACGGTCGAGCCTCGCATGCTGCTCGTGGAGTTGATTCGCGAGGCGCTCGATCTTACCGGCACGCACGTCGGCTGCGACACCACCTACTGCGGCGCCTGCACTGTGCTGATGAATGACGCAGCGGTAAAGTCATGCACCATCTTTGCAGTGCAGGCTGACGGCTCGAAAATCTTGACTGTCGAAGGACTGGAAAAGGACGGCCAGCTTCATCCCATCCAGAAGGCTTTTGGCGACGCCTATGGATTGCAGTGCGGCTATTGCACGCCGGGGCTGATGCTTTCGACGGCCCAATTGCTTTCGCAAAATAAACAGCCTAGTGATAAGGAAATGCGAAAGGCGATCGCAGGTAACACCTGCCGCTGCACTGGCTATCAGAATATTCTGAAGGCCATCCAGATGGCAGCGGAAAGTATGAAGGGGGCTTGAGAGATGGCAATCAAGTTTGGCGGCGAATTCGAAATCACGCGAACGCCGGAGGAAGTGTATGACTTTCTCACCGATCCGCAGAAATTCGCGCCGCTGCTTCCCGACTTTCAGAGCATGACGCAGCTGGATCCGACCCATTTCGTGGTGAAGGTGAACGTCGGCATTTCCTATATTAAGGGCGCCGCGGACATGAAGATGGAGCTGACCGAGGCCGAGCGTCCCAAGCGCGCTCAGTACAAAGGGCAAGGCAGCACGGCCGGAGGAAAGGTTGCCATAACAGCCGGCTTTGATCTCACACCTGCGGGTAGTGGAACAAAAGTGGGGTGGCAGGGTGAAGCCCAGGTCTTCGGTGCCCTGGCTTCGGTGGCCGGCGGCCTGCTGGAGCCGCTAGGCAAGAAGAACGTGCAGAAGTTGATAGACAGTTTGCAGACAGCATTAACCTAAGTTGTGCACGAGGGGATAACCGCCCTCTGCTGTCGGACCGAGACGAAGCTCGGTTCAGGAGAACCAATTGAGTTCCGAAGCTGACAAGAAAAACTGGGTCGGCAAATCGCTTCCGCGCAAGGAAGAGAATCGCCTACTGCGTGGACGAGGCAAGTTTGCCGACGACATCAAACTGCGCGAGATGCTCTACCTGCGGTTTGTCCGGTCGCCTTATGCCCATGCAAAGATCCTCAGCATCGACACTTCGGCGGCTGAAGCTGTTTCCGGAGTGATCTGCACGCTGACCGGCCCAGAGATCGCGACGCAGACCCAGCCATTCATTGAGATCGGTCCCGATCCCTTTGCCAAGATTAAAGATTACCCTCTGGCGGTTTCCAAGGTCCGGTACCAAGGTGAGCCGGTAGCGGCAGTGGTGGCCGAATCACCGGCAGTGGCGGACGACGCCGCCGAACTTCTACAGACTGAATACGAGGCGCTCGATCCGATTGTCGACGCCGAAAAAGCGTTGGAAGACAAGAGCCTGTTACACGAAGAAGCTGGAACCAACCGGGTCTGGAACGGCGTGTTCGAATACGGCGACGTGGAACGCGCATTTAAAGAAGCGGTCTACGTCGTCAACATTGATCGTTTGCATTTCCATCGTTTTTCCAGTACGCCGCTGGAGAACAACGTTGTTATTGCCCAGTGGAATCCGAAAGATGAGCGCATCTACTATCAGTGCAACAATTCGTTCCCCTCGTTTGCCATTCAGTTTCTTGCAGCGCACCTCGGCGTCCACATTGATCGCATTCGGGTCGAAACTTTCGACATTGGCGGCAGTTTCGGGATCAAGATTACAAGCTATCCGCAGATGGCTGCCTGCGCACTGGCCTCGAAGAAAGCTGGCGGCCGCCCTGTCAAGTGGGTCGAAACGCGCTCCGAGCACATTACCTCCAGCGCGCACGGCAACGAACGGACTTTTCGCGACACGCGAGTGGCGCTGGACAAGAACGGCGTCATCACAGCGATTGACTCGCGCCATATTGACGATTGTGGCGCCTATCCCCGTTACGAACCCTTGGGATGTGTTATCTGGTCACAGGTGTTCCCCGGTGTCTATCGTTTCAAGAATGCCCGGATCGACTTTTCGCAGGCGGTTACTAACAAGTGCCCGGTAGGCCCCAATCGCGGCTATTCGCGTATGCAGCACTTGTGGTTTCTGGAGCGCACTGTAGATATTTGCGCTCACAAAATAGGCATTGCTGCTGACGAGATGCGCTTGCGCAACTACATCCTTCCAGAAGAGTTTCCCTATACCACGCCCAACGGCTGCGTGTACGACTCGGGCAATTATCCGAAGATGCTGCTGGTGGCAAAGGGTCTGATTGGATGGGACGCGTGGAAGAAGAAGCAAGCCGCGGCCCGCAAGGAAGGACGCCTGATCGGAATCGGGATCGGGACCACGCTTGATTCCGGCACCAACAACTTCGGGCAGTCGCAGATCGTGAATCCTTTCCTTCCTTATTCTGGCAATTCGCAGGGCGCGAACTGCAAACTTGATATCTATGGAGAGGTCGTGGTTGCGGTCGGCTCCTGTCCCCAAGGTCAGGGACACGAAACTACCGCGGCCCAGGTCGTCGCGGATGTGCTGAATGTTGACCCGGACCTGATCACGGTGCGGACCGGCTTCGATACCGAGCGCAATGTGCACACGGGGTTTTCCGGAACCTATGCCAGCCAGTTTGCGGTTTCCGGCTTGTCCGCGGTCCACGGCGCCGCCCAAAAACTAAAAGCCGAAATGCAGCGGCTCGCCGCTTTCGCACTTAATACCACGGAAGACGACCTCGAGTTCGGCACCGGCGCACAAGGTCCGGAAATCCGCCCGAAAAGCGGTGGCAAATCGATCAACTACTGGGGACTGGCCAACCTGGTCAATGCCAACAGCGCCGGCTTGCCGTCCGACCTCTATGAAATCACGCTGAACTGCCGCTATGTCTGGCGGGCGCCTTTCAAAGTGCCGGACACGAAAAGGAAGTACGGTAGCCTGACCCTCACCTACGCGTCACAGTTGCACGTGGCCGTGGTTGAGGTGGAGCGCGATACGTTCATCCCGCGCATTCTGGATTATGTTGCGGTTGATGATTGTGGCACGGTGATCAATCCGGCCATTGTGGAAGGGCAGGTCTATGGCGCTACCGCACATGGCATCGGTGCGGCTCTGATGGAGAACTGCGTGTATGATGCCGTGGGCAACATGCTCACCAGCACGTTCAGTGACTACATCCCGATCACGGCTATGAACATGCCGAAAGTGAAATACGGCCACATCGAAACCCCGTCGCCGCACAGCTACAGCGGCGCCAAGGGGATGGGGGAAGGCGGGGCTGCGCCGATCCATACCATTTCCGCGGCATTGCAAGATGCACTGTTTGCAAATGACGTCATCATCGAAGATTCGTTCAACAACGCGGACAGTCTGTTCCGCGCTATGGTAGGGAAAGAGTTCAGGCAGTCAGTCAAAGTGGAGAAGCGAGCATGACCGTGTGGCACGGTCGCCCTCGCCCTCGGAGTTTAGCGGCGGGCGGGACGTCCGCCGGACAGGAGCCGGGCCCCCCGCCCTACCTATGAAGCGGGTTTGTGTCATCGGGTGTGGGGCCATCGGAAGCCTGTATGCGGCGCACCTGGCGCGGGTTGCGGAAGTATGGGCCTTTGTCCGCCGCGAAGAACATGCCCGGGCTCTCAACCAGGACGGGTTGCGGGTCTCGGGCGCGCACAATTTTCACGTCTCGCTCAAGGCAACCAACCGGCCCGATGAGTTGCCGGACTGCGAGCTTGGCATCATTGCGACGAAGGCTACCCAAGTGAGCGATTCCATCGCTCCCGTGGGGCAGAGCTTCAATAAGGGTGCGATCATTTCCGCGCAGAACGGGCTGGGCAGCGAGGAGATCATTGCCGCGCAAACTCGTGGTTATGTAATTCGGGGCACAACCTTCATGAGCGGCACCCGGCACAGCGATACGCACGTGCAATACGAGTTGGACACGGCCACTTGGATCGGGCCTTTCGAACCTTGTAATACGCCCTATGCGTTGGTCAAGGAGGCGGCAGCGTTGATCGTCGCGGGTGGTTTGAAAGCGGAGGCTCTGCAGGATGCGCGTCCGGCGCAGTGGTCAAAGCTGATTTTCAACGCCTCAGTGAACGGAGTATCTGCCTTGACGGGCTTGCCGCATTCGCCGCACTTCGCGGACGAATCTCAATTCCCCAGTCTCGGCCGCTTGCTGCATGAGTTGATCAACGAAGGCAGGCGTGTAGCGGAAGCCGTGGGAGTGCAATTGCACGAAGATCCGTGGGAGATGAACAAGATCGGCTCTGTGACCAACCACCCGCCTTCGATGCTTTACGACATCCGTCATCAATTGCCGACGGAAGTAGATGTTCTCAGCGGAGCAATCGCTAGAGAAGCCGACCGGGTTGGAGTGCCGGCGCCGATGCATACGGCGGTATACCGCTTGATCAAAGGACGGGAAGCGTCGTGGGCTTTTGCCGACGAAAATCGGGCGGTGGTCGCTCAGGGGAAGGTTCACTAGACATGTCCTGGCCGGTTGACCATTTGAAACTGGATCGCGTGCGAGCCCTGATGAAGGACCAGGATGTGGGTGCCCTGGTGGTGCGCGCCCCCGACAACATGCTCTATCTGACGAACTACTGGTGCATGAAGGGTTACGACGCCGCCATCTTCCCGCGCGAGGGTGAACCCATCCTGATCGCACTGGAGCCGCAGCTGGCCGACGCGCAGCGCAACTCGTGGACGAAAGACATCCGCTTATTCAAGAGTTATGACGATCGCGACCCCCGGCCGCCTCAATTCCGCGCCCTGGACCTGGCGCTTGAGATCCTGAAGCAACGCGGCCTTACCGACAACGTTGCCGTTGAACTCAATATGGGGACACAATCGGCCGATCGCATGGTGGGCGAGCCTACGACTCCGACGCAGTTTTATTTTGATGCGTTTCGCAAAGTCGCAGGCAAGGTCAGCGATAGCACTCCGCTACTCAATGAAGCTCGCGCTGTAAAGACTTCGCAAGAGATTGAGCGCATGCGCCTGGCCAACGAACTGGCCGCTCTCGCCATGGACTACACCCGCGAACATATGCGTCCGGGGATGAAGGAAAGTGAAGTAGGCGGCATGTACGAAGGTTTTGTGCACGGCCTGGGCGTGGGCTACAAAGGCAGGGTCGAGATGGCACGTGCTTTCACCCTGGTTTGGTCGGGTAAGGGCATCGCAACATTTACCGCCACTGGGGACCGTCCGATTCAGAAGAACGAGCCCACACTGTTTGAGATTTGGGTCTGCGCGGACGGGTACTGGACGGACCTGACCAAGAACGCCTGTCCCGGCGAGCTTACGCCGGAATATCACAAGCTGCTGGACCTGTTGCTGAAGGTCTTCAACGAAGCGGTGAAGTATGCGCGCGACGGCGCCAGCTTTCCAGATCTTGATCGTTTAATCCGCGCTCGTATTACCGAAGGCGGATATCCGGGCCAGCCTTCGCACGCCATATGTCACGGGGTGGGGGCGCGGGCTCATGAATTTCCCTACGCGCATCAGGCCGGGACAGGCACCATCAGAAAGAACATGGTGCTGGCGATCGAGCCCGGTATTTACTGGCCAGGCGGAGGTGGATTGCGGTTGGAAGATAATTTCCTGATTACCGAAACCGGCAACGAGAAGCTGTGTACATATCCCGATGATTTTCGACTGGCTTAACTCGGAGAACTCAGTACTGTGGCTAAATCAACCAATGATCCGAAGCCGGAAGTGAGTTCCAACCTTGCGGAGAAAATCCTCGCCGAGGTCAAGGAAGAGGAAATCGTGGCCCTGTGCTGCGATGTCATCAATATTCCCAGCCCCACCGGCGAAGAACTCCAGATGGCGCATCACATGCAGAGTGTGCTGCAGGAGCTCGGCCTGACGGTCAGCTGGCAGGAAGTGGAAGAAGGCCGCGCCAACGTTGTCGGCCGCTGGATCGGAAGCGGGGGCGGTAAGAACCTGATGTTCAACGGCCACATGGATACCTCAAACACCGGCCGCGAAGAGTTCCTGACTGGTGTTGGATACAAACCGCGGGCTGTAGTCAAGAACGGATTCGTTTATGGTCTCGGTATCTACAACATGAAAGGCGCTCTGGTGTGCTACACCCATGCGGTCAAGGCCCTGCAGCGCGCCGGGATCAAGTTGCAGGGCGATGTCATCATTGCTGCGGTCGCGGGTGAGATCGAAAAGACGCAGTGGGGCGAGTTCAAAGGCAAGGAATACCGCGGGTATGGTGTAGGCACGCACTACCTCGTAAATCATGGCGTGCTGCCGGACATGTGCATCCTGGGCGAGCCCACGGACATGCGCGTGGTTCTCGAGCACTTCGGCTCGTTGTGGGTGCGTATTTCCTGTACCGGCATCTACGTGCATACCGCATTCTGCGAAGGGCGCGAGGAGATGAATTCAATTCGCCGCATGCACGAGTTGATGAACGAGATCCTGAAATGGATTGGGATGTGGGAGAAGAAAGCTTCGTACGGCGGAAGAAAAGCTATGGTGAATCTGGGCGGCATTCGTGGCGGCCATGCCTGGCGTGCCAGCCGCACACCGGAAAGGACCGACCTGTTCCTCGATGTGCGCGTTCCGCCCAGCATGTCGATGAGCGACGCCCGCCGCGACATCCAACGGGTGTTCTTTGATCTGGAGAAGCAGCATCCTGACTGGGGGCTGGAGTTTGAAACATATGTTTCCGTACCCGGCGCGCGCATCCGTGAAGATCACGAGATGATCAGGGCCATCGAGGGCAATCATGAGCGCATCATGGGCAAGCCGCCGGAGCGGGAAGTAGTTGCCTGGTCCTCGGACGCCAGCGTGCTCAGCCGCTACGGCATCGAAACCGTGAATTACGGGCCGTCCAGCGGGCCGCGCGATGCCGAAGGCGAAAAGGTCAAAATCAAGACCCTGGTGGACATCACGAAGATTTACGCACTCACGGCCGCCGAGCTGTGCGGTGTGCAGTCCTAGAGCCGGCACGCCGGCGGCTTAAGAAGTCAAACAAGTGAAAGGTGAGGGAGAGACCGGTTGCCAAATCAAAAGGAAATCGACCGCCGTTATAAGAACATCCGCTCCCGCATGGAACGCGAGGGTCTGGATGCGCTGATCGTGTGCGGCAATCAATATGCCGGCTTCGAGGGCGCCACATTTTACGTCTCCGGCTTCGAGATCGTGCACCGTTACGTGTACGTAGTGCTCCCGCTGGCGAGCGAGCCGACATTGGTATTTCCGCGAGAGGCGCGCTGGATCGGCGATAAAGCCAAGCCCTGGATCAAGGACCATGTCTGGCCGGAGGTTCCGGGAAGCTGGATTCGTGAGCGGGGGCAGGAACGCGGATGGAAGCGTGTCGGAGTGTACGGCACGGATTTCATCATGGCCGTGCGCGATTATGTCGAGCTGGCAAAGAGTTCGTTTGAGCTCGTCCCCTTCGATCGCCAGTTCGATATGGCGCGCGCGGTCAAGAGCGATGAAGAGCTCGCTGAAGTGCGCGACGCCATGGACATCATCGTTGACGGTTTCTGGGCGCTGGTTGAGGCCTACGAGCCGGGCAAGACTGAAGCTGAAATTATGGCGCCCGCGGTGCAGCGATTTTTCGCTCGCGGGGCTGGACCGCGCATGATGAATATCATGCTTTCCGGAACCCATGGTGAGGCGGAAGCCTCCTTCAAAGTGCCGGGCCATCGCGTGGTTGCGGCCGATGACCTTCTGCTCTACTCCCTCGAAGTTACCGGAGCAGGCGGCTACTGGGTGGAATTTTCTCGGCCGTTGATTGGCGGCCGGGTCAGCCCGCGCACCCAGGCCATGGCCGACGTCTATCCCCACGCTCTGGAGGAAGCTCGAAAGCTCATGCGCGCGGGTGAGCTGGCCAGCAATGTACACCGAGCAGTCGCGGAGTTGTTTGCCAAACACGGCTTTGCCTTGGGCCATCTCTCCGGCCACAGCATTGGTGCGACCATGCTCGAGTATCCTGCGATCGGGGCGAAGAGCGACGCGCAGCTCGAGGAGAACATGATCTTCTCACTCCATCCTCAGGTGGTCGATACCGACGGCAAGGTCTGCCTCTATACCCAGGACACTTATCGCATCGGCAAAACTGAAGGCGAGTGCCTGGCCGACGTTCCCTGGAGGTTTTATACGGGACAGGAGTCCCGGAGCGGGACCCAGGAATTGAGGACGATCGCCAGATGAAGGTCTGCATAGTCGGCTGCGGGGCGGTAGGCAGTCTGTTTGCCGCGCACCTGGCGAAGGCGGGCGAGGTCGAAGTGTGGGCCTACGACCTGTGGAAGGAGCACACCGACGCCATCCAGAAGAACGGGTTGAGGCTGTCCGGTGCGGCTGACTTCACTGCCCGGCTAAATGCGTCCAGCGATGTTAGAGACCTGCCACGCTGCGACTACGGCATTGTCGCCACCAAGGCGATCCACACCCGGAGCGCAGTCGCACAGGTGGCGCAAATCTTCGACGACAACAGCGCTGTGTGTTCGGTGCAGAACGGTGTGGGCAATGAAGAAATCATCGCCGAGCACGTGAAGTACGTGATCCGGGGCACTACCTTTCCCGCCGGTCACTCAATCGCACCCGGACATATCGGTTACGACATCAAGGGCGATACCTGGGTGGGCCCGTTCGAACCCACTCATACTTCCATGAGCAAGGTGGAAGAACTGGCCGGGCTAATGACGCGTTCTGGCATGAACACCATCGCCTTGAAAGATGCGCGCGGAGCGCAGTGGACGAAACTGATTTTCAACGCATCCACCAATCCAGTCGGCGCGCTGACGTTGCTGCATCACGGCGCGGCGTCGCGTTTTGAACCCACCGGACAACTTTTCAACGACCTGATTGCTGAGGGTGAAGCGGTAGCACAAAGCCTGGGCATCGCGCTCCACGGCGACCCGCGCCGACTGGTGCAGAAAGGTGCCGCCGCACCCGGCAAGCACCGCGCCAGCATGTTGCAGGACGTGCTCGCGAAACGCCAGACCGAGGTGGATTTCATGAATGGCGCGATTGTGAAGTGGGGCGAGATGTTCGGAGTTCCTACCCCTCTAAACAAAGTGATGTGGGAACTGATCAAAGGCCTTGAGCATTCGTGGAAAGATCCAGACTAACGGTCTGAGAACTAAGAACCGGGTCCGGAGAACTGGTTCTTAAAACCAATCGACGAAAGCCAGAAGCCAGAAGAAGATCTCGATGACTATTCCGTTCAATATCGGTGTTCTGCAACTCAGCATGGAGCCGGTACACGAAACCGTCGCCATGGCCAGGGCCTGCGAACAAGCCGGATTCGACGCATTCTGGATTGCGGAAGCGTATCCCTGGTGGCGCAAGCATTCCTTCGAAGCGCGTTCGTCAACGGCCGTCTTGGCGGTGATTGCCGCCCAGACCACGCGGATTCAATTGGGCTGGGGCATCATCTCGCCTTATACGCGGCATCCGGTGCAGATTGCGATGGAAGCGCGGGTCATGCAGGAGCTCGCCGGCGACCGGTTCTTATTGGGTTTGGGCGCTTCCAAGATTTTCATGAAGGAGATCGGCGAAGGGGAAGGTGAAAAAATCGGTCCGGCGACCGTGATGCGGGAGAGCATTGAAGTCGTCAAAGGCGTTCTGAACGGCGGAGCGTTTCAGTATGAAGGCAAAGCATTCCAGGCCAACGTGCCGTTCCTGAGGCCGGACGCGCACACTCCGCGTGGCATTCCTCCGATCTACGTTGCCGGGACGGGACCGGTATTGCAGAGAATGTCAGGAGTGGTTGCCGACGGGTTGCTGACCGCCAGTATCACCACCCCGGCATTCGTGCGTTACTCACGCAAGAACATGGAAGAGGGCGCGCGCAAGGCGGGGAAAGACCCGGCAGGGCTGGTCCTCGGTTCGGTCATCGTGGGCAGCATCGGGAGCGATTCCGCCAAAGGCAAGGAGGGTGCCCGCGAGCAGGCGGCCATGTATCTCGCCAACAAGGTTCAAAACATTAAGGGCTCAGCCGACGTCTTGTTGGAATGCGCAGGCTTGACCTTCGAGGAGTTGCGCCCCGTGGCCGACGCCATGGAAAGTGGCGGACGAAAGGCGGCGGCAAAAGCGGTGACGGACGAAATTCTCGGCAAAGTCTGTGCCATCGCCGGCGCGCCGGAGGACTGCATCCAGCGCATCGAGGAATACCGTGCCGCGGGCTGCACCCACATCATGCTCGAGATTTGGGGAGAGGACCGCACGGGACAGGCTAAGTCGTTCGGAGAGGCAGTGCTCCCACACTTCAGGAAATAGAAGCGAATCGGCTCAAGCCTTGCTTGCCGAGGTCTGCGACGATGCCTGCCGGACGATTTCACCGAACTCGTCATCCGCGAGCAGGCCGCGTTTGGCCCTTTTTTTTACGGCTGCGAGAATGGCAGCGCGCTGGTCACTTGCAAATCGTCAGGCCCAGTTCCTTTGCCTTCAGATCGATGCTGTCCAGCCCGCTCTTCTTTCCCATCACGATCCTCCTACGGGCGCTGACCAGTTCCGAGGAATACGGTTCGATGGCTTCGGGAATATGGGAACTGGCTGGCCACCGCACCGCTTTCGCGCATGAAGAGATTTTCTCCCACGAGAGGCTTCCAGGCTTCCAAAGTGTAACTTTGCTTACGACTTCGGTACCTCACGCACTATGGTCAGATCGAGAGCGACCGGGACGTCGTAAAGACAGTGCAACGGCAGCGCAATCTCTCCGATATCGGCATTGCCGGCACGCTCGTCCATGCCGTTGATCGTCCCCGGATCCACGACGCCCCGGCCCGTACGGCCGACACGCGCAGGCGGTGGCCATCCCGAAGTCATTGTGCCCGTGATAGTGGACCGGAATGTTCAGCCCCCGCCCACTGGCATACCTCCCGCACCAGGATTTCAACCGCCTCGGGGCCGCAGGCGCCAATGGTATCGACCACCACGATTTCGCTCGCGCCCGCCTCGAGTGCGGCGAGATAGACTTTCCTCAGGAAGTCGAGTTCGGTGCGAGTTCCGTCGACGGCGAAGTACGCGACTGTAATCCCGTTCTGCTTGGCGAACCGGACCGCGTCGGTAACGCGCTTGAGCACTTCTTCGCGCGAGAGGCCAGGCTCTCAGCTTGATGTCGCTGGTAGGCGACTCAATCACGGACGCGCTCAGGCCGAGACGAATAAGTTCTTCAACATCCCCCGGACGACTCGGGAAAAGCCCAGAGTTCCGCCTTCAGGTTAGCCTGCCGCATCACGGTGAGCGCTTCCCCATCTTCGGGAGAAACTTTCGGGAAACCGGCTTCAAATCGGCTGATTCCCAGCTCGTCCAGCTTGCGGGCGATTTCCACTTTCTGTTGCGCGACAGGACCACTCCGACGGACTGCTGGCCATCGCGCAGCGTGGTCTCATAGAAGCGGACCTGGGTGCGGGGAAGGCTGACCGAATTTCGGGGCGGGCGTTGAGATCGCTTTTCCCCACTTTCCCGCTGTTTTGATAGGAACTCATGGATGTCTCTACGAAGGTGTTTCCTGGGTGGCGAGCGTAGCCGGCTTGCGGCCGTAGGCTTCCTCCCACGAAATTACGCGATTGCGCAGGATTCCAATATTCTCGATTTCACATTCCATTACGTCCCCAACCTTGAGATACCAGGCTTTGGGATCGCCACTGAACGCGGCCACGCCGGAGACTGTGCCGGTAGAAACCACGTCCCCTGCGCTGTAGCCCATGGGCGAATAGTGCGAAAGAATTTCAGGGATCTTCACCGACATCTTGCTGGAGTGCGAATTTTGCCGGGGCTTGCCATTTACCCGCAGCTCCATGGCCAGGTTGTGCGGGTTGGGAATCTCGTCGGCGGTCACGATCCAGGGCCCTAGCGGACAGAAAGTGTCGATGCCTTTGCAGAAGCTGAATACCCCTGACTTCATCTCGCGGCGCTGAATGTCGCGGGCGGTAATGTCGTTGAAGATGACGTAGCCTCCGATGTAGTCGGCGGCTTCTTCCGGCGTGACGTGTTTCCCGCCTTTTTTCAAGACGACTGCGAGCTCGAGCTCGTAGTCCAGTTCTTGCGTGAGGTGCTCGGGATAGATCACCGGCTGCTCAGGGCCAATGATCGCATCCACGTTCTGGAAAAACACGATCCAGGGCATGACCGGATGCGAGAACCCGGCTTTGGCAGCTTCCTCATGGTGCTCGCGGAAGTTGCCCGCAGTATGAAAAAACTTCTTGGGAATAATTGGCGCCTTCAGGCTAACTTCATCGGCAGCATAAAAGATGGCCTCTCCGCGAGGCCCAAGGAGCGTGTCGTTATGCAGCGTGTAATCTAACGCCTTGCGGGCGGCTTCTAGGCTGGTGTCACCTCCGCGGAACAACGCTCGCATATTGTGCGGAACCATCGCGTCGGCTAGGCGGTAGAAGGCACTTTCGGCCTCCACATTCCGCAAGTACAGGGCGCAGGCGGTGTGCAGATCAACAATCCGTCCGTCGGGCATGGCAGCTCCGACGCGGGAGTGGTGCGCGTGATCCTCGAAAGTAACCAGTCGCATAGATAACGGGATCGGATGCAGCACTAGAAGTGTATTGAGCAGCCGGACCGTTGTCTACCACCTGGCTAGGGGCGAATTGCCATCACTTCGATGCGCGCAGCAAGGATGCGGTTCGAATTCCATTTCGCCTGCGTTACGGCATGACGGGATGACGGCACCTTTGTGCTTTGCGACTAGTACAATCCCGAGGCGAACGCAACGGTCGTTCCTGTACGTTTTGTTGCGCCGCACTGAGTTCTCACCTGTTACGAGGTACTCTTGGGCTCATCCCCAAATAGGCCGCCATTTTCCAAGAACGCACGGGCCTGACCGCATGTTGTCACGATGGCTTCTCCGAGCCCGAGTACAAGCAGCCTTGTCTGAGGGTCGTTTCCGTTTGCCGCCACTTTCATCTCGTGCAGGTTGTGTATGGTGACCATCTTACGTGAGCGCAACGTGCCGGAGTTTGGCATGTACCGAAGAATATCGTGATACACCACGAACAGAAAAGGTTACCGAAGACAGAGCTTGGCACTAAAAAAGGAGCCCTGCGCAATAATGGGAAGGACTACTCCACACGCGCTAGATCGGCACATAGGGTTCGCCTGGGTATGGCCCGGGGGGGGCACCCTGCGCAGGCAGACCAGCTGAACACTTACCACCGTTTGGGAACGAGATTCAGCGTGCCTACAACGGTTTACTCCAGCCCGCGACTATGGTCACTGCCTGTGCGAGGTAAGGCATTGCCGGTCTTTTCGGCGCCGAAGACTTTAATTTGCCAACAATTTCGTCCAAGGCACTCTGACCTCCTTTCACAAACTGCTTTTGCCCTCGTAAAACGGTGGTGAAACGCGCCCAAGATCACTGCGAGATTCCGCGATCCAGCCGGGAACATGATCGGCCTTTACCAGCAACCTGCCTGATCCCAGCGACCGGAGGCCGCCGCTGCTTGGTCGGCGTCGCGAAAAGGTGACGTTATTGGCTCAGTTTACCGACCGCTCGCCCAGAATTGCCGCAAAGCTACGTTCGAGAGTCGAGGCGGAACGGCTTTTCGTATCTCTCGACCGGATATCCCTTCGCTTTCCAGCCCGCCAGTCCACCTTTGAGAAATTTGATCCGCAAGAAATGCATGGCTTGAGCTCGATGCAAGATGGTACGGCTGGTTTTATCGCTCGGGCAGGTACAGTAAACGACCGAGTCCTTCTCTTTCGGGATGAGTGTTGGATTTTCGAGCAGGTCTTTTGGGGGAATCCTCGATGCGCCAACGATGATTTCAGGATCGGCTAGCAGGTCGAGCGGCTGGCGAACATCAAAGAGGAGGACCTCTTTATTTGAGGCCAACAATGCACGAAGGGCCTCGGGTGTGATGCTATGCTGCTCTGTCTCATTCTTGTCTCTCGCACGTTTGATCCAAATTGCGATCAGCGGACATAACACAGCGACCGAAATGATAGTCAGAGTCAGAGACATCTGAGTTTCTCCTCCACGCTCTCTAATAACAGATTCCGCAGGAGTGTGAGAGGATTCTTCGTGCGATATCTGCTGCTCCAGGTGTCGCGTGGAGTTGAGAATCAAGATTCGGAGTGAATCCCTCCCGGGCCCTCTTCAAACGTGCCCCCGTGGCGAATGACGTTTGACTGGCCGACCTCGAACCGGATTCGCTCGTCCCGGAGTCAGCAGCGAGTGCACCAGCGTATCTGCCAACCAGTCCTGGTATTTCTGGGAAGTCCACCCACGCTCGCGCACCAGCATCCGGTATACATCCCTCCCGGTAAGCATCCAGAAGATATCCCGGGCGGTTGCGTGATCAAGTCCCGTAAGTAGGCTCCCCGCGTCGCGCAGGGAAATGATCATGCGTTCCTGCCTCGCATAGCGGAGGCTTTCCCGCTGTTGTTCCAATTTTGCCAACTCGGGTGCCACTACGCCCGCGCCTCGTAGCAGATCGAAGGTTGCACTTTGCGCGTCGTGGATCTGCCTGGCAATCGGGGCTGCGAGGCGCAAACGAGTTTCGGGGTCGCCGGCGCTCAGCGCCCGCCGCACGGCGTCCTCGTAATCGGCCCCAAAGGTGGACTGATCGAGAAGTTCAATGAGAATACCGGTTTTCGACTTGAAGATGGCATACACGCTTTGGGCAGATACCTCTGCCCGCTTTGCGATCGATTCGATGGTCATTCCGGCATAGCCCTCGTCCTGCAAGAGCTGCCGGGTGGATTCGACGATGCGTAGGCGGGTGTCGCCCGCCTGGCGCTGGCGAACCAGGGATTTGTACGCGCGTTTTGTTTTGGGCAACAACGAAATTATAGCACCCTTTAGTAAGTATAGTAATCTATATCCAATATGAAAGACCACATCGACACTGAATTAGAGGGAACTGGACGTTCTGGAAAGCGCAGCAGCATGAAGCTGGTCGTACTGGGTGCTACAGGAGGTACCGGACTGGAGATTGTTCGGCAGGGGCTTGAACACGGTCATTCCATGACGGCATTTGTTCGCTGCCCGGAGCGGCTCGCGCCGTTTCAGGACCGGATCACCGTCAAGCAAGGAAATCTGCTGAACAGCGCAGAGCTTGAACGCGTCATTCAGGGCCATGATGCGGTTCTTTCCGGATTCGGTCCGCGGGTGCCTGTGTCGAAGGCGGACGCAAACCTTCTTCAACAATTCGCCATCGCTCTGACAAGTGCGATGCCGCGTGCCGAAGTCCGGCGCGTCGTAGTTGAGTCTGTAGCTTTCCTGTTCAGGGATTCCATCGTGCCGCCGGCCTACCTCTTAGGCCGGTTGCTTTTTCCTCGCACGGTTGCCGATGCGTCCGCCATGGAGCGGGTCTTGGGGGGAAGTGAACTCGACTGGACCATCCTGCGCCCACCGGAACTCACAGACAAACCCTACACCGGGAAGTATCGCGTGCGAGAGGGCCACCTGCCTCGTTTCGGTTTCAAAATCTCGCGCGCGGACGTGGCCGATTTCATGATCAAGCTGGTTGAGAGTGGCTCTTCGATCCGCAAGATCGTAGGGGTCTGCAACTAGTCCCGAATGAGGCAAAGATAACGTTCTTTCCGGTCCGAATGTCGGCAGCCACGAACCAAACGCGATGGCATCAGGGAGAACCATCCCGGCTTGGCCGTGCTCGGTAGTTTTCGATAGGCCCTGCTTACCGCGATTTTGAAACGGCGTTCCGATCTGTACGGTGGTTTTCGGCCGCGCATAGGAGGACTAGACTGCTTGGAGGACCAGACTCTGAGATCATAGAAGCTCGTCGCTGTGCATCCGGTTGAGTGTCGCCGGGTTGGCCAGCGCGTCAAGTAATGGACGGTTTAGCAGTAACAAAGATGGAAGGAGCAGGCTAGCGCCGCATGAAAGCCGCCGTTTATCGTCGATACGGCCCCCCGGAGGTCGTGCAAATCGAGGACATCGAAAAGCCAATTCCCAAGGACAATCAGGTCCTTGTCCGCATTCATGCGACGACGGTTTCTGCAGGGGACTGGAGGATGAGGAGGGCCGTTCCATTCATCGTCAGATTCATGACCGGATTTTGGGGGCCAAAGAAGATCCAGGTACTGGGGATGGAGTTCGCCGGAAAAGTCGAGTCGGTAGGCAAGGCTGTGACCCGGTTTGGCGAGGGCGACCAGGTATTTGGATCGACAGGGTTCAAGTTCGGCGCGCATGCCGAGTATGTATGCCTGCATGAAGATGCCTTACTGGCGATAAAGCCGGTCAACATGACGTTTGAGGAAGCCGCGGCGGTCCTGTTTGGCGGCGTGTCGGCCTTGCATTTCCTCAGGAAAGCAAACATCCAAGAGGGACAGAAAGTGCTCATCTACGGAGCGTCCGGGAGTGTCGGGGTTTTCGCGGTTCAACTGGCGAAGCACTTCGGGGCGAATGTCACTGGGGTGTGCAGCACCGCCAACCTGGACTTGGTGAAGTCTCTCGGCGCTGACGAAGTGGTGGACTACACCAGGGAGGATTTCTCAAGAGCCGGCCGGGTCTATGACATGGTCTTCGACACGGTCGGCAAGAGCGGTTTCTCGCGCAGCCTGAAATCCCTTAAGCGAGGCGGTTTCTACGTTCGTGTGGGGGGGTCTGGACGACTATTGTCGATTCTTGGAGGGATTCTTCAAGAGAAGTGGGCTTGAGTCATGGGAGCCGCGAAAGTCATTGGCGGAGTGGGGAGCGGGGCCGCTGGAGATGTGTCCTTTCTCAAGGGACTAATCGAGGCCGGAAAACTAAGCACAGTGATCGATAGACGCTATTCGCTGGACGAGATCGCCGAAGCTCACCGCTATGTGGAAGCCGGACACAAGAAAGGACACGTGGTCATCGTCCTCGAACAGATGAGCCGGTAAGTTGGCCCTGGCTGTCGAGCGATGTTTTTCGAGAAGGCTAACTGCCGGATGGTCATCAGCTTTTCGGCAAAGCGGAAGTTGGCCGCGCGGAGAACCGATCACGCGCGATCAGTCGCCCAATGAATCCACTCTCCCCAGACGTGCTGACGGTGCAGAAGTACCACGGGACGGAGCGCCGTGTAGGATTATTTCAAGAACAATGGCAAACGCGTAGGATATTTTCACGAACTCTGGCGAGATTTGTCACGATCTGCGGCGCAAAGCCGCAGTTTTCTCTTTGCTATCAACGCCGGCATTTTCACGTACTCTGACAACCTACATCTCGCAACGCAAACCGTAGCAGAGTTCGACCACGCCGCTCAAAACCTAATTTGGACAAGAGTGAGGGAAGATGAATAGGTTTTCCGTGCCGGCGTGCTCCTGCCACTCGCGAAACCCATCAGAAGTCACGTGTAGTAGCAGGTCCTAGTCGGTACGGGCCCATTGGAGCACCTAACGGATAGTAAGTCTTCCTTGGTCGGGCGGTCACCCACCTTCAGCCGACAGCGCCAAATCAACTTCAAATACAGCGGACAGCGGACAACAGTGTCCGTTGTACATGAGCGGCGGGGCGAGACCGCTCTCGAACGCGTTGCGTACCTTACCGCTCTTCTTGTGAAAGGAGTCCGGTCGCTGGAATAAAAATGGCTCGCGCGAGTTATCACCTCAGAGCGCTACAAACCACGGAGGACAAATGACTGACAAGAAGCAAGATCTTATCGATCAGAAGCTGCAGTACCTCAACAACGATGGCATCGATCGTCGCGGGTTTCTGAAGTGTATGGCATGGGCAGGTACGGGACTGGTCTGGACCCTGAGCGGTGGCATTCCGGTGTCTCGGGCCTTCGCCAAGAGCATGGAACGGCATGCCCACAAAGGCGACTTCAGCTTCGTGCAGATCAGCGACAGCCACATGGGATTCAGCAAGCCGGCCAATCCGGATGTGGTAACGACGCTGCAGGCAGCCGTGGACAAAATTAACGGGCTAGCACAGCCGCCGGAGTTCTTGCTGCACACGGGCGACATCAGCCACCTCTCAAAACAGGAACAGTTCGATAACGTCGACCAGATTCTTAAAAGCGCGAGCGCGAAGGACGTGTTCTTTGTGCCCGGCGAACACGACGTGTTGGACGATAACGGGATGTCGTATCTCAAGCGCTACGGAAAGAGCGCTCAGGGGGCTGGATGGTACAGCTTTGACAAGCAAGGCGTGCACTTCATCGGGCTGGTGAATGTGACGAACCTGAAGGCCGGCGGACTCGGCTCGCTGGGCGGCGATCAGCTCGGATGGATGGAAAAGGATGTCAAACATCTCAAGCACAGCACGCCCATCGTGGTGTTCGCGCACATCCCGTTGTGGTCAGTGTACCCGGATTGGGGCTGGGGCACGCAGGACAGTGCGCAGGCTCTGGGCTACTTGAAGAAGTTCGGTTCCGTGACGGTGCTGAACGGTCACATTCACCAGACCATGCAAAAGATCGAAGGAAACGTGACCTTTCATACCGCGATGTCAACGGCGTTTCCCCAACCGCAGCCGGGCAAAGCGGATTCTCCAGGACCGATGAAAGTACCGGCCGAGCAGCTGAGGAGCGTGCTGGGAATTAGCGACCTCAATTACGTCCACGGACAGCATTCCCTGGCGGTAGTTGACTCAACGCTCGGGTAGATAGCTGAGGGTCCGGGCCAGGTAAGGATGATCAGACAAGAAACAAGTCTCGAAAGGAAACAGAACATGACGAGGAAAAATGTGTGGGCTGCAGGGGCGACGCCGTTGATGATGGCGATTCTGGTGCTGTTCGCGGGATCAGCGAGTGTCACGGCAAATGATCAGGCGGCAGCGGCAAACGCCGAGGTCAAAATCGATAATTTCAGTTTTGGTCCGGAAACGCTCACGGTACGCGTGGGCACGACCGTTACCTGGACCAACCGTGATGACATTCCCCATACGGTGGTCAGCACCGACGGTGTCTTCAAGTCCAAGGTTCGGGATACGGACGAAAAGTTTTCCTACACTTTTGCCCAGGTGGGAACGTATCCCTACTACTGCTCGGTGCACCCGAAGATGACCGGTAAAGTCGTGGTGCAGTGAGACTCGAGAGAAATTGCATTACTCGAACGAGGCAGTACATCATGATGGCCTGCGGTGAACCGACTCGTTCGAAGTCTCAGTATCGTTGGCTGCGATCCCCCCGTGGGCTCAATTCGTATTTCGGCTACGATCACCGATCGAGAACTCATCCAGGGCTGGAGCGAGGTCAATTGTTTTGTGCCTTCACGACGAAGCAGTCCCTGATCGGAGCAAGTAGAAAAGGGCAACGACTTCAAGTCGTTGCCTGTGAAAAACCTGAGGTATTGTGGCCCGCTACTGTGTAGCGCAGTTTGGGTGCAGATTGCCGGGGGAAAGTGCCGTGAGCGTAGTCTCGTCCGGAAAGCTGTAGGCACCCAAGTGCGCGGGCGAGGGCGATTCAAACGCGAACCACGGGAACAACGCTTCATTTTGTGGGTGGTAGGTGAGTCCATTCATCGCTATAGAGTAGGTGGGGAGGCTAGTGAGCACCTCGACCACATCTCCGGTTTCGAGGTTGTCCTGGCAGAGGGAAAACCCTGCAAACGGATCCACAGAAAGCCACCACGGCGTTTGGTTGTCTACAAAAGGATCGTTGAAGGTCTCGGCCATTTCGTGACTCCAGGCGGTGATGTCTTCAAACCCAAAGAAGAACAGACCGGGGGCGAGCCAACTCGAAAAATTCAGAACGTAACGTCGTTCGCGATTTCCATTCTTCCTATCTCCAGGCTCGAAGTCGTAGGTGTGGAACCCCAGGACGCAACAGGTAGTGATATCCCCGTCGAAAAGGAGGACGTTGTTGAAGAGGAACGTCGAGATGTCGTGGGTGGTAATGTCGCCCGCGAGTTCAGCAGCACCGATAGGGGTGCTGTTGTCGACCGGAGCGGTGGCCGGGAAAAGAAGATTTCCGAAGACGGTCTCGTCGATTGCGAAGGCCACAGGATTGCCTTCGGTATCGACAAAAACCAGCCAAGCATCATTCCCGGAAGGGGTGTGAAACGGTATCTGCATCCGTCTGCCGGTTCTGAGTCTAGGGACGAGTTTGGTGTGCCAGCCGTTGTCAGAGCCGTGGTTGTCAGAGCCGTGATGGTGAATACGGTCCCAGAACTCGGCGCGCATCAACTGGTCGTTGAACTGCCCGATTCCTGAGGTATAGATAAACGGCTGGAACAAGGGTGAGCCGAGAACGCCATTCACGATACCGTTCCCTGGGCGGGAAGTGAAGGCGATTTTCCCGTCCGGTCCAAGCAAGTCGACAGTCACCGGAACGACGGGAGAATTGATGAACGTTTGGTCTCCGGACTCGGGCGGGCTACCAACCATGGTGTAAGGCCAAACCGACTGCGGGTTGCCGTCGAAATCAAAGCCCGGAGCCGTGAACTGATCGGACCAATTCACTACGCTGTCGACGCCCGACAAGCCTGAGGTAGCGGCCGCAGTGCTGGCGCCGCGATTCTTGGTAGCGCCGAAAGCCTCGCTGGAACGAGCAGTCCGAGGCTTCATTTTTCGAAGAAGGCTGGCAGGAAGTTGGCGGCTGGTGAGGGAAGTCTGGGCAAAAATTACATTCGTCAATCCGGCAACTAACAGAATCGCCAGACTGGTCAGATGGCTCTTTCTGTGTCGCATCGAATTCTCCTGTATGGGTGAATAGCCAGTCGCTGGACGTTGAAGAGCGGCCTACCGAGGAGCCAACCGGGTCAACTGGACACACGGTTGCAGCCCATAGAGTTGGAATCATTAAAAGAGATCCTCAAAGCGAATCGAAACTACCGGTCGTGCCTCACTCCCGGAAAGCCATTGATTCACATCCGCCCAAAGCTGCAAAGAGAAACGGGGTTGGCCGTAAAGCGGAAAGACTTTGCTTCAAGAAAGGGGGTTTTGTCAAGCACCGGTTTTCGCACCTGTCGTACCACAATAGAAGTGTCCCCGCTTCGTATCGTGTTTCGTACCGGTTTCGCGCTGGATCCGGCGGGTAGGCAAAAATCCGTATTTCAGTGCGCCGGGATAAAACCGAAGTAGCAGAGAATGCAAGAGTCTTACGAGGTAAGGAGTAGCGAATCACTCGGCCCGAGTTTTGGGTGGACACACCAGCGGAGAGCAGATTCTCGCAGTGAGAGATAGGGCGGCATCAGCGGTTTTGATGCGGCTCTCTTACATTCCCAACGACCCGGTCGGCCGCGAAACCGCATGCCCGGATCGCGAGATCATGGAAGTGCACATTCTCCACCGACGTCCGCAAGTCCACCGGGTCGCGACCTGGGGTCATTTTCCGGCCATTCCAGAATCTGGGTGCGTACTTGGGTTCGGTTGGAAGATTTTGAAACTCCTCCACCTCCGATAGATCCGGAATTGGTACCTAGTTCGAACTGTGTCCAACACCTATGAACTGGGGCGGTGATCGCTGCCAAACAAAGAGTCTAAACAGACGGGCTCACCCCCTCTGTGAGGGCCGAATTTAGAATTCACTCGGACCGCGAGCGCTCCTATTGCACCATCTCGAGGAGTTTCGAGAACACTTGTTCATTGTGGCGTAATCGCAAAACACGTCAGGCTAACTCGTACCCGCAATGGATGGTCAAAGTGAGTACCCGCTCAAGCCGCGACGGTTGTGGCACCGGTGGTCTGCGGTCCCATCTGCTCCGACATTTTCTTTTTCATTTCCTTCGATGTGGGTTCCGCCTTGTGTGTGCCCACCATCCAGGTGTATCCCTCCGGGTCCACTAACGTCCCGCAACGATCGCCCCAGAACATGTCCGTCACCTGGCCTTGAGCGGTTGCTCCAAGACCAACAGCCTTGGCGACTACTTTGTCCACATTTTCCACGTAGAGAAACAGGCTTGCTGGCGAGGAGCCGACGGTCTTCGCACTGCGCCTACCCAGCGCCGGGTTTTCCGGCCCCAGCATCAAAGTGGTGCCACGCAATGTCAGCTCCGCATGCATGGGCTTGCCATCGGGACCATTCATTATTCCGCGCTTGGCAAAGCCAAAAACCTTCTGATAAAAGGCCACGGCAGCCTTGATATCGGAGACCGTAAGCATGGCCGAAACTGCTCCGTACTGTTTCTTGTTGAGGGGATCAATCTTCTTTGCCATGATGCTCCTTTCGATAAACGTGAACATCTTAGCAGAACCGAAGCTACTGGCCCAGACTCCAGTCGATAGCTGCCCCCAGG
>Ga0193719_10000064_pt1 | contig 30828 bp, 53 predicted proteins | sample U2a2metaG_FD_160103 | JGI IMG/M metagenome (GOLD analysis project Ga0193719, IMG submission 160103) | Soil microbial communities from a riparian zone of the East river system, Colorado, United States - U2a2 | ecosystem: Environmental > Terrestrial > Soil > Riparian zone | place: USA: East... | reverse complement strand
CGGCAGCGGGTTCACTTCCCCGATCAGCGTGGACGGCGGCGTGGTGACCAGCCACGCAATCTCCGATGACGGAGCCTGCGTGGCGTAGCCGCCTACCGCCGGCAGCAGGGTTACCGCGCTCACTCCAGCGGCCACCGAACTGCCGGCGGACGGGGTGAACACGCTGGCCCTCGTGACCGTGGACAGCGTGGTGGACACGGCCGCGCCCAGGCGGTTGCGGCGACGTGGGTCCAGCAGGTAGTACGGCGGCGTGATCGCTCCCCGAAACAGCATCTCGAACCAGGACCAGGCCCGAGGCTCCAGCAGGTCCAGCGGCACGGTGTAGGTCCGTTTGTACCCGAACACATCCTTGGTCTGCGTGCCGGACAGCGCGGTATGCAGCACACCGAGTGCGTTGCTCGGGTTGTCGAACCCCCCCAGCGGGACCTGCACGGACAGCAGCCGACCAGCCGGACCGAGGTAGAACACGCTCACGCCAGACTGTGCGCTCACCGGTTCGCACCCGCCTTCTTGTTCACCCGGTTGATCTCGGTCGCGGCCTGCGTGGCGGACAGCGTGACCTGCCAACCGGAGATGGCCGACACCACGGCGTCGTGGAGATCCCTGGCGCTGGGCGCGTTTCCGCCGGCTCCAGCGGCTGCGGTGGCGCCCGGCACCGACGCGCCAGGCACGAGCGCGGCTGTGTTGACGGTCGTGGAGAAGGCGCCGGCCACCTTGCCGGCGATGCCCTTCACTCGGGCCAGCACAGGCGCGGTCGCGGCGATCAGCCCGTTGGTCAGACCTTGCATGATGTTCTGCCCAAACCCGTGGAAGATCCGTGAAGGCGAGCCGATGCCCAGCACCGACTTGAACGCACCACCGATGGACGAGCCGATGGACTTGACGAAGTTCAGTGCCGAGTTGAACGCGGACTTTAGCCCGTTGACCAGGCCGTTGATGATGTCGCGGCCTATGTTGTAGAGCCACTTGGCGGCGTCACCGATCGCGCCGACCACCTTGCCGTACAGCCCTTGGAAGATGTCGCGGATGATGTTGAGCCCGGCCACGACCGCGTCACCGATCGCGCGCAGGGCTCCGGTGAAGATGTCCTTGATCAAGTTCCAGGCGCCCGACGCGATCGACTGGAGTCCGTGGCCCAGCTCGCGCCAGTTGCCGGTGAAGATCCCTGCGAACACCATCAGGATGCCCTTGACGATGTTGAGGGCGTCTCCGATGATCTTCGCGATCGAGCCGAACACGGCCGTGACCAGCGGCAACAGGGCATTGATGATCGGGATCAGGATGCCCGAGATCACGCCGACGAGCTGGGTGATCACCGGGATGATCGGCAAGATCGCCGGGATGATCTGGATGAAGGCGTTGATGATCGGCGTGAGCAGCGGCAGCAGGGCCACGAGGATCTGCGCCAGCGCGCCCAGCACGGCGCCGGCCAGTTGTGCCAGCGGCGGCAGGACCGGCGCGACGGCGGTCAGCACCTGACCGAACAGCTTGACGATCGTGGTGATCACCGGGGCGAGCGCGGTCAGCACGGACAGCAGCGCCTTGCCGATGATCTGCACGACCTGACCGATGATCGGCAGGATCGGCGTAATTGCCTTGAACAGGCTGGTCATAGCCGTGCTGACCGTGTTTGCGATCAGGTTCGCGAGTGCGAGCAAGATCGGCAACACGGACTTCACCACGGACGCCAGGGCAGCGAAGATCGGCTGGAGCGACTCCAGCACGGTGTTCATCGACAGCATCGCCGTGATGATCTGCACGATCGGGGCGATCAACGGCGCGGCGGCCGACACCAGGGCGAGGAAGGTCTGGGCCAGTTGGACGAACACGCCTACCAGCGGAGCGACGAGTGGCGTGAGCGACTTGATCACCGGGATCAGGATGCTGACGAACTGGCCGATCAACTGCGTCAGCGGCGGCAGCACCGACTGGAGGATGGCGTTGCCCAGCGGCGCCAGCGCGGACAGCAGTTTGCCCAGTATCGGCAGGATCTGGCCGACCGCGTTGAAGATCGCCGTCAGCCCCTGTGCGGCGGCACCGACGTTCAGGTTCTGGAACAGGCCAGCGATGCCCTGCGCGAGTGGCTTCAGCCCGTTGGCCAGAGCCTGCACGATCGGGTCGAGACCCTTCAGCGCGTTCGCCAGCGCCGGCACCAGAGTCGTGGCGAAGGTCGCGAACCCCTGGCCTAGCTGGGTGATCATCGGGCCGATCGCGACGGCCGCCGTGTGGAACGCGGGCGCCAGCCCGGATACCGTCTTGCTCCACAGGTTCGCCACGCCGACCAGCGCGGGCACGATCGGCGCGAACGCCTTCGTCATGGTCGACTTGACCGTATTGCCCAGGTTGGTGAAGGACGCGGCTACCTTGGCGTTGCCCTTCTCGGCAGCGATGCCCATCCCGATGAACGCCAGCGGCAGTGCCAGACCGATCGCACCGATGGCCGGACCAGTGGCCGCGACGATGCCGGCGGCCATCAAGCCCACCGAGGACTTGAGCTTGGCCGCGACTGGTCCGGCGTTGCCGAACTGGCTGACCATGTTGCCGATCGACCGAGCCGCCCTGTCCGCACTGCCGGTCAGGTTGTTCAGCGAACTCGATGCGGCGTTGGTGGCCTTCGTGGAGTCGGTCACCGTCTTCTTGCCGAGGCTGAACCTGCCGAACAGCCCGGACAGCTTCGTGGTGAGCCCGGTCAGGATGTTGCCGTGCTTGTTCTGCGACGCGGCGAGATCGTCTTCAGCCTTCTTGCTGGCCTCGGTCGCCTTCGTCGCCTCGGTCTCGGCCTGCGTGTGCGCCTTCGTGGCGGCCGCGACGGAGTCGTCAGCGATCTTGGCCCGCTGCTGTGCCGCCGTCAGGTCGGTCTCGGCCTTCAGCCGCTGCTTGCTGGAGTACAGCGTGGACCGGGTCACCGTGGCGTATCGGGTCTCGGCCGCCGTGAGGTCGTCGGTTGCCTTGCGCTGCTTCTCCAGCGCGGACGAGAGCTGCGACGCGCTGGCCTGCACGTTCGAGGACAGCCCGGCCAGCGGATCGGAGGACGAGCCGACGCTGACACCCTTGAGCGCGTCGTTCAGATCCTGGTTGATCTTCTGCTTGACGCCCGTGAGGTTCGCGGTGATCCGGATCGAGGCTTCACCGATGACGGTAGCCACCGGCTCACCTCCCTACCGCGCCGACCGCCCGGACGGGATAGGCGGTATGTGCTGCTCGTTCTCCTGCTCCAGCGCGCCCGCTCTCGCGGTGTGCTCCGGCAACAGGCCCCAGGTGGCCCGAGCACGCTCCGGATCGATCACCGCTTCCATCGTGGTGAAGTGATCCAGTAGCTTCTCCAGCCGCTCGCCTGGCGCCTCGGCCAGGATCGCGTACACCGCGTCGCACCAGTCCGATATCGCCGTACGCAAGTCCAGACCGGCCAGGACGAGCCGGCCACGGATGTAGGGACCGAGTTGGGGGTGACGGGCCGTCATGCAGATGGCGACGACCCGACCGTAGGGCGTTCGGCAGCGACCGCCACGAGATCCTCCAGGATCTCCCCGATCACCTCGATGTCCACGGTGACCCCGTCGTCCTCGAACATCATGTGGTCCCAGCGGCGCCGGCTGGAACCCTTGGCCGGCTCGGTGAACTGCGGCGCCTTGTCCATCGTGTAGAGCTTGCCGTCTGGGCCACGGAACTTCGGCTGCCAATTCGCGCCTGCGTTGCCCGGTTTGGGCAGCGGCTCGGGCACCCACTGTGCCGGCACGCCGTCGTCGTCGCGCAGCATTCGAGACATCATCCGGAACACGGCCTGCGCCTTGCGCTCGCCGTCCTCGCCGGACGTGGTGAACATCAGCGTTGCGCCGGCATCCGCCTGCGGCCGGGCCACGAACTCGTGGATCTCGCTCTTGCCGTTGCGCCACACCTCCAGCTCGAACGGCTCGGGTGGGATCTGGGACGGGTTCCGGGTGTGGTACCGCTTGCCGGACATGATCGGTCTCCTGTCGTTCAGTGCAGTGACGAGTGCCGCCATCCACCAGATCAGCGCGCCTATCCGGTCGCCGGCCAGCCACAGGACGCCCGAGATGCTCAGGTACACCAGCACCCTGGTCATCAGCCGGCCGCCACCGGCAGCGCGCGGTTGAGGAAGTCGTTGGCGCGCGTGCCGGGATGGTTGACGACTCGGGCGAACACCACCATGCCGCCCACGACGAACCGCAGGTGCGGGTTAGGTCGGTTCGCTCGCGCGGCGATCATGTGCGGTGGCGTGCCGTACAGCACGTACCCCAGGTAGGGCGTCTCTTTCGGGTGGCCGAACGTCACGTCCACGTAGGGTCGTTCACCGCTCAGGCCCGGCTGCTTGCGCCCGGTCGCGGCCAGCTTCCCGGTACGCCTCGGGCAGTCGGCTCGCGCCTTGTCCAGCACCTTCATCGCTCGCCGGTCCAGGTCACGGCGGATCGGGCTGCGCAGGTCGTTGGTGAAGCGCAGCCACTTCGCGTTGTCGATGCCGCCGGTCACGGTCGCCACGATCACGGTCATGTGCGCTGCCCCGGTGCCGGCGGGTTGAGCGTCGACACGGTGGCGGTCAGCGCCAGCTCCAGGCCCAGGAAGCCGCCGGCCGGTCCGACCGGCTGCACGGCGCCGGCCTGCACGCTCGCGCCGGGCGGTACCGCGTCGTTGGGGAAGGCGACGAAGTTGACGCCAGCTTGGCTCAGCAGGCCCGCGTCGATCATCTGCTGCTCGCCGGCCGCCTCCAGCTCGTCCAGCGTCGGCAGCTCGCCCCGGTCATCGATCGTCGGATAGCAGCGGACCAGGGTCAGGGCGTAGGTGGCGTGCCGCATCGCGTCAACCGAGGCTTGCTTGCCGAAGGACGGCGAGAGCTGAGTGGCGTCTTTGGACCGACCCCAGCCGACCTCGGCCAGCGTGATCGTGATCTGCTCGCAGTCCCAGGCCACGTCCTGCGGCGTACCGCCACCCACGTACCGCCGGTCCGGCACGGTGACCCCGGACTGCTCCAGGTAGGCCACGACGTAGGCAAGGAACGCCTTCGGGATGGTCAGCAGGTCAACCCCGCCGGACGGGGCAGCGTAGGCGAAGGGGAAGCTCACTGGCCCATCCGTTCGATCGCAGCCGCCAGTTCCGCCTCGGTCGGCTTGGCGCGGACCCGTCGTCCGCCTGCCCCGTTGCGCCGTGTGCGCTTCGGACGGGTGCGGGTTGGCTCAGAGACCGGGGGCACCGTCTCCGGCGGCTCCTGGACCACCTGGGGCTCGATGGCGGCCGGGTCGTCCACGATCACCAGGTCGGCCGGGTAGCCGACCGGCGGAACGGTCACATGGTGGCTGAACGGGTCGTGCGGGCGGCTCAGCGTCATGCCGGGCAGGGTAGTCCGCCACGATGTCCTCGGGCCGTGCGATGCCGTACAGAAGTCGCCGAACAGCGGCATGGTGAGCGGCCATCGTGATCCGGATCGCCGCGTGGTGCCGTTCGTTCTCGCGCCGTAGCCACGAGCGCTGTGCGCGGTGCAGCAGCCACATGATCAGGGCGACGAAGGGTGACCAGTAGAACCCGGCGTAGATGTTCGGCCACCACGTGTCGAACGGCGGGAACAGGTGGGACCACGCGATCATGGCGAGCGCAGTGCCCTCGGAATGTCCGGCGACCACACGGTGGCCCGCGAGCGGCGTGACTGCGGATTCACGGCAGCCAGGAATAGATCCACCTCATACAGCCCGGTCCGGCCTTCCTTCAGAAAGATCATCGGGTCGATCACGGCCACGGCAATGCCCTGGCGGGTGATCGAGGTGACCCGCTTGGGCAGCTCGCACTTCTCCCCGATCGAGTCCTTCACCAGCTCCACGGCCAGTCGGACGGCCGCCTGTACACCCATCTCGGACGGCGGATCACCGTAGGTGTAGTTGATCACGGTAGCGCCAGTGAACTCCACCCAGCGCCGGCTGTCCGTGCGCTCGATCCAGCCTGACTTGAGCAGCCGGTAGGCGGTGAACGCCACGCCCTGCACGGTCACGTCCGTGATCGCGACGACCTCGTCATGCGGCAGCTTGATCGCCATCGGCTGTGGCGGGATGCCGACGTACCGAGGGAACCAGGCCCAGCCCGAGAAGCTCCACCACCAGTAGGACTGCGCCGACTCGCCCCACGTCCGGTAGTAGGGCCACGCCCCGGTACCCGGTGCCGGCGGCTGGTTGCGCAGCTCCACCGTCGCGGTGCAGCCCACACCCGACCACTGCCGGCCGGACAGCGCGTACAGCACCTCCGACGCGGCCATCAGCCACGCCACCCACTGCGCGGTTGACGCCAGCGGCCGGTCTTTCTCGCCCACGTCGTCAGGGTTCGCCCACGGCCCGCACAACTCCGCGCTGCGCGGCGCCGGGTTGCCGGGGCTGCTCACGTCTGGACGACGCTCGTCACGAACCCCACCGACAGGTCCGGGATGGTGGCCTCACGGGTGTACTGCCACACCCGGTCCGAAGGCGTCAGGTAGTTGTTCAACGGACCTTTGCCCCAGCCAGGGTTCTGCACGCCGTAGCCCAGAAACTCGGGCAGCGTCGCGGAGTCGGCCGCCAGAATCCAGTTGCCGGTCGGCGTGAGGTAGCACTGCGGTATCACCCAGTGCAGGTAGGGCAGCGACCGGGCGAACGCGGACCCGATCACGGCCCGGCTCCACAGCTCGATCGAGATGCCGTTGGGCAGTTCCTCCACGCCCGTCAGCGGCGCCCGATAGCCGATCTGGTTGGGCGGCGTGCTCGCGTCTGAGACCGTGTCGCCACCGATCAGGAACGAGAGCAGGTTGGGGTCCGGCTGGCAGATCTGCAACCCGCCGATCGCGCCACGCTTCAGGGTGTACGGCGCCTGGTAGTTGACGCACGCGATGCCCTGGCCGTTGAGCTGCACGACCTCCTTGGCGTCCTCGTACTCCAGGCCCAGCTCAGCCTTGACCATCGCCTGCGAGCAGTAGCAGAAGTTGGTGCCCACCAGCGGCAGGCCGGCGGCATCCAGCTTGCTCACCCTCATGCCGAGAGCGAAGATCGAACCTGCACCGTCGTACGCCATCGTCGTTCCTCCTGGTCACGCAATCTGGCACGCGAAGTGCACGCACGGGTCGAACGTCGCGGCGAACATGCGATCAGCCCACACTTCCCTGCGGTTGGTGGACCGGTTGATCGTGGCCGAGACCGGGTCCGTCATGACGGCGATCTCCGCGAACCGCAGGGACACCGGACCCGTGGCGTAGCACCACACTCCCGGCGCCGTGGGGTTGGTCTCGCCCGGACCGAGGCCGGGGTAACCAGGATCGGCCACGATCACCGCGTCGGTCTGGGTGTAGAGCAGGTTGCCCACGCGCCGGATCTGCGCACCGAGCTGTGTGGCGATGCGCACCGGGACGTGCAGGAAGCACTGTGCGCCACCCATGGCCTGCCGGGCTCGTTCCTCCAGCAGGCCCAGCGCTTCCATCGGGTCCGTCACCGTCGTGGTGATCACCGTGGCGTCGGCCGACGCGAGGTAGGCGTTCACTTCGCCAGTGCCGGCAGGAGACGTGAACGGGTTGGCCTGCGTTGCCGTGCCGGTCCACAGTTCCTGCGCAGCCGCGAAACTGGCGACCGCTTCGGCCCTACGCCTTACCCGTTCGAGGTCGAACGCGACGTTGAGCGTGGTGCAGTAGTCGCGGACGCGGTACCCAACCGGGTGGTAGTAGACGAGGCCATCCGTGGAGTCCGCCGGCTCGCCGGTCAGATCCGCGCACGGGTCCACTACCTCGAACTGCGGGCACAGCTCCGACCGCCACGCCATCCCCTCCTGCCAACGTCGCGAGTCCTCGCCTGCGGCCGGCGGCAGCGCGGACGCGGCCAGGTTCGCCACTCGAACGCCGGTAGCCCGATAGCCAGTGATCTCGGTGAACAGCATGTAGACCTTCCTTCAGCCGGTCCGCAGGCCGATCATCCGCCCGACGTGGTGTAGACGGTCATGCCATCCCACGAGCCGTCCGTCTCCGGCGCGACCGTGCCCGAGCTGGCGCCGGTCGGCATGAGCGGCAGCACGACCCGCAGGGACTCCAGGCCGTTGAACGCCACGCCCTCGAACGTCTCGGTGAACGTCTGGTACCGGTTGCGCATGTTGAGCTGGGAATCCCGGACCAGACCGAGGTCCAGCGTGCCGCCGTCCAGGAACAGCCAATCGCCCTCGCGGTACAGCAGGGAGTCCACGGCATTGGGCCAACCGGGCACCGCCTGGCCGGCGGCCAGCGTGTTGTAGAACTGCTGCGGTACGGCGACACCGTTGACCGGGCCAGCGGTCGCGGCCAGGCCGTCCAGGTGCCAGGTGACGTTGACGTTGCGGGTGCGGAACCACGTTTCGAGCGTGGCCTGCGCGATTGCGAACTGCACGGCCGGGTCGCCCGTCGTGTTCATCGCCCGAGCCATGTCGGTCCGCAGCATGTCGATCAGCCACTGCGGCATGATCGTGTGCAGCGGCACCGTCGTGTCCAGGCGGTGCCGGTTGCGGTAGTAGCTGATCACCTTGTCGTAGGTGGCCAGCATGTCGCGGACCGCGCCCAGCGCCTGCTTGCCGTACACGATCTTGCTACCGGCCAGCAGGCGCGACAGCAGTTGATTCTCGGCGAACCGTGCCCAGGCCACCTGTGCCGCCTGGTTCGTCGCGTCCACCCACTCGGTGTCGAACCGGGCCGTCATGTTCGCGAACTCCAGGCACATGTAGGTGCTGTAGATCGACGCTTCCACCACGCCAGGGCAGTCCACCACCAGGCACGTCTTCGGCCCGAACGGGTTGCCCTGACTGTCGTTGCCGGACTGGTAGGTGACCACGTTGCCGGGTGCCACCTGCACCGACTGGTCATTGTCCTGTCCCCACACGCCCAGACCCTCGGCCATCTGGAGCGCGTCGAACGGGAGTCGGTACTGGATGCCGCCGCGCTCCACCTGGAACCGGGTCAACGCGTCGCGGACCGGCCGGTTGGTCACGCCAACCACGTTGATGTCGTAGATGACCTCCAGCGGCAGGCACAAGCCGCCGGACTGCGCCGCAGCGGTGAGGCTCTGTGGCTGCGTCGCCAGCTCGATCCGCGAGGTGTTGGTCAGTGCGTCGGCCGGCGTGAGGCGCCTGTCCTCCGGGTATTCGAACATCATCCGGGCCACGTGGATCTTCTCGGCTGGCCCCTGCGACCGGGCAATCGTCTGGTACCGCTCGCGGAACGCCTCGGCCAGCTCGCGCCGGGTCGTGGGCTGCTGGCCCACCTCGTACCCCGGAATGCCGCCCTGAAGGCGCGTGGTGACCCGCACCTGGCCGGCGTAGGTGGCTTCCTGTCGCCCGTCGCCCCGGTTGAGCCCGCCCAGCCGTCGCCCGGCCGCCTGCTGCCCGTCGCCGGCCTCGTGCCGACCACCGGCCGCCGGATCGTCGTCCGTAGTGCCCGTGTCCTCGTCCGTCTGCCGGGCGGCCGGCTGGTTGCCCTCGCCTCCACCCTGGTCGGCCGGGTTGGGTACCGGCGCAGCAGCCTGGTCGGGCGCACCCGTGTCGTTCGACGGGTCGTGGTGCGTGGCCGCCGCGTCGTCACCGTCCAGTGCCGCGAGCGCCTCGCGCTGGCGATCCGCCAGGCTGGTGCCCTCGGACCGCTCGGTCAGGGCAGCGTTGATCGCTCGCGCCTGATCGCGCAGCAGTTCGATCTCGCCCACGACCGCTTCGGTGGCGTCTTCGGTGGCCAGCTCGGTACCGCGCGCCCGGATGGCCGCCAGGGCTGTGCGCAGGTCGGTCTCGGACAGCAGGCGGATCTCGGCCGCGAGCTGTCCACGCAGCGCCTCGCGCTCACGGTCCGTTTCGGCCGCAGCAAGCTGCTGGATGATCTGGACGATGCGGTTCACCGCGCTGTCCCTTCACTGGAGGTCTACCGGCACGGGTCGGCCAGCGACCGCATGGTGCGGTCGGGCTGCGCCGTGGGACCTGGGGACCTGCCTGCGCGTCTCGCCCCGTCTGGCACAGATCATGCCGGACGGGGCGAGACGGGAGCGCGGAGTTGCGTGACTACCGGGTAGTGGTGCCGGCCGGGTCGACTCGCCATGCCTTGCGGTTGACCTTCCGGCCGTGCAGCAGGGAGAAGGACGCCACGACGAGGAAGGCCACGAACGCGAGGGTCAGCGCGACGAACTTGAGCACGTAGGGCATCACGTAGCGGACGGCCAGCGCGCAGCCGATCACGGTGACGATGCAGACCCACACGGTCAGCTCGACCGCCCACAGGCCCAGCAGCCAGTACAGCGCGGTGTGCCGGATCGAGCGGTGGAACGGCAGGTGGCGGTGGTACCGAGTGGTCATGAACGCGAGTGTACCCCCGTACGAGACGGGGGTACACCGGTCTGCGCTGGTGAATCTATCCGTCCAGGTCGTCGTGATCACGCGGACTCGGGCTGAAGATGCACCACACGATGAACGCGAACGTCGCGAGGACAGCCACGCCCAGGACCACGTCCGCCGGAGTGATCAGCGTCCACCACGGCGGACCGGCCTCGGTGACCACGTAGCCGTCACCGCCACGCTCCAGTAGCCCGTTCACTTCAGCTCCCTCCAGCCTCGGTTGGTGAAGCACTCCTGCGCGAAGTCGTCTTCAGCAGGGTCGATCAGGTAGCGCCGGCCGCCGTCCACCTCGATGATCACGGCATCAGCGTCCGGGGCGAGGAACACGGCGGTGATCTCACTCATCGAGTCCACACCTTCTCCCAATGCGCCTGCACACCCACCCGAGAAGGCACGACCAGCGGAGCGTCGCCGTCCACATAGGTCACGGTGTAGAGGGTTCCTTCAGCCTCCAGGATCACGCCCAGGCCGTCCGGGGCCACGTACACAGCGTCGAATCGGTCGTCCATCACATGGTCCCTTCCGGCACGGCGAGCATCCGCCAGCGGCGTTCCTGCGTCGGCTGCTTGACCCCGTCCTCGCTGTCCGGGGTCCACCGCACGATCAGGGTGTGCATGGCCAACTTGCCGTAGTTGCTCGGGTTGACGACGCGCCAGCCGAACCAGCCGTCAACCCCGTCGTCGTAGTCCGATTCGCACTGCTCGCCTTCACCGTTGAGCTTGTCCAGCATCCATTCCGGGCTGCCCGTCTCCGGCGGTGCCTGGTCCGGCTGTTCCTCGGCCATTTCCGTCCATCTCCTGTCCTGTTTGTGGCAACAACGCTCGCAACCTGGCCAGTCCGGCATCCAGCGCCACGCGGGCTGCCTCGGCAGCAACGCCCACGTCCGAACGGGCCAGCTCGTCTCCATCGGGACTGTCGTCTTTGACCGGCAGCCACCCGCTCAGCGCGGCGAACGCCGGAGTATCCGGCGGCACGACCTTGCCGGGTAGCTGGGCACGGGTTGGGTCCACGGTCAATCCACCTTCCATCCACTCCGTCGTGGTAGGGCTCAGCCGGCCGGGGTTGTCGGCCACCCGGCCGGCTGGCGTCACGATGCCTTCCTGTTCCGAGTCACGATCTTGCGCTTCAGCTCGTCGGCCTTGACGCACGTCTTCACGTGCTGGATGTACGTGTGGCCGCCGTGCTCGCGGTAGCCGGCCGCCTGATTCGTGCTCATCTCGCCCACCAGTGGGCGGTCGCCCGCACGCGGAGTCAGCACGAGCTTGCCGACGCGGTCATTGGGCTCCGGGTCGATCGGCACGAGCTGCGGACCCTTCTTGGTGCGGGCACGCGGGTTGGACACCCATTCCGCCCAGACGATCTGCTCGCGGCAGAACTCGCAGTGCGCCGGACGACCCTTCGCACCGGTCCGAGCGTCCGCCTTGCGCGTCGTCTCGCCGGCCATCACTTCCGCCACTCCCGCAGCTTGCGGGCCAGCACGATGCCCACCACCACGCCCGGCACGAAGATCACCAGGGCGAACACGATCAGGAACGGCTCGATCATCTCCACCAGCCTCCAGTCGGCTTGTCTCGGAACGCCTCGTTGACCAGCTCCCTCCGCTTGGCGCTGCCCGGCTCGCCGAACACGCTGGTGCTGTCCGCAGGCGACTTCCACTCCAGGTAGGCCACGAGATGCGCCACGGCGTACTCGTGGCCCAGATCCAGGATGTGGTCGGCCGACACGGCGATGGCCGCCTGCCACACGCTGGTGTTGGGCGGCTCGCCTGCTGGTCCGCCACCGAGGAACCGCACCGGTCGCCCCGGATCGGGGTCGATGCCGTGGCCGAGGATCAGCGTGTGGCCCGTGTGCCGCAGGCGAGCCATCCGCTGCGAGGCGACAGAGCCGACCGTGAGCGCGCCGTAGCCCTCCGGGCCGTAGCCGACGTGCACGGGCCAGCCCAGCTCGTCGTCCCGGACGTGCATCTCCAGGCCCTCGCGCGCTGCGGCGTCACACAGCGCGAAGTGCGCGTCTTCAGCCGTAGGGTGGTACGCGATGTGTCCGACCTGCGCATACGGCTCCAGAGCCGTCTTGACCAGGTCGTCCGCACCGATCACGATCAGCGGCAGCAGCATCAGCTTCCCCTCGCGGTAGGTTGGGTCTCTGTCGGATGTTACCCCCCGTCTGTAGCGGGGCACAATAGGAGGTCACGTGGGACTCGCGGATATCGGACCACGGTTCGCACAGCTCAAGGCCGTAGAAGGCAGCATCGCCGCGAAGATCTTGGCCATCATCAGCGACGCGGGCGCGGAGATCAACAAGCTGGCGGACGAGTCGCCGGCACTCCTGTCGATCATTCAGCACCTGGAGCAGGCGGCGCACATCACCGTCAGCTCGCCGCACCTCAAGGACCCAGCGACGGCGGACCCTACGCCAGCCGGCTCGGCTCCGACCGATCCGGCATCACCCGCCACGACCTCGACCGGGTCGTCATCGTCATCAGCAGGAGGATCGACACCATGACCGACGCCCTCACCGCCGCACTCGGTGACCTCGACACGGCCGTATCCGGCATCTCGTCCGAGCTGGCCACGGTCGTGGAGCAGGTGCAGTTGCTCCGGCAGCAGCTAGCCGCCGGCAACGCTGCGGACGCGGCCACCCTCGCCGCTGAGATCGAGCAGCGCGTGTCCACGATCCAGCAGGCCACCACCTCGGCACAGACCGCGCTCACCACTGCCGGCTCGCCCACGGGTGGCGGCACGACCAACCCGCCACCGAGTCCGGAACCCGTCGCGCAGCCGGCAGACACGCTGGACACGTCGACTCCCCCCGGTAGCTCGATGGGGTAGACTCCTCAATGTCGGTTCGGCCAGGCAGCACGGCCCTCGGCATGTGTCGCCAGGCAGGACAGACCAGAACGGCCCCGGAAGCGCTGATCACGCGACCGGGGCCGTTCTGTCGTCCGGGTGTCTTGCTCTTACGCGGGTAGCCGCTCAGCGCGGCGCCCGTGGGCTGGCAGTGGAAGTCCGGCCGTCGTGCGACAGCGTAGCCGGACTGTGCAGTGTCGGCAGCAGGTCGATCACCGAGTTGCCCTGCCACATCACCTGCACGGCCGAGAACACCACCAGCGTCACGGTGATCGACAGGCTCAGCGGGAAGATCAGATTGACCGAGCCGATACCCACGTAAATCAGTGCCACGCCGACCCGGAACCCGATCGTGCGCACGCTGGAGCGCAGCGCGCCGTGACGGATCAGCCACCACAAGGCCAGCGCCTGAAACAGGACGTTCTCGATCGAGACCGCCAGGTACGTCACGGCGGCCGTAGTGGGGCTCACGGTGGCGGCCGACGCTTCAGCGTGTCGACCTCGGTCTCCAGCGCGGTGATCCTCTGGCGCAGACCTCTGGCGTTGGTGTCGGCCTGCTGTTCGATCTCCCGCATGAGTGAGCGGTATCGGCCATCGATCCCATCGAGCTGTTCGCGCAGCGTGGCGATCTGCTTGCGGAGGTCGTTGCGCTCGTCCTGGATATCGGCCATCAGGGACTGGTTGCTCACCACGTCGCGCTCCTTGGCGACTCGCGCGGCCTCCAGTGCAGCTGCCTCCGTTGCCGCCTTCGCCGCGACTTCCGCCGCAGCTTCGCGCTCGCGCTTGTCCCTGCGACGGAACAGGATTGGCACACCGACTCCGCTGCCCGTCGCGACTCCGGCCGCGAGTATCGCCGCCAGCACGGTCGGGTCGATACTCACTTGCCCTCGCCTGGTTGGTGCCGGGTCACGATCCAGGCCGCGCGAGCCGCGAGGTAGAGCAGGACGCCCCAGTTCAGCAGGTTGACATCCGTCGTGGAGATATCGGTGACCCTGCGGACCAGAAAGATCAACCACCACACCGCCAGCAGCGTCAGGGTGAACGTGAACGTCGCTGTGTAAAGCGCGAGGCTCGGCCACAGCACGGCGGCCACGAGCAGCACAGCGGCCACGGCATACGCCCAACCCCACGCCTCGATCGGCAGCAGGGCCAGCAGGTTGCCGTAGGCGGGAGTACGAGTGAATCGGAGCGGCTGGAGCTGCATCTCCTGTGCTAGGCCGATGCACACCACGGCCAGCACGATCATGTTCGAACGAGCGACTCCCAAGCCGGCCACTGCGTCACGCCACACATGTTGTCGCGGCGCCCGGTGGCCGTTCACCTCGCCTTGCCTCCATGGTGAGCCTTGAACAGCGCCCGGCCCGCCGGAGTCGCCATCATGATGTTGGTGGCCAGCCCGCTCGCCTCGCCGGCCGGCACGCCCTCCTTGATCAGCGCGTCCCGCAGCGTCGTCCACGGATGAGCCGCGCCCATGTACCGCGCGGAACCCTTCGGCCCTATCCAGTAGCGCCACAGCTTGCTGCCCCGGCCGGTGGCCAGCCCGGACGCGAAGGTCAGTCGGAGGTCTCCGTGCCGGCGTTGGCGAAAGGGAGCACCACGCCCAGCTCGGCCAGCGCGTCGTCCGCGCGGATCGCCCGCAGCGCGTCGGCCGCCCGGTTGCGCAGGCTCGCCTTCACGTTCGCCTTGCCGGTCGGCTCGCCACCGCCGGCCGTGCCCTTGTCCTGTCCGCCTGCGGGCGGCGTGACCTTCACCGGCTGCTGTCCCGTGCCGTCGTCGGATTGGTCGTCCATCGGCCGGTCGATGTCTCCATCGTTGTCCGGGTCAAAGAAGTCCATCAGGCAGCTCATGATCACGGTGCGGATCGCCGCGAGCGTCAGCCCGCCGGCCGGAGCGAACTCGGCGCCCGGCTTGAGCATTCCGGCCGCGACGAGAGACACGGGCACGCCCGAGGCGACACGGGCGCGCGGCACGACGTAGCCGGGCGTGTTGACGGCCAGCACGGCGCACAGCTCCAGGTTGCCGGCGTGGCCACGCCAGTCGCCGGACAGCGGGGAGGACAGCAGCCGGTCCACGTCGCCCTCGGCCAACTCCGGCCGGGTCAGGCCGTGAATCCAGATCCCGTGAGCATCCTCGCCGGCCGCCACGTCCGCCACGGCCCAGCACACGTTGTCGTAGTGCTGCACGGCGGCCGACTCGGACAGGCCGTCCGGGGCGTGGCCCTCGATGCCGGGCTGGTCGCTCATCGTGATCCGGCCCACGGCGGCCACCCGAGCGGTGCCGTTGTCGTCCACCCGCACCGCGCCGGTCATGAACCGGGCGTAGTCGGTACGGCTGTGCGGTGGACGCACGCACACGTCGGAGTAGCTGGCGTGGCACTCGCTCCAGGTGGCGATATGCCCGGTGATCTCGCGCCGGCCGTCTCCCCGTGCCGCGCCGATGCTGATCGGAGTGTAGGCGGGCAGCTTCGGGTCACTGAACAGCGCCAGGGACGGCAGCACGGGCTCGCCGGCCGCCTTCAGGCTGTCCGGCACCTTCAGCTTGAGCTTGCCGGCCACCTTGCGGATGTGCGCGACCACGGCCGACTTGTCCGCACTGCCCTGGCCACGCATGTTGACGGCCTTGTCCAGGTCGGCCTGGTTCTCGATCGGGTAGGCGGCATCCGAGCCGTCCGGCTTGTCGCCCTTCATCGCCAGCCCACGGGCGAACGCGCGCTTGCGCTTCGCCACTGTCGGGCTGAACTGGCCGTCTCGCTCGGTCCAGTCCTCGTCCACCTCCAGCGAACACAGCCCGCACTCGTCACCCAGTTCGGCCGCGCGGATCGGCTTCAGCGACAGGTCCCACGACGCGCTCAACTGCGCGGCGAGCGACGGACCCATGCCCGAGGCCACCAGAACCGTGTCGACCTCTCGGCCGCCCAGCAGCTCCAGCAGCTTCTCCAGGTCAAAGTCCTCCGCGTCCTCGTCCTCGCCAATCTGCACGTAGGCGTCCGCGAACGCGGGTATCGGGCACAACGTGGTCGCGGCGATCTTGCCGGCCGTGATCGTCACGGTGTCCTTGCCGTCCTCGTTGAAATCCTCGGTGAAGTCCAGCTCGGACAGGTCCACCGAGTTGCCCAGCAGATGCCCCTTGCGCGCCAGTGCGCCACCCGTCGTGTCCGGGTCGGCCACGCCACGGCCCTGCCACACGAACGTGCCGGCCGGGAACGGCTCGCCCGTCTCGCGCGAGGTGACTTCCTCGCCCGGCTTGCGCCACATCTCGGTCATGTGCCCGATGACCTCGGCGCCCGCGTGGCCACCCTGCTGTCCGGGGTTGGTGTACTGCGCCAGGATCGAGAAGGGCAGCGCGCGGTGGCCCAGGGCACCGGGCTTGATCAGCCGGCGGTCGCTGGTGGCCAGCCCTTCCACGGCGAGCGCAGGAAAGAACAGCGGCAGCTCGCCCTTGTCGTTGAGATCACCGATCTCGGCCTTGGCGTCGGCTCCCGCTGGACCGACCGTGGCCCGCTTCTTGGTCATGCTCCACTCCTTGCGTTGGCCAGCCACCGCTGCTGTGCGGCCAGTATTCGCTCCCGCTGCGCCACGCTGCGTTGAGCTGTGGTGCCGGTCCGCCCGGCCGCCTTGTCCAGGTCGGCCAGCAGCCGCTCGTTCTGCATGGCCGGTGACTCCGGCTCGCCGGTTTCCAGCCGCTGGACCTCGTCCGGGATCGCCCACACTGGTACGTAGTCGCACATGCAGCCCGCGTGGTCACCCGGCCGCAGAACCTCGCCCAGCCACGCCGTGGCCGTGTCTGTCGCCAGCCGCTTGTCGTCCCAGCCGGAGAACCGCCGGCCGTCCAGCGCGTGGTGCGGCTCGAACGCCTTCTGCCGGGGCGTGATGCCGTAGCGCCACTGAAACCCGATCTCGTCGGCCCGCAGGCTGATCGCGCCGTGCAGGTCCGTGCCGGTCGCGATGCCGCCCAGCGGCTGATCGCCGTGCGCCCGGCCGTCGTCGGACACTCCGGCGCGCGGCTCGCCACCCACCACGGCCAGCGCGGAGCGGATGTCCCCCGGCATCACGATCGAGTCCACGACCTCGCCCACGTGGTCCTCGGTGCCGTGCCGGCCGTACAGCCTGTTCAGCGCCCGCGTCCGCAGGCTGTGCTCCAGGCGGTTCCAGCCGGTCGGGATGCGCCGGGTCAGCGTGCGGGTCAGCTCGGCCACGGCCGCGAGCGGCAGCCCGTAGGACAGCGATGCGAGCTGCAACGATGCCTTGATGGCCTGGAGACACCACTTCGCGAACTGCTCGGACAGGTAGGTGAACGCGGCGGCCAGCAGCGCGTCCTGCACCACGCCCAGCTCGGCTACCCGCTCCGGCCCGAGGAACACGGCCAGGTCCACGCCTCGGTGGTCGGCCAGGATCTCGCGGTTGACCTTGTGTTGCGCGGCCGACGCGATGCGGTGTGCCGCCTTCTCCACCGCAGCCATCACCGCGTCGTCGCAGGCCACCATCAGGCGGTCGCGCAGGTGTCGATCGATCTCCACCAGGTCGTCACCGGTCACGAGCCGCACTGAATCGAGTACGCCCTGCGGGTGTGCCGCAGCTACGCGCACGCCTGCGGGTGCCGGCGGTGCGCCCGTGGACGTGGATGTGGGGACGGGCGCCTGCGCCTGCGGTAGCGCACGCCGGGGTGGCGGCGGGCTGACCTGCTGCGTGGCCGGCGTCTTGCCGTTGACCGGCTGCGGTGCTCCGGGCGCGGCCGGCACCACCTGCGGGATTCCGAGCGCCTGACTGACCAGGGCTCCTGCGGTGGCCGGGTCCGGATTCACCTTGAACGCCAGCATGACGCGCAGCTCGTCCTCGGTGGGCGCGTCGGATTCCTCGTACCCCATGTCCCGGCGCACCGTCTTCGGCCCGATCACGCCCAGAGTGAACGCGGCCTGCGCGTCGGAGGACCGGTTGGCGTTCTCGGTGACCTTGCCCGCGTCGTACCAGACCTGCACGGTCTGCGCCTGTTGCAGGGTCAGGCCGTAGCCGCCTTCGGTGACCGGCATCGCCAGGATCGGCCGCAGGTACGCCTCGGTGATGCTGTCGACCTGCAACCTCATGCCCGGTTCGAGGTGGTTGGTCCAGGTCTGCGCGTCGATCACGTAGGCGTTCCAGTGGTTGGTGTCCTGCAACCCGGTGACCACGGTCGGCGGGATATCGAGCGTCTCGCCCATCCGCTTCAGGCCGTTGTTCAGCTTCTCCATCAGGCCCGAGCTGGTCTCGCGCTCGAACGTGATGTGGCCCTTGGCGGCGGCCTCGATGTCCTCCGCGTCGCCCCGGATCACGATCGGCACCACGGCGCCCGCGTCGCCTTCGTTGGCGATCGGCGCCAGCATGGCCGCTGCGAGGTCGGCCGCGAACGGGTCGGCCTCTGGGTCGGACTCGTTCGCTCCGGGCTCCCTGCGCACCAGGGACATGCCGTAGGGCACCATCCACACGCCGTTGGCGGCGATCCGACTGCGGGCGGCTGCGCGCAGCTCGCGGCCGATCAGCACGATGTCCTCGCACACGTCCAGCATCGAGCGCAGCGGCGAGTCGGCCAGCATCTTGAACCTCGGGTGCGGCACCCACAGCCGCAGCAGCGCCTCCCGATCCTTGTCGATGGGGATGGCCGGGCGGCCGGGCACCTCCACGACACCGAGGTTGCTCGCGCCGGCTACCGGCTGGATCTCGTCAGTGCTGCGAACCGTCCACACCTCGTCGCCCTGCTCGTCCGGCTTGCCGTGCAGCCACGCTTCACCGGTCACCGAAAAGCAGGTGTCCAGGACGGCCGCGAAGGCGTGCCCGTTGCGCCAGGGCAGCCTGTTCAGCGCGTCCTGCGCCGCTGTGGCCACCGCCGGCTCCAACGTGCAGTTCTCCGCGTCCATGCGGATCGGCTCGTCTTCCCGGTCGTTGACCTGCCCGATGACCAGGGCCACCTTCGCCATCGCGTTGCCCCGGAAGCGCAGCGCGGCTGCCATCTCGCCCACCAGGTCCCGGTAGTTCCAGGCTTGGTGTTGCCAGTTCATCTTGGTGGCGGCGATGCGGTTGATGACGTTGCGGTCCTGGAGGTCGATCCTCATGCCGGCGGCGGTGAGCATCGAGGACGGGGCACGGTTGCGGCCGGTACCGGTGCGGTCGCGGAACCAGCCCATTACGCTGCCACCCTCCGCATGATGATCACTCGCCGAAGATCATTGGTCCTCGTCCAGCCGGCTCGTCAGCTCGATGACCAGGCTCGCCGCGTATGAGCCTGCCATGATCCGCACGAGCACGGCGTGGAGTCGCGGACACAGCGCCCGCAGCACCAGCAGGCCGCCGGCCACGTGCACGCTCGCGCACCACGGGCAGTCCAGCAGCTCCATCAGCCGGTACCGCTTGTGCCCGTACAGCCAGTCGGCCGCCACCTTGCGTGGTCGGTCAGCGATCGAGTCCGTCTGGACCAGGCGCACGATCCTTGCGACCGCAAGCACTTCGGTCACGGAGTCGAGTACGCCCTGCGGGGTGGCTGCTCCCGCAGGGCGTACTCCCGCACTCCCGCTCACGGCAGCTCCGGGAACTGCACCGGCAGGATCTTGGTCGTGACGGCGCCGGCCTTGAACGCCAACACCGAGCCGTACAGGTCGGTCTGGAACGGGCCAGCCATGATCGGCACGTTCGCGGTGACGTGGATCGCGTCCGGTCCCGCTTCCTCGGGCATCGTCACGTTCACCGTGTCCGTGGCCGTGCCGAGGATGAACAGGCACAGACTCCCGTTGTTGGCGGTGCTGTTGCCGTTGACGATGTCCGCGACGGCGGCACCCGTGGACAGGTCGGTCACGGCGCGCACGCCGGGCGACATGTTGTTGAACGAAGTCGCGTTCACGTTGGTCGTTGCCATCGGTGGTACCTCCTGGTCAGGCGTGGTCGCGCTGATCGTAGTGCTCAGTACCAGCCGCCGTAGTCAGCTCGGTAAGTCGGCTCGTCGCGCGGCTCCGCGCTGCTGATGATGATCGAGATGCCCGGCAGCACGATCTCCCGCCACGGCCACGGGGTGAGCCGGCCGCCTCGTCGCCACGCCACTCGCCGCCAACCGCGCCCGTGGTGCTCCACATTCACGTGCCAGCGGCGGATCTTCACTCGGGCCAGTCCCGGATCACGGCGATCCAGTACACGACGGACAACGCGGCCATCGGCACCGACGCGATGAGCAGCGGCCAGTTGACGTTCACGAGGGCTGGACCTCGCCCCGGAAGTTGGTGCGCCGCGCCTGGTCGCTCGTCAGCTCGCGCACCACGTACGGGTCATGTCCCGGCCCGTGGTTGGGCGCGTAGGGCTTGATCGAATCGATCGTGAAGAACTCCATGCACTCGTGCCGCTCCACCAGCAAGAACTGCTCGAACAGCCAGCGCTGCCACGACGCCCGGTCATAGGCGGCCGGCGGCACGGGAAACAGGTGGCGAACCCGGATGTCCGCGTGTGGCGCGTAGCTGTCCGGGGTCACCGCGAGCACGATGAGCGTCAAGCCTCTGCTGTGTTGCCCACGGTCCTCGTCGGACAGCCACACCCGCCAGCCCGGCCGGTACGTGCAGGACGCCACCAACTCGTCCAGCGCGGTGGGGAATGGTGCCTCCTGTGCGTTGTTTCAGCGCTATCGGCGGGTTGCCCGTCACGCCGTCCACGTCGTTGACCATCGTGGGATCTCCATCCCTCGTTCCAAAGCGTGATCGCCATCGTGCCGGGGCACCAGTTCGCAACGGCCGTGGTAGTCGTAGTCAGCTCGCGGCTCGCGCCGGGCACGGCATCGGCGCCCGAAGGGCTTGGCCCACGGCAAGGTGTTCGGCTCGGGCACAGGTGTGATGACCTCGGTCTCGGTGTGCTTGCCCATCAGCGCCAGCCCGACAGCACGCCGACGATCAGCGCGACGCTCGCGCCTGCGGCCAGGGACAGGAAGCCCAACGCCAGGCCCGTGACGTGCAGCCACTCCAGCAGTCGGACATGCGTCGGGACGCGCTCAGGGTGGAACGTGAGCTTGCGGCAGCACAGGCAGCAGTAGATCTTCGCCCGACCGAGGTCGACCAGCTTGCCGTCGTCCCAGGTGTGGTCGCCGTGGCAATTCACGGACAGATCTTGGACACTCACCGCGCACCACCAGCAGCGCAACCACTTCTGCTTGCGCCACGCTCGCCGCAGCGGCCGGGTGTAGACCACGACGAACCCGTGCCGACCCTGGGCACAGGCTTCCTCGTGATCGGTGATCATCTGACGATCCTGATCCACTTCGCTGGATCGTGCCAGTCCTCGGACAGCGGGTCCGGCAGCACGATCTCGTGGCCGCCCACCGTGTAGCCGATCACCGTGCCCGGCCGGGCGACCGAGTTGCCCACGCTCTTGCCGCCCGGACACATCAGGCACGAGTCGACGCTGTGCCGGCCGTGCGGACAGCGATCGAGGTCCATCAGCAGCCTGAACGCCCGCACGTACTCCGGCGGTGACGGCTCCATCGTGCGGTACAGCGGCTTGCCGTCCTCGTCGTCCAGCCACTCGACCACCGTGCCGTCGCTGAACACGCAACCCTCAAGCTGCACTTCGTCCGGCGGGTTGGCCGCTCCGGTCGCCAGGTGCTGCTCGGGTGGCGTCGGTCGGTAGATCCGGAAGCGCCTCACGCGCTCACCGGCCACGGCGAGACGTTCCGGCTGAAGTCCGGCCGCCAGCGCTTCAGCGCGTGCCCGCAGCCGCAGCCGCCTGTCTGCGTCACGACCACCAGGCCGGCAGCAGTGTGCACGTCATGCGCGTAGCCGGGCAGGCCGTTGATCGGCCGAACGGTCCGGCTGTAGTCGATCGAGCTGAACCAGTCAGGGGTCTGCTCGTCGGCCGGGCGACCACGGAACACGGCCAACCCGGCATCAGTGGCGTAGACCCGGCACGTATGCCAGATGATCTCGCGGTCGGTCTGGCGGGGCAGCAGCACCGTGGCTGGCCACCACCCGTGGTAGGTGACCGTAGGGCTCAACGCGGTGGTCATGGACCCATCTTCGCATGGAAGTCCCCCGTACGGCCGGGGGTGGCGTACGGGGGACTTCGGTGCCGCTACCAGGCACTGGGGGTTGCCGAGCGGCTCGCCCAGGTTACGCCTCGCGGGGTACATCCGAGAGGCGAATCAGGCCCTGCGCCGCCAGCTCCTGCAACACGGCCGGCACGATGGCGGCGGCCGTGTTCGGCTGGTCGGCCGGCAGCTTGCTGATCAGCTCCATGGCCAGCATCTCCAGGAAGTGAGCATCCACGAGCGTCGTCCGCCTCGCCCACGCCAGCCGGTCGACAGCAAGCCGGATGATCTTCCAGTCCTGGCCGCACTTGCAGCCCCACAGCGCGCCCACCTTCGGCGCGAACAGGCCTGAGTGCGCGAGGATCAACGGCGTGCTGCACTGGTGCGCGCCGTTGATCCTCGCGGCCGTCCATGTCGATCCAACCTGACTTGCGCTCGCCTTTGCCCATGATCACTCCTGCTCGGGTAGGTAGAAACGGAACGTCGGGATGCCGTAATCCTCGGCCAGGTCGGCACAGTGCGTGGCGCCGGGCGAGCCGTCAAAGATGAACGTCAAGCAGCAGTCGGCCACTGGTCGCGCCTGCACCATCCGCTCGTTGCGCATCCTGCCGGCCAGCCGTGGCGCGTCCGCCCACTGCTGCGGCGTGACGGGGTGCTCGTCCAGCCCTGTGCGGCCCAGGAGGCGCCAGGAGGTCGCACCCTGCTGGTCGGCACCTCGGGCGGCTCCGTGGCGCAGGACGCACGCGCAGGGCAGCAGACCGAGGACATCGTGGATCACGCTCGGGCGAGGCCAGCGCCGCGAGCCGGACAGCAGGCACACGTCCACGGACACGCCCGACGCGAGCCACGCCACCAGCGCAGCTCGCGTCGTCGTGATGCTCATCGTCGGCCCGTTCTCCGCAGAACCTCAGCGATCTTCTCGGCTGGCGTGCCCTTGGTGCCGCTGACGACCTGGTCGATGACCTTGTCGGTCCGGGTGGTCGGCAGCTCACGGTCAGCCATCAGTCGGTGCTCCCCTGCTCCAGTCGGCCGGCAGGAAGCCGCCCCTTGGTGATCCAGCCGTCCAGCGCCTCGAACTTCTCCGCGAACTCGTCCCGCGTCGACTCGACCGGTGCCGTTCTGCACGTGCTCGACCAGCTCCCGCAGGTCGGCCAGCGTGGCGTTGGGGTCCATCGGTCAGCCCTCCAGGGTGACGTGCGGCCAGTAGACGACGAGGCTGCGGCCCATCGAGTCGGTGTGCAGCTTGTGGGCCAGCTCGCGTGCCGGCTCGATGACCTCGTACACGTCCGGGTACTCGTCCTCGATCGTGTCGGCCACGAGCATCCCGGTCAGGAACACCAGGAACTGCGCCAGGTCGGACAGGCTGTCCATCGTGATGGCCATGCAGGTCTCGCCGTACATGTCCCGGCCGCTGTAGTCGTTGCGGAGCTGTTCGAGGTCGATGCCGGCCAGCTCCATGGCCTGCTCGATCTGGTAGCGGTTGATTCCGATCTTGGTCTGCATGTCGATCTCCCCTGTTCGGGTCAGGCCGGGACGTACAGGTCGGAGTAGACCGAGCGGATGATCTCGTCGGCGTGCTCGACCGCGCTGCGGGCCGAACCGTCGACGTGGTTGACCTCGAACCGGCGCAGCAGGTTGGCCAGCGTCTGGAACTCGCTGAACGACAACTTGCCGGTGGGCTGGTTCGACAGGAGACCGGACCCCATCGCGTAGGGCTCCTTGACCAGCGGCTTGTTGATGAAGGCCACCGCGCTGGCTTTGTCTGCGAAGGCGACCGTGCTCGGCCAGCGTGAGGCGGATCGGACGACGCGGAACAGCACGGCCATCGGCTGCCCGGTCTCAAAGATCATCAGGCGCAGCACGGCACCCTGCTCGGTGACGGCCACCAAGTCGATCGACTGAACGTGACCCTTGGTGGATACCGTGACGATGCCGTCGTGCTGGACGGACTCCCGGTCACCGAACACTCGAACGGCCTGCTCAGTCATGTCGATCTCCCTCGTCTGCGGGCCACTCCGGCCCTGCAAGACCAAGAGTACCCCCTGTCGCACGCGGGGCACAATGGCCAGTTTCATGGGACGATGTCCGAGGCACGGGAGTTTCCTGGTCCAGCGAGATCTGGAAACAGGAAACGGCCGACCCGAGCTTGACCGAGTCGGCCGTCTGTGCTGCTGGTCAGTCCTCCAGCGGGTGCATCGGGCAGTCCGGCTTGCCGTTACATCCGCCGTCGTTCTCCGGCGTGATCTCGTGGTCATGGCCAGGGTGCAACATGATGTTGTAAAGCCCATCCGTGTCCACGAATGAACGCCGCTCCGACCCGTCGTCCAGCGTGTTGTGCGTCAGGTGGCCCGCACAGCCGATCGACTTCTTGCAGCCGGCCTTGTGGCAGAACGTCGGGCAGTCGACCTCGCCCGTGCAGTTGCGGCCCCAGCACTGCTCAACAGTTGCTACCACGATGCCCCCTACTCCTAGTAGCTGTCTCGTTCGACCACGAACAACATGCACGGGTCCGGCATCCACGAGTCGATCCATGCGTGAATGTCCAAATCCACCTGGTGCGGGTTGTCGATCAGGAACTGGTCCACGTGCTCGACACAGTTCACCTTCAGGTCCAGGTGGCGTCCGGCCACCTGGTCAATCCGCAAGATCCGGTCGACTTCCTCCGCGTACTCGTGCATCCACGAGACCATGTCCGCTCGCGCGTCGGCCCATGACCGGAACTCGGTCACCTTCCGGTAGTCGGTGATGACCTTGGTTTTTACGTCACCTGTGCCATATCCGGCCGTCCACACGTCGCCTGTGGTCGATTCGGCTCCCATGCTCACTCCTGTTGTCGATCTTTCACCCCAGCGGATTGCCGAGGCGTTACCTGTCCCGGTAGGCGATCGCCCAGCCGTCCGGCTTGCCGTCCTCGGTGTCGATGACCACCGCGACGTACAGACCGGGCGTCTCCCGGATGTGGTCCTCAAGCCGACCGCCCACGAACTCGCTCGGGTGCATGACCGGCCCGTTGTAGCCGGACTGCCCGGTCCAGCCGACCAGCAGTGTCCAGCCCTGTGCGCCGGCATCCTCGATCAACTGCTGGTCGTGCTCCGGTAGCACCTGGCCGTCCGCGTCGCAGCCCACGTGCAGCTCGGGCGCGTAGACGCCCTGCACGTTGCCCTCGTCAACCTCGCCGTGCGGGTTGATCCGGATGACGTGGTCAACCTGCATCTGATCGTTCAGCGTCGTCATGGCCTAATCCCCTCCCGTTGCTACGTCGTGCGCCAAGGCCAGCAGCTCGGCTAGCTCCGCTTCGGCGCCTTCATAGCTGGTCCACGGCTGGTCTACGGAAGATCGACTTGCCACGCGCCAGCGCCGTTCCTGCTCGTCCCAGTCGACCGTGATCAGCTCGTCCCAGTTGCTCACGACGAGCCGCCTTGAGCTTCGCGACGGGCGACGAGCCTGCGCAGCGCCTCGTCCATCGGTACGCCTGCGGCAATGTCGTCCAGCAGTGCGCCGTTGTTGGTCACTCGGGCAACGGCCTCCTTGCGGGACACGCCACCGAGGGTGGTCAAGAGGTTCACGGCCGCCTTCTTGTGGCGGCGCCACGGGATGATCCGCATATCAGTCTCCTGTCGTCAGCTTGATGCGGCGCGAGACCTCGGACAGCGTCTCGAACTGCTCCCACTCCATCAGCCCGGCCGGGCACGGGCCATCGATCACCCACTTGCGCAGGCCCTCGGCTCCCCAGTGGCCGTAGTCGCCGGTCCGCTTGAGCACGATCTCCGGCCCGTCGCCGGCCTCGTGCCAGATCCGCGCCTCAACCGCGTCGGACTCCGCGTAGTAGTCGCTGGTCACCTCGTGGCTGTCCTCAGCGCAGAGCTGCCACGAGTAGCCCTCGGGCAGCTCGGGCAAGAACGTGGTGCTCATCAGTGGAAGTCCCTCCGGTAGCGACATTCGGTGCAGCGCGAACCGGTGCCGACGAACTTGACGCACACGGGCGGCTGCGGCTTGACCTCGATCGACCGGATGGACTGGCGAAGCAGGCCGACCGCGAGAGCGGTGCCCCGGTCGCCATCGCTCTGGACGATGACTCGATGGGTCTCGACCTCCAGCACGGTGCCGACGTACAGCGTGGCCAAGGTGCCAGGACGGCCGTAGAGGATGCTCACGCGGTCGGTGGGCTTCAGGTCAGTCGGGGAGGTCATGACGACAATGTACCCCCCCTGACGAGCGGGGCACAAGGGTCAATCTATCCGGCCAGGTCCGCGTTGGACTTCAGCTTGCGGCGCTCCCGCTCCGACATGCCACCCCAGATCCCAAACCGCTCGTCGTGCTCCAGGGCGTAGGCCAGGCACGCTCCCTCGACCGGGCAGCGGTGACAGGTGGCCTTGGCGTCGGAGACGCTGCCACCCTTCTCCGGGTACCACAGGTCCGGATCTACTTGAGAGCACAGCCCGCCGGCTAGGTCGGGTGCGGTCAGCACGAGCTTGCTCATGATCAGTTCACCTCCAGTAGGCGAGACCGGCCGCGACCAGGACGGCCACGGACAGCAAGACGAGCGTGATCCGGCCGACACGCCACGCCCGGCGTCGGTTCCGGGCGTGGCGTTCGATGCGGGACCAGGGATTCATGCGGACAGCGCCCGCTGGGCCACGTAGCGCTCGAACATCGTGTCGTCCGTGCGCAGGTAGGGCAACATCACCTGGTCGAACGTGACCATCTGCGTCTCGATGATCGCGAGCTGCGCGGCCACCCAGTCGCGCATGATCCGCCAGGCCACGCGCTCCGCGTGCTCATCGGTCTGGTACTTGCGGTCCACGCGCTGACGTGCCAGCACGCCCTGTACGGCCGACGCACGCACCGGCAGGGTGTAGCGCAGCGCCTCGCCGTTGAGCACCACAGCGAACTCCAGGCCCACGATCCGGCCATCGGTGTCGAACTCCTGCGCCACACCGCGAGCGCCGGCCTTGACCAGCAGCTCGGTGATCTCGCCCACCGTGCGGTGACTGGACACCCCCGTGGTGTAGTCCTTCAGCGGCATCACGTCACCTCAGCTTCAGCTTGTCTGCGGTCAGCTCGGACCCACGGGGCAGTTGCAGCTTGTGGATCGACTTCCCGAGGCGCCAGCAGTTCCAGGCGTGCGTCGTGTACCACAGCTCGTTGCTGCGGCTCAGCGTGCCCTCGCGCTTGTTGCGCTGCACGGTCTCCCGCAGGGTCAGGATGGGCGAGCCAACGTCCAGGCTCGCCCCGGTGATCAGCCCGTTGAAGAACTCATCGATCACCGAGCCGGTGACGATCCGGGTGGCCATGATGTGCGCCGCGCCGATGATCGAGATGGTGGACCCGACCGCCTGCCGGACGCGGTTGGCCGCCTGCACGGCCGCGTCCACCTGGTCCAGGTGTTCCTCCACCCAGTCCACGATCTCGAACGTGCTGAACTTGATGTTCTGGGCCAGCACGTCACCGAGGTCCCACCGCATCGCGCAGGAGGCGATCGCCGCTGCGCTGGGCGCGTTGGCCATGCCCTCGATCTTGAGCTGGTCGACTGCGGTACGGACCCGGCCGCCGTCCATGTACTTCTGCGTGTCCGTGTCGATGCCGTGGATCACCACGAACTCGATCACGATGCCGGTCTCGACCACGGCCGCGAGGCGGTGCTGGCCGTCCAGCAGGTCACCCTTGTTGTCGAACCGGATCGGGTCACCGAGGAAGGGCCACTCATTGGCCTCGATCGCCCGGACGTACTTGCCGGTCGTCTTCGCGGTCAGGGAGCGGTTGCGGCCGTTGTGATGCTCCAGGATCTCGGCCGCGCGGTCCGGGCCGATCTTCTCCACGGTGATCTTGGCACCGCTGGACGCGGTGATCTCGTGCGTCATAGCAGACCTCCGGTCAGGTACAGCGTCTCGGGCACGGCCAGCCTGGCTGGACCGTTCATCGGCACGATCTGGTGGATCTCCCACGTCATCGCCGGCACGCCGTAGTTCTGCACGGCGGCCGACCGGGCGTACAGCGTCAGTGACTCGTCGTCCATCTCGTCGTCCGGGTGCAGCGTGAACAGGAACGTGTGGATGCCGACCGTGGCCTGGAACTCTGGGTGCTCGCGCACCTCGGGCGGCACGACCGTGCGGACCGGTAGCGGGTCGGACTGCTTGCGCTTACGGCCGAACTCGCTGGCCGCGTTCCGGACCACCTTCGGGCCAGCCGCCTGCCTCGCTGCGGCACGAACCCGCTTGGCCTTGGCCTTCGCACCACGCTTGGTCCTGCGCCACAGGTGACGTGCCAGGGCACGGAACAGGCGGTTGAGGAAGCCGCGCTTGCGGCGCCGGGCGCTCACCGCTCGCACACCACCAACGGGACCTGCTCCCATCGGTCGTTGCGCCACCACTCCAGCGAACCGATCGGGTCACCGGGCGAAAACGCTTCCTCGGACATGTCGGCCAGCACGACGCGGCTGACCCAGACGCGCAGCTCGTTCGGCGCTTCTGCGATCAGGTCGTCGGCCTGTCCGACCGCGAGCGCGGGCCAGGTAGCCAGCACGCTGTAGTCCACGTCCACCACGCCGTCCGGGTGCCGGCGGTACAGCTCCAGCAGCTCGTCGGGCGTCATCGGGCAATCCGTCATGATCCAACCTCGTAACTCTCGGCATCGGCAGCCGTCTCGTTGACCGCACGGGATAGGGCGTCCAGCACGTCGCACGACCGACCGGCGGTCGTGACCGGATCGCTGGCCCACTGCATCCAGTTCGATTCGCTCTCGCTGGAGATCTCGAACTGGGTGGTGGAGCCGTCCTCGTACTCGATCTGCCCGGTGACTTTCACCGTGGCCCTCCTGTTCTGTCGGGCGGTACTGCGTGGATCGGACGGGAATCGAACCCGCAACCGGCCGGTTGTCGTGGAGACCATTAACCGGCCTGCTCTGCCGTTGAGCTACCGACCCCAACGAGCCGGCCGCAGAAGGGGGGTCTGCGGCCGGCTCGTCCCGGCTCACCGCTGTGCGGCAGCCAGCTCCATCGCGGCCACGGCCTGGTCGTCCAGGGTGGACGCGCGCTCCGCGCTCGGGATCGTCTGCGTGAAGCTGGTGATCGCGTTGGCGAACCCGGCCGCCGTGCCCTGGCCACCGAGGGTGAAGTGGGACAGGATCGAGTCCGCCTCGGCCTCGGTCCACTCGAACCGCTTGGCCAGCACCTTCGCCGTCTTGGCTGGCGAGGCGATGACCGCGCCGGCCGCCTGCTCCAGCTCGGTCACCCGAGCGGTCAGGAAGTCGCTGGACAGCCACTCGGCTACCTTCTGCTTGGCCTGCGCCTTGATCACGTCAAGGGACTTGGCCTGGACCTCGAACCCCCAGCCCTCGTCCACCCGAGCGCCCAGGTGCGCCTTCTTGACGGCGAACGCCGGCAGGGTCAGGCCGTTCTTGCACACCCGGACCAGCAGGCGCGGCTGGAGCGACACGGCGCCGTGACCGGTCTCGCTGTTGCCGAACTCGAATCCGGCGAACACGACCGGCAGGCCGTCCTCGGACTGGCCTTCGCGTGCGGCCACACCCTGCCACGCGCTGATCCGCTTGCGTGCGGCCTCCATCTCCGGGTTGGCGAACGGGTTGCGGTAGTTGCCCAGCAGGGTCGGGGCGAGCGCGGAGACCTGCGGCGAGTAGGCGCGAACCCGCATGAAGTGGTCGGTCAGGTCGCACTCGCGGATCTCCAGGTCCACGCCGGCCTCGCGGATGCCGGACAAGACGGACATGAGCAGGTCCAGGTGGTCGATGCGGCCGAACCGGTCGGACAGCATCGCCCGCAGGACGCCCTGACCGTTCTCGTCGCCCCGGAACAGCCGCAGCATGAAGTTGCGGTCATCGGCCGCGTGGATCGTCTCCACCGAGCCGTCCACGACGCGGCGCTGCTTGCCCCGCAGCAGGCCGTTGACGTTGGCGTCGTACAGGTCGGTCCGGCCGGTCTCGCGCAGCTTGCGGAGGTAGCGGCCACCGATGGACAGCTTCTCGGCGATGTCCGAGTCAGCCGCTGCGGTCGGGCGGTAGATCCCGTTGGGGTCCGTCACGCCGTCTTCGCTGATCTGCTGGTCCAAACCGGACAGGACCAGGTTGCCGTCCTTGACCCGCAGGGTTTCAGCGGCGGCCACCACGTCGATCTTGAGCGCCTGCTGGGTCCGCAGGATCTCGGTCAGGTCGGTCAGGTTGGCGTTGCGGACACCCTGGATCGCGTCGGTGGCGGTGAGATTCGACATCTGATTTCCCCTTCGGTCGGGGGCCATTCTGACCCCGTGAGATCAAATGTACCCCCCCAGTGCCACGGGGCACAACCCCCTATCTTCGGCGGATCTTCGGATGGTACTCAGTACCCCGTTTTACGTGGGGGAACATGCGACAATGCTGCAATGAGGACCACCGTGGTACTGGCCGCACTCGTGGTACTCGCCGTGTCGATCACCTGGGATTGGTGGGCGGTCTCGGTCGGTACCTTTGTGGGCTACGTCATCTGGACATTCATCCGCATTCCCCTCGAACGCAAGAGGCGATTGAGGGGATTCGAGATCATCGACCCGAAGGACTACCGATGAGCGACGAACGGCGCTTGCCCCGGCTGTCCGGCATCCGCCTGGCCCGCCTCGTG